>Ga0180069_1000011_pt1 | contig 46903 bp, 46 predicted proteins | sample EasRivERM_16_10D_2_FD_121793 | JGI IMG/M metagenome (GOLD analysis project Ga0180069, IMG submission 121793) | Soil microbial communities from meander-bound floodplain in the East River, Colorado, USA - East River metaG ERMLT231B'_16_10D | ecosystem: Environmental > Terrestrial > Soil >...
ACTGCCGATTGATTCGAGCGGGACTCTCCCGGAGAGGCGCGTGATCTTGTCGATGTTCAAGTTGTTCTCTGCGACGAGTCTGGACAACCGACTGATCTGATACGCCGTAATGTGCCTTGACAGTAATGTGACGATATGCCGCGCCTTGCCCTGTTGGTCCACCCAATTTTCGTAACTGGCCAGGCTGATATCCACAAAGCGGACGGTCAGGTTCAGCCCGTCAATTGTTTTTTGAACGGCGTCTTTCACGACTCGCGTATCAACAGCCGCTGCAGGAATTTCAACCAGCATGCCGAGTGAAAGTGAATCGTGAATTACAGATTGCCCGATATCAAGCACATTGACATCAAAGCCTGCCAGAACTTGTGTAATGGACGCGGTGATGCCGGGTCTGTCCATGCCCGTGATACTGATCAGAATCGGTTCCTTCATAGCCACCTCATATGTGCGTATTGCCTTGATTTTACAACGGAAGGCGCAAAAGCTGAACGATATCCCGGTGATGTGGTGGTATTATTCATGCACATTATCTTATTGAGGTACACTGTGTTTGGTTTTTTCAAAAAGCGCGAGCAGGTATTCAACAAACTGATCGAGGAACAGGCTTCCCTTTCCTATGAGGGATTAAGGCTGTTGGTCAAATATTTGGAGACACAGGATCCAGAGATCGCCGAGCAACTTTCGTTGAAGGAAAAAGAGGCGGATGAAGTGCGCCGCATCCTGATTGACGAGTTGAATCGGTCCTTCGTCACGCCGTTTGATCGCGAGGATATATTTTCCCTCTCCCGTTCAGTCGACGATGTGATTGATTATGCCGATAGCACCGTAAGTGAGATGGTGACGCTGAACGTCAAAGCGACTCAGTATATGCAAAGAATGGCCACGCTCTTAAAAGACGCGGCGTATGAGATCTATCAGGCTGTTCTACGCTTGCATAAACATCCCAACGTTGCGATTGATCATGCCCAGCGCGCCAAGGCTCTGGAGAATCGAGTCGAAGCCGTATATCGCGAAGCTCTTGCGGATCTCTTCAGCGGACCCGAAGACCTGCATCATGTGGTGGAAATGTTGAAATTGCGCGAAGTGTATCGTCATCTTTCGAACGCGGCAGACCGTGGGGATGAAGCCGCCAACATTATCGCTGATGTAGTTGTAAAAAAGATGTAGCCGAGATGCCACAGGAACTGATCATTGTCATCGCACTGGCGGTATTGTTCGATTTCCTGAATGGGATGCGCGACTCCAGCAATATCGTCGCGACCATGATTTCGTCGCGGGCCTTTAGTCCACAGGCGGCGCTTGGGATCACCGCGGTTGCCGAGTTTATCGGTCCGTTTTTGTTTGGCGTGGTGGTGGCAAAGACGATTGGCGCAGATGTTGTCGAAGCAGGCGCGCTTACGTTGAGTGTGATCGCGGCATGTTTGATCGGTGCGATCACCTGGAATCTTGTTACCTGGTTTTTTGGCATCCCCGGCAGTTCATCCCACGCGTTGATCGGTGGGCTGGTGGGTGCAGTGATCATGGCGGTGGGTATGGATGCGATAAAACCTGCCGGTTTATACAAAGTGTTGATCGCCCTGTTCACATCGCCCATGATCGGATTTCTTGGCGGCTTTGTCATCACCCGCCTGATTTATTTTCTTGCTCAAAATGCGACGCCCCGTATCAACAACTTTTTCAAGAACGCCCAGTTTTTTACCGCGCTAAGTTTGGGGCTCAGCCATGGCACAAATGATTCGCAGAAGACGATGGGCATCATCACGTTGAGTCTGGTGATAAGCGGCGTGTTGCCGGATTTTCAAGTTCCATTATGGGTGATCGTGATCAGCGCTGCGGCAATTTCGGTTGGCGCCGCATTCGGTGGCTGGCGATTGATCCGCACGTTGGGAGGAAAGTTTTATAAGATCAGACCGCTGCATAGTTTTTCAACCCAGTTGACATCATCCCTTGTCATTATCAGCGCGTCATTGTTTGGTGTTCCTGTCAGCACCTCGCAGGTGGTGAGTTCCGCGATCATCGGTGTTGGTTCTGCGGAGCGGATCAGCAAAATCCGCTGGAGCGTGGCGGGGGATATTGTGACGGCGTGGTTGATCACCATCCCGGTCAGCTCGGCGTTGTCGGCGGGCGTGTATTGGTTGATCGTGAATGCGATTAAATAGAGGCTGAATGCCTGATCGGGGGTTATAATTTCAGATTATAAATTTCCTGCGCCATGCTTCGACATGGCTCAGCACAAGAAGGATTTGACTGTGACGAAACTTTTTTTTGCCACCGATATTCATGGTTCGGATATTTGCTGGAGCAAGTTCTTGAACGCGGGGAAGTTTTATGAAGCCGATCAACTGATCCTTGGCGGCGATATGACGGGGAAGGCAGTGATCCCTTTCATTCATCAGGGCGGGAACAATTACAAGGTCACATTACTTGAGCAGGAATTTCAAATCACAAACGATGATGAGATGACCGACATGCGGAAGCGTGTGCGCAGTCGCGGCTATTATCCATACCTGACCACGCCTGATGAAATGAGCGAACTCGAAAAGAATCCCGATCAGGTTCATAAGATCTTTTTGCAGGAAGTGTTGAAGGTCGTTCAGCAATGGATGGACCTTGCCGACAAAAAGTTGGACGGCAGCGACATGAAAGTCTTATGTTCGCCGGGCAATGATGATATGGATGAAGTGGATGAGATCGTTCGCGCGTCCCGACGCGTGCTCCTCGTCGAGGGGCAGGTGACTCAGCTGGATGCGCATCACGAAATGATCGCCTCCGGGTGGTCCAACCGAACGCCCTGGGATACGCACCGTGAAGAGGACGAGGATCAACTCGCGGTGCGGTATGAAGCGATGATATCCCAACTAAAAGACCCTCGTAACGCCATCTTCAACATTCATGTACCTCCCTATAAATCCGGGTTGGACGAGGCGCCGGAATTGGATAAGGACCTGCGCCCCGTGTTGGCTGGCAATTCGATGATCCCGGTTGGGTCTACGGCATTGCGGGCGGCAATTGAGAAATCCCAACCGTTGCTGAGTCTGCATGGGCACATCCACGAGGGGCGCGGGACAATGCGGATTGGCAAAACACTCTGTATCAATCCCGGCTCGATGTACGAGCAGGGAACGTTGTTGGGGGCAATTGTGGCGTTGGGGAAGAATAAGATCGAAAACTTCGTGCTGACTTCGGGATAACTCTTACGCGGCTTTGGTGTTATGAACAATGGCATGTCACTCTGAGAGAGCGGTTGTTGCGACCGAAGAGTCTCGCTCGTTGTATCAGAGATGCTCCGCTCAGTATGGCATCCTCTGGGCAGAGTAACAATTCCAGAAGAGGAGAAATCTTATGAGCAACTTGTTCGTCCGTAAGGCGACCGGCATGGTACGTTCATGGTCGGTCTTCGACGCGTTCATCTATGCGTTCTTTTCGATCAACCTGGTGACGCTGGGCTTCTATTCGTTCAGCCAGATGTATTACTTCAGTGGCGGAATGATTCCCGCATTGATCATCAGCGCGCTCTTCATCATTTTTGAAGTCGTTGTATACGCCTCCTTGATTGCGGTGATGCCGCGGTCGGGAGGCGATTACGTCTGGCAAACCCGCATCTTCGGCGGCGGGATCGGCTTCATCCTGTCGATCACGGGCTGGTGGTTTACATTATGGTTGTGGACTCCGATCTATGGTGATATGCTTCGGCAGATTGTGCTCACACCGTTGCTTGGCGCTTTAGGGATGCAACAAGCAGCGGTTTGGATCGCAGGCCGAGGGACAGCGCTTTTCGTCTGTTCCCTGCTCACGCTTGTCTTTGTGGCGGCAGTCATTTTCCTTGGCATGAAGACATACGCCCGAATCCAGAAATATTCCTTCTACGCGGGCATGCTTGGCTTGTTGATCGTGATCGTTTTGCTTTTCACCGGCTCACCGGATGCATTCAAAGCGGGTTTGGATTCCAATTCCGCCGCGTACTTTGGGACCCAGGGTAGTTTGTATGCTTCCACCGTCGAAGCTGGCATAGCGGCATTCGCATCGACTCCAATGACCGGCGGATCGTTTTATCTGATCCTGCTCACGCTCCCATATCTGGTCTTCTTCAACTTGTGGCCCAACTGGGGCGCGACCCTGTATGGCGAAGTGCGCGGTGCCACGGATTACAAACGCAATTTCGCTGGTATGGCTTGGGCGCTTGTTGCCACAACCGTTCTTGGCATCCTTTTCTTCGTGGGTGTGAACAGAACAATCGGTTGGGACTTTTACATGCAGGCGAATGGCGCCTGGTGGAATTACGCATGGGAATATACTACTGAAGTGCCTCCTTTGCCCGTATGGCCCAACCCTGCGATGCTGGCAGTCTTCCTCACCGACAATCGCCTTCTTCAAATCATTGTGCTGTTGTTGATGAGCACCTGGTGGTTCGGCTGGGCAGGTACTTTGTTCCTCTCCTCGACTCGTGTAATCTTCGCCGCGGCATTTGACCGCCTGCTCCCGGAAAAAGCCGCTGAATTGAACAAGAACGGGACCCCTGTCAATGCGATGTTATATATGGTGCTACCTGCCATCGTTGTTTCGGCCATGTATGCCTACAATGTGGCTGGGTTTAAATCCATCACGCTTGCGGCTACACAGGGCATTGCCATCATGTATTTTGGCACTGCGATTGCCGCAATTGTCCTGCCATACAAAAAGAAGGAATTGTTCGAAGCCTCTCCAATTGCCCAGATGAAGGTGGCTGGTATTCCACTTATCACCATAGCAGGCGTGATCTTTGGCGGTTTCCTGCTTTTCCTGTTGGTGGAATGGTTCTTTGATCCGTGGTTGAACCCTGCTTATGCTCCTGTAGGCTTGTATGGTATCAGCCTTGCCAACACGAATTCGGTTATCTTCCTGTTGGTGACATATGGTTTGGCAGCGGCGATTTACTACGGCTTCAAATCCTATCGCAAGCAGGGCGGCATTGATATGGACAAGGTCCAAACAGAAATTCCGGTGGAATAAAGAGCATCAAAAAGAGACGGTCATCTTTAAATGACCGTCTCTTTTTTAACTCTGCCAGATTGATTCGGGTCTTGCCATTTCCGCCACGATGTCAAACGATGAAATAACTCCGAGCGGGAAGCTATCAGGGTCGCTAGAGTCGATCACCACCACGCGATGACGATGGTTTTGGATCATCAGGTCGGCAGCCTGTTGCAGACTGGCGTTAATATCGACCGTGAGGATCTTGCGATTCGTAAACTGACTCACTTTCAAATTTTCATCCACGTCTTTGCCCGCCAAATGAACCAGATCTCTGCCGGTGATAAAGCCGAGCAATTTCCCTTTGGCGTTGACAACTACGATCGAACGCCAGCCGGCTTGAGTCATGGTCCGTGCCGCCGAAAGTACGCTTGTATCTTCCCGGCATACTAAAAATGTATCTGACATCACATCACCAACAGTTTTGCGTTTGACGGGTTCTTGCGCGGCGATGCCTGCCACAAAATTCGAGATCGAAATAATGCCCACCGGTTTGCCAACTTCAGTGACGAGCATGCGGTTGATATTTTTTTCAGCCATTCTTTTTGCGGCCGTCTCTGCGGGGGTATCCGCATCCACTGTTTCGATTGGGATGGTCATGAGGTCGCGTGCGGTCAACTTGCGCATGGCGTTCAGGCTTTCCTCGTCCACGGATAGCCATTCCCCGGCGAGCAGATCAAAATCAGATATGATGCCCAGGGGCACGTCTGCTTGATCGGCGACAATGAGCGCGTGAACATGATGCTCTGTCAACAGGGTCGCAACCTGACCGAGCGAGGTGGTAGGTGGGCAGGTGATTAAGCCCTTGTGCATTAAGTCTCTCACTGCTTGGGTCATTTTAAAATCCTTCCCGTATTGGGTGGGTGGTTCATGGAACTGCGCAATTATAGTAAGTTGAAATATTGATTTTAGCCAACTATGCGCTTCAAAATATTACTTATTCATACGACAAGCGGTAAAATCAACCAACTCTTATGACAATTTTACCTGATATCGAAATTGAGATGAATCGTCTGGTGTCAGCCGCGCGCGAAAGATCGATCCTTATGCGGGTGTTGGGTGGGTTGGGGATCAAGGTTCATCGCAAAACCGATCATCCTGCGTTTGTGCGTGAGTATGGTGATCTGGATTTTGTGGTGGCAGGCAAGCAGCGTCGGGAGTTTGAGGCGTTCATGCCTGAGGTGGGATATGCGCCGCATAAGCAATTCAATCTATTGAACGGCAGTGAACGACAGATCTATTATCACAATGAAACAGAAATGAAGATCGATATTTTTGTGGATACATTTTCGATGTGTCACAAGATTCCACTGGAGGGGCGGCTGCACCTGCACCCAATTACGATTCCGCTGGCAGAGTTGTTTTTGACAAAGGTGCAGATCGCTGAACTGAATCGCAAGGATGCACTGGACATCGCTTCGCTTCTGCTCTCCGTCGAAACTGGTTCTGACGATGAGAATAAGATCAATCTGAAGCGGATCGCGCAACTGTGCGGCGCTGATTGGGGACTGTATAAAACCACGTCCATCAACTTGAAGCGGGTTGAGGAAATTGTCAGCGAGGAAAAAGTAAATTTGACAGAATCAGAACGCGGGTTGATTCTGAAGCGTGCATCCGAAATTTATCGAACGTTTGAATCCATGCCCAAGTCTTTGGCGTGGCAGATGCGCGATAAGGTGGGGACACGCGTCCGCTGGTATGAAGAGGTGGAAGAGGTCGCGCGTTAAATCAGCCTTTACAAATCGTTAGCCTTATTGAGCTTGTTGAGTATATAATCAGGTTGATGGAGAGCGCGTGGCTCCCCACAAGTAATTCAATTCTAAAGGAGAGAAGAGAATGAAGACTAGAAAGAATCTGTTTAACCTGTTTTCGTTGTTGCTGCTTGTGAGCATGGTGCTCGCAGCTTGTGGCCCTGCCGCAACTGAAGCGCCAGTGATGACGGAAGCGCCTGCCACAGAAGCGCCCGCGACTGAGGCTCCTGCAACTGCCGCGCCGACCGAAGCGCCGGTTGCTGACCCGATGGCTGCACTCTATGAGGCTGCAAAGGCCGAAGGCATGCTTACCACCATTGCGTTGCCACATGACTGGTGCAACTATGAAGCGGTGTTCAACGGCTTTAAAGCCAAGTATCCTGGTATTGAAGTGAATGAGCTCAACCCTGGAGCTGGCTCAGGTGATGAGATCGAGGCGATTAAAGCCAACAAGGACAACCCAGGACCACAAGCTCCGGATGTGATTGATGTCGGTCTTGCGTTCGGCCCCACAGCCAAGACTGATGGTCTCATCCAATCCTACAAGGTGGCGACTTGGGATGATATCCCTGATAGCGCCAAGGATGCTGAAGGCTACTGGTACGGTGACTATTATGGAGTGCTCTCGTTCGAAGTAAACACGAGTGTGGTGGCAAACGCTCCTGCCGAGTATGCCGACCTGCTGAAGCCTGAATACAATGGACAGGTTGCCCTCTCGGGTGATCCTCTGGCCTCCAATGCGGCAATCCTCACGGTATGGGCCGCTGGCCTTTCAACCGGTGCCACTGGCGAGGATGCAGCCCGAGCCGGGCTCGAGTTCTTCAAGCAACTTAATGAGGCCGGTAATTACGTACCGATTGATGGGAACTCTAAGACTGTCGGCATTGGGGAGACCCCGGTCATGATCGATTGGAATTACAATTCGATGTTGAACAATGTGAACCTGGCCGGCAATCCTGAGATAGCGACCATAATTCCGACAAAAGGGAGCCTCGCTGGAGTGTACGTGCAAGCGATCAGCGCCTACGCACCTCACCCCAATGCTGCCAAGTTATGGATGGAATATTTGTATTCGGATGAGGGCCAGCTCGCCTGGGCTTCCGGCTTCTGTTACCCGATCCGATACAATGCCATGTTGGCAGCCGGCACGGTTCCAGACGATCTGGCGGCGCAATTGCCCAGCACAGAAGGTGCTTACTTCCCGACGATTGATGAGATCAATGCCGCCAAGGCGATCATCACCACAGATTGGCCCACGGTGGTCGGTGTCACCGTCGAAGCGCCAGCTCCTTAATATTCGATGAAGCCCAACACTACTAGTGCTCGACCAGTAAATTCAACCGTGGGGGGCGCATCGCGCCCCCCACGCATTCCCATAGGCCACTGGCTTGGTGTAATTCCTTTCTTTTTGTTCTCCGGAATGTTTCTGATCGGACCGACATTGATTCTCGCCTACCGCAGTCTGGAAGGATCAGAAGGAGGGCTGACTTTTGACAACTATCGCCAGCTAGCGAGTGATGCCGTGATAAGCTCCTACGGAATGTCGATCAAAATTAGCCTCACTACGGCCATTCTTGGAGGCTTGATCGGGTTTCTCATAGCATGGGTGGTCTCGAGAGGGGGACTTCCTCCTCGGTTTCGCTTGATTACCACCACCTTCTCGGGGGTGGCAGCAAACTTCGCCGGTGTCCCTCTTGCGACAGCCTTTGTATTTACTCTGGGTCGTGTTGGTCTTATCACGGCGTTATTTAAGTGGCTTGGGGTAGATCTCTATAAATCCGGGTTTAGCCTTTACTCTTTTTTAGGACTTACCCTGGTCTATCTTTACTTTCAGATGCCGTTGATGGTGCTCACTATTTTGCCGGCGCTTGACGGACTCAAACGTGAATGGCGGGAGGCCGCTGAGAATCTTGGTGCCACCCCGTTTCAATACTGGCGGCATGTTGCGCTGCCGGTGCTGATGCCCTCGATCTTGGGCACAATGATTTTGCTCTTCGGTAACGCGTTTGGCGCCCATGCCACTGCTTACGCTCTGACTGGCGGGCTCTTTGATCTCGCCACTCTCCTTATCGGTCGGCAGATTTCGGGCGATGTTCTGCACAATCCCGGGCTCGGTTATGCGGTGGCGATGGGAATGGTGCTCATTATGGCATTCCTCATATTTTTTGTTTATTTACCCCTCCAGCGTCGCTCAGAAAAGTGGCTGAAATGAAAACTTCTCCTCTTTCTGCCCCGAACAAAGTCCAATCTTCAGGCTTCAGGAAGCGATTATCGTCTTGGATGATATTTGCAACAATGACGCTTTATTTTTTAATTCCACTCGGGGCTACCTTCTATTGGTCGTTACGGGGAAAAAAGGATGTGCTTGGCTTTGAAGCGTATCGCAAGTTGTTTGCAGATACCAACTTCCTGCCATCTTTCAGTCAATCAATGGTCAATGCTGTTGCCACCATATTTCTCAGCCTGCTCATTGTAGTTCCCACTGCCTATTGGGTTACATTACGGTTACCTAAGTTGCGGCCTGTTATAGAATTTATCACACTGTTGCCATTCGTAATTCCTGCGGTCGTATTGGTATTTGCAATCATCCTCCTGTACAGCCGTCCACCGCTGTTGCTTACCGCCACCTACGACAGTTCGAGGGTTGTCCTTATCTGTATGTACGTTGCCCTGTCGTTTCCCTATATGTTCCGATCGGTTGACAATGGGCTGAGGGCTATAGATGTGCGCACACTTACTGAGGCAGCTCAAAGTTTGGGGGCGAACTGGGTCACCATTCTCTTCAGAGTCATTTTTCCAAATTTGCGTGTGGCTCTGCTCTCGGGGGCGTTGCTGACCTTTGCCATTGTAATCGGCGAATTAACGATTGCCCTTTATATGGCTCAGCATACCTTGGGACCCTACATGGCAGATCTGACCCGCAGCAAAGTATATGAGCCATCCGCGATGGCGATCGTGGCTTTTGCCATTACTTGGGCTGCCATGGGAATCATAGACTTTGTAGGACGTGGCGCTTCCAGGCATGCACAAATGACTGACTCAGATTAAAGATTTAGCGGAGAATCTTCGATGTCTTATCTGTCCATTTCACATGTAACAAAACAATTTGGGGAAACCGTCGTAGTCGATAACTTTAATCTTGACATTGAAAAAGGTGAGTTTGTTTCGTTCCTTGGTCCTTCTGGTTGCGGAAAGACCACAACCTTGCGTATGGTGGCGGGCTTTGAGATTCCAACGTCCGGCACGATTATGCTCGATGGTAAGGATATTACAGATAAAGCCCCAAACCAGCGCAACGTTGGCATGATTTTTCAGGCGTATGCATTATTTCCAAACATGACGGTTGCCGAAAACATTGGCTTTGGTTTACGCGTTCGCAAAGAGTCTGAGTCGGCTGTAAAAGAACGTGTTCAAGAAATGGTCAACCTGATTGGTCTCGAAAAACATGCGAATAAATATCCCTACCAACTCTCTGGCGGACAGCAACAACGCGTCTCGCTTGCCCGCGCGCTTGCCATCCGCCCCGAAGTGCTCCTGCTCGACGAGCCACTCTCCGCGCTGGATGCAAAAATACGCGTCTCGCTCCGCGCCGAAATTCGCGCCATTCAAAAACGACTGGGCATCACTGCCATCTTTGTGACTCACGATCAGGAGGAAGCGCTTTCGATCTCCGACAGAATCGTTGTGATGAACGTTGGTGAGATGGAGCAGGTGGGCACGCCGTTTGAAATTTACAACTTCCCCAAGACGCAGTTCGTGGCGAACTTTGTTGGTTCACTGAATAACGCAGATGCGGAAGTGGTTGACCCCGCCAACGGCATCCTTGCCATGGACGGTGTGCACTTCAAAACTGCAGAAAAAGATTTCTCGAATCGCAGGAAGGGTGACAAGGTCAAGATCTCGATTCGCCCTGAGCGTTTCAGTTTTGCGGCTGAGCCCATGAAAGATAATGTCGTCGATTGCACCATTGAAAACATCACCTTCCTTGGCTCAGTGGTTCGCATTCAGATTTTGATCGGCAAGACCAAATTCAACATGGACACCTTCAATAACCCATTTCTTGACCTCCCGGCGATAGGTGCCCATGAGAAGGTCATGTGTTCAAAGGAAGCCGTATTGGTTCTCGGATCTGCTTGATAGCAAAACAATAGACAAGTAAAATCGAAACAAGTAGATGTGAGAATACATGTCTACTTGTTTTCCTGTGTACATTACATTCGAGGTGTTCGTATGCCCATCATTGATGAAGTTGCAGCAAAAATTCCAGATTGGGACGGAAAGAATATTTCCATCACATCGCTTTCTGGCGGCTTGACCAACTCCAACTTCAAAGTGGAAGTAGATGGGACCCTTTACTTCGTCCGTGTGCCGGGAGCCAGCACCGATCTCCTTGCGATCAATCGCAACAACGAATACCATAACTCCAAAGCCGCGTTCGTCGCAGGTGTGGGACCCAAAGTACTTCATCATTTGCCGGAATACAGCGTAATGGTGTTGGAGTTTCTTAATGGCAAAACGATGTCCAAGGATTCTTTGAACGAGCCGGGAATGCCGAGGCGCATGGCAGAAGCCATCAAGAAGTTGAATAACGGTCCACGCTTCCTTCTGGATTTCAACATGTTCCGCCTCACAGAGTATTATCTCAGCCTCTGCCGTGACCGCGACATCAAAACCCCTGATGGATATTTGGATAGAATCCCAACCATTGAACAGATGGAAAAAGCGATGTCCGTTAATCCGTTACCAACTGTTCCATGTAATAATGATTTGCTTGCTGAAAACTACATTGACAATGGCAAGCAACTATGGCTCATTGACTACGAATACAGCGGCAATAATGACCCGACCTTCGAGTTGGGCAACACTTGCCAGGAAATGCAATTCAACGATGAACAGATCGCAGAAGTCTGCGTTGCATATTTCGGTGAAGCAACTGCGGATAAAATTGCCCGCATGAAATTGAATATGATCATGTCCGATGTGGGCTGGGGATTGTGGGCGGCGATCCAGGCGCAGATATCCACGATCGAGTTTGATTTCTGGGGCTGGGCAATCGAGCGCTGGGGCAGGGCTGTGGAAAAGATGGATTCGGCGGAATTTGAGGGGTGGTTGAGGGATGTTCAAAATTAACCTGGTGGTCGAGTAGTCCCGTATTCAGTTCACGGGATGTATCGAGGCTACCGGAATTTATTTGACAAGGTGAAACCATGAAAGACGCTGCACATGTCGTTGTCATTGGCGGGGGAATTTACGGGGTGAATATTGCATATCACTTATATAAACTCGGTTGGAAAGAGATCCTCCTTTTGGAAAAGGGTGAGATCTCCAGTGGCGAATCGTCGCATGCGGCTGGCGTGGTGACGCAGTTCGCCACGTCCAAGACGATGATGCAGTTTAGAAAGTATAGCATCGAGCTATATAGCGAACTTGGTTTGTTTAACCATGTCGGGAGTTTGCGAGTCGCGTCGAGCAAGGAACAGCTCAAAGAGTTGGAAAGAAGCGTGAGTCGTGCAAAAGCCATCGGCATGGATGTGGAGATCATCTCGCCCTCTGAAGCCTTGAAGGTCATGCCGCAGATCACAGATAAGGATCTTTATGGCGCGATCTACCTGCCGCGCGATGGGCATCTCGATCCATACGGGACAACAACTGCCATGGCGCGCCTCATCAAAGAGATGGGCGTGGATGTGCATACGCATACGCGCGTCACCGGGCTGGAGCTTTCGCCCAAAGGTGAGATCCAAAAAGTGATCACAGATCAAGGTCCGATCAAAACGAATCTGGTTGTGAACGCGGCGGGCATGTGGGCACCGCGTATTGCTGCAATGGCAGGCGTATATTTGCCAACGACGCCTGTTGACCATCAGCATATTGCCGTCAAAGCTGTGACTGGACATGAATTCCCAAAGCAAACACCCTGTTTGCGCGACCCCGATAATTTGGTTTATATGCGCGAAGAACAAGGTGGGCTTGTGATTGGTGGCTACGAACCAAATCCGTTGGCGCGTTGGATCGACGGCGTGCCGTGGGAACATGGCAACGCGACCTTGCCCGCTGATTATCAGCGCTTCGAGATGCTGCTCGAAGGTGCAATTCGCCGCATCCCATTTTTGAGGGATGCGGGCATCATTGATCTCACCTGTCACCCCGGTGCGTACACGCCTGATTGCCAACCCATGCTTGGACCTGTTGCAGGTGCACGCGGTTTGTGGATGGCGGCAGGCATGTCGTTGAATGGGTATGGCGGTGCTGGTGGCATGGGCAGGCTCATGGCAGATTGGATTGTGAATGGCGAAGCGCCAGAGGATGTGTATGCCTATCGCGCCACACGTTTTGGGGATTATTTCTCGAATCCTGAATACGCGGCAGAACGCACACGTGAGAGTGTCAAATATTATTATGCGATTCGTTTTCCAAATGATGAGAATGAATGGGCACGTCCGCATCGTGTCAGTCCTGTTCATTATCGTTTGCAGGAATCGGGCGCGGTATTCGGTGAGAGGTTTGGTTGGGAACGCGTCCTGTATTTTGAGCCGAATAAACCCTGGCGACGCGCGGGTGCGGATCAAAAAGAATGGGGCTGGAAAAGACCACCATACTTTGAACGAGTCGAAGAGGAACATCGCGCCACGCGCGAGCGCGTCGGGTTGTTTGATTTAACATCCTTCGGCAAAATCGAAGTAACAGGCCCGAGCGCGTTGGCGCTCTTACAGCGTGTGACGGATGGCAATATGAATAAGCCGGTTGGCAGTGCGATGTATACGCAGTTCCTCAATTCTCGCGGTGGCGTCGAAGCCGATGTCACTGTCACGCGCATTGCACATGATAAGTTCTGGGTTGTCACCGGTTCGGGGTTCATCGCCAATGATCTGGCCTGGTTGCAGATCAAGAGTCAATTGGATGATGATGTGACGATTCGTGATATCACAGAGGAGTGGGCATGTCTCGCGTTGTGGGGACCGAAGGCAAGATCCGTTCTTTCGAAGGTGACGCAGGATTCGGTCACGAATGAAGCGTTTCCTTATCTAACAGCGAAATTCATCACGGTCAACGGGGTCCGCCTGTGGGCGCAACGCGTCAGTTATGTTGGCGAGCTGGGCTGGGAGTTGTATATCCCCACTCAGCGGGCGTTGATGGTGTGGGATATGTTGCGGGCGGCTGGCAAGGGCTTTGGCATGGAAGTGGGTGGATATAAAGTTTTGGATTCGCTGCGACTCGAAAAAGGTTATCGCTATTACACAACGGACGTCACGCCCTTGGAGACTCCGTTTGAAGCTGGTCTCGGTTTTTGCGTACATTTCGACAAAGGCGATTTCACCGGCAAGGAAGTTTTGATGGAGAAAAAGAATAAGGGTTTCGCTACAAAGCTATGCACCTTGATTTTGAGAGGGGAAGAGTTTACGCAAATCTATGGCGGCGAAGCGGTATATCATGAAGGCAAAGTAATTTCGCGTGTGCGCAGTGGCGGATATGGATACACTCTGAAGAAAAATATTTTGTATGCATATTTACCACTGGAGTTGTCGAAGATTGGCACGCGTGTGGAAGTGGATTTGATCGAAGGCAGGTATATGGCGGAAGTGACGTCATCTGTGTTGTACGACCCGAAAGGCGAGAAGTTGAGAGCGTAAAAAACCTTTACCATGAAGGACACAACGGTCACGAAGGTTTAATGCCTTAAGGCGAACAGCCTTTCCCCCTTTGTATACTTTGTGTCCTTCATGGTTGAAAAAAGAAAAGCGTATAATCCAGATATGGCAAAATCTCCTCCTGAATATGTAGGTTTTGGGATGCTCACGCCGGTTGAGATCATGGTGCTTGAGAAACTCCCCAAACATAATACCGGCGCGATCGTGACCGAAGTCAATGATTTTATATTTGATGATGCCGCGATCGTGGCTTGTTTGTTGCGTCAATGGGATGTGACCTCTGGGATGATCGGTACAGCAGTTGGCGATGACTTGCGTGGTCATGCACTTGCAAAACAAATGAAAGAGTGGGATGTGCAAGGCAAAGTCCGGTTTACGAATGAATATAGGACGCCGCTTGAAGTGAATGTCTCTGATCGAAAAGGCGCGCGCACATATTTTTGGCAACGTACTCCGCAAATATTAGATACGCTTGATACAGCTGATTTGTCATTGCTCCGTGGCGCCAGGATCATGTATGTAGATTGGTACGATGGCGATCACACTTTACGCGCGATGGATGAAGCCAGACGTTTGAATGTCCCTGTTTTTGTGAACCTGGAACACGGGCATAAAGACCCGGATGTTTTGAAACAATATGCATCCCGTGCCACGATCTGTCAGGCAGTGACGGATGCCGCGCAACTGGGCGGCAAACGTGCCCTGGTCGGGACTGCAAGAAAGCTATTGAAATCGGGAATCAAAACTGCGATCATTACGCTGGCAAAAGGCGGCTGTCTCGTGGCGCATGGAGAGGAAATTGTTAGGGTGTATGCCCCGAAAGTTAAAGCCGTGGATGCGTGCGGTGCGGGCGCGACGTTCTCGGCAGGGTTTGTTTATGGGTATCTCAAGGGCTGGAATCTTGAATTATCTGCGCGCTATGCAACTGCCGCGGCTACGCTCAAAGTAACGCGAGCGGGACTGCGGATGTTCCCGGTTGAGGAAATTATGGAATTAGCCGAGCGATTAAGAGTGGAGCATTGGGCGTTTAGGAATAATCGTTTTGAGATCATCGAGAGAATACTATCCATTCCACGACAAGTTGCTGTCCAAGGCAAGCGCGCTCAAAGGACAATTATGCGCGAATTGCGGATCCCTGAAAAGCAGGAAACAACAAAAGTGAATCACCCGCGTGTGAAGACAAAGAGGAAAGTAATTTGAAATAATCCGTTGGTTGAGCAGGGCGAAGCCCATACCGAAACCAACAGGAACAAAAAATATTTTGGTTATAGGTTGGTCTCGATATGTGGCGCCAACGAGCGGCGCCACTACTCGACCACCAGCGATTTCTGAAACAAGGAAGTGACCCATGTCGTTTGCTGAACTTCTTACGCAAGAACAAGTCGAACGGATTCATGAAGCATCACTCGAAATTCTTCAAGAGGTTGGATTAAAAGTCCGCTACGAACCTGCACGTGACGTGTTCGCCAAACACGGATGTTCTGTGGATGGCGAGCGGGTTAAACTTCCACGTGAAGTGGTGGAGAAATATCGCAAGATGGCGCCGCCATCATTTACGTTTCATGGTCGTGACCCGAAATTCGATAAAACAATTCCACGCGACAGCCCGGTCATTGTAACGGCGAGTTCGGCTCCAGATATTATCGATCCGGTTACGGGTAAGGAAAGACGCGCTGAGTCCGGTGATATTGCGCGCATTGCGCATCTGATCAATGAACTGCCCGGCTACGACATGTTCTCCATATCCACGCTGGCAGACGATGCCCCCAAGGACCAATTCACGATCTCGAGGTTGTACCCTGCGCTTAAGTATTGCCTCAAACCGATCCGTACTACTACGACCGATCATAAAGATACACTTGCCATGCTGGAGATGGCGTACATTGTTGCGGGAGGGGAGGAAGCCTATAAAGAACATCCCTTCCTTACGCATCATTATTGCCCGACGGTTTCTCCGCTTTCCATGGATAAACTTTCCACCGAAAACGTGATGTACTTTGCGAGCGAGGGCTTGCCTGTGTACCCAACCATTGTGCCTAATGCTGGGCTGACTTCGCCAATGTCCATAGCTGGAACATTGGTGCAGGGCAATGCAGAATACCTGGCAACCGTGACTTTAATGCAAATGGTCAAGGAAGGCACGCCGACAATTTACGCGACGCTTGCAACCGTAGCCGATATGCGTTCGGGCGCTTACACGTCCGGGGCAATTGAATGTGGCATGTTGCATATGGCATTCGCTCAAATCGCGCGTTTCTATAATGTGCCTTGTGGCGGTTATATCGGCTTGACCAATTCCAAATTGAACGATGCGCAAGCCGGATATGAAACAGGTATGTCTGCCATGGGTGGCACTGTCGGCGGTATGGATATGTTCAACATTGGCGGTTTGATCGACGCTTTGAAAACGTTTGATTTTGCCAAAGCGGTCATTGATGACGAAGTGGCGCAAATGATGAAGCGTGTGAAACGCGGCATCTCCTTTACTGAGGAAGACCTTGCCGTTGATCTGATCAAGCAGGTCGGACCGGGCGGTTCGTTCATCGTTGCCAAGCACACCATTAGCAGGATGAAGACCGAAGCCGTGATGACCAAGATCGCCGACCGTGATGCCCGCACGATCTGGGAAAAGAAAGGCTCCACGGATACGCAGGCGCGTGCGATGAAGAAGTTGAAGGATATCATGGCAATCAATCCTTCTTCTTTGATCTCCCCTGAGATAGACGAAAAACTTCATGCGGCATTCCCTGGCCTGGTTGCAGGCGAGTTAGTGCCGATCGAATAACATGTTACCTCATTGCGAGCCCGAGTGAGGGGTGAAGCAATTACGTAAAGAGGTTATGGTCATGTCGCGTAGAATTCGAATCTTGTTGGGGGTTCTCATTTTGACGATTTCCATTTCACTATTGATTTGGGGACTCTCTCCGGCGCGCCGCGAAACACGCATGCAAAATATTTCGCCGTCCGAGATGCAATTGCCGACGCCATCCTCGCTTCGCTTCGACGAGGCTCAGCGCGTCGCTCTTCAGCCTGAGGCTGCCCTGTGAATCGAAAAGCGTTTTCTCCCCCAATCATTTTGGGTCTTGTCTTGATGATTCTGCTTTCATCTTGTAAAGGTACAGGCGCGGCGGCGCCTGCAAGTGTCGAAACACAACCTGCACCAACACAGCCGGTGTTGGCACCAACTGAAATTGCAACCTCTCAATCATCCATTCTTCCAACGGCACAACCTGCCATTCCCGAAAGACGTTTTCTCACACTTGAATTTCCTCCCCAAATCCGCGCAGGCGATTCGGATATTGTCCGCCTGAAGTTGGAAGTGGATGAGTCAGGCAACATCACACCGACTGCTGTGACCGAAGGTAATGTTGTTACAGGTGAGGTGATCGAGATTCCCAATCTTTATGAGACTCATCACGTAATCGTCGAAGCAAGTTTTGATATCGCGGGGATGCAAGTCTCGCCGCCGGATCTATCAAGCCAGACATTGTCGCCCGGTCAATCCATTATGTTCTTTTGGAGCATTCGACCAGATGAGGTGGGGACATATCGAGGAACGGTCTGGTTGTTTTTGCGGTTTGTGGATAAAGTCAGCGGGGAGGAAAGCCGAAGAGCAGTATCAGCTCAAATTGTCGAGATCGAGGCGGTGAATTTATTTGGAGTCCCAGCGAGGGTGGTGAGAGTCGTGGGTGGGGTGGGGTCGGTGGTTGGGACGGTCATCGGCTTCCCGTTTTTCGAGGATATTATCAAATTTCTTTTCAAGAGGAGGAGGAAACGAACAAAATAATATATGACGAAAATCACCCAAAATATGGACATGCGTTCAATGTGGGCTGATTGTTCTTTATGGTACAATTTTGCGGTTGTACCACATTTTGTGGCATACATAAGACATATTTCTGCATGGAGAAATCTATGAGCCAGTGGATCTACATTGCTTTGTTCATTATTGTTGGAATGATCATTCCGGTGGGTGCAATTGGTACGGCGTGGATTTTAGGACCGAAGAAACCCAATCCCATTAAACAAGCAACCTATGAATGCGGCCTCGAAACTGTCGGAGATTCGTGGGTGCAGTTCAAAGCCCAGTATTACATCTTTGCATTGGTGTTCCTGATTTTCGATGTTGAGACGGTTTTCCTTTTCCCGTGGGCTGTGAAACTTGGCTCTCTGGGAATGTTCGCCGTGCTTGAAGGCATTGTTTTTATTATGATCCTCATTGTGGGCCTGGTTTATACCTGGCGCAAAGGGATGTTGGAGTGGGTGTAGTTTATTTGAAGAAATAGAGAAAGGCTGATTGGAATACATCCACTCAGCCTTTTCTTTGTCCCTCATCCCCGACCCTTCTCCCAAAAAGAGAAGGGAGTCTCCTCTCCCTTCGGGAGAGGCTAGGGTGAGGGACAACAGGAGCGATGTATGAATTTTTGGAATGACCCTCTTAAAGTAGCCGCAGATTGGTTGTTGGGTATCTTCACGGGTTGGGGTATGCCTGAGATCGCCGCGCAGATATTGATCGGCTTCCTTGGCATATTGCTTTTAATCACCCTGTTGATGGTGCTCGATATCTTTCTGGTGTGGATCGAGCGCAAAGTGGTATCGCGTTTTCAAAGCCGCATCGGTCCAAACCGTGTAGGACCGTTTGGGTTGATACAGCCTTTTGCAGATATCATCAAACTGCTGATCAAGGAAGATATCACGCCCACCGGCGCGGATAAGGTTGTATATAACCTTGCACCCATTCTTTCGATGATGTCGGTCTTGATCTTGTGGGCGGTGGTGCCGCTGGCTCCGAAGATGCTCGGTGTGGATTTGAATGTCGGGGCGTTATATATCATTGCTGCAGGTGCGATCGGGACACTGTCGATCATCATGGCGGGCTGGTCATCCAATAACAAGTATGCTTTGATCGGGGCGTTCCGTGAAGTGGCGGTAATGCTCTCGTTTGAAATCCCGATGCTCACAGTTTTGCTTATCCCGACGATCTTTGCCAGTTCGATGGGAATTGGCGCAATTACAAATGCGCAGGAAAAAACCTGGTTTGTTTTCCTCGCGCCGCTTGCCGCGTTGATTTTCCTTATTGCCGCAATCGCTGAACTTGGACGCGCGCCATTTGATATGGGTGAAGCCGAATCAGAATTGATCGCGGGCTATAACATCGAATATTCCGGCATGAAATTTGGCATGTTCTATGCGGGCGAGTTGTTGCATGCCTTCACGTATGGTGGCTTCTGGGCTATTCTGTTTTTTGGCGGTTATCGTTTCTTTGGGCTGGAACAGGTCAGTGCATTCCTCGCTATTGCAGTTGTATTATTCAAAGCTCTGGTCGGATATTGGGTCATCATGTGGATCAAGTACACGCTCATGCGCATCCGCATCGATCACATGCTGGCATTCAACTGGAAGTTCCTGACGCCGCTGGCTTTTGTCCTCTTGATGGTGATTGCGTTCATGAATGCGCTTCTCGCGGACGCCCCAGGCTGGCTCTACATTTCAGGCATGTTCCTGGCGAATGCAGTCCTCACGTGGGTTGCGCTGGAAATTGCGCGGTCTGCCAGCCGCAGGGAACGTGAGAAGATCGAAGGGGTGAAGCAGGCTGTTGAGGCAGGTCATCAGTAAATCGTAATTGGTAATTGACGCCGTTCAAATTACTATTTACCAATTGCTAAAGAGGAATCTTATGAATGGTGAAAAGATCATATTTCTGTTAGTGGCTCTGTTCACCCTCGTTTCGGCATTGCGAGTGGTGACAACAGGCAACCTTGTCCACGCGGCGTTGTGGTTGATCGCGACATTGTTTGGTGTGGCAGTTATTTTTGCATTGTTGAACGCGGGCTTTTTGGCGGTCGTACAGGTTGTTGTGTATATCGGTGCGATCGCCATCCTGTTCATTTTTGCGGTGATGTTGACGCGCAAAGATATGCGTGACCAGGGTCCGCAGTTGAATAAGAATTGGTGGTTCGGTGCCTTGCTGGCGGTGGTTACTTTCGGTGGGTTGTTCTTCCTGCTCCAGGGTTGGAGCGGCTTATCGAAGACCGCGGCAGATTTCCCGTCCGGGTTTGATGCGGTGAATGAGCTGGGCATTGCGCTCACGTCACCAGCGGCATACGTCCTGCCGTTTGAAGTTGCGTCCGTCCTGTTGGTGGCCGCGTTGGTGGGCGCAGTCTACGTCGCGTTCAATCGGAAATAGGAGGCGCTGCATGGTTCCACTTTCATGGTATCTGATTTTTTCGGCGGCGTTGTTCAGCATCGGCTTGTTCGGTGTGTTGTCACGGCGCAATGCGGTTGCGATTTTGCTCGGCATTGAATTGATGTTGAATGCGGTGAATGTTAATCTCGCCGCTTTCTGGCGTTACGGTGATGTGGCGGATATTGCCGGGCAGGTGTTTGCGATCATTGTTTTCGCAGTTGCCGCGGCAGAAGTGTCTGTGGGTTTGGCTTTGGTGATCTCGGTATATCGCCGCCGCAATACAGTGATCGCAGATGAAATTGATTTGATGAAATGGTAATTCATATTACGTATTTCTTACTACGTAATAGTGGAGGCTGATTGATGAGGACAGAATTACTTATCTGGTTAATCCCCCTGCCGCCGGTGCTGGCGTTTTTCCTGATCGTAATATTCACGAATAAAAGTAAAGCGCTGAGTCATACGATAGCTGTTGGTGGGGCTTTGCTTTCGTGGCTGGGGAGTATGATCGTTTTTGTGCGTGCACTCGGCGTGGAGCATTTGGGCGAGCATCCTTTTGAATCGTCCATTCCATGGCTGCCAACCGGTGACACCTGGTTCAGGATCGGGGTGCTGGTGGATCCCCTCACCGCTGTGACGTTATTCTTCGTTGCATGGACCGTGTTGATGATCTTCCTCTATAGCGTTGGTTATCATAACTTCGGTCAACCCGCCGGCGATCATGATCACGCTGGCTTGCCGCCGCACGGCGCGACTGTTGACGAGCATGGACACAAACACGTTGTGCCATCCATTGAACCGATGTACTCACGTTTCTTTGCATTCATCGGTTTGTTTGCGTTCGGCATGTTTACACTGGTTGTCTCGGATAATCTGCTGACCTTATTTGTCGGTTGGGAGATCATGGGCTTGTGTTCATATCTGTTGATCGGTTTCTGGTATGGCAAACCATCTGCGCGCGACGCGGCTGTCAAAGCCTTTATGACCACCCGTATCGGCGATGTGTTTATGTTGTTGGGGATTGCCTATCTTTACTCGGTGACCGGAACTCTTACTTTCCGCGAAATCTTCAATGAAGAAATTTTGCATACTCTTCAATCTGTGCCAAGTGGCGTGCTTAATTTTTCCGCCGCTGGCTTGATCGGTTTGTTACTCTTCATCGGCACAGTTGGTAAATCGGCTCAGTTCCCATTGCATGTCTGGTTGCCGGATGCGATGGAAGGTCCAACACCCGTCAGTGCCATGATCCATGCGGCGACGATGGTTTCGGCAGGCGTGTATGCAGTCATCCGCATGTTCCCGATCATCAGCCTCGATGAAAGGACCATGGCGGTTGTTGCGTTCATTGGCGCGTTCACTGCATTATTTGCCGCAACGATCGCAGTTGCACAAAACGACATCAAACGCGTGCTTGCCTACTCCACGATTTCGCAACTTGGTTTCATGATCGCGGCTTTGGGAATCGGCGCGTATGTTGCGGCAGTCTTCCACTTGATCACACACGCTTTCTTCAAGGCGTTGCTCTTCCTCGGTTCCGGCTCCGTCATCCACGGCATGGAGCATGGAGTTTTGCACACAGGTGATCACAAGGTTGACCCGCAGGATATGTTCAACATGGGCGGCTTGAAAAGCAAAATGCCTATCACGTTCTGGACTTTCCTCATCGGTGGCTTTGCGCTTTCTGGTTTTCCACTTATTACCGCGGGCTTCTGGTCGAAGGATGAAATCCTTGCGGACGCGTTCGGTCACGGTCATCCATTGATCTTTGCAACACTGGCAATCGCTGCGTTCATGACTGCATTCTACACAATGCGTCAGATCACATTAACTTTTCTTGGAGAACCGCGCACGAAAGAGGCTGAACATGCACACGAGACTCCCTGGACGATGACAACCCCGTTGGTCATTCTCTCGTTCTTTGCTGTGACTTATGGCTGGGTCGGCATTCCCGAACATTTCCCACTCTTAGGCGGGCTTGTACCAAACTGGCTCCATGAGTTTGTTGGTGGTACATTGGCTGAACATCCCGAAACTTTGGAATTTAACTGGATACCATTGCTCACATCGCTTATTGTCGCCCTCGGCGGACTAACACTGGGATATATTGTTTATCGCGACGTCAATTCCCCGGCGGAAGATAAACTTCAAATCGGTTTTCTCAAAAACAAATATTACTTCGACGAAATCTACGCTGTGGTCTTTATCAAACCCATCACATGGTTTGCCGAGAACATCGTCTATAAGTTCCTCGATCAAGGCGTGATTGACGGTATCCTGCATCTCTTCGGACCTGCTACACAAGGACTTGGCGATACAGTACGAAATTACTTTGATCTGCCAGTGATCAATCGCTTCTTTGGTGATGGCTCGGCAGATGTCACCTATTGGTTTGGTGGAAAATTACGCGCCATTCAAACCGGTCGCATCCAGCAATATTTTACGCTCGCATTGATTGTCTTTATTGCATTGGGTGCGGCGCTTTATTTCCTCGTGCTGGCTTAAGGAGTACCTGATGAATTTCATCTCTACTCATCTCCTCTCGCTCATCCTGTTCTTCCCTGCGCTAGCGGCGGTGATGATGCTTTTTCTGCCGAAAGATGAAAACAAACTCTTCCGGTGGTATGCATTTGGCGCAAGTCTTGTTCCGTTCATCCTTTCGCTGGTTGCATGGTTCCAGTTCAAATCAAATTTACCTGGTTTCCAGTTTGAGGAAACCTACGTTTGGTATGAAGCCATCGGCTCATCCATGCACCTTGGCGTGGACGGTCTCTCGCTCACAATGGTGTTGTTGACCACGCTACTCACACCGCTTGCGATCCTCGCCTCATTCAGCATCAGCGAAAAAATCAAAGCCTACATGATGCTTTTCCTGTTTTTGGAAATGGGCATGCTTGGTGTGTTCCTGTCTTTGGATTTGCTGATCTTCTTCGTGTTCTGGGAAGTGGGACTCGTGCCGATGTACTTCCTCATCAACCAGTGGGGGAGCGCAAATCGGAATTATGCCTCGCTCAAGTTTATGATCTACACCATGGGCGGATCGCTGGGACTCTTACTTGGCATCCAATTGTTGGGCGTTCTTTTCGGGACCTATGACCTGGTCGCGCTATATCAGAATTGGACTTCGCTGGAGCCTGATTCTATCCTGCTCGGCATGACGGTTCAAACCGTGAAGACGGTTGCCTTCTGGGCATTTGTAGTTGCCTTCGCGATCAAAGTGCCAGTTTGGCCCTTCCACACCTGGTTGCCCGATGCCCATACCGAAGCGCCAACAGCAGGTTCGATGATCCTGGCAGGCGTGTTATTGAAACTTGGCGCATATGGTTTCTTGCGGCTCATTTTGCCTTTGTATCCTTTTGAGGCAAAATACTTTGCAGGCGCGCTGGCATTCCTTGCAACCGCCGCGATTGTCTTCGGCGCATTCGCATCCTACGCCCAAACAGATTTCAAACGACTCGTCGCGTACTCGTCCGTGAATCATATGGGTTTCGTAGTGCTCGGTATCGCCGCGGCAGGCTTGGCGTCGGGAACGCCCGATGCGACTATTGCTCTGAATGGCGCGATCCTCCAGATGTTCAATCATGGCTTATCGGCGGCTGGCATGTTCTTCCTCGTCGGTGTTATCTATGAACGAACCCACACTCGTAACCTTGAAGAATTCGGCGGCTTGTTCCCGCTTGTCCCAGTCTATGGTGGCATTTTGATTTTCACCAGCATGGCATCGCTCGGCTTGCCGGGGTTGAATGGCTTCGTTTCCGAATTTTTGGTTGTGAGAGGTTCGTGGCCAATTTTGCCAATGTACACTGCGATCTCCATGCTTGGCTTGCTCTTCACCGGCGCGTATATTCTGAAGGGCATTATGAAAGTCTTGCATGGCCCCATGAACGAACATTGGGCACACGGCGAACATAAATTGACCGAGATCAACACACGTGAAATCCTTGTCATGGCTCCGTTGATGGTCTTGATTTTGTGGATCGGCATCTATCCCGCGTGGATTTTGGATGTGATCAACAAAGCCGTGAGCATGCTGTTCTAAGAGGTAGATGATGAACTTTCCTGTACTCAGCGTAATAACTTTTACTCCCCTTGTCGCGGCATTGATCATGCTGCTGATGCCTGCGCACCGAAAGAATGAAGTGCGTGCAGTCGCCCTCGCTGCTGCAACCTTTGCATTGATCCTTGCTGCATGGGCATATTTCACATATGACCAAAGCGTGGCAGGCTATCAATTCACTGAAAAATATGACTGGCTTCCCGCCCTGGGCATCAGCCTGTATTTTGGTGTGGATGGCATAAGCGCGCCACTTGTTTTGTTGACAGGTGTTGTCATGTTCACCGGGGTTCTCATCTCGTGGGGTGATGATGATAAACATGTGATGGCGGGTATTCAGGATAGGCCACGCGAGTTCTTTGCCTTCCTGTTCATTCTCGCGACTGGCGTGTTTGGTGTGTTTGTTTCACTTGATCTGTTCATGCTTTTCTTCTTCTACGAGATCGCTGTATTTCCGATGTACCTGCTCATTGTCATCTGGGGCTGGAACGTCACGCGTGAATATGCCGCGATGAAATTGACACTGTATCTGTTCATGGGGTCAGTCGTTTCATTGGTGGGTGTGCTGGCGATGTACTTCATGCAATATCAAACAACAGGCGTATTGACATTCAACATGCTCGAGATGGAAACATCCGGCTTCCCGGCTTTGTTCCAGATCGTTTGGTTTCTGCCTGTTTTCCTTGGCTTTGCGGTTTTGGGTGGTATCTGGCCTTTCCACAACTGGTCTCCAGATGGACACGTTGCCGCACCAACCGCAGTGTCCATGTTCCATGCAGGTGTGTTGATGAAACTGGGCGCGTTCGCCGCATTGCGCGTGGGAATTATGTTATTGCCTGAGGGTGCGAAATATTGGCAATGGCTCGTTATGCTTTTTGCGGCTGTGGCTGTTGTCTATGGCGCGTATATTGCTTTTGTGCAAATGGACTTTAAATATATGGTTGGCTTCTCATCTGTTTCACATATGGGGCTTGTGATGCTGGGATTTTCCACCCTCAATCGCGAAGGCTTGCTTGGTTCGGGTCTGCAGATGTTTTCGCATGGCGTGATGACGGCGCTCTTCTTCGCGGTTGTCGGCATGATCTACGATAGGGCACATACACGCCAAATCCCTGAGCTGGGCGGCATGAGCAAAGTGATGCCCTATGCTACAGTTGGATTCATTATTGGCGGTTTGGTCTCAATGGGTATGCCGCTGTTCTCCGGCTTTATTGCTGAATTCCCGATCTTTCTGGGAGTATGGCGCGAGCAATGGTTGGTCGCTGTCATCGCCAGTGTCTCCATTGTCATCACTGCTGCATATATCATGCGCAACATTCGCCAGGTGTTCTTCGGGGAAATTCCCGAGAACCTTAAAGGTCATGTCGGTGATGTCACGTTTCTCGATAAAGTGGCAATCACAACGCTTTGTTTTTTTATGATCATCATTGGCTTGTTCCCCCGTTTTATGGCTCCCATGGTCGAAACAGGTGTTAATAACATTCTGCGTTTGCTGGGAGGTTTCTAATGTTCACATCTACCATGTTTGTTTCCATCCTGCCTGAAATACTTATCCTTGTTCTTGGAATGCTTGTATTGATCGTGGAGCCATTCTGGAAGGAAGAGAAACGCCGCAATGTAGGCTGGCTCACTGCAGGCGGACTTTTCGCGACAATGATAATCAGCCTGCTCTTTGGCCAGCCTGGTCAGCCAATACCTGTGCTTGGTGGAATGATCCGTTTTGACTGGCTGGGATTTTTCTTCAAGCAACTCTTCATGTTCGCAGGCGCGGCGACTGCTCTCCTTTTGATGGATAACGAAAAAGTGGGACGCCGCGGCGAGGCTTATCTGCTCCTTCTCGCTTCGCTTCTAGGCATGAACCTGATGGCTGTTTCTTCAAACTTGGTCATGCTCTATCTTGCGATCGAAACGACATCCATTCCGCTCTACATTCTCTCCGGCTTTATGTTGGGAGATGAAAAGTCCACTGAGGCAGGCTTTAAATACCTGTTGTTTGGAACGTTCACATCCACAATCATGCTTTATGGTTTCAGTCTTATTTTTGGCTTTACGGGAACAGCCGATCTATATCAACTGGCTGACATGCTCAAAGCCGGTGACCTTTCGTTGGTGACCGCTTTTGGTACTCTGGCATTGATTCTTGTTGGGTTGGGTTTCAAAGTATCCTTTGTGCCGTTCCACTTTTGGGCGCCGGATGTTTATGAAGGCGCGCCGACTCCGGTTGCCGGCTTCTTGTCCACTGCATCGAAAGCCGCGGGTTTTGCGGTCCTGGTCCGCTTGTTCTTTGTGGCATTCTCTGATTACGCCGCATCATGGACGATTGCACTTGCAGTCCTTTCTGCGATCACGATGACAGTGGGTAACCTGCTGACCCTGCAACAGACGAATATCAAACGTCTGCTGGCTTACTCTTCCGTTGCACATGCGGGGTATGCGATGATCGGTGTAGTGGCATTTAGTCAGTTAGGCGCGGCAAGTGTGGTTTTTTATCTTGCCGCATATATTGCCACGAACCTGCTTGCCTTCGGTATTGCCATGGCGTTCAGCAAAGTGACCGGCTTGGAAGATATTCAGGATTATGCCGGTATGAGTCGCCGCTCGCCGTGGCTGGGACTGATGATGCTCGCCGCATTTCTTTCATTGACGGGTATGCCCCCATTCGGTGGATTTGTGGCGAAGGTGTTTGTGTTCGCGGCAGGTATGCAGGCTCACTATGAATGGCTGGTGATTGTGGGCATTCTCAATTCGGTCATCGGTGTGTATTACTACTTGAATGTGTTGAAATTTGTATACCTCAAACGCATGCCGAATGAAGATGAAGAGAATCATCCCATCCCGTTGACTCGACCTTATGCCATTGCATTGGCTGTTCTGGCAATCGGTGTGATCTTGATCGGCACGGTTTTCGCTCCGTGGTTCAGCTGGTCTGATGCGGCGGCGCTGAATCTGTTTTAACCGTTTTGCATCAGCCAGTTGAATGTTTCAGGATAACCGGAACAGGTTTAGGCTTTGTAATGAGGCGGTGCAAGCCATCCGAATTATTGTTTGACATACCTTTAGCCTGTCAGTTATAATCGTGCAACATGGCACAATCTGAACAGAAGGGTAGAAGCATCCTTAATACTTTGCTCATTGTGATGATCGGGCAGGTGGGATGCCTGACATTGGTCATCATTCTGGCTTCTGTATTCGGTGGGTTATGGCTTGATAATACATTCGGTACAAAACCGGTCTTTACCCTGGTTTTGTTGCTTGCTGGAATTCCCGTATCGGTGTTTGTGATGCTGACTGTGGCGCGCAAGACGCTGGCTCGGTTGAAGGATAAAGCAGAGAACGAATCGAATACTTCGTCATAGGAGGCGGATTTTGGAACACGAAAAACGTAGACCCTGGCGCCGATGGGTCGTGCTGGTGTTGATGATCGCAGGTTTTATTCTGGGCGGGATTTTTATTCCTGTTCAGCCTGAGATCACAGTTGCCGCTGAAAAATTAATAGAAGAACCAGTCATCGAGAATTTTATTGGTCTCGGACCCTTCTATTTGGTAAACACGCTTCCCACGTTGGCAGTGACAATTGTGTTGCTCGCCGTGATTGCGTTTTTCACTAATCGTTCGTTGAAACAAAGCGCGCGCACTGATCTGGTACCACGCGGTATCGGCAACTTAATGGAAGCTATTTTGGAGTTGCTCTATAACTTGACCGAAGGCTCGGCAGGGGCTAAGTGGGCAAAGGCGATCTTCCCCTGGTTTGCTACAATCATGATCTATGTGTTGTTCGCCAATCTCTTAAAGTTGATCCCTGGATTTGAGTCAATTGGTGTGTTGCATCCGGCTCACGGCGAAGGTCATGCAGTTGCTTCGCTCGGTGGTAGCTGGGCAAATCTTCTCCCCACAAAAGTTGAAGAAGGCGGATACATTCTGGCTCCATTCTTCCGTGGTATTTCTGTAGACTTGAACTTTACAGCTTCCCTTGCTTTGATTGCGGTAGTGATGATCCAGGTGATCGGGTTCCGCGCGCAGGGCTTTGGCTATTTGAGCAAGTTCTTCAACACGCGCCGCATGTTCAAGATTCCGTTCTTTGGTGCCATGGACTTTCTCGTGGGCTTACTGGAATTGATCTCGGAAATCTCGAAGATCCTCTCGTTTGCCTTCCGTCTATTTGGCAACATGTTCGCAGGGGTCGTGCTGGTTGCGATCGTTGCAGGGTTGCTTGGCAAGATATCCATTTTGGCGGCAATGGTGATGTTATTCGAATTGTTCGTAGGCGTCATTCAGGCGTTTGTGTTTGGTATGTTGACGATGGTCTTCATGGCGCAAGCCACCCAGGGCCACGGCGAGGAGCACGCAGAACATTAATGTTGTAGTGATGCGTTCTCTAACGCATTCGGCGTAAGAGAATGCCGACTAATCGACTGAGAAATTATTAGGTTAAACCTAAGGAGGCTTTAAACATGGAAGGAAATATTTTAGATGCGATGCGCTATGTTGGCGCAGGCTTGGCGATGATTGGCGCTGCAGGCGCAGGTGTGGGAATTGGTCTGAGCGTCCAGGGTGCTCTTACCGGTATGGCTCGCAACCCAGATACATATGGTAATCTATTGACCAACATGATTCTCGGTATTGCGTTCTCCGAAGCAATCGCGATCTACTGTTTGGTCATCGCGTTCCTTATGCTCTTCAAAGTTGTGTAAGCGGATAGGAGCAACAGATGGAACAACTTGGTATTAATTTAGGTCTGCTTATTGTTCAGATCATCGCGTTCATTATTGTGTTCCTCACTTTGAACGCGTGGGTCTATCAGCCCATGCTGAACATGATGGAGACCCGCAAACAAAAGATAGCCCAAGGGTTGGATGATGCCCGTATCGCCGCGGATGCCCGCGCGAATGCGGAAAAAGATGCCACGAAAATTCTTGCCGAAGCACAGGCCGAAGCAAATAAAGTCGTGCGCGAGGCCACTGAACGCGCCGCAGTTGCTGGCAATGATGTAAAAGCCGCCGCCGAAGCGGAAGCCGCCAAGTCGCGCGAATCTGCGATGGCTGAGGCTCAACTTGAACGCAATCGCATTCTTGGTGATCTACGTGGTCAGGTTGCATCACTAGCCATTGCCGCCGCGAACAAGCTGGTTGGCGAAGCGCTCGATGAAAAGAAACAACGCGCCCTGCTCGATGAATTTTTCTCCGGTGTGAAGTCTGGCAAGGTTGTGGTGCTTGCAGATGCTGATTTCAAAGGCACTTCTGCTGAAGTCACCAGCGCGCTGCCGCTTAGCAAGGACGAAGAGGCCTCGGTCAAGAATGATGTGCTTGCGAAATCCGGCGCCAAGGAAATTAACTTTCATGTTGACCCGACTATTTTGGGTGGCCTTGTTATAAAAGTTGGCGACAAAGTTTTGGATGGTTCTGTCGCAGGAAAACTTGAAGGCTTGCGCCAAAGCTTGAAGTAATCGTTAGGCTTCGGAAGTCTCTGAGAGGGTTTTGGTAAAATAACCAAAACCCTTATTTGTTTAACAGAGTGTCATGCCCAAAAAACTTTCACAACTTTTTACAGATTTCCCCTTTCCATTTCCGCCTCAAATCCCTGATGTTGATATTAGTGGCATTTCCATTGATAGCCGCGGCGTCAAACCTGGATACCTTTTTGTTGCCATGCAGGGCGGAAGTGTTGATGGTCATAGCTACATTCAAAAAGCGATTGATAATGGAGCATCGGCGATAGTGGGGGATAGGGATATGAGTGGATTCTCCGTCCCTTACATTCGACTCGAAAACCCGCGTCAGGCGCTGACCTATCTATCTGCTTCTTTTTATGATTGGCCTGCTCGCAAGCTGACAGTGATCGGAGTCACCGGCACAGACGGCAAGACCACCACCACGAATCTCATCTATAAAATACTGCTTGCCGCAAACATCAAAGCCGGCATGATCTCCACTGTCAACGCGGTGATCGGCGACGAAGTGTTGGACACCGGTTTTCACGTCACCACGCCGGACGCGCAAGATGTTCAGCGTTATCTTGCAAAGATGGTGGATTCGGGTTTGACCCATGTGGTTCTCGAGACAACCTCTCACGGCTGGGCGCAATATCGTGTGGATGCCTGTGAATTTGACATTGGTGTCGTTACAAACATCACACACGAGCATATGAACGAACATGGTTCTTATGAAAACTATCGCGCCGCAAAGGCCAGATTGTTTTCCAGCCTTGAACGGACCTCCATAAAGCCGCAGGGCAACCCGCGCTTGGGGGTTATCAATCACGACGATGTAAAGTCGTTTGATTTTCTCAATGACTTTATCAAAGTGAATAAATTGAATTATGGATTGGGAGAAGGCGCAGATGTCCGTGCATCGGATATCGAATATCGCCCATCTGGAATCCAATTCACGGCCCAAAGGAAGGATTATCGCGTAGCCATTAATAGCAAATTAGTTGGTGCATATAACGTTTCGAATTGTCTTGCCGCTTTTTGTGCGACAGTCTATGGCTTGGGAATCAATCCCGAAATCGCCGCGCAAGGGATCGCATCACTTGAAGGAATCCCTGGCCGTATGGAACGAATTGACATGGGACAAAACTTCACAGCCATCGTTGACTTTGCCCATACGCCGAATGCACTGAAAGTCACCCTCGAAGCTGCGCGGGAAATGTTGTATCCCTCTCTCCCAATCGCGCTGAGCGGAGCGGTAGCGAAGACGAAGCGCAGAGTGATCTCAGTCTTTGGTTCAGCGGGCTTGCGTGATAAAGAAAAACGTAGAATGATGGCAGAGACCTCCGCAGAGTTGGCTGATCTCACTGTACTCACCGCCGAGGATCCGCGCACCGAATCACTGGATGGAATCCTTGAGGAAATGGCAGCAGGTGCGAGATCCAAAGGCGGACGCGAAGGTGAGACATTTTGGCGCGTGCCCGACCGTGGTGAAGCAATTAAATTCGCATTGAGATTAGCGCAACCAGGTGATATTGTCCTATCCTGCGGCAAGGGACATGAGCAGTCCATGTGTTTTGGCGCAACCGAATATTTGTGGGATGATCGCACAGCCATGCGTGCAGCGCTTGCGGAATATTTGAGCGTGACTGGACCGCAAATGCCTTATTTACCATCGCAGGATAAACCAGAAGAAGAGTGGCTACAAGGATAAAATTTTCGCGCTGAGCGGAGCGTCCTTCGTCTGCGAACCTCGCAACGAACGCTCGGTTCTCCGCTCAGGACGAAGAAAATTATGCTATGAGCGCAGTCGAAGCGCGGGCGCAACAAAGTGATGTTTTTAGAAGGAGTCTGAATGGAAGTGAGACCCATTATCTTACAAGGCAAACACGTCCGCCTCGAGCCAATGACCGAAGCGCACATTCCCGCATTGGCTAAGATCGGCATCAACCAACCATTTTGGGATTTTATGGTTTATGGAAATATTAATTCAGAAGAAGATATGCGCGGCTGGGTGCTGGACATTCTTTCCCGCGCCGAAAACGGAACTGACCTGCCGTTTGTTGCCATCCATCTTGCAGCAGGACGCGTGGCAGGCGCGACACGTTATTTGAACATCATGCCCAAAGATCGCGGACTGGAAATCGGCGGCACGTGGTATGGACTTGAATTTCAACGGACGCCAGTCAATACCGAATGTAAATATCTATTACTGAAACATGCCTTTGAAACATTGGGTTGCATCCGCGTGCAATTGAAAACTGACTTACGCAACGAACGCTCGCAAAAGGCCATCGAACGCATCGGCGCTGTGAAAGAGGGCGTGCTTCGTAATCATATGATATTGCCAGATGGGCGTTATCGTCACTCGGTGTTTTATTCCATTTTGGATACGGAGTGGGATGGGGTGAAGAAGATGCTGGAAGAGATGATGGAGAGGTGAGAGTCGAGCTTCATTTGTGTACTTGCCATCTGTGAAATGGATTTGGGAAAACAGAAATATGCTCTGTGGAGCGAATTTTAGCCCAACAAGCCACCGGTCAGCCCAAGGCAGACTGCGAGCCCGGAAATCAATTCAAAGTAGAGGTTATGATCTATCTATCGTAGCTGTTGCAGAATATTCTTCTGATCCCTTATCTCCGTTGTCGTGGAAGTTGGCGCCAGACGAACCGACTCTGCTATCGCCATAATATCCGCGAACGGCGTGAAAACGCTGTCGTGGTCTGGATCAAACATCTGGTCGTATTGAAATACGCCGTTCGCGAAGTTTAGCCAGGCCGTCATCAATTCGCGATCCAGTTGCTCGATTTCACTGCCACTGTTCTGCTTCAAGAAGAGTACATCATAAGTCGCGGGGATGGTGGATGCGTCTCTGGCTTCGCTGAAGACCGTGCTGACAGTGTTGACGATTGCTAGGTAACACTGAAGAGTTGCATCGTCAAAGTCTGTGTGTCCCTGTCGGCCAAACTGATGCTGCCAATCGCCTGACGAACGCGAGCGATCAGCATTGCCTGCGATCAGCACGACAGCCGTATCGAGGGCCGATCCGCTGTCATCATCCAGGGCCGAGAATACAATGTCATAGTGACAGGCTTCTGCAAAGGCATGGGTCTGTATGTCTGTGACATCTCGTGGTTGCACGCTTGGACTGGGGAATAGGTCCGGATCAGGTGGATTGACGAGATATGTTGTCGTCACATCTGGCGAGGGTGGACCATCGTCCCAATCCCAACTCAAGAACAGGTCATCACTTCCAGGGTCGATTGAGCGTCCGCCGAAATCTAAGGGTTCATCGGCGTGTGCCAGGAAGGTTGGTGTGCCATTAACGAGAACAGTGTTGGTCTTATCAATTTCTACGTTTGGATTGACGTTGTCAATCTGAAGAGCGATTGTCTGGCAGGTAGATGTATCATCATCGGAGCCGCATACTTTTGCAGTGAAGTTTCCATTGTCGCCGTAAACGTGCGAAGTGCTGAAGGTCAGGGTCGCGTCGGGCCGTACGTTCTCCAGCGTACCCACGATGGCTTGCACAGGTGTACCATCGCCCCAATCCACTATTGCCGTCAGCGGATCAAGACACCCGGGGTCAGTCACAGTGCCGCTTATTGTAACCAGTGATCCCTCATTCACAGGTGCGTTAGAGGCAAGGCTCACACTCGGCGCAACATTATTTACTGTAACAGTCGTCTGGTCAGTGTCGAAGACCCCACCAGCCGTTACCTTCAAAGCAACAGGGAACACACCATCCTGACATACCAGATTGAAAACCGGATTCGGACCAGTGGCATCATCGAAAACTCCATCGTTATCCAGATCCCATTCAAAGGTCAATGTCGCGCCCCCTGGATCGCTGGAACTTGACCCATCTAAGATGACATCTACCCCTTCGTCCGTTGTATAAGGACCGTCTGCATCGGCAAGTGGAGGAACTACTGTGAATCTCCAGACACCTCGACCTTGTGTCCCGATATAGATGTTGATTGTTCCCGCTGGTTCGTGATCGAAATAGGCGAAGCGTGGCCGTGGCAAGTGCGGAATGCCAGATGTGCCCGAATTGATGGGATCCGTCAAAACAGACCAATTCAGCCCACCGTCGGTGCTGAGAAAGACCCCAGAGTCACTGCCGCCAGCCACCAGGATGTTTGCATCCTCGGGATCGAATGCCATAAGTGTCGGTTGTCGTCTTTTGAAGAGTCCGCCGCCGATCATCAGGTTATCCAGCTCTGGGTCTGGGTCCCAGTTTTCGCCACGGTCATTCGAGAAAACCATTAGTCCCGGTTGAGTAGCGGCATAAAGGCGCGTCGGGTTTTTGGGATCAACAGCTATGAGCTGGAAGCCCCCCGTCAGACCGTCCGTGTTATCTATCCGCCGCCAGTTGCCTGAACCCGTCCCCACGAATCGCCACGCCTGGTTTCCAGTTGTCAGCACATAAAAGGTTGGAGTACTACCTGACACAGAAGCCTGCACAGCAACGGTATTGGTCGGGGCAGTCAGAGATGAGGTCCCCAGTTGAGTCCAAACGACAGGACTTGCGGTGATATCATTGGTAATGAATAAACCGCCACCCGTGCCCGTCGTTGCAGCTACATACTGCTTATCTCCAAAGGTGTCGAGGAAATCGGGAAATGTGAACTGTGGGAGAGTCCCAGGTGGATTGGGGCTGATTGCGCCTCCTCCTGACATGCCTCGATTTCGAAGGTTAATTTGTGATGCAAAGCCGGTCGCAGTAAGGAAGCAGCAGGTATCATAAAGGACACGGTTCGGGTCAGCTACAACATTGAAAATGTCGCAACAGTCTGGATTCGTCCAAGTAGGCGCCAAAGCACCAGCGTTTATAGAAGCGAAAGAACCATTGTCCTGAGCCCCGAAATATACATCCTCGTCGGTGTTACCCGCCTGATGCGCGCCATCCATCCCCCATACCCATAGAGCGTGGAGGCCAACGTTGGATCTTACCCAGATTGGTCTCTGGCAATCCGTGAAGGGAATAGTCCCTCCCAGGTTGCGATGAACTCCTCCGTCGGAGGAAAAGATGAGGGGACAAGAATCAGTGGCAACGGTGCTGTCGAAAACTATATCGCCCACGTCGTCGTGAGCACCAGACGAACGAGTGAAAGGACCTGCCCACCCCGCGGGGACGGTATAGGGACCTGGTGGAGAACCTGGCGCGGTCACATCGCCTGGTATTAGACCCGGGCGGGCCATCGGGCACCGCAAAGCACCACCCGTAGCTGCCGGGGAAGGAGTCGTGCAGCCAGCGCGAAACAGGTTGGGATCCCCCGCCCACAGATCGAAGCGATTGGTGTCACCGTCGTTTGATCGTTGGTTTGTGACTACGAATGGTATACGGCCCTGGCGACGCTTGTCAGGTGTTCCTATATTAGTCCAGTTGGTACCACCGTCATCAGACTCATAGAGATTATTATCCGCGGCGTAAACGAACAACACGTAGTTTTCATCTGGTGAGACAGCAATAGAACATCGACCGCGCGGTAGGGCAACTGCTCCTCCGGTCCAATTCACGCCGCCATCGGTTGAACGCCAGTGGCGGTCATCGCCGCAAACATCGATGATACCTTGGCTTGTTGGGGCCCCAGCCTGTACCACAACATCCCAGACCCGGTTTGCTCCATTGTCGCCTGGGGTGGGATCGATAAACTGCCAAGTTGCTCCGGAGTCTGTACTCCGCGCCAAGCCGCAGTTCGTGCCAATGAAGACATTATTCGAGGCACCTGGCTGGATACCAATCCCAAATGCTGAAGGTTCGGTCCTAACTGTGTTGTTGGCGGTACCAAAGGGGTCAGTACATTGAAAGGTAGCATTTGGTTGGGCTGTGGCGGGATGAGTCCAAGTGATACCGGCATTACGACTTACCTCGATTCCAGATAGTGGAGTCACTCTGCCGTCATAGGAAGAGGTTGCGTAAACGATGTCAGTGTTGGTCGCATCAACCTCTACATCCAATATGATGGTGGGGAGGTGTGTGTTGAGCCGCGACCAATTCACCCCACCATCGGTGGTCTTGAAGAGTCCGCCAAATTCACTGGCGGCATAGAAGATTTGGTTATTACCAACAACGTTCGCCAGACCATTCACGCGACCTCCCGAGGAGGCATCAGCATCACTATTATCAGATGTGTCGGGGTTGATATCTTGGGTTGTAGTAGAGGCTAAAGCTGTGCTGACAATAAGTAATAGCCCAAAGATGATAGCAACATAAATGAATCGAGAACTGAAGGCGATTCTCCGAGGTTTTCCATAGCCGGTGCTGGCATCCACTGTGACCAACCTCCTTGTCTGGCAGGAAGCCAGACAGATCCATGATTTCAAGTTGTATATCCAGACGATTACATATCTAACTGGCTTCGCCAGATTCACTTCGCATTACGCGCCACCCGCTATCAATTGATCATTGGATGACGATAGGGGGTGTCGGTGTATGGAGGACCTCCACTACGCATGTAGGTCCCTCAAAGCTCGCTATCTTGCTGGGGACCCATCCATCTGCCTGTAGTGTAAGCACTCTCCAATCATGAATAGCCTGCCCTTTCAGTTGTTCCCACACTAGCGAGTCTTGACCTGGTGGAAGCAGCTTTGAGCTCTCAAATTGATCCCCTTCAAAAGTATATATCGTTACATCCACCCGTTGTACGGTACCCGGGCTCGCCGCTGGTGTCCAGCTTAACCTCGCGATGGCTTTGCCTGGCGACTCACACTCGACCATAGACTGGAGGTTTGTGGCCGCGCCAGAATCTCCAGGCGGCAGGATTGGAGCATCAGGAGTGGGTGGTACTGTCGGCAGGTTCAGAGCAGTTGTTGGGCTTGGCGGTTCAGGAGACATAGTGCTGGCGATTGGTTCTGTTGCTGCGATTCCACTGATCGGCACGCCTTGGGTCGGCAACGTAGTAGGTCCCACCGCGCATTGTGTTAAAGAACTGCTCACCCCTATCAATCCGGCCATAATGAGAATAGTATTTATGAACCGCTTTGATCGTAACATTCCATTTCCTTGTCTGTCAGGTTATTCCCGTGATCAAGTTTTCATTGCGCAGCGCAGCTGGGATTGGCTTGTTCATTATTTGAGTTGAAGTCCTTCACTAACATGATAAAGAGGATGTACTTTCCTTGGCACGCCTAGGCTGAGGCGATTGAGGCTGGAGAAAATTGCATTGATTGTAGCAATTGCAAAATATCCCGTCATGAAGGATTCCCTCTATTTTCCACTATCTCGCCAACCAAAATGACATTCATCCTAAACGCATACGCGACGGCCTGGGCCCTGTTTGTTGTACCGATTTTTTCGTAAATATGATGGATGTGATTTTCAACAGTCGATTCGCTGATTGTGAGACTGCATGATATTTCCCTGTTGGTTAACCCATCAGCAATCAATTTAAGAACTTGGTTTTCGCGGTCGGTGAGTTCTGGAAGCATGGGATTTCCCTCCTTTGTGGGAATGTTGCGTCCTTGGTCCGCGGGGTGTTTAGCGACGAAGTAGAGCGATTTACCCCAGATTGTTTTTTTGCAGTATAGCACTCTACAATGGCGAATTCAAGTGTTTTTGGAAACTTTATCGGTTTTCTTATTGGTTAGTGAGAGCGGCTATTTTATCCCTGAGGGATTCAATTTCGGGGAAGATTAAGTTGTCGAAAGGAGGGCAGGTAACGGCTTGGTTTGAAGCGGGGTTTTATCCGGTGAATCTGCCTTGTATATCCCGAACTCCCGTGCTATAATCCGCCGTCGCTCAGAAAACGACAACACTAATACGTAAGGAAGAAAGCAATGGCAGACATTATCAAGGCTCTCGAAGCCAAACCAAATGAGAACATTCCCCAACTTGCATCTGGCGATGTGGTCAGCGTGCACGTGAAGATCAAAGAAGGCGAGCGCGAGCGCATTCAGGAATTCAAGGGCACGATCATCCGCCTGCGCAAGGGTGGCAACGATGCTTCGCTCACCGTCCGCCGCATGGCAAGCAATGGTATCGGTGTGGAGCGCACGTTCCTGCTCCGCTCCCCGCGCATTGACAAGGTCGTGGTGGAACGCCACAGCCAGGTCCGCCGTGCACAGCTTTACTTCATGCGCGAGCGCACGGGTAAATCTGCCCGCCTCAAGCAGAAGTTCGACTGATAAGAATTAGACCCTAAGGATTTTCAAAACCCTTAGGGACTTTTTTGTTTTACAATTGGGGGCATGAAACCATTAATCGGAATTACCACAAATCTTAGTACAAATAATTATGGACAACCGCTGGTGATGTTGCAGCAATCGTATGTGCGCGCCATTATGCAGGCGGGCGGGGTGCCGGTTTTGATTCCATCGTCCATTGCGGATGATGGATGGGATGCGCTGTATGCCCGCCTCGATGGGATTCTCCTGTCTGGAGGTGGAGATATTGCCCTCGAGCATTTTGCTGGCGAAGCGCATCCCCGCATCGATGACGTGGACCCGGAGCGGGATTCGGTTGAATTGAAATTTGTCCAAACTGCGGCAGAGGACGGCAAACCCTTCCTCGGCATTTGTCGTGGCTGTCAGGTGATGAACGTCGCCCTCGGCGGGACGTTGTACACGCACATCCCTGACCAACTGCCCGGCGCGCTGGATCATTCCTACCCAGGCAACATGCGGACGGTACTTGTGCATCAGGTGAAGATCGAAGAAGGGACACACATTGCCGAGATTTTTGGCGAACCAATTATCAAGGTCAACAGCCTACACCATCAGGGACTCAAGGATATTGCGCCTTCATTGCGTGTGGCGGGTTATGCACCCGATGGACTAGTGGAAGCTATTGAATTACCTGATCATCCCTTTGGGCTTGCGGTGCAATGGCACCCCGAATGGCTGACCGATCAGGAAGGGACACGCAATTTGTTCAGGAAGTTTGTGGATGCGGCGGGGAAGTGACTCTTTGTTGTATAATCCAAGATAACCATCATGGCTTTACCCGTTGTTACTTCAACCAATAAAAAGCTTCTGAAAGAAGTTACGCGCCGGATTGTTGCGCTTGTCAATCCGAGACGCGTAGTTCTATTTGGTTCTGCCGCGCGCGGGCGCATGAAAAAAGACAGCGATTTTGATATGCTGGTCATCGTACGCTCACCAGTCCACAGGCGACAAACGGCGCAGAAGATTTATCGTGGATTGCATGGCGTGGGGATTGCCGTGGATGTGGTTGTAGCGACAGAGGACGATCTGAAAAAGTATGGAACGCGTTCAGGCACAGTTTTAAAGCCTGCTTTGAAGGAGGGGCGTGTTCTTTATGAAGCATAAAGACCCGACTGACCCGCATACATGGCTGTTACGCGCTAAAGCCAATTTGACTCTGGCTGAGAAGGGGGGACGCCTAAAAGGGGTGGCGTATGAGGATTTATGTTTCAATGCCCAACAAGCGGCGGAGAAAGCGATTAAGGCAGTTTGCCTTGCGCGCGATTTGGATTTTCCAAAGACTCATTCGCTGGTTCACTTAATGGATATTCTTGAATCCGATGGTGTGGAAATTCCAAAAAATGTAAGCGATGCGGATATTCTCACTCAGTATGCGGTGCAGTCAAGATATCCCAGCATTGTCGAGGATGTCACAAAAGAGGAATATCGTCAGGCATTGAAACTTGCCGCGCAAGTGGTCTTCTGGGCGGAAACGGTTATCGAATAAAGCTAATTTTTCTTGCATGTTATTCAACTTATCTTCCCCCATCGGTATCTTCGACTCCGGCGTCGGCGGACTCTCCGTTCTGCGAGCAATCCGCGCGCAGATGCCGGAAGAGTCGGTTGCTTAACTTTGTAGAAGTTTCTCTTCAATGGCTTTTACGAACTCTCTGGCTGAATTCAAAATATCAACAGCTTGCTCCTCGGTGATAACCCTGGATTTTTGATAATCCCCCGCCTGGCGCATATCAAAAGCATGATGAAGAATCATGCTCATCTCTTTCGGAAAAATTCCCTCCCGGACAAACAATTCATCAAACTTTGCTAATACGCCTGTGTGTTTGTTCGGTTCCACATCTGCTGTAACAAGCAAAGCCAGTGCGGCGTAAAAGACTGAATAATAAGCGCGGTTGACGATACTTACAGGACTTCCTTTATTTTCCTTCAATAAACTTGCGTCACGCAGCATTTCTCTCGCCGACTCAAGGCGATATTGTATGAGGTCTTTCTTATAGGATTTCCCTCGACTCATACAACAATCCCTTCCTGTCTAATATTTCGGTAGAAAGGCAGAAATGCAAAGCGCTTCATCTGTTCTTTGGTGTCGGGAATTACTGAAATAACTCTGCCTGCGTCGAAACCTACTTCCCATGCAATATCTGATGCCAGTCTAGTCGTTTTTGCATCAAGGATGGGAAGAAGCACAAGCAAATCAATATCGGACTCTTTTGTCGCATCGCCGCGCGCCTGTGAGCCAAACATGATGATCTTAATGGGTTGTCCGAATTCCTTGGTCAGGCGTTGGCGAACCTCTCTGGCTAGTTTGAGCGCTCGTACTCTGGGACGTAATTTCTTCATAACTCAATTATAACCTTGGTTTGCTTGGCACAAGTCTTTCGCAAGTAGCTAATTGGATTGCGATATACTTCTTCTTATGTCATCACATGCAACATCTCCCATCGGTATCTTCGACTCCGGCGTGGGCGGACTCTCCGTTCTCCGCGCAATCCGCGCGCAGATGGCGGAAGAGTCGGTCATCTATTTCGGCGATCAGGGACATATCCCATATGGTCCGCGCCCGATGGAGCAGATTCGAGATTTCTCTGAGGCGATAACGAACTTTCTGCTACAGCATCATGCCAAGATCATCGTGGTGGCATGTAACACAGCCTCTGCCGCGGCGTTGAAATATTTGCGCGAGAAATTCCCCGATGTGCAATTCGTGGGCATGGAGCCTGCAGTCAAGCCTGCGGCGGAGCAGACTTCAACGGGTAAGGTAGGAGTTCTTGCGACGCCTGCGACGTTTCAGGGTGCATTGTACGCGTCTGTGGTGGAGCGGTTTGCAAATGGAGTTGAGTTATTCCAAAATACTTGTAATGGTCTAGTGCAGGAAATTGAGCGCGGAAATTTGGATGGCGACGAGACGCGCAGAATTTTAGAACATGCGTTGTCCCCGATGCTTGAAAAAAATATTGATACAGTCGTGTTGGGCTGTACCCACTATCCGTTTGTGATCCCGCTGATCGAGCGGATCGTGGGAGACGCCAAGCGGGTCCGGGTGATAGATCCCGCCCCCGCAGTGGCGAAGCAGGTCAAACGTCTGCTTGAGGCGGGAGGGATGAAGAGTCCAGTCTCCGCGCGTGGCGAGGTCAAGTTCTATACGTCTGGCAATAGTGAGTCACTCAAATCCATTTTGCCGAAGTTGTTGGGGGAGGATGGTTCGGTTGAGAGAGTTAGTTGGTTGAACGACTCACAAATAGCATAGCCACAGAGCGCACTGAGAACTTTGAGAAAAAACTCAGAGAACTCTGTGATCTCTGAGTTTTACAACGCCCACCCGAGTATCATGCCGAAGATCGCGACGATCACGCCGAGATGCAGAAAGAAATTGCTAAGCGTGAAAAAATTTGGTGTCACGAAAAAATACGGCAACACAAAATTGAGGATCACGAAAGCAATGCCAAGCAAAGGTAACAAGCCTTTGCGGTGTGCGAAATAGTTTGATGCGCTGTCGACGAGTTTGGAAAGCCACTTCATAATTCTTCCTTTTCCATAGGTTCGGGATTGTTTGCGGGGACCTGCCAACCGCTGTATTGCGCGAGCAGGCGCCCGGGGATGCGCCCCTGCATGAGCACGCCGCCGCGGCCATGCTCGATCAGTTCAACCTGACCCGCCTCATGGAACAGCGAGATCAACGCGCCTTGTTGATACGGAAGTCGGACCCGGATCGGCGAATATGTTTCATACAACTCTTCGTGGATGACGCGCAACAGATCCTTGATACCGGTTCCTTTCAAGCTGGAAATTGTCACGGCTTTCGAGTAGCGACTCACTGCATCCTTTGCGGACTCGGGGTCACGCAAGAGATCGGTTTTGTTCAAGGCGGTCACAACCGGAATGTGATGCGCGCCAAGTTCATCGAGAGTCTCCTGCACGGCGTTGAATTGATTCAACGCGTTGGGATGTGAAATATCCACAACATGCAAAAGCAGATCCGCTTCGACGATCTCTTCCAGTGTGGCGTGAAAGGCCTCGATCAATGCGGTGGGTAGTTTTTGAATAAAGCCCACTGTATCTGTGATCAACGCCTGATAACCGCCCGGCAATTCCACTTTACGCGTGGTGGGGTCAAGCGTGGCGAAGAGTTGATCTGCAACATAAACATCCGACTTCGCCAGTTTATTCAGTAGCGTGGATTTGCCGGCATTGGTATAACCTACCAATGCCACAGTTGGGATGCGTGAGCGTTTACGTTGGGCGCGATAACGTTCGCGATGTGCGCTGACTTTTTCCAACTCTTTTTTCAAGTGAGCGATTTCCCGCCGAATGGCGCGCTTATCCACTTCCAATTGAGTTTCACCGGGGCCCCGCAACCCCACGCCACCGGTTGAGCCTGCACGTCCACCGCCACCACCTGCCTGACGTTCAAGATGCGTCCATTGACCGGTGAGGCGCGGCAGGTAGTAATCGTACTGAGCGAGCTTTACCTGCAACATGCCTTCCTTGGTATGGGCGTGTTGGGCGAAGATATCGAGGATCAACGCGGTGCGGTCCAGCACGCGGACGTTTTTGCCTAATGCCTCCTGTAACTCGCGTTGGTGACGCGGTGAGAGTTCATCATCGAAGATAACCACTTGTGAAAGCGTCTCTTCCACAAGCAACTTCAACTCGTCCACTTTGCCGGGACCGATGTAGGTCTTCACGTGCGGGCGATCCAGTTTTTGAGTCATTTCGCCGCTGACTTCCAAACCGGAAGTGTCTGCAAGCAAAGCCAGTTCGCTGAGCGAATCTTCGAGCGGCAGAAATGTCTTCTGCTTATATAAGTCCACGCCAACGAGAAATGCTTTTTCACGCGGCGCCATGGTTGGTTGAGGATATTTTTTAGACATGGTTTTTTTATGACTCTGGAATGCGGGAGCTTGCTCCCGCATTTTCATCTGACAGCAAGCTGTCCGACTCCAGAGTCTTTGTTTTTTGTTTACCAAGCGAATCAAACAACTTCGCCATCTTGGGGTCCGGCGATTCGGTCCGTGAAGGAATCAGCACATGGAATGTGGAGCCGGGGCATTTTATTTCATCGTGACCCGGAGATTCAACCCAAATCGAGCCGCCGTGCGCTTCCAGGATGCCACGCGCAATCGGCAAGCCCAACCCCGGTCCACCGCCTTTGAATTTGGTTTTACCGCTGGAGTGCAATTCCACACGCCCAAGTTGCCCAAATTTTTCGAAGATCACTGCCTGATTCTCGGTCGAAATACCGATACCGGTATCTGCGATCGTCACTTCGATGAAGCCGGGCAGGGTTCTGCCGTTGATGGTGATCGTTCCGCCGTCGGGCGTATATTTTATCGCGTTATTGATCAGGTTTCGTAACGCTTGTTGAACGCGGGTTGCATCAATGTAGATCCATTGTTTGTTTCCTTCAAAATCTATGCGATCAAGGGTCAATTTTCGAACGCGTAGAGTGTTTTCAATTTCGATATAAAGCGCTTCGATCATCTGGTTGATCTGCATGGGCTGGAAGTTTAATCGGAGCAAATCATTGTCGATCATCGAGACATCGATCATGTCATCCACAATTGCGCGCAGACGAATGATCCCTGTAGTCATGCCTCCCATCAGGCTTCCGAGACTGGCACTCTTGTTCTCGCGTATCAAGTCCTCCATCATGGCGGAGTAGCCTTCGATCAAAGTGATGGGGGTTTTAAGTTCGTGCGCCGCGACCGAGATAAAAGCCGATTTGCTTTTATCGACGCGTTCCATTTGCTTCTGTACTTTATCCATTTCGTTCGAAATGTGCGCCACACGGGTCTCCATTTCGTAACGCGCAACCACGCCTAATCCGTAGGTATAAATGGGAATGACCGCCGCTAAAAAATCAAGCGCCTGCTGTTTTGGCAGTTCATCGCGTACCACTTGAATGGTCAACGCGATCATGCGGTTGAGCAGGAATGAGACGTGATACAGTCCCTCTTCCAGGTCGGTCTCCGTGGATGATTTTGCCCAATCAAGCAGAATGGAATCCATCCAGGCCGGGTCGCCGGTGGTGACGGATTGATCGAGTAGGTCAAAGAAACGCCCCAGTTGTTCTTGAAAGCCAGCGCGCACTTCCATGCCGCGCGCCAATTCCATGCCCACGCGTTCAATCCAGACTGGGCGAACCTTGGCAAGCACTTTTTGAATGGGAGCGAGAGTGATCTTCTTCTTTGGCATTTTTATTGGCATGTCACTCTGAGCGAAGCGACACTTGCACCTGGCGCAAGTGCAGGTGAGAGTCTCGGATTTCGTTGCCGAGATGCTTTGTTGGGCATTGCCCTCCTCAGCATGATATAACCCATTTTATCAGTTCTGCCCGCTTTGTTGTGTGATCCATGTCCATAAGGTTTTGCCCACTGCTTCCAAACTTTCTGCAGAAACTTTATCGGGCGTGTCCGCCATTGTGTGCCAGTACGGATAATCGAAATCAATAATATCCATGGCGGGCATGCCTGCCTCCAGGAACGGTGTGTGGTCATCTGTCATGGAATGTTTATATTCGGGGATGAATTTATTCCCATACCCTAAACTATTTGCTGTCGCCCAAATTTCATCGGTCAGTTCCGGGTTCGAGTTGCGCTCTTTATAGATATTCAAATCCGCGTCGCCGATCATATCCACGACTACAACTGCGCGTGGTTGAAGCGTATTATTCTTTACAAATTCACGTGAGCCCAGAATCCAATCCCAGCCTTCAATCCGCCCATTATCTTCGGCATCGAAAAATACCAGCCAGGTATTCACTGTGTCATCAGGCAGCGTCCGTGCGAGTTCGATTAACACCGCTACACCGGATGCGCCATCGTTCGCAGCCGGAACAGGTTGTGTGTGATTGGTGGAATCAGGATCATTATCTGCGAACATGCGCGAGTCGTAATGCGTACCCAAAATAATTTGCGGACTTGCGTCATTTCTTTTGGCGACAATATTTTTGATGGGATGTCCCAGCGCTTCAGATTCCTGGATTTCGACCTGCCAGCCCGCGGATTCGAGTTCTGCTCGCATCCATTCCATGATTTGGGCATGCCCATCCGACCCCGGTATGCGCAGCCCGAAAGCGACTTGAGTCTGCACGTCTGCATAAGCGCGGAGTCCGTCGAAGGAAACCGGAGCAGGCTTCGGCTGGAAGAGAAGCGCATAAATATACCAACCCACAGCGATGACGAGCAAGAGTCCAATGATGGTCAAGTAGAGCGCGATGGATTTTTTTGTCATATTAAATTCTGGAGTCCGACAGCCTGCTGTCGGATTTGCAGAATGTCTGCCAGCGCACGATCAGCATACGCCTGACCGCGTTCGCGCCTTCCGATCTTTGGAGTAATGTCAAGCGTTGGGAGAATTCCAAAGTTGGCTTTCATGGGTTGGAAGTCTTTGAGGTCGGCGTGTGTGACGTAATGGCAGAGCGCGCCGAGCATGGTGGTTTGGGGAAGAGTGAGTGGCTCTTCGTGATAATGGAGGCGAGTAACATTGAGACCCGCGAGCAGACCGGTTGCGATGTTGCCCATGTAGCCCTCCACGCCGGTGATCTGACCTGCAAAGAAAAGGTCAGCGCGTTGGATGTGTTGAAGTGTGGGGCGCAATAGTTTCGGCGAAGCAATGAACGTGTTGCGGTGCATTTGTCCGTACCGCAAAAATTCGACATTCTCAAGACCGGGGATCAACCGCAGCACGCGTTTTTGTTCGGGAAATTTTAGATTGGTCTGGAAACCAACCAGATTATATAAACTGCCCGCGAGATTATCCTGCCGCAACTGCACCACCGCATGCGGACGTTTACCTGTACGCGGATCTTTGAGACCCACCGGGCGCATGGGACCGAACGCCAGCGAATCAATCCCGCGTTCGGCGATGATCTCGATTGGCAGACAACCCTCAAAGAACTGACCAGCTTTGACTCCGCTCTTGATGGCATCTTCAAAGGAACGTAGTTCAATGCGTTGCGCCTGCATCAACGCTTCAACGAATGTGTAATATTCTTCTTTTGTGAAGGGACAGTTAATGTAATCCCCATCTTCGTCCTGAGCGGAGGACGGAGCGGTGTTTGCGATGTCCGCAGACGAAGGACGGGCGCCATTGCCATACCGTGATGCGCGAAAAGCGATATTCATATTGATAGACTCAGCATGGATGACGGGTGCAATGGCGTCAAAGAAAAAGAGATGTTCTTCGCCGCTCAACGCCGCAATGGATCGTGAAAGCGCGGGCGAAGTGAGTGGTCCACTCGCGACGATGGTTGGCGTGTTGGGAATCGCTTTCATTTCTTCCCGAACAATTTCAATATTCGGATGATTTGAGATTCGTTCCGTCACAAGTTGTGCGAAGCGTTGGCGGTCAACTGCCAGCGCGCCGCCCGCAGGCAATGACGAGGATTCGGCACATTCCAAAAGCATGGAGCCGAGCATCCGCATTTCGTTTTTGAGCAAGCCTGAGGCGCGGTCAGGGAGGTTGGAGCCAAGAGAATTCGAACAAACGAGTTCAGCCAGGTCGTGAGTCTGATGCGCTCCGGTTTGGAGGGTCGGGCGCATTTCGAAGAGTTGCACTTTGAGTCCGCATTGTGCGGCTTGCCAGGCGGCTTCGCTTCCCGCAAGTCCACCGCCGATTACGATAAGGTCAGTCATGCGTTGATTCTACCATTGTACAGTGAGG
>Ga0180069_1000012_pt1 | contig 46815 bp, 48 predicted proteins | sample EasRivERM_16_10D_2_FD_121793 | JGI IMG/M metagenome (GOLD analysis project Ga0180069, IMG submission 121793) | Soil microbial communities from meander-bound floodplain in the East River, Colorado, USA - East River metaG ERMLT231B'_16_10D | ecosystem: Environmental > Terrestrial > Soil >...
AGAAGATGTGAAGTCCGAGCCTGTGTCTGCCAACGATGAGACGGCGATATGGTTCAGGAAGCTGGATGAACCAGAACCGGTCGCGCAAGGCGCGCAACCAGCTCCAACTGATGATATGCCGGAGTGGATGCAAGGCATCGATGAGGAACAGGCTCCTGTCGCTGAATCAGAAAGCCCGACCGCTTCGCGAGAAGCGGTTGATGAATCCGATTGGATGAATGCGATCGAAGAAACTGTCGCTCCAGCTGAGCCGACAGCCGTTGATGAAGATATTCCCAGTTGGTTGAAGGGCGTGGACGAAGAGTCGAAGATCTCATCATCCATACCGCAAGATGATTTGCCTGCCTGGATGCGTGATGAGACGGGCGAGGCGGTGGCTGAGCCGACGAAGATCGAACCTACGCGCTCAACCGATTGGCAGCCTGTTGAAGAGAAACAACCTGAGCCGCCTGCGCCTCAACCGATCGTGCAGGAACAACCCAGGCCTGAGCCTGTAGACCCGGTTCAGGAAAAGTCGAAACCTGCTCCTGTGAAGAAAGCCGCGCCCAAGCCTGAGGAGGTCAAGCCTGCGACTCCACCTGAGCCTTATCGAGAACCCGTGACAAGGAGAGGTACTGGAATGTTAGTAATGCCCACTGACCCGGTCCTTGGCTCTGCACGCAACGAACTCGCGCGCAGTAATATTCCAGGCGCGTTGGAGACGTACACCAAGCTCATCAAGAAGGGACGCTTCCTCGATGAGGTCATCTTTGATCTGCGTGAAGCGTTGTATCGTTATCCGGTGGAGATCAGCATTTGGCAATCGCTCGGTGACGCGTATATGCGTGCCAATCGTTTGCAGGATGCGCTGGACGCCTATACCAAAGCGGAAGAATTATTACGGTAAAAGCTATTTAAACACGAAGGACACGAAGTACACAAAGGTTTATAAGTTCAGGCTTTAAATCCTTAGTGCTCTTGGTGTCCTTTGTGGCTGAAAATCTAAAAATTTCTTTTGGAGGAATCTGTGGAAAGATCGCTCGTATTAGTGAAACCCGATGGCGTGCAACGTGCGTTGATCGGGGAAGTTATATCCCGTTTGGAACGCCGCGGTTTGCGTCTCGTGGCTGCGAAGTTCATGGAGGTGAGCAAGGAACTTGCTGAGACGCATTATGGAATCCATAAAGGCAAGCCGTTTTATGATGGACTGATTGAATACATCATCTCCGCGCCGGTGATGGCGATGGTCTGGGAGGGACCCAACGCGGTCGCCGCCATCCGTCAGACAATGGGCGCGACGCGTCCCACCGAAGCCGCGCCGGGTTCGCTTCGACATGACTTTGCCCTCGAAGTGGGACGGAATCTCACTCACGCTTCGGATACAGCAGAAAATGGAGCGGGTGAAGTTGCGTTGTGGTTCAAGAGTGAAGAGTTGGTTGATTGGAAGAGGGAAGTGGATCGGTGGGTGTTTGAGAAGTAGAAGAGATTAGAGAATTAGAGATTAGGGTAATTGGTAAGTGGTAATTTGTCCCGCAGGCTGAGATGTCTGCGGGATGTTTTTATTCCATTATGGGTTCAATACCCCGCCGCTCTGCGGCGTAAGAGAAGGTTGTAAGTGTTCTATGGCATTAGTGGACGGATACCCCGTCCGCTAGCGGCGGGGTTTATTCATTGTGTGTTCCGTAGGAGTTCGATAACATAGTTGACAAGTGAAAAACCGGGAGTAATAGTTTTATACCATTGGTCGATAGCATAAAACAGAATTAAGTGTTCTTCAGATTTCAGGAAATATTTGTAATTCTCTTTTGCCAACTCGATGATTGTTTCTGTATTAACTATTCGTTCTTTGTTTTGATCCATTTCAATCCATCGCTTGATAATTGCCTTTGTGGCTTCGTTGTGATCTATTGGTAATTCCCCTTGATTTTCTGGTTCAAAAATTTCATTCCATAAGTTCGCCTGGATATTAACTGACAAATTGCTGATAGATCCTAAGACATTCCCCCATAGATCTTTAAAGCCGGTGCCCTTATTTCTGTATGGCATTAATACTTTGATGATTTGGTGAAGGTGAGCGGTATTGTTGTCTGAACGGTACTTTGCATGTAGTTCCGCAGCCTCCAAGCCAATCTTCCATTTTGGATCAGAAGATTTTGTAGATAACGATTTAAAGTATTCGACATGTCCCGGGAATCTTGAATGAGCCATTATTATTGCCTATTGAACCCTCAACAACACCTTCCCATCGCTTCAAAATTCTTTGAGATCATAATGCTCTCGCTGATCGGGTGAGAAGAGATGCATGACGATGAATCCCTCGTCAACAATCCACCTCCAGCGTTAACCCCTCGCGGCTGGGTGTCATTTTGTAAGAGGGATGAAGTTCAGCCACCGCCTCCGCGAGCATGCGATCCAGATCATCGTCGGTATGGGCGGGGTCGTAATGGAACGGCGCGAATTGTTTTACGTGAGTCAGTTCGGCGAATTGGAAAGCCTGCCTGATACTGCTGTGCCCGAAGCCTACGCGGCTTTTGTATTCCTCATTCGTAAATTGCGCGTCATGGATCAACAGGTCACATCCTTCGGCGAGGGCATAGCCCGAAGTCCATTCTCTTTCATGCGGGAAGGTCTGCTCCCCGAGGGCTGGCTCATGATCGGGCATGTAAGTCAAAGCAGTGTCCGCGCACTGGACGCGATATCCTATTGTTGGATTGGGGTGGATGATCAATTGCGCGTTAATCGAGAATTCCCCAATCTCGATGAACTGCCCGGGCAGTTTCCCAGGCAGTTCATGAAAGTGAAGATTTTCCGATAAGTCGCGCACACTCACTGGAAACAATGGCGGGGATAGATACCTCTGCAAACGCTCAGTCAGGCTGAGGGTTGTACTGGCGGGTCCCCAAATATGGACTTCAACTCCCGGGCGGCGTAACGGAGCGAAAAAGGGCAGTCCCTGAATATGATCCATGTGCAAATGCGTTAACAGGATATCAACACGCTTTAAATCAGTGGGCAGACTCTGACCTAAATTTCGGAGTCCGGTCCCCGCGTCGAGGATGAGAGTCGTGCCTGCGCTGCCCTCCACCGCGACACAGGATGTGTTTCCGCCATAGCGGACAGTCTCCGCGCTGGGAGATGCCAGCGAGCCACGCGTGCCCCAGAACGTCACTTTCATTTTGCGATCTCCCAGAAAAACGCAATCGCTCCGAGAAAACGATCCGCTTGGCCCACCAGAGGAAACGCGGTGATCTCGATCTCACGTGAGACCCCGTCCAGGCCGCGGATCCATAGATCCCTGTGGGAGGGTCGGCGTTCCCTCAGAGCGATGACAATGGGCAGTTCCTCCAGCAGAATTGGGTTTCCCTCGCCATCCATCGGATGAAATGTCTTTGCCAGTTCCCTGGCAGGCATCGCCCCAGTTTCACTGTAACGTGAGCCCAGGATTGCCTCCGCAGGTTCATTGTAGAATAACAGATCGCCGTCCGGATTCACCATAAAGATCGGCACCGTCAGATACTCGGCAAGATGCCGCGCCAGAATGACTTCAATTTCCTGCTGGGTCATATTGTTCCCATAAATAAACGCTCAACTTTCCAAAATCCTGAAATCCAAGCCGCCGATATACTTTGTAACCCATTGAAGAGGCTTGCAATATGCCAACGCGGTATCCCATCTCGCGGGCATCAAGCAAAGGCGCCATAACCACCGCCGAGCCGATCCCCTGACCACGCGCTTCTGGAATACAAGTGACATTATAAATCCCTGCAACGCCTGCGGAGGTGAATAGTTGGGATGTGGCGACCGGTTCGCCGTTCAAGAGGGCGAGATAGGTTCGGAATGGAAAACTGCAAGCCGCCTCTTCGAAAAACTCGTACCAGATATCCTCCGCATCGTTGGGGACGCCGAAACCGATACTGGCGATGTGAATCCATTTCTTCAAGGTCTCCCCATCTTCGACTCTGATGATGCTCAAATGATTCGGAATGGGTATCGGACTCCGCAAAGCCATCAGGTCAGCCGCCATCTCGGTCGCGAACGCTTCACTGAAGGTCAAGCCGTGTGCTTCCAGGTATTTTTTTATCCCTACTGCAGGCACGCCGTCCCGTGTCAACCAGGAGAGCCTTCTGATATTCAATGACTTGAAATGGGTCAGCGTATTCTCAATGAGCTCATCAATTCCATCTGTTGGCAGTTCCGTGCAAACCACCAGGTTCATGAAATGGTCGGGCATGCTCGTGACCAGCCATGTCAAATATTTTCCAACCGATAATTCCACCCTTGGCGAACGCCCCAGGCAGTAATGATAATTTTCCCAGTTTGCCCGGATGCACGTCTTCACCAAATCCGTGTTGGAAAAATCGCTGAGAATATCTCGCATGGTTTAATCCTTAACATTTACCAGTAGCGCGCCCAAGCAGGAGAACCATTGACTCTTTGACTTTCTGACTAATCTACTGTACCCTCAGCAACACCTTTCCATCGCTCCACAATTCTTCCAAGTCGTAATGCTCGCGCTGGTCGGGTGAGAAGAGGTGCACGACCACATCGCCGTAGTCCATCACGAGCCAGCCTTCCTGTGATTGCCCCTCGACGCGCCCCTTTTTCTTGTGATCCTTTTTTGTGGCTTCCAGCACACTTTTGGCTAATGCCGTCAACATGCGGTCGCTGGTGCCGTTGCAGATGATAAAGTAATCGGTAAACGAAGCAACGTCTTTGATATCCAATAAGAGAATGTCTTCCGCCTTTTTTTCTTCCAGCGCGTCGATAATTTGATGTGCAAGATCTAGTGCGTTCAGGTTTCACCTCTATTGTTGATTGTCGTTGCGAGGGCAATGGCCCGAAGCAATCCCCTGATCGTGATAAGATTGCTTCGTCGCAAAGAACGCTCCTCGCAATGACAATGTTATTTTTTCAACGGCGCGGAGAAGATCTGGGTATACACCGAGCCGGTTGGTTTTAAGTCGCTTTTGTACAGATGGACAGAGTTTACTCTGGCAATGCTGAGTGAGTCAATCTTTGTTTCTGCGAGTGCATGCCGCACTTTCTGCTGGTCGGATGCTGATGCATCCTGCTTGATACGTCCGATTGTAAGATGCGGGGAGAAGCCTCTTCCTTCGGATTCGTATCCCAACCGCGCACATGCGGATTCAATCCCACGATACAACGCTTCCAACTCAGCCGGAGCCTGGATCCCGATAAATAGCACACGCGGCCGCCTCAGGCTTGGGAAAGAGCCGAGTCCGCTGATTTGCATGTCGAATTCCGGGCAGGAGTCCGCTTCAGCGCGCAGCATTTGAGTCAAAGTATCCACACTGGCGGGCGAAACGTCACCAAGAAATTTCAGACTAAGATGAACATTTTGTATGGAGACCCAACGCACAAATGACGCGCCAATTGCTTTACGAAGAGGCTCGGTCTCTTGCTGGATTTTTTTCTGCACATGCGAGGGGATTTCCACCGCTATGAATGTTCGCAGAAGGCTCATAGGGTCAGGCGGCAGGTTTGTTCGCGAGAGTCCGTTCGACGGCTTCTTTGAGTTCGAGATAGCCAACGGGTTTGGTCAAATATGTGGATGCGCCGGCTTCCATGCCATTCTTGATATCCGCAGGCATGCTTTTGGCAGTGACCACGATGACAGGGATGTTGGCAAGCGCCGGGTCGCGGCGCATCTGACGCAGGATGTCCAACCCCGAAATTTCGGGCATCATGATATCGAGCAGGACAATATCCGGTTTTTCGGTGATCATCATTGATATGGCGGATGCGCTCTTGGATGTTTTGAGGACGCGAAAACTGCTCACGCGCATCATCTCAGCGAACAGTTCAGCGGCATCTTCTTCATCTTCAACAATGAGGACAGTTTTTTCGGTCATACGAAAGTAAAGATAGCATAAGAGTAGGGAATGTGCAAGAGGTTTGAAGTTACACTGCGTTGTTGTAAGAATTCCATTTCATTGTATGTCTATATGGCTGAAATTATTAACCACAAAGTATACAAGGGTCACGAAGGTCGAACGCGTGGCGCAATGTGATGACTTCTTTTGCCATCTTTCGCGAAGGTCTTCAGCAAAGAACTTCAATCATCACTCAACCCACCTTTGTGGTGGAAGATTTATTTTTTGGAGGCTTGATGAGTGAACTTGATGATTTTCGCGCGGAGAAGGATGAATTTTTTGGACACCATCCGCAAAGCCCTTTGACGCGCGAGCAAAAGCAGGATTTTAAAGGACTGAATTATTTCCCTGAAAATGATGCATTGCGGCTTGAGGTGCAGGTTGAGCTGTTGAATGATCCGAAGCCGATGGTGATGCAAACCTCCACGGGCGGGGTGCAGGAATATATTCGATTTGGGAAATTCAAATTTCAAGTGGATGGTCAGGAGGCTGAATTAACTATTTACCAGGCCGATCATGGATTCTTCCTGCCTTTTGTAGATTCGCAAGCCGGGCAGGAAACATATCCCGCCGGGCGTTATCTTGAACCTGAACCTTTGGCGGAAAACCGTTTCCTCGTGGATTTCAATATCGCGTACAATCCCTCCTGTGCTTATAACGAAATGTGGTCTTGTCCCATCACGCCAGCGGAGAATCGGTTGAAGGTTCCGATTCAGGCAGGGGAGAAGTTGTTTCACGAATAAGCAGTAGTGGGTCTCCGCTGTATATAAAAATAAAACGACGGGCTATCCGTCGTTTTATTTTTCTTCACTCTCTGTGACCACATGGAGTAGGGCTTCGTATTCCTCACAACAGTCGGGGCATGTATCCAAATGTTCGCGCATGAACGGCATGATGCGCGCCGCGTCTTTTTTGTCCACTTCAAGCTCTACATATTCGTCCAGTTTTTCGTAGAGTTCATCACAGGAGATTTCCACGGTGTCCACTGTTTCAAGGACGCGCAAGAAACCCAAAACAGCCGTGTTGGAGAGTTGTTCTTGAGGGCTGATGCCGTTGCGAATTTTTTGAATAAGGTCTCGAAGGTTCATACACCGATTTGATGATTAATCAATCATTAATCTTACTTTTGCTCGAAGAGTGCGAGCACTTCGTGCGGTGCGATCTCTTCACTAGCGAGGCGCGTACGTAATCTCAGGCGGGCATCATGCAGAAGTTTGTACAGCGCGTTGCGATTGGTCTTGAGTTTACGGGCGGCGTCTTCGATGGGCATATCCTGAACGCCGAGCAGGATCAATGCCTGGCGTTGGCGGTCTGTCAATTCCTCCTCGATGATCCTGCGGACGCGCGTCATCATGTCACCGCGTTCGGCTGAGGTTTCGGGGCTGGCTTGAGAGTCAGCGAGCAGGCCGGGAGGCGGAGGAGCGTCTTCGTTTTCCGTGAGTTCATCCAATGATGAGTCGCGCCAGCGTTTGCGGCGGAGTTCGGTCAAAGCGATCCGTACAGCGATTTTATGGACCCAGGTGGTGAATTGACTGCGTCCTTCGAAAGTACCCAACTGATCAAGGACGCGGAGCAATGTCTCTTGAGTCACTTCATCCACAAGTGCATTGAATTGTGGGAGGTCGGGGGAGAGCCAGCGTGAAAGGGCGTAGGGCAAACCCTTTTGTATGACGGCACGCAAATCTTCCAGCGCCATGCTCCGGATTTCACCGTTTGCGCGCAGGTCAGAAAGCCAGGCCTCATTTGTCCGGGTTGCCATGATGGGAAAATTATAAAGCAGTTTTGATATCTTGCCGTACTTCTTATAACTCTCTTATAGTTTAACGGCGCTACGGTATGTTTGAAACGCGCAGTTCGGAAGTTCTTTTCACTCTTGGCGGTAAAAATGATGCGATCATGTACGGTGGATAAATAAAAAGACAGGTTGTCAAAAACCTGTCTTTTGTGGGCGCTAAGGGACTCGAACCCCTGGCCTCATCTGTGTGATAGATGCGCTCTAACCAACTGAGCTAAGCGCCCTGAAGCGACGGAGATTATAGCCGAGTTAAACATGTTCTGCAAGTACGTTCAGCCGTATCGCCTGGTTATGGATGTACTTATGGTGGTGGCAATACATCCCGCGGATTAACTTTATACGTGGAAGACATGATCTCAAAATGCAAATGTGAACCGGATGAATTGCCTGTGCTCCCAATGGCGCCGATCACATCGCCCTGCCCAACGCTTTGTCCACATCCAACATTGAAGGCACTCAAATGCGCGTACAGGGATTGGAATCCACCGCCGTGATCTATCATAACCATATTGCCGTAGCCATAATTATTCCAACCCGCATAAACGATCACACCTGCATCAGTAGCGTATACACCTTCACCCGTATCCCCGGCAATGTCAATACCATTATGATTCGTGCTTGGGGAAAAGTCGAAGCCGGAAACAATGTGTTTGTTGGCGGGCCATATGAATGTGCCATAGCCCACCGCGCCGCCACTGATCGCATCGCAAACCCCGGGTCCCAACACGCGCGCATATGCTGCATTCTCACGCGTCACACCCAGCGGCGCGCTCCATGAAATGAAGTCACGTTTGCCGCCCGGCACCACCAGCCATGTTCCATCCAGAATGTTTGGATTGTTGATATCACCCACCACCTCCGGGTCAAGATGATTGGCAGGTAAATTTAAAATATCCTCGGCTTGCACGCCGAAGAACCTTGCAAACCCCGGCAAACCGCCTTTGTTTTCTGCCACCCATTGCCAATACACGCCATCGACCGGCAGAATAACCAACTCCTGACCGGGCTTCAACGCATGTGGACTATCCAACAGCAGACCATAATTTCCCCACAAAATTGTTTCTGGTCTTAACCCAAACTTCTCCGCGATCCCAAAAACAGTGTCCCCATCTTCGACCATATATTCAACGATCTCCTGACGCGGGCGCGTGGGGATGGTGGTAAACGGCTGGGCAACCCGCGGGATGCCCCAAAACGTATTCGCATCCTGTTGCGCGACGTTGGCGATTCCTTCTACAACGATGGCTGGTTCAGTTACTGAGACCTCCAGCACGCCTCCAGCCATTGTTGATTGGGCGTAGAACGACTGCAACAGCCAGACTACGATCCCCAACATTGCAACCGATAAGAGAGTGGTGCCCACGCGTAACATCGATTCCCCCAAACCGATTCCGATCAGCAAATCCATGAAGCGCGCGAATATTCCGCGCGCGTTTTTTTCATCATTATCCATAAATACCTTGTTCTCCGTAAATCATCATACCCTTGCCAAAAAACACAGTCAAGCGGCAGACTTTAACGCTAACCTGCCATTAACCCGACGGTTTGCGTACGCTCCCAAATATCACCCAGACAGCAATAATGCCTACGAGACAAGTCGTTCCGCCAACAATGATCGTGGTCGGAACACCCCAAGTCTGTGCCATCCAGCCAATGACGAAACTTCCGAATGGGGCCACGCCCTGCAATGCCCAAAAATAGATGCTGAACACGCGTCCGCGCAAACCGTTGGGCACGGATATCTGGATCATCGTATTCATCGTAACCAGTTGAATGACTGTTCCCAGCCCGATTAAAAATAACAGCGTCAATGCATAATTGATGTCTCTCGCAAACCCTAATGCAATGATCGGGATAATAAAAATCACCTGCCCGACCGAAAGCATTCTGTGTTTATTGGCTGAACTGAAATAGGCAACGATAATCGCCGCGATCACAGCGCCCGCGCCTTGCGCGGCATACAGATTGCTTGTGCGCGCGGCAACGATTGCTTCTGTATCCATTGCGGTCTTTAACACATCGCGCGCCAGTGCCGGGAGTTGTTGAATTAATGGTATGCCAAAAAAGCCGACCAGTGCCGCCATAAGAATAATGGATGTCACAAACAGATCGTTCCGAATATATTGCAGTCCCTCCTTGAATTCACTTCCCAAACTTCCGCCTTGGCTCCCTTCTTTCCCGACTTTATATCGTGTGCGCGCAAATAATAAGCCAATGATCACGAATATGAAACTGATCCCATTTGCGAGAAAAACACTGCCTTCATTTCCAGTCATGGAAATTATCCAGGCCGCGCCCAAAGGACCGATCACGCGCCCAAAATTAAATGCTGTGGTCTGTAATGCGATCGCACTGGGCAAAGCTTCACGACCAGCCAGTTCGATCAACATGGCCTGGCGCGCCGTCACTTCAATTGCGACCGCGGTGCCGTAGAAAAAAGACATCACCACGATATGCCATATTTGAATGTGCCCGGTGAATGCAAGCACGGCAAGCCCAAACGCCTGGAGTGACATAATGGCTTGAAAAAGTATGACAGTCTTACGTTTGTCCCAGCGTTCAACAAGAACACCGGCGGGCAATGCAATTAGTAATGTGGGTATTGTAGTAGCAACCCCGATCAACCCCAAATCCAGCGGGCGACCCGAGATGCGATAAGCAAGATAGGGCAGGGCCGTAGCTTGCATCCATGTGCCTATGACGGAGAGTAATTGCCCGATGAGGAACAAAACATAATCCCGCGAGGCCAGCGCGGGGAAGCGTTGTGTGATTTTTGATTGAAGTTGATTCACAATGAGTAAAAGGGTTTTGCGGGACGTGTCATCCCGCACGCATCTATATTATGCAGGCACAACCAGTTCTGGCGTATCGTTGGCGGGTTTGTTCACCAGTGTAGAGACCGGGTACGCAGTCATATTGTCGGCTGGGAAAGGCTTGAGGAGCGGATCCAGGCGTTCGGGAGTCTGAGGCGCAGCGTCCAGCCATTTGGCGTAATCGCGTGAATGCAGAATCACCGGCATTCGGTCGTGGATCAATTCCATTAGTTCGTTGGGTTTGGTCGTGATGATCGTGCAGGTTTTGAGGCTCGAGCCATCGGGACTTTCCCAGGAATCCCACAGCCCTGCCATGGCAAAAGGCTGGCGATCTTTCATATGAATGAAGTAAGGTGTTTTTGTTTTTTTCGCACCGAACGCTTTCCATTCATAAAACCCGTCCGCAACGATGAGACAACGCTTGTGGCGATAACTGCCGCGAAAGGATGGTTTTTCTGCGATCGTTTCGCCGCGTGCATTGATCAGGCGGCTGCCAATGGTTGGGTCTTTCGCCCACATGGGTATCAGCCCCCACACGAAAAAATTGGCGGTGAGCTTATCGTCGTTCGGAATCGCCAGAACAGGTTGCGATGGTGCAATGTTAAAGCGCGGTGCGAACTTTGCTGGAAAACTGAAGTTGCTAAAAGTGTCCTGCAGGTCAGCAGGGTTGACTGTCAATGTAAATCTTCCACACATGATTGCTCCTTGGTTTGTTTGCTAATGTCAATTATAAGGTTGTGCCTTTACCCGCTATTTGGCGGCTTCTTCCATCAGGTTCTGGATGACTTCCACCAATTTGATGCGATCACCGTTGACCTTGTGGTTGAGTGGATTTTGCATTTTTATCTCATCGTCGAATAATTTCTTAGATAACTCATCACTTCTTTATCTTTCTAAAATCTCCATCCCGCACTGTGACGCCAGTTGCATCGAGATGTTCCAAAAGCGCCTGCGCATACTTCCGGCTGGTATTGATGAGGTCGCGTACTTCAGCAAGTGAAATCCTGTCGTTTGTGGCAATTGTGCCTTGGATCTTTGCCACCATTGAATCATAATCTCTTTTGCGAAAAATAACATCGGATGAAACTGTAATCAACTCGTCCATTTCCAATAATGCATTCAGGACTTCCTCACCAATTTCAGTTTGACATTCCTTGACGCTTGGCGGGCTAAATGGATTCGACTCGAACCTGCGCATCAAAACCTGGATTTTAGCCTGCTCCTGTCCATTAAATTTGATCTCATGTTCAGGCTTCGCGACGGAATTGCCGTACTCTGTAATTATGGAATCGGTAATAAGTTTATTGATAACTGCGCTAAATACCCGGGCCGTGAGTTTAATTTTACTCTTAAGCTCTTCGCGCGGAATGCCGCGTCGTAGCGGGAAGCTCTGATGATATGCTTCAATTAATTGTATTGTTTTATTGCGAATTGTATTCCAATAAGCGAGCGTGGCGATAAGCAGGTCGCTTGTGAGATTCGGATGACCTTTCTCAAGTAATAGCAACTTTCCGCTGGCTAGTAATTCATGCAGGGCCTCAGTCGCAGGGACAGATTCAAGACGCGAACGCGTAAAGATCTCTTTAATTGGTACGGCGTTTGCCGCGTTTGCCGCTTCCAGCAACACATCAGAAGCTGAACCTTGCGCGAGTGATTCCAGCGATCTGATTATTTCCTCATCAAAACGTTTGTGTCTGCCTTTGGGTTGATGGTCAACAATGTTGCCGCCGCCAAGCGTCTCGCCCGGCGATGGGCGGCGCAGGATGTATCGATCACCGCGTACAGCCACAATAGGCTCGCGCAGTTCAAGTTGAATCCAGCCTTCTTCGTTGGGATTGAGTTCCTCAGTGCCAAGTATTCGCAATGTGGCGATGGTCTCACTTGTGCCCACAAAGAACTTCACCTCATCTCCATGCTTGAGTGCGGTTGAGACATCTTTGAGTAAACGAAAGCGTGCGTCGAGCCTGCGGGTGGCTTGATATTGATCCGGGTGTGCGACCACTTCTCCGCGTTGAATCTGTTCGATGTTCACGCCGGAAATATTCACCGCTGTGCGTGAACCAGGCACGGCAACATCTTCTTTTTTCTTGTGGGTTTGTAATCCACGGATTCTGCCTTTTTGACCTGATGGCAAAATTTCCACTTCATCGCCGACGGACAAGTGTCCATCACTCAAAGTGCCGGTGACGACGGTACCGAATCCGCTCATGGTGAAGACGCGGTCAATGGGCAGGCGTGGACGATTCAGATCGAGCCGCGCTGGTTTCTCTTCTAGGAGAGACTGGAGATTGGAGATTAGAGAATTGAGTCCCGTTTTGTTTTTGGCAGAGATACGGACGATGGGGGCATCCTCCATCACAGTATCGCTGACAGCGCGGCGAATGTCTGTTTCAACAAGATCAAGCCAGCCTGAGTCCGAAGCGAGGTCAGTCTTGGTCAGAATGATGAGTCCAGCGGGTATCTGTAGCAAATCCAAAATGGCGAGATGTTCCTTGGTCTGCGGCATTACGCCTTCATCTGCCGCGATAACAAGTAATACCGCATCGATGCCCCCAATGCCTGAGAGCATGTTCTCAATGAAATCACGATGACCCGGCACATCCACAATGCCGACCTCTTCACCGTTGGGCAGGGTCATCCAACCGAAGCCGAGTTCGATGGTCATCTCGCGGGCCTGTTCCTCTTTGAGACGGTCCGGGTGTGTACCTGTCAGCGCCGCGATGAGCGTGGATTTACCGTGATCAACATGACCTGCTGTGCCAATGACGCGCATTAAAAAATCTTTCTTCCTTCCTCTTTCTTTAGAGAGGAAAGAAGAAAGAGGAAAAATGAGGTTGTTCAAAACCAGGCGGTTTTATTTTTTTGTCTTCTTGGCTGTCTTGCTGTGACCCATTATTCTTTCATAAGCCGAGAGCCATTCATGTGCCACGTTCATTAACTCTTGAAGTTGTTGCTCTGTGGCATCGGCAGTTTGATGCATTTGATCCTGCAGGGTCTGGATCAACTCGTTCAGCGGACTGATCCGTTCTTCAAGTTTTAGCACTGTACGGCGGACTTCTTTCACACCTTCATCCTGCGAGAGTGTGTAACCGGTCCAACGCTTTTGATCATCGGCTTTGAAGGTGACCCATTCCTGCCGCAGACGATCTTCTGTGAGTCGTTGCATCTCGGTCACTTCATTGATGCGCCGTTCCAATTTGGTGTTGAGCTCGTTATAAGTTTCCTGGGCTTTTTTGGCGGAGCGGAGGGCATCTTCAAGCGCCAGGGAGTGCGTATCAAGCATCTTTATCTGATTTTGAAATACGCTGTTCTTTTGTTCCCATTCCTTATAGGTGCGCTCACGGTCAATATGAGCAACGGATTGTTTTTCAATAAACGCGTTTTGCGCAGCCTTACGTTCCGATTCAGAGAGCATCATTTCATTGATGCGATTATCCATATTCTTGATGCTGTCAGAGGTGAGGTCAACTTTGGAACGCGCTTCATCAATACGCGCACGGATCGCGGCCAGTTCACCTTGCAGGTCCGCGACGCGCTTCACATCCTGTTTGCGATTTTCTTCATATGATCTCTGGGCGCGGGCAACATCCTCTGCCGCGTGTTTCGCTTCTTCAATGGGTGGCTTGAGTTCATTGATTTCCGTATGCAGACGGGCCTCTTCTGCTATGCGTGCCTTCACATCCCGCTGGATCGGCGGAATGACAGTTAATGCCTGTCTGAGTTCGTCAATTTCCTTGGGAAATGGTTCGATGTCTTTTTGATGTTGTTTGGTGATCTCAATTTCACGCTTTTGAAATTTTTTCTCGATCTCATCGAGCGCCTTTCTCATTTCTTCGCGTTGCTTGGCAACGATCGTGTCGAATTGGTCAATGCGGGCAGTTGTAGATAATAAGCCCGCGATCTGTTTATCGAACGGTTTGATCTGTTGTTTGACCATCTCAATATTTCCCTCAAAAGAGGCGATTCGCTCCTCCAAGGTAATGATTGCCGCCTTATCCTTGCGGTGTTCTTCGTCCAGCCATTGCAGGCGTTTGACGATCTGTTCAAAATCCATTGTTCCTCCAACGCGTAAACTCGTGCTGTTTTTTTAATTATACCGCCTCAATGTCCGAGGTGTTCAAACATGGCGGGCAGGTCTGATAAAAAATACTGGATGAATTGCGGAAATAATCCCAGGACGAGAAGCCCGATCATTCCCAGCCCGAGCATGATCCCCTGTAACCAATCTTCGCGTAGTTCCCAGCCTGAATACTCGTCAGCCATACTGAGGACAGCCATTGTGCGCAATGAACTGGTGAGCAAACCAATGATGCCAATTCCCAGCCAGAAAGAAGCAGTGAGCGATACCCGTGAAAGATTTTCCCATAATGCCAGGCGCGCAGGGAATCCAGCCAGCAAGGGAAATGCACTCGCTGAGAGTGATGCGAGCACAATTCCTGCGCTTGCAAAAGGAAAATTTCTCAATAACCCGCGCGTTACACTGAAGTGCAAAGTCTCAGCATGATCTTTGATCACTGTCAGCGAAAGCGACCAGACTGCCAGGCCAAGTGCGCGGGCGGGGATGAGCAAAAATAAAATTGGAACACCCAACCTCGAATCCAGGCTGAGGGCGAGGATGGAAAAGCCGGTCTCTGCAATTGCGCTGTATGCCATGATCCGTCCGAGATGACGTTGGGTTGCCGCCCATAACCCGCCGGAAACGATCATCAATAAGCCTGTATACTGGAGTGTGGTGGCTAATTGTGGCGAAGAACGTAGCCACGAATAACGATCCAAAAAACCCGCGCCAAAAATGATCGTGATGGTTGGCAATATCCATAATAAGAAACCGACAACGAAAGGCGATGCCTCCTCCATCAGCATGGGGATCCAGTTATAGAATGGAAAGATCGCCAATAGGAATGCAAATCCGAATCCCAGCATAGAGGCTGATTGTGTGGCAAGCGCGATATCGCCCGGGCTGGCTTCCACACCTGCCAGCAACCACCCCGAAAATAATATGAAGGGCATGGCGAGTGTTTGATAGACCAAGAAGCGCACCACACCGCGGCCAGGTGTTTTATAGATGCTGGTAAGCAATGGGATCGCCAGCAGGATCGCAAGCTCGATGAACAGTGCCGCGAACAGGAAGGGTTCCACTGCGATGGATGCGACCAGGAGGGCGGTGATCAAAAGTCCGAACGGGACGATGCGTGTGGCGGTTCGGGATGCTTCAGCGCCAAAGAACCATAATGCCGAGGCGGCATAAATGATGACAAGCATCGATCCCTCGGCCGGTTGGATTTGGAGGAAGCGCCCGAGCACACCCAGTGACGAATCGATCTTGAAGGAGGCCGCGCCAATTTCGAATGCCTCTTCAATGGGAACAAACTGTGCCAACAGCGCCAGAAGAACTGTGAAAGTTCCTCCAATGATGCTCAAGGCGCGTTGATTGTGAATGGGGAAAAGCAGGATCGCTGCAAAAGCCGGCGTAATAATCCAGATGGTTGGCGCGGTCAAGCAGGCTCTCCTTCTTCGGCATTGGATGCGATCAGTAGATATGAACCCACCAAAGCCAGGCCAAGATTGATGACCGCCAATAATGCCGCGACTAAAATCGAACCTTCAACGGTCGCATACAGGATTTCAAAACCTGAGAGCACTGTCATTAATCCTATGGTGACGCGCAGGATGTGATCTGTGACGCCGAGGTGCAGCAGGCCCATGCCAGCCAGGAGCAGACTCCCGGTGGTCACGGCAAAACCGGCATCTGCCATGACCGCATCAATACGCGGGGTGGCTGTGGCAACGATCAGGAGCACGATGCCTGCCGCGAATAACCGAAAGAGGCGACCACGCGGCAGAATACTTTGCTTTTCGGTTTTATCCTCGCGCGCCAAACCAGAGCGTGTCATGCCTAAAATGGCGGCGCTCATCCAACCAGCCACGACTTTTACCGATGCCATGCCAACTGGCCAATGTTGCAGCGTAAGTATTAACATTCCAAAGTATTGCGCGGAGAGAAAGATGATCAGCCAGCGCCAGTCATGTGCCAGTAAAAGACCAATAGATGTAATGGCGATCAAGATCACAGCGACCCATGCAAGAGTGGACATGTGTTAAGGAGTCCTTTGAGTAAAGAAGGAAATGAACAATGCCAGGAATAACAACGTCCACATGATTCCACTTTCACCTTCGAGCACGGTCGAAAGCGCGTTGCTTAATCTGCCAAGTTGCTGGTATCCGTTCCATAAGGTTAGATAAAACCAATCGAGCCAAGAAGGGTTGGTAGGGCTCACCCAGTGCGCACGCACCGGGTTCAAGATGCGAAAACGCGGGGTCAGCCAGAGCAGGCCCAAAGCGAGGAGTGATGCGCTAAGTCCTGCAAACCAATTTCCGATTTGTAGAGTCCCTTCCCAGCCGATGAAAGAAAGTCCAAGCATTGTGATCAATAAAATCAGTATGCCGATCGGGTAGACGTTTCTTGCCCAAAGAGGTTGGCTGTCGAAGACTGCGCGTGTAGACGAGCGTTGGATGTGCCGAATCAGACCCGCAATCAACATGGCCTGGGAGGCGAGTAAAAAAGGCACTGCATACCAAAAGGGTGAACCCGCGTTAGCCCAGCCTGTGGCGGTCAGGGAGAATGGCAAAGCTGAAATCGCCCACACACAAATGAACAGGGCGCGCTCGAGCCATTTGCTTTGGGCGGAGGTTAGGAATAAGGCACTGCCGGTGAATATCAACGCGCAGCTCCAGGCGGTGGCACCGATCGGATTTGCGTGCAAAGCCGCGGCGAGCGCGAGTGCGCCCATGCCGATCAACCAAAATGGACGACCCGTCAATTCATCAGGCGCGCGCAACCACATCCATGAACCATAGAGCGCGGCAAATGCAACAAACAACATCAAGTATGGAGTGAAGGGTGAAGTGAGGCTGGTGGCAGGAATGCGCGCCAGCAAAATTAAACTCGAGCCGGCAGAGATCATGCGCAAGCCTGTGCCAAAGCCGCGCCGGACGGATGACTCGTGGGTATATGGCAGGTGCAGCGGCAGTACACCCAAACGCAAACCAACCGCGAGCATCAAATACAAACCTGCCTGTGAAGGTGCGTCACGAAAATCCAAAATAACACCATTTGAGATGCTGACCATATCCGCCCACAACAAAACCAAAATACCCGAGACCCGCGCTACGAATGCGATCACGACACGTTCACTTAATTTTGGATCTTCCACGAGGCGCATTTGCGAGACCAATTCAACCAGATCGATGGCCGCCCAAAGCAACACCAGTGTTAATGCATTATCGGCTGTCACCGCCAAAATACCCAGGGCTGTCAGTATCAGAATGCCGATCCAACTCAGTGGGTATGGAAAATCTGCGCGCACAACTGCCGTGATGATCACTGCAATACATAAGGAAGCCAGGCTTCCCGCAAATGCCCATGCGATTCCATCTGCAACAAAAAAAGGCGATTGCGGGAAAAGCGCAGCGGGTTGCCAAAGCGGCAGTTGAATCTGTAAAGGCATTTGCAATTGCCACAGAAATACACTGAGCCAGGCGAACAAAGCTCCGCTGGTGGCAATGAGCCATGAATACCGATATTCTCCCAGCGTAAAGCGCAGGATCAACAAGATCACCGCGGTGATCAATAAGATCGAGACCGTAATCAGAATAAGCATGGTTTCGTAATTTTATCAGGTTTGCATACCCATCTGATTGTTGTAAAATCAACCCATGCACCATACATTGAATTTGCTTATACTCACACTTGTATTTCTTTCCGCATGTGATATCCGCGCGGACGAGGTATCTGCGTTTGGGATTCCCACACCGACGCCGTTCCAGCCCGCGCAAACCGCCTCGGACTCCCTTTATGCTGGCGCGGCGCCAACGCCCTTGGCCCTGCCGACATTTACTCCGCCACCGATTCCAACTACAGAATCAGATCTGATTCAAAGTGCGGATGTTACCCCCGTGACTTTGCCGCCTCCGATAAATCCGCTGACAGGCCTGCCCGCATCTGACCCTGCCTTATTAAACAGGCGTCCCATGGCGATCAAGGTGGCGAACTATCCGCGCTATATCCGGCCTCAATCCGGTTTGACCCTTGCCGATCAGGTCTTTGAATATTACATCGAAGGCGGGCTGACGCGTTTCATCGCGGTGTTCTACGGCAATGACTCAGAGTGGGTGGGACCAGTTCGTTCGGGAAGATTTTTCGATGAAAATATTGCACGCATGTATCAGTCATATCTTATTTTCAAGTTTGCCGACCCGCGTGTGCTGTCCTATTTCAAGACGACAGATTTTGCCGATTTTCTGGTTGTTCCCACGATTGGCTCCTGCCCGCCATTTCAATTGTTAGATGAACGCAAGATCGAAGTGTATAACAATTCCTATTTCAACACGGTCTTATGGAAGGATTGTATTGAACAAAATGATTTACAGAATGATCCGCCTTCATTTCGTAGTGGACTCTTCGAAGCGAACTACATTCCTCCGCTCGATCTGGCAGGTAACCTGATCCATACCTATTATTCAGAGTACGATTATCATTACTGGGTGTATGTTCCTGAAACAGGAGAATACGCCCGCTATCAGGAGACTAACGATACGCGTGACGGCAAGTCCGAGGCTTACGCGCCCCTGGTGGATCGGGTCACTGCAACCGCGGTGCATGCTTCGAACGTGGTATTGATATTTGCCTATCATACCTTTGCGAATCCGTTCGACGAAGATGACGAGGTCTACCACATTGACATGACGGGTTCAGGCGAGGCATATGTCTTCCGTGATGGTATGGGGATCGTTGCGAGATGGCACCGTCCGTATGTGAACCAGCCTCTTTCATTAACCGATTCGAATGGCGGAACAATTTATCTGAAACCGGGCATTACTTTCTATGAAGTGATCGGCACCAATTCCTATGTAGATCAGGATGCCGGTGAATGGAATTTTCATCACGAGACACCGTGAGCATAGTCGTCATTGCGAGGGCGATAGCCCGAAGCAATCTCCCTCATGAGGTCGGGTTACGCCCTTGTCGCAATGACGAGAGTTTCGTATTTTCAAATCAGTACATCTTCCCCGATGATATGGGATAAAATATCACTAACGAGGCATTATGACTTTTGATCCTACGCTTGTGAGTAATTTTCTTCTCGTGTTAACCGGTTTCGGCGGCGCGTTCCTGGCTGCCTTGTGGATCTCGCTCGTCATTTGGACGTATCGTGATATCCGCACACGCGCGCGTGACCCGTTGGTACAAACGCTCGCGACGTTGCTTGTGGCTGTGTTGAATTTACCAGGTGTGTTGGTATATCTCATTCTCCGCCCGCAACGGACTCTGGAAGAAGAATATCAGCGCACGCTTGAAGAGGAAGCCTTGCTCCAGGCGTTGGAAGATTTGCCGTTATGCCCGGGCTGTGAACGCCGCGTCAAAGATGACTGGCAGGTCTGCCCGAACTGTCATACGAAATTAAAGAAGACCTGTGAGAACTGCAACAAGTTTATGGAACTGCCGTGGAATATTTGTCCCTATTGCGGGACGCCCGCCGCAGGCATGCGTCGCGGTGAAGGCACCAGCATGGATGATGCCCTGCGCGGTTTGAAGATCAACGATGAGCCGGGGGAAGTGAAGATAGAGTAAAGAGTTTAGTGACGACAATTTGTCGTCACTAATTTTATATTTGGAACATCATAATGAAAATCGAATCCATTACCCTCCATCATATATCCATGCCGTTGGTGTCGCCGTTTGAAACGTCCTTTGGGCGCGAGACGGTTCGTCAGTGTGTCATTATTACCTTGCAAGCCGAAGGTCTAACTGGCTACGGCGAATGCGTTGCCACCCGGGATCCTGGCTACAACTATGAGACGACTGGAACTGCATGGCACATTATCAAAGATTTCATTGCTCCGTCGATTCTTGGAAAAGATATCAAAGACGCGCATGATTTTCAAACGCGCGTGGAAAGTATCCGCGGGCATCATCTTGCCAAGGCGGGCATGGAGATGGCGTTGTGGGACTTGTTCGGCAAGCGCGATGGCAAATCGTTGAAGGAAATGTTTGGAGGCACGCTTGAAAAGGTCGAGGTGGGAGTCTCGATCGGGATTCAGGAGTCAGCCTCCGCTTTGGTGCGAAGCGTAGAGTCTTATCTCCAAAATGGATATCGCCGCGTCAAGATCAAGATCAAGCCGGGCCGCGAAGTGGACGAGACAGTCGCCGTCCGAAATGCGTACCCTAACCTGCGATTACAAGTAGATGCCAACTCCGCGTACACGTTGGAATCCGCAAAGGTGTTGAAGGCGATTGATGATCTAGATTTACTGCTGATCGAACAGCCGCTATTCGAAGACGATATTTGGGATCATCGCCTGTTGCAAGCCGAGTTCAAGACGCCGATCTGTTTGGACGAAAGTGTTGTTTCGCCGCGGCATGCGCGTTATGCGCTGGAGATGGGGGCGTGTAAGATCATCAACGTCAAGCCTGCGCGCGTGGGCGGATTGAGTCAGGGCATCGCGATCCATGATATGTGCCGCGCCCAGGGTGTGCCAGTCTGGTGCGGAGGCATGTTGGAGACGGGCATTGGGCGTGCCTCGAATCTGGCGCTGGCATCGTTGCCCGGATTTGTTTTGCCCGGCGATATTTCTGCGTCAGATCGTTACTATCATCGTGACATTACGAATGAACGTTTTGTGTTGAATGATGATAGTACGATTACTGTGCCGAATGGACCTGGTTTGGGTGTGACGATAAATGAAGATGCGTTGAATGAGTTCATGCTGGCAAAGATTACTATTAATAAGTAATCGCAACTCATAATTTTCCTTAATTGTTTTGGACACTGATGAACGCAGAAAACGCAGATTTTTCTTTTTATCAGCGCAAATCAGCGTTTATCTGCGTCCCGATTTGCTTGCGTTGGTAAGGAGTTCACAATGACCATCCACGATATTTCCCTGACGATTTCACCAACTCTTCCCATCTGGCCTGGTGACCCGGCGCTTGAACTTGAACAAATCGAATCCATGGATAAAGGTGCAGAGGCGAATGTAACGCGCATCAGTGCGTGTGTGCATCTTGGTACGCATGTGGATGCGCCGCGTCATTTTATCAATGCTGGCTCCACGATTGAGAGTTTGCCGCTCGATGTATTGACGGGTCCTTGTTATGTGGTTCAATTGCCAGATGGGGTGGAGGCGATCACGGCAGAGATGTTGGAGCGGATGGAACTCACGTTTGATTTCAAACGCATCCTGTTTGGCACGCGCAATTCGCATTGGTGGGTAAAGGGCGAATCAAAATTCCAAACGGATTTTGTCGCCATTACCGAAGACGGCGCGGAATGGCTGGTGAAGCGCGGCGTTCAACTTGTGGGTGTGGATTATTTATCCGTTGCGCCATATGACGATTCGGTTCCAACGCATACGATCCTGCTTAAAGCGGGCATTGTTATCGTGGAGGGTTTGAATCTATCCCAGATCTCGCGCGGGTTCTATGACTTATATTGTTTACCGCTCAAGATCGCAGGTTCGGACGGTGCGCCTGCGAGGGCGATTCTGATTCAGCCATGAGGTTGAAACATAGTGTGAGGGGATATATATTAGACCTCTTGAGAAAATCTTTTTTGCCACACACCTGCCCTGGCGGACGGTGCCAGGGGAGATCACAGAGAAAAAAGAGTTTTAGAGTCTTTTCTCAAAGGTCTCCGTGCGCTCTGTGGCTTACTTATCCAAGAAGTCTATTCTTATTGGTTATTCTGTTTTTGCTTTTGGCGTGCGGCGGTCAGGTTCCCGTAATTAACCCTGTTCCTGTTTTTGTTCAGTATACTCCCACAAATTTTTTACCACCAACCTCTGCCGTCGTTTCATTTCAAAGGCAGATTGGCAACTCGGTACCGCGTTTGTTGCGCGAGCAAGTGGAATCGCAGAATGTGAGTTTTACGCTCAATATTTCCCCTTCTCCAACTTCCGAGTTGAAACCGAACGAAATTCAAATTCAGTGGGTATATGTTTTGGTCGCTCCATTTTCAACGATAAGAGATGATGTGACCCTTGATGAATTGCGCTCCATGTGGAACGGAGTTGCTGGATCGCCTTTGTTGATGGACGAATCAACTGTCGCCGCGTTCACCGCAATTTGGGGCGAACCAGTTTCGGGGTCGGTGCGAAGCGTGAGCGCTGAGTCGTTGCTCGATACTGCATGGACAGAATCAGCGTGGGCGATCATCCCGTTTGAATTACTGTCGCCGCGCTGGAAGGTGTTGACAGTTGACGGTCAATCGCCGATCCGTAAAGGATTTGAGGTGGCTACATATCCGCTTGTTGTCCCATTCACGTTTCAAACTTCCGGGACGCCTGTTTCTGTTCCAACAAGCAATTACGATTCATCCAAATTGACAACCGTGATGATCACCGGTACCACCGCGCTGGTGCGCGCAACTGCATTCAAAATGGAGCAAAAGGGAATCACGTATCCAGGCGAAGAAGTCCGTGACCTCATGCGCGAAGCGGACATTGCGCACATCAGCAACGAGGTTTCGTTTTTTACTGATTGTCCGCCTCCCGATCCCAATTCAGCGCGCCTGATCTTTTGCAGTGACCCGAAATATATCGGCTTGCTCACTGACATCGGTGTGGATGTTGTGGAACTGACCGGCAATCATTTTGCAGATTATGGCAGATTTGCGATGGATGAAACGCTCTCGATATATCGATCAAATAACATCGCATATTTTGGCGGTGGTTCCAATTTGCAGGATTCATTTATGCCCGCCTTGTTTGAAATCAACGGAAACAAGTTTGCATTTCTGGGATGCAATCTACCTGACATGAGCAAGGCGGAGATCGCAACTGCTGACCACCCGGGTTCTGCGCCTTGTGATCTTGATTATTTCACTTCAAAAGTTGCAGAGTTGAAATCCCAGGGCTATCTCGTGATCTTCACATTTCAATGGGGTGAGGATTATGTCCCACAGCCAGACCGTAGTCAGGTGGAAGGTTTTCGCCGCATGGTGGATGCGGGTGCGACCATTGTGAGCGGCAGTCAGGCGCACTTCCCTAAAACGATGGAGTTTTATAACGACGCGTTCATCCATTATGGACTCGGCAACTTATTCTTCGATCAAATGGGCAATCTCAACTGGATGCCCGAAGGCATTCGCCGTGAATTTCTTGACCGCTACGTGATCTACGCTGGAAAGTTGATCAGTGTCGAATTGATCACCACCATGCTTGAAGATTTTGCGCGCCCACGCATCATGACGATAGAGGAACGGTCGGCGTTTTTGCAGGAATATTTTTCAAAGAGCGGCTGGATGCCCCTTGTGGATGAATTTGCTCCATTTGGAACTTCTGTCCCATAGGACAATTTCGATCATGATGTTAAAACGGTTATGACAGATTACATGCGAGTAAGATAAGGACGTCGCACCTGTTGGAGGACTGATGAATCTAAATAAAAAATATTTTGGCATGACCGTCACACAGATCGGTATTCTGGCTGGGTTGGCTGGAACTGCGTTTTTGTTATTCTGCATCCTTGGCATTTCTGTTATCAGAAGGGCAGCCGGATCAGCATTACAGCCACCCACCGCGACCCTTCAACCCACAGTGACAATGGTGCTCACTCCAACGCAAACAACCACGCCCGCGCCGACGCCGCTACCGTATGAATCGCTTATACCAAGTGGCTGGGTACAATACCGCACGGCTTTGTTCGAGATCTGGATGCCCGCTGGTTATAAAACTGCACAAACAACTGACGTGCTGGTGACAGGACTGGGTGGGAACCCCATTGTGGATTTATCCTTGAGCGGTTCCACTTCGAGCAAATCGCCCAACAAAATTTACATGATGGTTTCCTACGAACCGATGACCGCCGATACATTCGAGGCCTTCTTCACGGCGCGCCTGAGAGGCCTGGGCCTCAGCCCGAGTGAGCGTTCCAAAGTGACCCTTAACACTGTCCCTGCTGTGCGCCTCATCTTTAGTGGCCGCAAGGGCAACAACACGGATATCAACGAATTGACTTATGCAATCCTGGATGGAACAACGATCTGGTACGTGCAATACACAGCCGAAATTACCGAGTTCTATAATCTGCTTGGTAACTTTGAAGCCAGCGCCAAGACGTTTCGCGTGGTGAAGTAAACCATTCGTCCTGAACGAAGTCGAAGGACAGATGCAATCCCACGCTTCGACCTCCGCTCAGCGCGAGTCAATCAAAATAAATATTCAGATCCGAACAATCGAAGCGATTCCCGCAATTGGGACAGGTGACTTTACAGTTCTTCTCGATCATTTGACTCCCGCATCGGTCGCAAGTGTACTTCGTCTCGCGCTCAGTATGAGCCTGTTTCTGTTTCCTCTTGCCATCATCCCATCTGACGGGTTTTAGCAGAGCCGCGTCAAATTCCTTGATGTGTTCATTGCCCAGCCTTTCCACTTCGCGTATGACAGCCTCTGCATCCTTGCGTAATTCCTCCACATCAATTCCCCGGCATACATCGGGCCAATCTTTCAACCAGCGCTGGCTTCGAGCGTAGACTTTCACCGCGCCGTTGTAATTGCCGCGGGTGATGTGCAAATACACCACCGTGATCTGTAAAATTCCCCGATAAAGATTTCGCACTTCGCCTTTTTCGGCATTCCACGCATCCTCCAAAGCCTCATGCGCTTCGAAGTATTCGCCCGCGTTGAACAGCCGGAGTCCCTGCGCGGCTTGCGGATGGATCGGGGCGTCACATGGGTTTTCTTTGGAATCAGTCATAGAGAGGCGTATTGAATTATAGTCGCAATGGTAAAATTCGATGACTACCATGCGTTCCTTATTTGCAAATAAACTTTGGGTTGCCTTCGCCTCCATCTTTGCGCTGGGAGCTTTGATCGGACTCGCTGGCGGGTTGGAAAATGTTTCCTTCCGTGATGGACAGTCCTTCGGTCGGAGTGAAGCGCAGGCGCCAAGTCCCCTCACCGAGAAGGCGTTCAATCCCGATTTAGCTGCCTCCTTGCCGACGCAGTTGAGCATCATCGTATTATTTGTGCTCGGAATTATTTTGATCGGTTTGTTACTCTCGCCTGAATTGCGGAAGAAGTTTTTCAGGATGGCGATCCGGGTGGCGACCGCGGGTCTGGCATTATATATTCTCTTCACTCGCTATCCGGAAATATTGGCGCAGATCGGCGCTGGTTTTGCGCAAGCGGCAAATGGCTCACCCCCTGCTCCGAATAATGCTGAACCTTTGCCTGTCTTCATACCGCCGCAGTCGGTTTCATGGGCATCTTATCTGGTGAGTTTCGGGATCGCGGCTTTTTTGGTCTTCACAGCCTGGAAGATTTATTCGGCCTGGAAAGATCTTAATCCATCCTCCACGCCCATGCAGAAACTCGTAAATATTGCCCGAACGTCTTTACGTGAGCTTTCCTCAGGCAGGGATTCAACCGATGTAATTATGAATTGCTACTTTCGCATGAGTGACGTTGTTTCAGATAAACGGAATATCTCGAGAAGCGTATCAATGACACCGAATGAGTTTGCATCACAGCTTGAACTGGCAGGATTGCCGGCGGATGCCGTACGGAGACTGACGCGTTTGTTCGAGTCTGTACGATATGGTGGGCGGAAATCGGATTCCGCCTCGGTCAATGAAGCGGTTGCCTGTCTCACAACGATCATGCATCATTGCGGGGAGACGGTATGATGTGGCGACGCCGGGTTGCCTTGCTTGGGATTATCGTGATCGCTGCGTTGCTGGCTTTCCCATTGCGCCCTTTTGTGAATCAAATGATCGTCCTTCCACTTGCGTACATATTATGGTTATTGAACATTCTTTACCTTTCGCTGAACCAGACAGTCTGGTGGATCGGTGTTGTAGTTGTGGTGTTCTTAATTCTGGGAAAAAGTCTCATGCCGGAGATCAAGCCGTCCATAATCCTGGTTCCTGCCTTTAAACAACCCGGTCGTGGAGGTGTGGAAAGCCTGGCAATCGCGATCAAAAAAGCAAACAAGGGAATTTACCTCAAGTGGCTGGTGGCGAATCGGCTTGGGAAACTGGCTTACCAAATCCTTTTGCAGCGTGAACACGGCAAACCGCGTTCGATCTTCGCCCCGCTTACTGGAGAAGGGTGGGAAGCCGCGCCGGAAGTTCAGCAATATCTCGAAAAAGGTTTGCACGGTTCATTTGCGGATTTTCCGAGAACCCGTTCGCGATTCTTTGCCTCGCCCGAAAAAACACCCCTCGATCATGACATGACGGAAGTGATTGAGTTTCTTGAATCGAAAGTGGAAAATTAATTTCGTGCTGAGCGGAGGCACACAACCAGTGTGTGCCTCCGCTCAGCACGACGTAAACAATGGAGACCCAACGTGGCAGACATCTCAAAAGTTTCTAAAACGACCAGACAGGTAATTGCCGAAGTGGAACGCGCAGTGGTGGGCAAGCGCGCGTTGCTTGAAATGATGATGGCGTCCGTGCTGGCAGGCGGACATATCCTGCTCGAAGATTTTCCCGGGCTTGGCAAAACCCTGATCGCGCGTAGTTTTGCGAAAGCCCTTGGGCTTGACTTCAAGCGCATCCAATTTACACCCGATCTTCTGCCCGGTGATATTACTGGTGGCTACATTTTCAACCGCACAAAAAATAAATTTGAACTTCGCAAGGGTCCGGTTTTTGCGAACATCATCCTTGCAGATGAGATCAATCGCGCTTCACCGAAAACGCAATCCGCGTTGTTGGAGGCAATGCAAGAGGGGCAGGTGACCATCGAAGGTGAGACCCTGGCTCTGCCTGAACCATTCCTTGTGCTTGCCACGCAAAACCCGATCGAGTACGAAGGCACGTTCCCGTTGCCCGAAGCCCAATTGGATCGCTTCATGTTGAAGCTTATGGTGGGATACCCAAATCTTGAAGAGGAGAAATTGATCCTGCGCCGCCGTCGTGAGCGCAAGCAGGATGATGTTGATCTGCGTGAGATCACGACAGCCAAACAATTGCTTGAGTTGTGTGAAATGGTGGAAACTGTTCACGTGGATGCTGATCTCGAGAATTATATTGCCACCCTTGTGCACGCCACACGTACCGATCGGCGTGTCGCGGTGGGCGCGAGTCCGCGTGGTTCGCTGGCGTTCCTCAAGATGGCACGCGCCAATGCCGCGCTCGACGGCCGCGACTTTATCATCCCCGATGACATCAAACGTTATGCCACATCGATCCTGGGTCACCGTGTAATTCTGCAACCTGAATATTGGATGGCAAGTAAAGTGACTGATGACGTCATTCGTGATTCGCTTGAGAAGACGCCGGTGCCGGTGGTCAAATAACACTCGCGCTGAGCAGAACGAGCCGACAGGCGGGTGAAGACGAAGCGCCCTTTGCAATGTGCGCTTCGTCTGTGGGTTTCGCAAAAATCGCTCAACCCTCCGCTCAGCGCGAAAAGAAACATATGCCAAAATCTCTTCTGCTTGGTTTCATTACATACGCTCTTTTGCTCACGGGCATTGCCTCAGTGCGTGGTGAGTTCATCGCGCTGGCTTTGCCGTTCGTGGTGTATCTGCTTGCAGGAATTTTATTTTCACCAGATGAGATCAAACTCGAAGCCACGCGGCACTTGAGCGCCGAACGCACATCGCCTAATTCTGAAATTGATGTGACGGTGACTATTGTCAATCGCGGCTCACATCTCGAAGAAGTTTTATTGGACGATGTTTTGCCTGCGGATTTGAAGATCCGCTTCGGGCATAGCCGGCACTTGATTCGGTTTCCGAAAAACTCATCCTACACTTTTAGTTATAAGGTCGCGGGTCCGCGCGGCGGGTATGGATTCGAAACGGTCAGGGCGAAGGTCAATGATCATTTACGGTTGACCAGCCGCGAGGTCCAATTGGAAGCGAAGGGAAAGTTATTCGTCTTTCCGCCAGTGACGCGTCTCCATCACGTTGCGATCCGTCCGCGGCGTACCCGAGTCTATGCCGGGACGATCCCCGCACGGGCTGGAGGAACGGGCACGGAATTCTTTGGCGTGCGCGAATATCATCCAGGTGACCCAACACACGCGATCAATTGGCGGGCGAGCGCGCATCAGGCACAGGATGAATTATTGTATGCCAATGAATTTCAACAGGAGCGGGTGGCCGATGTTGGGATCATTTTGGATGGGCGTTTGCGGATGAACGAATTTGCGCATGGTCATTCGTTGTTTGAATATTCGGTGCAAGCCGCCGCCGCGTTGACTGACGCATTGTTGACCCAAGGCAATCGCGTGGGTATGTTGGTATATGCCGCGTTCCTGCGCTGGACGATTCCGGGTTATGGCAAGATCCAGCGTGAGAAGATTTTATATTCCCTGGCACATGCCAAACCGGGCGGCAGTGATGTTTTCTCGGACCTTGAACATTTGCCGACGCGTTTGTTCCCTTCTGAGTCACAAATTATTCTGGTCTCACCGTTGCATGAAGATGATCTGAAGCCACTGATCCAAATGCGCGCGCAGGGCTATCAAGTGCTGGTGGTCAGCCCAAACCCGGTGAAGTTTGAACTTTCGTATTTGCCCAAGAATCGAAATGTGGAACTGGCTGCGCGCGTCATCCAAATGGAGCGCGCGTTGATGATGCAAAAAGTGCAACGCGCCGGCATTCAAGTGTTGGATTGGGATGTGTCCGAACCGTTCGATCTCGTAGTGAAGCGCAGGTTGAGTCGTCCGCCTGCATGGTTGCGGGCGGTGGGAAGGTAGTTTGTTTTGATGGTCGAGTAATTCCGCACGCGCTGAGCGGAGCTGCCGTTCTTTGGCGGCGAAGTCGAAGCGTCGCGGGACGTATCGAGACCATATAATGCATATTGCGTAATTCGTAATTGGGTGAGGTTGAAGTTGACAATTGTTGCTTTTGGGTTAAGTGTGGTGTTGGGAACCGGATCGCTTGCATTTGGATATTTGCAGGCAGGGGTGCCTGACACCGCGCGCTGGTGTGTGCTGTTCGGCATTATGTGGATTCTCGCGCATTTGCGAAAATATTATTGGTTTTCTGCGCTGGGATTGTTTCTTGCGATCATCGCCGCGGCGTATGGCGTGTGGAATAGTTTCACTACGATCTGGATGTTGCTCGGCGCGCTCGGCGGCTTGCTCGGCTGGGACCTGTCCGATTTTGCGCGGCGATTAAGTTACGCCGCACCAACAGATGATGTTGTCGGGATGGAGCGTCGCCATCTGGAACGCGCAGGGATTGTCGCCGCGCTGGGGTTTGGAATTGCTTTGTTGAGTGTATATATCCACATCAACCGGCTGGCATTTGAAGTGGCAGTGGGGTTGGTGCTGTTAGCCGCAATAGGATTGAGCAGGCTGGTGTTGGGGTTGAGGAAGTATTGATCTGGTTTATAGACCAATTTGCCGGATTAGGCTTCTCGCTTCATCTGCTCGGTCAAGGCAAAATTCATGCAGTTGAACCCAGCCTTTCAACACTTCTTCGGCTGTGCGTCCATACATGGCTTGAACATTGACGCCGGAATCTGGCGGTAACATTTCTGCCGCCCAGCCCGGCAACATCATCCCCATCCATAAAGCGAGCGAGATCAGGTAGCCCAGCCGCACCAGCCGCGCATCCACCGTTACGCCATTATCGGCGATCCCATTCAGATATCCCTCCAGTAAGGCGGCTTCGAGCGTTTCCATATCAGCTAAGTTGTACTCGAAAAAAAACAAACTGGTTTCAAACAATTGCCCCAAATCATTGCCCAACGCGCCTATGCCGGTGAAAGCCCAGTCAATCCCGATCAATTCGTCCTCGCCAGTTTGCCAGGAGTGTGACCACATAAAATTTCTGCGGCTTGCATCATAGTGGCAAAGCACCTGGGGCAGGCGGTCGTTGACATCGAAGAAGCTTTCTATCTCCGCTAACAGTTGCAGTGTGCGCGACTTTTTCCGATCATCAAACCCGCGTTGGGTGATGGGTGACTTCCACGCGTTTTCCTCGGATGCGGGGTTCATAAATCCAAACCAGAAGCCCTGTTCGTCCCAGACATTGCGAAAAAAAGATTGAGACAGCCAGGGTTGGTCAACGAGCGGAGTCTCATTCAGGTATGCTCCCTGGAAGCGACCCAACTGTCGCGCTGTGCGTTGGAAATCATCCAATGACCACTGTTTGCCGGTTGATTCTTTAATATATTCGATCCATACCCATGCTCCATTCTCATTTTCCATAACCCCGTAGAATTGCGGTGCGCGTACCCCGGGCGGCAACTGCTCCAGGAAGCCAGATTGGAATGCCATGATTTCCCGGCGCCAATACGACCATCCACGTGGCTGCTGGCTCCTCTCTTTAGGATTGTTGATACATTTCATAGCTACTTTCCAGGGTTGTATGCTGTGCGTGCTCTGACTCCGCCCACTGAAGCAGAACAATCCACCAGTGGTGCTGATGATTTTTTCGTGGCTGATTGGTTCGACCATCCAATCGAGAAGGACTAGATCCTGGTTATGCTGATCTTTGCGGACGACATCTGTCAATACTGCTTGATCTATTGCCTTGAGTTGTTCCAAAAGATCGCTGGTCATTTTTCGCTCCTTTTTGCAAGCCAATCTATATATGGTCAACTATGACTTAACCATACAGGTTTCTCTTATTGCATTAATAACTTCCGTCATTGCGAGGGCCTTCCGCCCGAAGCAATCTCCAACATCGTGAGGAAGATTGCTTCGTCGCTCCTTTCAGTTGCTTCTCGCAATGACGAATGCGCTATAACAATTCTATCCCTCCACAGGCTCCAACTTGATCTTGAAACCTAGTTGCCTGAACAACGTCACACCGTTCTCTTCGCCCCAATGCTCCACAATTTTTCCGTTCGCGATACGCACGATGTAGATCCCCGAGAGGTCGATGTGTTTGCCGGTGGGCGGTATGCCATAAAAATCTCCTGTATGCGTGCCGGTTATTCTGACGCGCGCTACCACTTTATCTCCCTCGGCGATGAGGTCTTCGATGGCGGTGTGATAATCGGGCATACCAGTCAGCGTTTTCTGGTGCACGAGCTTTGCGCCTTCCAATCCACGCGGCATTGTGGAGATCATGTTGGGTGTCAGCACATCCATCGCGACCACTTCATCAAGCGCATCGTAATTGGCAGTGTTGTAGGCTTCCTGGTACCTGCGGACAATAGCCTTGTTTTCTTCGGTAGACATGCTGGCTCCTTGTGCGATAGAGAAGGACCTCTATGACATCGTAGGGATTCTCACCTGCACTTGCGTGCGGTGCAAGTGTCACTTTGCTCAGAATGACATTGCGTAAAGTAATTTATTGTACGGTGCGATTTCTTCTCTGTTCATTTAGATAGGCAGTAAAAAAGGAAAGACCTGCACCGGCGAATATTCCTACAACGATCATGATCAAAATGAGAACGATCGCGCTTGTCCATTCATCGGCCTGGATGGGTCCCATAAATGGAGAAATTACCGCGAACAAAATGCCCTGTAGAAAACCGAATACTCCACCTGCGAGTGCGGCTTCGGTTAATCTGCGAGATGATTGCGCGCTCCTTGATCGCCATGCAACTATGTTTCCGACTCGCAATGCGATCAACCATGCCATCGGTGTGACGCACACAACACCTGGATAGCCAGCGAATGTCACAAGCAGAACCATTGCCAGCCACGGTGCGAACTGACGAAGCGCAGTTTCAATAATGACTCGCAAATCGAAACCTTTCGTTGAGGCAGGAGGGGGAATCGTCATGCTGTCAAATTCCTTCTGCGTTAGATATATTTTTCCATGCGAATATCCTGCCACATTTTATCCTGCCAATAAGTAAAGCCCTCGATGCGGGCGAGCTCCCGGTAGCCCAGCTTTTTATACAGTTTTACCGCATGCGTATTGAATTCGAACACGCCCAGCTCGATCCGTTTTATACCCTCAAGTTTGATCTGTGCTTCTAAATATTGAAGCGCCAGATATCCAATTCCCCTGCCGCGGCCAGCTTCTTCTCCGATGAGAATGCCCAGCCAGGCAGTACTTGTTTCTTTTTTGTACAGATGGGCAGGGTCTACTTCATAATCCATTGTGCCGATTAATTGTCCCGTCAGATAGATCAAATAAATCCGATTGTGTTTTATGCGCTCCTCAATATCATTTATAGAGACAGAATCTTTTCTTAGCAGAGCCTCCATGCTTGGATTGGGGCGGATCAAGGGGATGAGCTCCGGATCGTTTTCCCATTGGCTAAATGCCGCGGCGATCTCGGCGGTGGGTTTGGTCAACTTTACGAACTCAATGTTCATGGTCGGCTCCCTGTCAAATAGTTTCAGCCACTCATCTGTTTCATGGGGTCGGCTAAAGCGAATGAGTTTCAAGTGCCGGTGTTCCGGCAAAGCCAGCAAGATTGGATATTCCCGTTTTCTTCTCCAATAGGTTTTAAACAGCCAGTGATAAAGCGACTCATCTGACCACAATTTGAAATGCGACCATAGATTTTCGCGGTTCGAGCCCCAGAGTATTTCCCGGGTCCACCAGCGTTTGAAGGTGCGATGCGTCAGTTGCCAAAGGATTCTCGGAAGGGAATAATCGAGCCAGATGATGACTTCCGCTTTGTGCCAGACCAGATCGCGGACGATATGATAATTGCCCGCAACAGCCCAAGCCGGGGCCCGTGTCGCGGTTTCGACGCGCTTGCGAAACACCTCAAGCGGAGCCTCCTGCCAGCCCGGTTCCCAATGTAAGGCGTCGAGATCGATGAAGTTGAGATCAAATCGTTTTGCCAGTTTTTCAGCGAGTGTGGATTTGCCTGAACTGGTCGAGCCAATGACAATGATGCGTTGGTAGAGAAATGAGGGCATGAATATTTAGTAAACACGAAGGACATGATGGTCACAAAGGTTGTACGAATAAGGAGCGGGAAGCCTCACCTTGGGTTCCCTTCGTGTACGTTGTACCCTTTGTGTTGAAAAAAAATTACCTCACATAAATCGGGTTGCTATAAATCCAGCCGCGTTTTTTGCCGAGGTACCTGCGGTACACCTCCACGCGATAGACGCCGGGTTCGGTGGCGGTGTGGGTGCAGGTGTAGGAATTTTTCCACAAGTCGATTCGTTTCCCGTCTTTGATGAGATGAATCTCGGCAGGGGTGGGGATGTGGGCGTGCAATGTTACTCCGCCTTTGACGGGTATCTCATCACCCATGATCGCAGAATGTTCCAGTCCTTTTGCCTTGAACGTGAAGCCGCGCGTGGATGCGGGTAGATCGTAGGCGACAAAGCAATGCCCGGCCGTCAGGGCGTCGTAGATCATCTTTTTATCAATTTGCACCTCACCTGTGAGAGGCTCTGGAATGAAGATATGCGTGTTGACCGTCTTGAAATGAAATTCGTACGGAAAGATCACGCGATGGAGTGGTCCCATATGCATGTGGAGTGCGTGTGCGTCCGAGCCGCCGATGGCAACAACGCGCGTACCTCTGGATAGCAGATCATCCCAGCGTTGGATGGTTTCAGGGATGGGATGCCGCCCAACGAATTTTGGAAAGAGTGCGTAAAACGCGCCGTGTATTTTGGTTGGGATAACGGTCTTGAGTTCGCTCAGGCCATTCCAGAGTTCGATGCCGGTGAAGTTTTGCACGTCCCACGCTTCCCATGAGATGTCCGTTTCTTTGAAAGCCGGGGCTTCGGGATCGCTTGGGTGGGCGATGAAACAGATGCCGCCAGCCTCGCGGACTCCGTTGATCAGTGTCTGGGGATCATCTGCGAGGGGGGCAAGGTCCCGGTTGGCGTTGAAGATGAGGAGATGGTTTTTTTGCGGGTCACGGTCCTGGTCGTGGACTTCCTGTCCAACGAGGAGCAGGACGCGGCGGCGCGCGAAGCGGTAGTATCCTTCCATGCCCTGCACGAGGACGTTATGATCCGTTACGATGACTGCATCCAATCCTGTTTGAATGGCGGCCTGGGCGATATCCTTATGAGTCCCGCTCCCGTCTGAGTACTGTGTGTGCATGTGTAGGTTGACGACGATTTCGTACATGATATCCTTGGGAATTAGCCACAGAGCACATCGGGAATTTTGAGAAAAGGCTTTTAACTCATTTTCTTTGCGATCTCTGTAGCCGAAAGATGGAGGGAGTAAATTTGTATGCCGACCTCAAGTTGCGTTTCTTCTCCCGAGCAGGTATAATGTCCCCGCTTAATAAAAGGAGGCTCGTGTAAATGGAAAACTATCTGAATATTGCGTTGATTATAATCTCGGTCCTGCTCATCCTGAGTGTGATTTTGCAGAGCAAGGGCGCGGGTTTGGGCGGCTTAAGTGGCGCTGACACAGGCAGTGTGTTCACCGCCCGGCGCGGCGTCGAACGGACGTTGTTCCGCGTGACGATTGGTTTGAGTATCGTATTTTTTGCATTGGTGCTTACCCTCGTTTTTATCGTAAACTGATCAATGAGACCCGACCGAAAGGCGCGTTTTTCCGCGCGGCGCCGTCCGCCTGGTTAAGCGTGCCTTTCTTTATTTCCCTATGAAACAATTACGCTGGCAGATATTGGTTGTGGTGGTTACATTAGTGATCGTGGTTGTGCTGTTACTCAGCACGCAATCGCCCGCGATCGGTGATGTGATTTTGTCACAGCCTGAACAGGGAGGGGTTTATACCGAAGGTTTGGTTGGCGCGCTTGGGCGTCTCAACCCCCTGTTGGATTGGAACAACTCAGCCGACCGCGATATCAACCGCCTGCTCTTTAGCGGGCTTGTCCGTTTTGATGAGCGCGGCCTACCTCAGACGGATCTCGCCGAATCATGGGGTTCCACGCCCGATGGCACCATCTACAATTTTGCGATACGACCGAATGCAGTCTGGCATGATGGGGAGCCTGTGACTAGCGAAGATGTGATCTTTACCATCGAGATGATGAAAAGCGCGGGATCGTTTTATCCGCAGGACATCAAAGATCTGTGGGACAAGATCGAAGTCACACAGTTGAATGAGAAAAATATCAAATTCACCCTGCCTGAACCCTACGTCCCTTTTCTGGATTATCTGACATTCGGTATCGTGCCGAAGCATTTGCTTGGCACTGTACCGCCGGATCAAATTGCCAGTGCTGAATTTAATATCAATCCGGTTGGGACGGGTCCTTATAAATTTGATCGCCTGCTCGTGGAGAACGGTCGGATCATCGGCGTGGTGTTAACGGTGTTTGAGAATTACTATCGGACACCGGCGTTCATTGAACAGGTAGTGTTTCGTTATTTCCCCACGTCGGCCGATGCGCTCTCGGCGTATCAACAAGGCGATGTGTTTGCGATCAGTCAGGTCACGACCGATATACTGGGTAAAGCCCTGGAAGAGTCTAATCTCAATATCTACACCAGCCGCACACCGCAGATGGGCTTTGTGTTGTTCAACTTGAACAATCCTGAAGTTGCCTTTTTGCAAAACATAAATGTTCGGCGTGCTCTCATGCTTGGTATAAATCGTACGTATATCATCAACACCTATATGCAGAGTCAAGCCATTTTGGCAGATGGTCCCATTCTTCCGAACTCATGGGCGCATTATGATGGCATCGAAAAATTTGAATATGACCCCGATGCCGCGATCAATTTGTTAAAAACCGAAGGCTATGTCATTCCTGCGGGAGGTGGCGATGTACGCGCGAAGGAAGGCATGTCGCTCACTTTTGCCTTATCCCATCCAGATGATGCGTTGCATACCCGGATCGCACAGACGATTCAGACAGAGTGGGCGCAGATCGGAGTAGACGTGGATTTGCAAGCCGTGCCCTATGATCAGCTTGTATTAAATACGCTCGCCTCGCGCGCCTATCAATCTGCTCTCGTGGACCTGAACCTTTCGCGCACCCCTGACCCTGACCCATATCCGTTCTGGCATCAGGCTGAATCCACCGGCGGACAGAACTATTCGCAATGGGATAACCGCACAGCCAGCGAATATCTCGAACAGGCACGCGTGACCGCGGATTACACCCTGCGTGCAAAGTTGTATCGAAATTTCCAAATAGTTTTTGCAAAAGAATTACCCGCACTTCCATTGTATGTGCCAGTCTATTCTTATGGCGTGGACTCGCAAGTGCGGGGCGTGCAAGTCGGTGCGTTGTATGAACCCAGCGACCGCTTTGTCACGTTTGCGAATTGGTTTCTGATCACGCGTCGCGCATTGGAACAACCTGTTATCGCAACTCCAACCCCGTAAATCACAAGGTGACAGTCAGTCACCTCTTTTCAAGAGGATAAATGAGCAACCTTCAAACCGCACTTAAGTATGCAAAACAGAACCGTGAACGTTTTTTGAATGAATTGAACGAAGTCCTGCGGATTCCATCCATTTCAACCGATGCAGAATACAACGGTGAAGTACAACGCGCAGCTGAGTGGATGGCGAATCACTTAAAAAAACTTGGCATGGAAAATATCGAGATCATGCCAACCGATCACGGCGGGCATCCAGTTGTCTACGGCGATTACATCAAGAAGCCCGGCGCACCGACAGTTTTGATCTATGGTCACTATGATGTCCAACCTGCCGACCCGCTTGAACTGTGGGAGACAGGTCCTTTCGAGCCGCAAGTGCGCGGCGACCTGTTGTTCGCGCGCGGCTCCTCTGATATGAAGGGTCAGGTGCTTGCCACGTTCAATGCGATCGAATCCGTTATGAAAGCTGGAGAATTGCCGGTCAATGTAAAATTCATGCTTGAGGGTGAAGAAGAGATCGGTTCGAAGCATCTCGAACCCTTTCTCAAGAAGCATGCCGAAAAGTTCAAGGCGGATGTATCGCTGAATCCTGATGCAGGCATGATGGGTATTGATATGCCAACCATCACGTACGGTCTGCGCGGTCTTGCCTATATGGAAATCCATGTATGGGGTCCCAAGGCAGACCTCCATTCCGGTTTGTATGGCGGCGCTATCCATAACCCTGCACAGGCATTGACCGAGTTGATCGCAAAGATGCACGATGAAAAAGGACGCGTGACCCTCCCGGGTTTTTACGATAGCGTGCGCGCCATCAGTGAACAGGAACGCGCCGACTTCGCGAGGCTTCCAAATGATGACAAGCATTATTTGGAGGAATCAGGCGTCCCGGCGTTATGGGGCGAGGAGGGGTATATCTCCGCTGAAAGAACAGGGGCGCGTCCCACGCTGGAGGTCAATGGTCTGCTCTCCGGCTGGACAGGACCTGGATCAAAAACTGTCCTGCCCGCGAAAGCGATGGCAAAGATCTCGTGCCGGCTTGTCCCGGACCAAAATGACGATGTTGTTGTCGAACAGATGAAGCGTTTTATGGAAGCGAACGCGCCGAATACAATCAGGTGGGAAGTCAAAAAATTAACGGGTAGTCCATTTGCAATTGCGGATTTGAACAATTCCGGTGTCAAAGCCATGCACGCTGCCATGGAAACTGTTTGGGGCACGCGTCCGTTTTATCGCCGTGAAGGCGGTTCCATTGGCGCGGTCGCGATGCTTCAACAGATCTGTGGAGTCGAGTCTGTTTTGGTGGGTATGGGTCTGCCGAGTGACAACGTCCATTCACCCAACGAGCATATGCATCTGCCCACATGGCACAAGGGCATGGACGCCTTCATTCATTTCTTTTATAACATGGGATCGTAGGGCCAGGGCTTGCCCCCGTCCTTCTTGCCTTGTCAATACCACAATACGGATGACCGCCAGGGTCATCCCTACAGGGAAATATATGGAAGACAAAATCATCTCCTACGGCGGACAAGCCGTGATCGAAGGCGTTATGATGCGCGGGCGAAATTCCTTTGCCGTTGCCATGCGCGCGCCCGATGGCAAGATCGTTGTTCACAAGGAAAATCTTGCGGCAGTCTATCGTTCGCGCATCACAAAGATTCCATTTCTGCGCGGCACGATCCTGCTTTGGGACGCATTGGGTCTGGGCATGAAAGCCCTCACACTCTCCGCAAATACACAGACCGGTGAAGAGGAAAAACTCGAAGGTCCCGCGCTGTATATCACGCTCGGCGTCTCCCTGACGATTGGCATCGGTCTGTTCATTCTGTTTCCGGCTGGCGTTGGCGGGTTGGCGGAACATTATCTTGGCTGGCCAAACCTTGCTCACAATTTGCTCGAAGGCTTGTTGCGGCTTGTGATTCTGGTCGGTTACATTTGGGCGATCGGATTTATGCCCGATGTGAAACGCCTCTTTGGGTATCACGGTGCGGAGCATAAGACGATTAACGCTTTTGAAGCCGGCGCAGAACTCACGCCTGATGTTGTCGCAAAATATCCCATCGAACATCCGCGTTGCGGCACAGCCTTCATGCTGACGTTTGTACTTTTATCAATTATTGCCCACAGCGCATTGGGCGACCTCTCCATTTTTTGGCGGCTGACCAGCCGTATTCTTTTGATTCCAGTACTCGCCGGCGTTGCAGTGGAATATATCCGCTGGACAGCCAACAATTTGGGCTCGCCTCTCGTGCGCCTCCTCATTAAGCCAAATCTGGCTCTGCAATCCCTGACCACGCGCCAACCTGACCACTCCATGCTCGAAGTCGCAATTGAATCCTTCAAGACCATGCGCCAGGCTGAACAGGAATTTGCAGTATAGTAACCTTTCGTGCAAGCTGGATAAATTTGAAATCGGACAGCTTGCTGTCCGATTTATTTTTAATTACCAATCCTGTTCAACCTTCACTCCTTTTGAGTTTTGCGAGGTGAATTAATCACTGGATGGAACAAACAAGGCTTCAATTGAGTTATGAATTACAGGCTCACCATTATGAAAACCCAAAAACCTGCAAAGATTTTTTTTAGGATATTGCTTATTATCGGATTGTGTATCGTCAGTTACAGCCTATACGATCGCGGACGTCCCGCGCCGGTTGCGATGAAACGGACTCTTTATGAGGGTGTCATCTATCATCGTGTTGTTGAATATCTGCCGCGTCCGTTGATTGCGCATGTTGTTGTTATAGATACCAAGGTCAAAGGGATTGAGTTTCTCATCACGCCGCCTGATTCAGAAGGGGAGCTGCCGTTGAATGCGCGTACTACTTCGCAATTTCTGGATGAATTCGGTGTTCAAATCGCGATCAACGGGGATGGCTTTACCCCGTGGTGGTCACGCAGTCCAGTGGATTATTATCCGCATGAGGGTGATCCAGTTGCACCATTGGGTTTCACTGCTTCAAAGGAAGATCTCTACGCCGCGGGAATCCCAAATGAGATTGGCATCGAGCCAACGCTCTATATCAGCCGTAGAAATGATCTGTCCTTCAACCGGCGTCCGGGTAAGGTCATTCACGCCATTTCAGGGGACCGTATGTTGATTGAAAGAGGCAAGATTCTGGATGGTTTGGATAACAATGAACTTGATCCCCGCACTGCTGTCGGCATCAACAAAAGCGGACGTGTCATGATCCTGATCGTTATAGATGGACGTCAGCCTTTTTATAGCGAAGGCGCGACCTTTGTGAAACTTGCCGAACTGCTCATTAAGTATGGTGCATACTTTGCCATGAATTTGGATGGCGGTGGTTCATCCACACTGGTCATTGAAGGGGATGAGGGTGGGCCTATAATTATGAATTCCCCGATTGACAATTACATCCCCGGCCGGGAACGCCCTGTAGGAAATCATTTGGGTGTATACGTAAAATAATGTCATTGCGAGGGCGCACTTGCTCTTTGCCCGAAGCGTCGCGTGGCGCCGTGGCGACACAATCTCCTACTTAATCGGGGATTGCTTCCCACAGGTCGCAATGACATCTAGAACGCGATCTCCCCGATCTGCTCAAAGTTGACATCGAACAACTCCTCCGCTTCTATCTCCCCTTGCGGGTCGGCTTGATCCATATCCCCGGCGCGGACACCGCGCTCACAGTATGATCTATACGGACAGTAAAGGCATTTCGTCCGGTCCTCAGTGAGCGGGTAGTCTGAGGCGTTCTTAATTTCATCCGAAAGTTTTGACAACGTATCCCAATCCCGTTTGTATTGCGCGGACGTGTACGCAAAGAGCGCGGGCTCGTTAGGGAAATCTGAAAACCAATAGATCATCTCGATCTGTTCGGGTTCAAAGGATTTGTTGTGATTGAGATGCGCGCCTGCGTGGACGAGCAACGCACGATAGACCCGCGTCTGCATACGTGCGGAGAGGAATTCGTTGCGCGGACGTTTGCGATAGGTCTTCCAATCGTAGATGGTGGCTTTGTCCTTCTCAATCGCGATCAGATCGTATTTTGCGAGCAGACGAAATCCTCCAAGCGGCGCGGAGAGGGTGGCTTCGGGATGGAGACTTCCGAAGTCTCCAAGGCTTCGGAAGTCTTTTTGTGCGAGAAAATTCTCCCACCACCTCTGCAAATTTGGTGTGCGCGCAGCGGCCAGTTTGCTGATTTGCTCTGCCGGGATGCCAACCAAATATTGTTGCACCAGCCGGTGAAAATATTCGCCCTCTTGTTGATGCTTCTCGTTCTCCAGCGTTGGCTCGGACTCGATCGCAGGATAGGATAATCGCTCGACATATCGCAGTTGAAATCGCCGCGCGCAGTCCACGTAATCTTGAAGGGAGGATTGGGAGAGGGTGGTGAGGGAGTTTGGCATTATGCTTGCATTATAGCATTTTGATTTTGCGTGTAAATGTTTGAAATTCAACATTAGGAATTGCTAAATGTCGACCGCGTTTGCCGCCCTGTACCAGGGACTGCTCGTATTCTGACCAGTTTTGACACGCCTATTTTGTTTAATCCATCATGCACCAAAGCCCTGGAACACGGTAAATATAAAAGCCTTCTGAAAGTCTCATGACTCTTGGAAGGCTTTTGTTTTAGATAGACGCTCTTCGACTTCTGAATCGATGAGCACCTCTGCATGCCTGTTGTTTTATTGCCACGGGACCGGACCGATCATCCGATAATTCTTTGCAAGCAGTTCGAGATCAAGGATGTTGATGATCCCGTCGTTATTCAAATCAGCAGCGGAGGGCGTGACGGTGTTGTAGTTCATGCCGATGGTCATGGCGTCGAACTGGTCTATGACGTTGTTGTTATCAATATCACCAGCCAATAGATTGATGGTCGGCAATGTAGCGGCGTTTCCGCCCGTGATCGTGACCGAGCCTTGCGCGCTGAGGAATCCACTGGCGCTCGCAACCACGGTATACGTCCCGGCAGGGGCGGTGAGGCTGAAGGTGCCATCCGGGTTGGCAGGAATAGATGCAGTCAATGTGTTAGTGGCATCATACAATCTCACGATGACGGGTTCGGTGGCAAGTACTTGTCCAGTGAGAGTCCCAATGAGTGGCTGGCTCGGTGTGACGGATGCGGTCGCAGTAGGTGTGGATGATGGTGTAGGAGTGTCGGTCGGCGTGGATGTGCTGGATGGCGTAGGCGTTTCTGTGAAGGTGGCTGTCGCTGTAGGTGTCGTGGATCCGGTGGGCATGGGTGTGAATGTCGGCGTGATTGTTCCTCCACCAATCGTCAGGGTTGCGGGGCCAGTTGAGGGCAGAGAAATGATGTTGCCGTCCCCCTTCGAAACACGCGCCGTACATTTCACAGAGGCCTGTCCTGCATGCAGAGCCTTGACATCGAAGGTGAAGGCGGCTCCGCTGGTGGTGGCTTTGTTGCCGTTACTTCCGGCAATCGCCACGATAAAATTGCCACCCTGCGGGCCATTGATTGCCGAGACCACATCCGCACCGAAGAGGGTGCCAACCTTGATGTTGCTTACTTCCAGCAGACTTTCATCGTAGGTACAGGTGAATTCCGCGCTGGTGTAGCCACCTTCGGCAGGCACGCTATTCAAACTGACCGTGACCGTCGCCGTGTCGCCCACCTTCGCGTTTGTCGGGTTGACACTGGTGGAAGTTGACTGCTCCGTCGTTGAAGGTATGTTTGTGAAGCTGAAGATTACATCTTCTCCGCCAGCCGGTACATCAAGACCGAACAATCTCACTTCCCAATCACCTGGTTCGGGATTTAATATGGTGTAAACCTCAAACGTGGCACCTAAATCATGGATAACATCGGGCGCAATCGTATTTCTATCGACAACTCTGCCTGAGGGAGATCTTAATGTCATTTCGATATCGCTTCCGGCCCAACTGGTCGAGAAGCTGACCTGTTTCTGTCCCAGTGGAACCTTGGTAATATCTATCAAGGTTTCTAAAGGTCCAATGTGAGTTGAAGAGCAGGGGCCCGGTTCGATACCGGCAATCTTGGAGCGTACCCGCAGGAATTCACATACAAAATCTGATGTTGGCAACCTGGCGAATTCCCCACCGGTAGTTGATGCAATTTCCTGAAGAAGTGCGTCGTTCGCCGATCCAAATCCAAATGTATATATTGCCCAACCCCGATCTCGGAAGCATGAATCCTGATGATTAAAGGATCCCCGACCATCTGTCAGTAATATGGCGGCTTTGATGGCATTTCCAGAAGTCGAGTTTTTAAGAGCATTGCAACCTTCCTGTACGCCAATGCCGATATTGGTGCCACCAGAAGAGGAGTCAATAGTGTTTATGGCATTAACAAGGGAAGTCTTGTTTTCTGGGAGCCGTAATAAGGGACTTGCTAACCGAGCAGAGCTATCGAAATCGACAACACCAACATAGTCACCCGCCAGCGATGCTGTTAGGTATGCTCTTGCGGCTAAGAGTCTTTTGTTACCTGGATCGTTTGATGACATGCTTCCCGAACTATCAATAATTAATGCAACATCAACAGCGTTGGTCGGTGGGGTAACGATTTGTAAAGCTTCAATAATCCACCTTGATGTTTGATCATTTCCAAGAGGGGCTCTATGGTTGGTGTTTATCCAATCATCTACATTTTCGAGTGGTATGTACGAAGTTGTCAGGTTTCCTCCTAAATTGTCCGCATGAAGAGTTTGTTGAGTGCCCTTCCAATCTTGGGACCCTTTTCCTACGGGTATTTGCCATTTACCAGCTATACCAAAATCCACTAGTATTGGTAAGTCATTTACAATATAATCCGTTGTTGATTGGATCGACGTAAACTTAAAATTATTGCGGGCTACGTTAGGGAGTTCATCAACAATACTATCGGGCATGATATCAGGTAGTTGAAGTTCGCGAAGTATTTCTATTCCAAAGCGGCTTATTATTTCATAACAGAACAGAGGATCTGAGGAATCTATGCATTGAGCAGCTAATGGGATGCCACCCAGTGGGCTTTCGATTGCAATGATTCCATGTATATGACTACGCAAAGGCGAATCATGAGAACCCCAATACGAAGCTACAAGACCTCCTAAGCTAAATCCAATCAAATCGATTTGCACTGAAGGATCCTTATCCTCTATTAGAATCTGATTAATCAGCCACTCAAGTACCCATGATTGTTGAATAATTGGCAGATGGGTATCTTTTTCCACATAAATAGGTGAAAGATTTAAGGACGTGAGATCTCCGCCGCTCGTGGTTGAACATCCATCTTTCCAACCTGAACAATATTGAGATTGAAGGGAGTAGTTCGCGGCACTATAACTGAAGTAGATGAATCTTGATGGAGACAGACCTATGCCCCCCAACTTGTCTATAATGGATCCAAAAGTCTTTTGCAAGAAGACATTTTCACCATTATTACCCGGCGCAGAGGTATTAACACCATCCAGGAAAATGATATATCGATGGGATAGATCAGTTGTAGCCAAAGAAGATTCTGATATTAATTTATGAGTCACAAGTTTATCGGCTGCCGAATCCTGCGCGCTAACTGTTGATACTCTATTTATGCCTAAACTTGAAAGCATTACCCCAATCAGCAGGAGAAAGAACGAGACTTTGTAAATGGATTTGAGTGAAAAAGATTGAATGTTCATTCTACCCTCCACATAGGAGACAAAGTTTGCTCCATTGCCAGGATAAGAATACAATGATGTGTGGTATTTACTTTTCCCCAAGACTTTTTTAGGCATAACAACAAAAACAAGCGGTACAACTTTCCAGTTTGCTGGCGGACGCGTACCATGTTCATTAGACCCTCCAATCTGAATTACAGAGTGCCGCAAAATGCGGTAAACACAATGGCGGTTAAAAGGGGATCTGGACTTCCGATGCTGGCTTCCATGATCCCCTGTCTAAATGATTGAATTCATTATAGGGATTTGATTGAGCAAATACTATTGCCATTGCGTGACAAATTTAACCCCCTTGGTCAAGAATGATATTGATGACTTTCTTGCTGGTTTTCCTTTTCACCATCAGCACTTGTTGTGTATCTGGTAGACCAGGTGATGTGGCACTCTTATCAAACAAACTTCCGAGTTCCTCACCCTTACAGGGTGCTTCGCAAAAAATTCGGAAGTCTCAACTGCTCACTGATTACTGTTCACCCTCCACTTCACTTCCTCCCATTCCTCTCCTTCGCCGCCTTCACAAACCCCACAAACAATGGATGCGGCTTCATCGGGCGCGACAAAAACTCAGGGTGGAACTGACTGCCAACCATAAATGGATGATCTTTGATCTCTGCAATTTCAACCAGTTTGCCATCCGGTGACATACCAGAGAAAACCATGCCCGCTTTTTCGAAATCTTTTTTGTAGGCATTATTGAATTCAAAGCGATGACGATGGCGTTCGTTCACCTTTTCTTCGCTGTATGCCGCGGCGGCTTTTGAGCCTTCTTGTAATTCACAGGGATAGAGTCCGAGCCGCATGGTGCCGCCCATATCCGTGATGGCGCGTTGATCGAGCATCAAGTCAATGACGGGATATTCTGAGCCGTGGTCAAATTCAGATGAGTTTGCATCTTCATGATCCAACACACCGCGCGCAAAGTCAATACACATGGTCTGCATTCCCAAACACAAGCCAAGATATGGAACTTCCTTTTCACGGGCATAACGCGCTGCCATGATCTTGCCTTCAATGCCGCGTGACCCAAATCCACCCGGGACGAGAATCGCATCCGAGTTTTGGATGATGTCCCAGCCTTTATCCTTTTCAAGGTCGGCGGAATGTACCCAGCCGATCTCCACTTCCACATCGTTATGAAGCGCGGCGTGCTTCAGCGCCTCGCGCACCGACATGTAGGCGTCCTGCAATTCTACGTATTTTCCGACCAATGCAACCTTCACGGTTGGCTTTGGCTTTCGTACGCGTTCCACTAATTTTTCCCAGGGTTTCATATCTGGTTTGCATGTGGCTTTCATATTCAATTTTTCAACAAGATAATCACCGACGCCTGCTTTTTCCAGCAGTAGCGGAACTTCATACAGCACATCGCTTGTGACCATCGGCACAACGGCGGGCCTTTCCACATCGCAGAACAAAGCGATCTTGTCGCATAAATCTTTGTCCACATGGTAGTCAGAACGGGCGATGATCATGTTGGGTGAAATACCGATCGAGCGCAACGCTGCCACGGAATGTTGCGTGGGCTTGGTCTTGATCTCGCCTGTCGCACCGATGTATGGAAGCCAGGTCACATGGATGAAGAACACGTTCTCACGTCCCACCTCATTGCGGAGTTGTCTCAGGGCTTCCAGAAATGGCTGCGACTCGATATCGCCCACCGTGCCTCCGACCTCCACGATCACTACATCTGCGTTTGTCTCTTTTGCGATTCCAGCCACGCGCCGTTTGATCTCGTTCGTGATGTGCGGAATGACTTGAATCGTCCCGCCCAGAAAATCACCGCGTCTTTCCTTGCCGATGATCTCCGCGTACACTTGTCCGCTGGTGAAGTTGCTTGAACGGCTGAGGCGGATGTCAATGAATCTTTCGTAGTGACCCAGATCAAGGTCTGTTTCTGCGCCGTCATCCAAAACATAAACTTCACCGTGTTGGTACGGGCTCATCGTTCCCGGATCGACATTGATATACGGATCCAGTTTCTGCACAGCCACCTTGAAGCCGCGTTCCCGCAGGAGCAACCCCGTCGCCGCAGCAGTCACACCTTTACCCACTGAAGAAACCACCCCGCCTGTATAAAATAAATATTTGGTTGTCATAATTTACCTCGATTTCTTCGCGCTGAGAGGAGTGCAGACGAAGCGCGCTGTTGGATGGAGCAACTGATAGTCAAGCAGCTCTTAATTGATTGGAGATTGCTTAGGGCTGGTCTCGATACGCCCTTCGCAACAAACCACTTCGACAGGCTCAGTGTGGCGGCCCATGGCTACTCGACCACCGCCCTCGCAATGACAGGATTAAAAGCGATGGGGAGGGCGTTGAAGCCCTCCCCATCGGGGATTGCGTACTGTGAGTGTTGCAGTTGTCTTTTTGTACTCATCCGACCAGCTTTACGAGATCTTCAGCGGCGCGTCGCATTTCAAGGAAGATCATGCCTAGTTTGGCATCCTGACGTGCCAACGCCGTGAGAACGGCTTCCTCCCCAATGGAAGTCAGTACAATCGAGCCTTTATTGCCTTTAATATAG
>Ga0180069_1000013_pt1 | contig 46626 bp, 37 predicted proteins | sample EasRivERM_16_10D_2_FD_121793 | JGI IMG/M metagenome (GOLD analysis project Ga0180069, IMG submission 121793) | Soil microbial communities from meander-bound floodplain in the East River, Colorado, USA - East River metaG ERMLT231B'_16_10D | ecosystem: Environmental > Terrestrial > Soil >...
AAACAACGTAATCGTGCATGTCAGATAAATATTTTGCACTATTTTTGACCGTGTAAACTTTTTGCCACACAATAGTCGAAACGAAATTTTCCTTTCCGAAAATTTCATCCATTATCATTCTTAGGCTGGACACTTCGTTGTCATCAATACTGATAAAAATCGCACCGTTTTCTGCAAGTAATTCTCGCAACAATAACAAACGGGGATACATCATGCATAACCATTTATCATGACGTGAAAGGTCTTCAGATTCACCGCCTACTATTTTGCCCAACCATTCTTTCATTTCTGGACTATTTACGTTGTCGTTATATGCCCAGCTTTCATTGCCTGTGTTATAGGGTGGATCAATGTAAATGCACTTCACCTGTCCTGCATAATAGGGGAGCAGTGCTTTCAAGGCTTCGAGGTTGTCACCTTGCACGAGGATGTTTCCGCTATCGGGGTCGCCGACGGACAAGTCCGCGCGGCATTTGAGCAGGCGGAAGGGAACTTCCTTGTGATGGTTGATGACGGCGTCTTTACCGATCCAGTTGAGGGTGGGCATGAGGTGGAGGTCTCCCGTAGTTGAGACAAGCATACAAGAAAACCTCTGTCTGTGCAAGGTGAAATTCGTTGCAAAGCCACCCTTCATCTTCTCGTTACAACTCCTTCATATTGCCAGCTAAATCCCAAGCCTATGCCACAATCTTCCCCTCAGCACTAGCAGAGGCCGCATCCAGGCGGTCTCTGCTTATTGTATCCAATACCCAAGGTACAGGATTTTCTTACAATCCCCTGTTCAAATGATAATACAGATCGTTCCAGCGTAGTTTTTCCTTGAACTCGTCCACGCGCGTATTCTCATCAATCAACAGGAATTCAATATCCGCCATTTCGGCAAAATCACGCAGATGTTCAGAAGTGACGGAATAACTGAAGCCTGTATGATGGGCGCCACCCGCGAAGATCCAAGTTGCCGCGGCGACCTTGAGGCTCGGACGCGGCAGCCACAACGCACGCGCCACAGGTAATTTCGGAAGTGGTTCATCGGTCGGGAGGACGTCCACGATATTCGCAACGAGGCGGAAGCGTTGACCCATGTCCATGATGGAGGCGCAGACGGCAGTGCCTGTCTGTGAGTCAAAGACCAATCGGAGATCGTTCCCAAAGGGTTTTAGCCCTGCTCAGATTGGAGAAACTGATGACACGCATTCTGATCGTGGATGATGAACCGAATAACCAGCGTGTACTCACGTACACGTTGGGAAAGGCCGGCTACGAAACATGTGTTGCGGCCAACGGCGCCGCCGCGCTTGAATTGATCACAATCCGAGCTGGATCTCGCCATTCTCGATGTCGCCATGCCGGTCATGGATGGCATTACCCTGTTGAAGCACATTCGTGCCATCCCTAAATATCAACATTTGCCGGTCATCATCCTCACTGGCAGTGGAGACGATACCGAGCGCGTCCGCGCGGAACAGGCTGGCATACAAGGGTATCTCACCAAGCCGGCTGGTTCGAAAGTGCTGCTTGAAACCGTGAAGAATATCCTGCATCAACATGCAAAAGATTAAAGACCTCTTCCGTTCGAAGATCGCTTCTGCCAGCGCCCTGCTGATGATCAGCATGACCGTCGTCAACGCGGGCAATTACGTCTATAACCTGATCATGGGTCGCTGGCTGGGCCCCTCGATGTTTGCCGATCTTTCATTGATCGTCACACTGCTCCTCATTGTGACATTTTTGACCGCCCCGATTCAGATGACGACGGCACGTTACTCTGCCATCCACACTGCTGATGGGGACGAAAAAAAACTCGCTTCGATCCGACGTTTTATCTGGTTCATCGCCTTCGGGCTGGGTCTCACGCTGACGGCTTTCTTTACCGTGTTTGCACCGTCTCTGCAAAACTTTTTCCATACACAATCATCGTGGCCCTTCATTATTTTTGGCGCCGCTCTGCCTTTTGCCATGCTGCAGGCTGTTGAACGTGGAATCCTGCAGGGGCAGACTCGCTTCAAAATTTTGGCAGTCAGTTACCAGGTCGAGATGTGGACGCGGCTTTTAGTCAGCATCGGACTCGTGGCATTGGGATGGTCCGTCAATGGGGCTGTGACGGGCATTAGCCTGTCCTTTTTCTTCACATGGCTTGTAGCCAGGCTGGCTGTTAAGGATGGTTATACAAAAGAGGTTCTTTCACCTGAAACGCGCATTGCACTGTTTGCTTTTGCAGGCCCGGTGCTGGTCTCGCAACTGGGACAGATCCTTATCAACAATAGCGATGTGATCCTGGTGAAACGTTTTTTCGACGCTGATGAGGCCGGGCGCTATGCCGCCCTCGCGCTCATCGGGCGCATTGTGTTCTTTGCCACCTGGTCGGTCGTGACGACGATGTTTCCCATCGTGGCGCAAAAACAAAAGATGGGTGAACCGCATGGTCATCTGCTATGGCTTTCGCTTGGCATCGTGGCAGCCGTGTCCATACCGATTGTATTGCTCACGTTGTTCGCTCCGAATTGGGTCGTCAGTATTTTGTTCGGAAAAGCGTATTTGAGTATTGCGCCGCTGCTTTGGATGTACGCGCTGGCAACTTCTTTGTATGCAATGGCGAACGTTGTCATCAACTACAGGTTGTCACTTGGCATGGGGCGTGAGACTCGCTTTGCGGTTGCCGCAGGTGTGGCGCAGGTATTGGGCATCCTCTTCATCCATCAAACCCTGGCGCAGGTGGTGATCGTTCAGGTGGTTGTGATGGCTTCATTATTTGTCAGCCTGTTATGGTGGAACTTTGGTCATGAGCGATTGATTGCAATATTCAAGATGCGGGCGAAGCATGCTTGAACTGCTGCTTTCGATGTCTTCCAATGCCATTCTGATCTTTGATAAGAACGGGAAGATCCTGCATGTCAATCAACCGGCAACGGATATGTTTGGCTATTCGATTACAGAGTTGAAAAACCTCAGGTTAAGTGCCGTACTTCCCAAACGATATACTCAAGGTCATGCAAAACTATTTCAAGCCTTCCTGCAAGGGGATGAAACCAGCCACAAGATGGGAGCTTACCGTCAGGTAAGTGCGCGCCGCAAAAATGGAACAGAATTCCCTGTGGATGTTTCCATCGGTAAAGAAATGTTGGATGGCAGTCTGGTTCTGGTCGCATCCCTGCGCGATACCACAGCTGAGAAGCGCACTGAGGAGTTTATCCGGTCATTGGCACTCATCCCTCAGGAGAATCCCAACCCTGTATTTCGGATCAAGGAAACGGGAGAAATCCTTTTCGTCAATGCCAGTGGAAAACTTCTGCTGGATGAAATAAGCTTGCGAAATGGGGATACTGCTCCATTTGAGTGGATGGAATATATAAGACAGGCCCTTGAACGGAACTCACAGGTTCAAACACTTTTGCAGTGCCAGGCGAAGTCATATTCTTATATTATTTCACCCGTCAAGGACATGGGGTATGTAAATGTGTATGCACTTGATGTCACCGAACGTGAGGTGGAAAAACCCCGCCTGGCACTCTCTGACGAAATCCTCAATTCCATTGGTAATTTTGTCCTGGTTGCTGATAGTTATGCAAAGATAATTTATGTCAGCCCATCTGTTAAGCAGATTCTTGGTTATGAACGCGAGGAAATTCTTGGTGACGGCTGGTGGGAAATAGAGCGTATCTCAGGTGGTGATGTTGAAGCGGAAAAGGATTATATTCGTTGGGCTGCTTCAGGATTATCTACTGTGGACAGAAAAACATACCACCACCGTGTTCGTCACAAGGACGGTACCTGGCGCTGGCTCATGCTCTCGGATGCAAAGGGTCCGCGTGATTTGCTGATCGGAATTGGCACAGATATTACGGAACTGAAACAAACTGAATCTGATCTACAACACCAGCGCGATTTACTTCATGCTTTGATGGATAACCTGCCTGACACGATTTATTTCAAGGACAAAGACTCACGGTTTACCCTGGTAAATCGGGCGCAGGCACAGATGATGGGTGCCGAGAAACCCGAAGAAATTATCGGCAAAAGTGATTTTGATTTCCAGGACCCGAAACTGGCGGCTGATTTCCTGGCGGAGGAGCAGGATCTGATGCGATCAGGCGAGCCGGTGCTTGGTCGCGTAGAATACAATCCAACCCGGGAGGGGCGTCCACGCTGGCTTTCCGCCACCAAAGTGCCACTTCGCGACCAATCGGGAGAAGTAACAGGTTTGGTGGGTGTTTCACGCGACATCACTGACCGTGTCCGTATCGAAAACCAACTGCGCGAAAATCAGGAGTCGTTACGGCGTTATGCAGAAGAAATCGCGCAGGCAAATAGTGAGCTGGCGCAGGCACGCGATCGCGCCTTGGAAGCAGTCTATGTCAAGAGTGCCTTTCTTGCCACGATGAGCCATGAAATCCGTACACCCATGAATGCCATTTTGGGGATGACAGAACTGCTGTTGGATACTGAGCTAAATCAGGAACAGCGGGAATTTGCGCAGGTTGTTGAATCAGCAACGACTCATTTGCTGGGCATATTGAATGACGTTCTGGATTTTTCCAAGATCGAGGCAGGAAAACTTGTCATTCGCCCAGCACTTTTCAAGCCAGCGCAGCTGGCAGACGAAATAATGAAACTTTTTATGCCGCAGGCTAATGAGAAGAATATTTCATTATCTCTTACCACTGCACCGGGAGTCCCCGAATATCTCAATGGTGACGCGGGAAGGATTCGCCAGGTATTGAGTAACTTCGTAAGTAATGCGATCAAATTTACGGAAAATTCAGGGAAGGTTCTGCTCAGCCTCTCTAGTAGTCATATTGCTAACGACACTTTTCTGACAACCTTTTGTGTTCAAGACAGTGGCGAGGGCATACCAGAGTCTATGCGCTTAAAAGTTTTCGAACCTTTTATCCAGGCTGATGTTTCCAACACTCGAAAACACGGGGGGACTGGTCTTGGTCTTGCCATCTCAAAGCGGCTGGTGGATTTAATGCAGGGCGAGATTGGTTTTGAATCGATGGAAAATGACGGCTCCATGTTTTGGTTTAGCCTTCCGCTTGAGATGCACGCCGATGCAAAAGATTCTCTACCCCGTATACAGACAGAATATAAGAATTATTCAGGATATAAACCAATCCTGATCGTTGAAGACAATCTTGTCAATCGTGATCTTATGACCATGCAACTAAGCCTTTTTGGCATTCTCGTGCAGTATGCCGGCAATGGTCAGGAGGCTGTTGAACTGTTGCACATGGATTCGGAAGCCTTTTCACTTATTTTGATGGACATATACATGCCTGTGATGAACGGTCTTACTGCAGCAAAATTAATCCGTCAAATGGAGGCTGGCTCAACAAGGCATATACCGATCATTGCAGTCACCGCCAATAGCCAGGCGGGTGGACGGGATCTGTGCATCAAAGCCGGGATGGATGACTTTGTCGGCAAACCAGTGGCGATAACTGTCATCGAAGAACTGCTGGCGAAATGGCTTTGATTTCTCTGCTTATTGTATCCAATACCCAGGATACAGGGTTTTCTTACAACCCCTGGTTCAAATGATAATACAGATCGTTCCAACGAAGTTTTTCCTTGAACTCGTCCACGCGGGTATTCTCATCGATCAACAGGAATTCAATGCCTGCCATTTCGGCAAAATCACGCAGATGTTCAGCGGTGACGGAATAACTGAACCCAGTGTGATGGGCGCCACCCGCGTAGATCCAGGTTGCCGCGGCGACCTTGAGACTCGGACGCGGCAACCATAACGCACGCGCCACAGGTAATTTCGGAAGCGGCTCATCGGTCGGGAGGACGTCCACGATATTCGCAACGAGGCGGAAGCGTTGACCCATGTCCATAATCGAGGCGCACACCGCGACGCCTGTCGCTGAGTCAAAGACCAATCGGACGGGATCAGCCTTCCCGCCGATGGAAAGCGGATGGATTTCCAGTTTCGGTTTGCCTACCGCGATCGATTCGCAAATCTCAAGCATGTGCGCGCCGAGAACTTTGTCGCCCGTTGTGCTAAAGTGATAAGTGTAATCTTCCATAAAACTGACGCCGCCCTGCAAGCCAACATTCATCACCTTCATTGCACGCACAAGCGCAGACGTTTTCCAATCACCCTCCGCACCGAAGCCATAACCATCGCGCATGAGACGTTGAACGGCAAGACCAGGCAATTGCGCCAAGCCATGCAAATCTTCGAATGTAGTTGTGAAGGCTTTGAAGTTGCCCGCGCTCAAAAAGTTTCGCAAACCGATCTCGATGCGAGCGCCATCACGCAGGGCTGGATTTTTTGCGCCGCCAGGTTGGAGTTCGGCGGCAACATCGTATTCGTCCAAATACATTTGCACAAGTTTTTCCACTTCGGCATCGCTGGCTTCGTTGACCAGCTTGATCAGATCGCCCACCCCATAACCGTAGACATCATAGCCTAGTTGAATCTGCGCCTGAACCTTATCACCTTCGGTCACAGCGACATCGCGCATGTTATCGCCGAAGCGTGCGATCTTTGCGCCCTGAGCATCTGCCCACGCACAAGCGGCACGCACCCACACGCCGATCTCTTTTTGAGTTTCACCATCCTGCCAATGACCGACGACCACTTTGCGATTGAGTCGCATTCGGCTGCCGATGAATCCAAACTCACGGTCACCATGCGCAGACTGGTTCAGGTTCATGAAATCCATGTCAATCGTTGACCAGGGAATCTCGCGACCATATTGTGTGTGCAAATGCAGGAAAGGCTTCTTGAGCAAACTCAATCCCGCGATCCACATTTTGGCAGGCGAGAAGGTATGCATCCAGGTGATGAGACCAATGCAATTCTTGGATGAATTGGCTTCCAAACATAATTCACGGATCGCATCAGGTGTGGTCAACACAGGTTTGAACAGCACTTTCACTGGCACATGCGCGGATGCGCCCAAAGCCGCCGCGATCTCGCGCGAGTGTTCAGCAACCGTCTCCAATGTTTTGGGTCCGTACAAATGTTGACTCCCCGTCACAAACCAGACTTCGTATTGTTTCAGATCAATCATGATTGCTCTCCTTGAAATTCAATGTAGGGGCGGGGTCTTCCCGCCCAGGGCGAGATGACCTCGCCCCTACGATGTATTTAAATTTACTGCCCATACACATTGGTATAACGCTCGTGTAATTTATCCACATCTTCCTGCGGGATCACATCCGGCGTGCCGATTTGCAACGCCATCCAAACCGTCGCAGCGACATCTTCCGTCATCACAGCGGCTTTGACCGCGGCAGTTGCATTTTTGCCAATGGTGAACACACCATGATTCTTGAGCAGAACCGCTGGCGATTTACCAATGCTATCCAGGACCACTTTGCCAATCGCTTCATCGCCGATCAAGGCAAACCCACCGCATGGGATCGGACCGCCGAACTCATCTGCTATCGCAGTGAGCACGCATGGAATCTCTCTTCCCACCGCCGCGAATGCAGTAGCATAGCGCGAATGTGTATGCACCACGCCGCCCACATCCGGGCGATGTTTGTAAATGTACAAGTGGCTGTACACATCTGACGATGGTTTGAAGTCGCCATCGACAACCTTGCCGTCCATATCCACCACGACCATGTGCTTGGGTTTCATGTCTTCATAGCGGATGCCTGAGGCTTTGATCACAACCAACCCCGTTTCCGCATCACGCGCGCTGACGTTGCCCCCCGTCCACATCACCAAATTATTCTTTGGTAATTCAAGATGCAATTGCACCAATTCTTCTTTTAATTTTTTGAGCATATTGTTCTCCACATGTCATTGCGAGCCCGATAGGGCAAAGCAATCTCCACCATAAACGAGGGATTGCTTCGTCGCAACGAACGCTCCTCGCAATGACATAACTATTTACTTCCTCGCCTCTGCCTTAATACTCTTCAATCTCTTCATCACATCGTTTACGCCGCGCCCGAAATAATCATGCAGGATGACATACTCTGCATACAACTTTTCATATGCTTTTTGATTTTCAGGATTCGGGAGATAGACCTCATCTTTGAGATGCGCCATCACCTTTGCCGCATCGTAAATGGAATCGTATCCACCCAAGCCTTTGCCTGCCGCCACCGCCCCGAACATTGCCGACCCTAAAGCAGGAGTCTGTTTCGATGCGCTGACCTGGATTGGCAGTCCGATCACATCCGCATAGATTTGCATGAGTAATTTATTTTTCTCAGGCAAACCGCCGCACGCCACCAATTCATGGATCGGCACGCCATTCTTCTGGAAGGTCTCGATGATGATTCGTTTGCCATAGGCTGTTGCTTCGATCAAGGCGCGATAAATTTCTTCGGGTTTGGTTGCCAGCGTCATGCCCATCAGCATGCCTGTCAAATCAACATCAACCAGAACAGAGCGATTGCCATTCCACCAGTCCAGTGCAAGTAATCCACTTTCACCGATATTAAGTTTGGCGGCTTTCTTCTCAAGTAGTTGATGAATATCCACGCCACGTTTTTTCGCTTCTTCTTCATAAGCGGCAGGCACGCCATTTTCCACGAACCACGCGAAGTGATCACCCACACACGATTGACCTGCTTCATATCCAAAGTAGCCAGGGATAATCCCATCTTCCACGTAGCCGCACATACCAGGGACAATATGCTCTTCGGAGCCGAGCACCATGTCACAGGTGGACGTCCCCATGATCATCACCATGCGACCAGGTTCGGTGACCGTCGCCGCGGGGACTGCGACATGTGCATCCACATTTGCAATCGCGACGGCTGTGCCTGGTTTGAGTCCTGTCCAACCTGCGGCTTGCTCACTGAGTCCACCAGCCTTTTGCCCGACGGGAATGATGTCAGTGGAGAGTTTGTCTTCGATAACGGTGGCAAGCTCGGGGTGGAGCGAGGCGAAATACTCCGTCGCAGGAAATCCATTTTCTTTTGACCACAGCGCTTTATATCCAGCCGTGCAACTGTTGCGAGTCTCCACACCTGTGAGCTGCCACACGACCCAATCCGCCGCCTCGATGAGTCTGTCCGCCGCTTTATAAATCTCTGGCGCTTCGTTGACGATCTGCAACGCCTTCGAGAAAAACCATTCGGACGAAATTTTTCCGCCGTACCGATCCAGCCAATCTTGATTCATATTGCGTGCAGTTTCATTGATCTTATCGGCTTCGGGTTGCGCTGCATGATGTTTCCACAACTTCACCCACGCATGCGGATGATTGCGAAACTCCGGCAGGTCGCACAAAGGCGTGCCATCTTTTTTCGTTGGCAACATCGTGCAAGCCGTGAAATCAATGCCGACGCCGATGACATCATCAGCATTCACGCTTGATTCTTTCAACACCGCAGGGATCGTATTTTTGAAAACACGCACATAATCCTGCGGGTCTTGCAAAGCCCAATCCGGCTCAAGACGAATATTTGTGTCGGGAATTTTTTCGTCAATCACGCCATGCGAATATGGATAAACAGCCGTCGCAATTTCCCTGCCGTTCGTCACATCCACCAAAACCGCACGCCCCGACTCCGTTCCAAAATCAACACCAATCGTATATTTCATATCACACCTCAATAATGATTTTCAAACCTTCGCGCCGCTCCGCCACACGAAAAGCTTCACCGGCTTGCGCCAGCGGAAAACGATGCGTAACAAGCGAACGCACATCGATCAAACCTTTCGACACCAACTCAATCGCACGCGGGTACGTATGCTTCATGCGCCGCACAAGTTTGATGGTCAATCCTTTTCTGCGCGCGATGGATGCAGAAAATGATGTCCGATCATCATTTGGAATGCCTGCAAGAATAACTTTTCCGCCGGAGATAACCGCGGCAACCGACACGTCAACAGTCTCCTGTGTCCCAGCTGCTTCAAATGCGACATCGACTCCGCGCCCATTCGTCGCCGCCCGGATCTCTTCGAGCTCGCGGCTGTCTTCTGCTAAATAAGCCTGACTCGCCCCGAATCTTTTTGCCGCTTCGACTCGATGCGGAAGTTTATCTGTCCCAATAATATTTGCCGCGCCTGAAAGTTTCGCCATCTGAATAATTAACAACCCAATCGGACCACAACCGAACACACCGACCGTCATCCCCGATTTGAGTTTTCCCAAATCAACGCTATGGATGGCAATACCCAGTGGTTCAAGCATTGCGCCATCGGCAGCACTGATCGAATCAGGAATGGGAAATAAACTTTTTTCACTCCATGCCATCCATTCGCGCAACGCGCCATCCTGCTGGCCATGACCTGCAAAGATCATGTTCTCACATAAATTGGGGTGACCATGTTCACAGAACTCACAATGCCCACATGGAATCGCGGGATCAATCGCCACGCGTTGACCGTCTTTTGTCTCGCCTGCGAACTCATGCCCCAACACCAACGGACGTTCCAGTTTCGCGTCGCCGATCGCGCCTTCCGAGAACCAATGCAGGTCCGAACCGCACACACCCACAGACTTGATGCGAACGAGTTTCTCCCCCACTCCAACCACAGGGATGGGCTCATCATGGATTTGTAAATCTCCAGTCCCATGCAAACGAACGGATTTCATGGCTTCTCCTCCTGTGCACGCGTGACAACCGCCACACCATAAGGTTCAAGATTCAATTCGCGCGTATCACGTCCATTGAGATGTTCACGAGCCTGCCATGGCAGGCTCACCTGCTTTTCTGTCCGCTCGTGGTTGATGATGATGAACACTTCCCCAGCTTGCCCACTCACACGTTTGCGAACCTCAACACCGACCGGAGCCTCCATCACAGACAGAACTCCAGCGGACCGCGAAATAGCATCGATCAATTTTTGCTGTGACGCTTCATCCAGATACGCACCCACATACGTCACATAACCTTTTCCATAAGGATGTGACGTCACCGCTACCTGACCATCCAGCCAGCCATTTGACTTGCCATAGTGCGCAATAACTTTCGTCCCCGCTTCGTCCATGACTTTGAGCCGCTCCGCCCAAAGAAGCGATTCGCCTTTGAAGGCTTCACCCACGACTGGAACAGGATCATGCAATGCATAGTAATCTTCCACCTCCACGCCTGCGATCTCCGCGAGCATCCCCGGCTGACGCATGGGCAACAAGGCGTTGTAATCATCCTTCATGCCGGAACGAATAGTCAAAACCAAATGACCGCCGTTTTCAACAAAGGTTTTCAACTGCGCCGCACGGGTGTTATTGAGCATGAGCAAGGCCGGAGCGATCACCAACTTATAGCCATCGAGCGGCACATCCGCCGAAAGAATATCGGTTGCGATATTGCGCGCCGCCAATGGACGATAATAATTATTGAAATGCTTTATATAATCAAAGTCGCGGTGATGGCGCTGGGCATGAATACTCCAGCGGTTGTCATAGGAATTCAGCAGGGCAACATCCGCGACGGGTACAGTCCCTGCCAGCACGGAGGAAGCTGCTGAAAAATCATGCGCGAGTGCCCGGGCTTCTTCATAAAATGGGCGCGGCTGACCTGATTGATCCACCAGCGTACCATGCATTTGCTCCTGCCCGCCAAGCGCTGAACGCCACTGCCAGTACAGGATGGCATCTGCGCCATGTGCCACGGCGTGCCATGCCATCACGCGCGCTTCACCCTTGTTCGTGAAATTATTGATGGGCGTCCAGTTGACATTTCCCGGTTGAGTTTCGATCAGCCAAAAGTTTTGGCGTTTGAATCCACGCACCAGATCGTGGGCTGCTCCGGATGTCAGATAGTCATGGTAGCCGGTAGGCACATACCAATCCCAGGAAGCCATATCCAGGTCAGCAGACATTTCGTAATGGTCATACCCCTCATGCCAGTGCATAAAGTTGTGCGTGATCCAAATCTCAGGCGCAAGCTGCGTGCGCAAGGCATCAATTTGAAGGCGTTGGAATTGACGATAACTTTCAGTGACGAATCGTTTGAATTCCAACATCAGCCCCGGATTGTGCGGACCAATCGGAATAGAGATCTGTTCCCACGCCGAATAAGTTTGACTCCAGTAGGCAGTTGACCAATGTTCATTGAGTGCATCCAGCGAGCCAAACTTGTGGGCTAGGAATTGCTGGAATAATTTTTGACAGCGTTTACAATAGCAGACACGGTTGTATTCGTTATCCAATTGCCAGCCGATGACATTTGGGTTCGCGCCAAAGCGTTCGGCCATGGCTAAAACAATTCGCTGGGTTGCGGCGTGAAATTCCGGCGAGTTAACACAATAATGACAGCGGTTGCCAAACTGTACGCGCCGTCCGCTTTCATCGACAGCCAACAGATCAGGGTGTTCTTGCACCAGCCAGGCCGGCGGCGCCGCAGTTGGAGTCCCAAGCACCGAGACGATGCCGGCTGCAGCAAGTTGTTCAATGGCTTTCTCAAGCCAGTCAAAATCAAATTTACTGGAAGATGGCTCGAGCGTAGACCAGGCGAATTCCCCCATGCGGGCAACTGTAAATCCGGCTTCTTTCATCAGGCGAATATCCTCCGCCCACCCGGACTCGGCCCAGTGTTCAGGATAGTATGATGAGCCAATACGGATACGATTTGTAGAGTGGTGAAAAGGCACGTGAATCTCCTAATAGGTAAAAACAAATAGCTGACACCAATTAGCCAGGATACAAAATGGTGCGAGGGTCGTCGTGCGCCCGTGTGTAATCCCAGGCTGCGTCAATTATTTTCTTCATATCGTATTCAGGTCGCCAACCGAGTAGTAGTTTTACTTTTGTATTGTCCAACCAGGTGGAGTGATACTCTGTTTTGATTTCGACCGAAGACAACCCACGAGTTGCTGATAAATATTGGCTGATCTCGCCGTAATCCACGGGTTCATCCATGCTGATGTTGAATAATTGTTGCCGGGCCTTTGGATGATCAAGCGCCAGCAGGAGCGCGCTGACCAGATCTTCAATGTGGATAAAATTCCTTTTGACGGGAACAGCCTCCGGGTCCAGCATGACCGGAATTGTTCCCGTCCGAATAAATTCATCGGCCCTTTGAGCACCAACCAGATCACGCCAGCGCGGCCCGCCGAAGACATCCTCTCCAAAAGAGAGTTGATATTTGAAATCATCCTTATCCATGATCCAGGGCGCACGCAGACAGCAGCCGTTGAGATCATATTGAATGTAATATTGTTCGAGCATCACTTCTTCAAGAACTTTGGAAAGCGCATAACAGCCGGGATATGCCGAATGTTTTTGCGTCTCGGTCACTGGAATGGGATGTGGGTAAACAAAATGTCCCACTCCTGCATCGCCGCCGATCAAAATGAATTGCTGAAATGTTGGACTTGTGCGACATGTTTCAAGAATCCAGAACAGTCCTTTGACAGCCACATCCATAATCTGATCGGAAATCTCCTTGCAGGTTGCGAGATGAACGACGTGAGTCACACCATCCATAGATTTTTCCACAACTTCACGGTGTTCTATAGAGCCGTGAATGTTTTGTATCCGTTCGTGAGGTTCGGGTTCACGGTTATGGCATAAAGCGCGGACTTTGAACGAGTTGAATTTTGGATCTGCCAGGAGGCGTTTGATAAATACCTGACCCACCTTGCCAGTCGCGGCAGTGGTCGCTTGCGGCGCAGGTGTACAGGTAAACATGATCAATGCGAAACCAGAATAGGTCAGCGCGAAGCGACATAGTTTCATAGGTATTCTCGATAGTCGGATAAATAATGTCGCTTGCGCAAAACTTCAAGCATGGCTGTAGAGTCAAATTTTTAAGAGTGCTTTTTTCTCATGTAGAACAGGCTTTGAATCCCGATAAAGATCAGGGTGAGAAGACCGACTCCAATCCGAGTCCACCACGAACTCAGGGTGCCGTTGAATTGTAAAATGGAAACGATAGTGCCGTTAATCAGGACTCCAAACAGGGTGCCAACTACATTTCCAACACCGCCGGTTAATAAAGTACCGCCGATAACCACCGAGGCGATGGCGTCCAGTTCCATTCCAGGGGCATAGCCTCCATAGCCTGAGAGTAACGATATACTCCACACAATGCCAGCCAGAGCGGAACAAAATCCACTGAAGGTATACACAATGATTTTTGTACGTCCGACAGCCAATCCCATCAATCTGGCAGATTGTTCATTGTTACCAATGGCATAGACGGTGCGACCAAAGCGGGTGAAGAAAGACAGGTAAATTACCACCAATAACAACAACGGGCCGATCAAGGAAGGAATATATACATACGCCTTAGCAAAGAAGGGAATAGGAATTTTCGTTAATGCCAGAAAACGATAAGTTAGGTCTTGAATGGGTAAAGCTTCAAGGGTGATGATATAAGCCATACCACGGGCAAAAAAGAGGCCCATCAAAGTCACAATAAAAGGCTCCACTTTCAAGAAATGGATGATACAGCCTAGGGTAAACCCAAATACAACACCCATTAATAACATCAAGGGTATCACCATCGCAGGACTTGCACCATTTGCTAGAAGAGCGGCTGAGGCAGCAGAGGTCAGGGCGATCATGCCAGCCACAGAAAGGTCAATTCCTTTGGTAATGATCACAAAAGTCATTCCAATGGAAACAATCAACAGACTGGCTGTGTTAATAAACAGGTTAAAAAATACCTGGGGTTTTTGCATGGCAGGATACAACCGGCCACCCACAAAATAGACCAGGATAAATATCGTGATAGTGGTCAGCAAAGGACCATTGTTTAACAAGAAAAGCTTAATTCGTTGTGCCATGTTGGGAGCCTTTTCGATCAACAATTCTATTCAAAAAACGACGGGCATAATCAGAATAAAGCAGAATGACCACCAGGACGAGCACAGCCCTGCCGGCCAACAGGGCATTCGCCGGCACGCCAAAGGTATACATCGTGATCGTGAATGTCCAAATGATCAATGCGCCAATCACACTAGCGAATAAAGAAAAACGCCCGCCTGTCATTAGCGTCCCGCCGATGACGACTGCCAAGATCGCATCCAGTTCATAATTGAGGCCGTTGTTATTGCCGTCCGCGCTATGAACGTAGGAACTGAGAATCAGACCAGCAATGGCGGCGCAAAAGCCGCAAAAGGTGTAAACAAACAATTTGATATTCTTTTCGCTAATACCACTGTAATAAGTGGCTTTTGCGTTGACCCCCACCGACTCAATGAACAGACCAATCGATGTTTTACGAACCAGGACCCAGGCAAATAAAAACACAACTGCTACGATATAAATGGACACAGGCAACCCCAAAATAAACCCATTTCCAAAATAGAAATAAGGGGTGTAATAAATGGTCATAATTTGGCCATTTGTGATCAGCTGGGCAATTCCACGACCGGCTACCATGAGAATCAGAGTCGCCACCATTGGCTGAATTTTTCCTCTTGAAACCAGGAGGCCGTTCCACAAACCGCATAGGGTACCGGCCGCCAGGTCAACCAGAACAATTAACCATAGTGGGGTGTTCGTGGCATCTTTGGTCAGGATATCATTAGTAATTAGTTTATTGCCCAGGGCCGGATTAATCAACACGGCGCCCATGGCGGCTGAAATGGCGATTACCGCGCCAACTGAAAGGTCAACGCCACCGGTTGCAATCACCAGGGTCATTCCAATCGCTACCAGCATTAAAGGAGCAGAATTGTTAAGAACATCAATCAGGTTCCCAAATAGATGACCATCAAGGATGCCAATTTTGAAGAATCCAGGGGCGAAAATGGCATCAAAAATAAGAATCAAAGCCAGTGCAACGAGGGGCCAGAATAGACGATTCTCACGAATACGTTTGAGCAATGGAGCATTGTTTTTCATAAATTTCCTGCCATGGTTTGAATAATGGTCTGATCATTCACATCGCCAGGGTATTCAGCAGCCTTCTTGTGGTCTCGCAATACAATAATGCGGTGGCTAATACGTAACACTTCTTCCAACTCGGATGAAATGAACACGCATGATTTGCCCTCCTCAGACAGGTCCAGCACCAGTTTTTGAATTTCCGCTTTGGCTCCCACGTCAATACCGCGAGTGGGTTCATCCAGAATCAAAACCTTTGGATCCGTGGCAAGCCAGCGGGCCAAGATGACCTTTTGCTGGTTCCCGCCGCTCAAATTTTTAACCAACTGATCTGGGGAAGGGGTACTAATCCCCAATAGTCGGATATATTTTTCGGCGATCTCATATTGTTTCTGGGTATTCAAAAATTTGAACCATCCATAGCGAGCCTGCAGGGCCAGGATGATATTTTCGCGAATTGTTAAATCGCCCACAACCCCTTCCGCTTTGCGGTCTTCAGGGCACAAGGCAATTCCATTTTCAAGAGATTCCAAAGGCGAAAAGCGATTAACCTTCTTGTCATTTAGCATGAGAGTGCCTGTATCAGGCACATCGATTCCAAAAAGCAAGTTAGCCATTTCAGTGCGGCCGGAACCTAATAAACCAGCAATCCCAACCACTTCGTTAGCGTAGAGTTCAATATCAAAGGGTTCAAGAGATCCTGCGCGCCCTAGTCCCTTCGCTTCGAGCAGGCGTTTTTTACTTTCCTTTTGTTCTCCGGTAAACTTAGCTTTTGATACCTCATCCAGGTCGGTTATGCTGCGTCCCAACATTTTGGCAATTAACTCAATACGCGGCAACGAAGCCGTACTATAGGTGCCAACCAGCTTGCCATTCCGCAGTACCGTGATCCGGTCGGAAACTTGGTAAACCTGGTCAAGGAAATGAGTTATAAAAATAATACCGATGCCTTCACCTTTTAATTTCTGCATCAGGTCAAAGAGTCGATTGGCTTCAAGAACATCCAGGCTTGAGGTAGGCTCATCAAGGATAAGAATTTTGGCAGTGGTGATTTCAAGCGAACGTGCAATTGCCACCATTTGCTGGATGGCAACCGAACAATTTCCCAAGGGTTGGGTTACATCGATATCGATATTCAATCTCTTCAATGCCTGTACGGCAAAGGCATTCATTTTTTTCCAGTCAATACCGCCCCAACGACGAGGTTCATATCCAAGCATGATATTTTCTGCAATTGAAATATTGGTGCACAGATTAATTTCCTGATAAACCGTGCTAATACCAATTTCCTGAGAATGCTGTGGAGATCGCACTTGAACGAGTTTTCCATCCAACTCAATGGAGCCAGTATCAGGGTGTTCCACGCCAGTCAGTACTTTGATAAGAGTGGATTTCCCGGCTCCATTTTCGCCGATCAGGGCATGGACCTCTCCTTCCTTTAAGGAGAAATCTACATTTTCCAAAGCATTGACGCCCGGAAAGGTCTTTGAAATGTTATTCATGCTCAGAATAAATTCGCGACTGTTTGTCATAAGCCAGACCTCTTTCTGTTTTGCTTATTGCGCAAGAGGAGAAGCGGCGTAGCAAAACCGCCGCTTCTCAATTTTATCGCATACGCGAGTTGCCCAGATAACTCACGCGCGGCTGGGCTGAATTAGTACTGGCGAGTCGGCAGTAATTCTTCAGCATTGTCGGGGTAGAAGACACTTTCGTCGGTAAGAGCTTCCTTCACAATAGTTTCGCCATTCATAAGCTTCAGGGCTAGTTCCATGACCTGCGGGCCAAGCAGAGGATTGCATTCAACATCTGCCTGCAACCAGCCATCGATCATTAGCTGGAAACCGCCACGGGTTCCATCGATGGAAATCATGACGAGATCGCCAGGTGCTATGCCAGCAGCTTTGATGGCTTCCACAGCACCAATGGCCATGTCATCATTGTGGAAGAAGACGCCATCTATCTGTCCTTCGTATTTCTTCAAGAAGGCTTCCATCACGGGCTTACCTTCCGCACGAGTAAAGTTGCCAGTCTGCGAGTCCAGAATCTTGATGTTAGGGTTGAGGGCTTCGCGGAAGCCCTCAGCGCGACCAACTGCGGCGCCTGAGCCCGTAGTACCAGATAGTTCAAGGATGTTGCCTCCGTTGGGGAGCAACTTATTAAATTCCTCGGCAGATCTTTTACCTTCGATCACCATGTCAGATCCAATGTGGGATGCATATAGGGAGGCATCAGCCGATACAGAGCGATCCACAACGATGACCGGGATATTGGCATCCTTGGCTTCCTGAAGGACAGCATCCCAGCCGGTTTCAACCACTGGAGGCAGAGCAATCACATTCACACCCTGTTGAATGCAGGAGCGTATGGCAGAAATCTGGTTTTCCTGTTTTTGCTGCGCATCAGAGAAAATCAATTTAACGCCTAACGTTGCAGCAGTTTCCTTGAATGAAGCAGAATTGGCTGTACGCCAGTCACTTTCGGCACCGAGCTGGGGATAACAGAGTACCAGATCTTTATAGCCGCAATTGGGTGCGCAGGCGGCGCCAGCTGCCGCAGGGGTTGCTGGAGCAGCCGCACCACAAGCTGAGAGTACAAAACTGGCTATCATCATAACAGCTAGAAGTTTGTAAAACATTTTCGTGGACATTTTCTTCTCCTTATGGGTGGAAATAGAATGTTGTGTTGGCGTACTAATTGGGTACGAGCACAGTAGCTATCAAGAAATGACGAGACTGTCTCACTCGGGAACGTACATATCAGGCGCCAATTTACCTGTGTACGCCGCCTTCCTGCTTGCAATAAGGTTTTTGTTCCTCTCCGCATCACCTCCTTCTTATTCCGTCTCCGTATCGTCAGAATACAAAATAAAGAAACAGAATAAAAATATGGAAATATCTTCAGATTTGGATTGAACTTTCACGAACAATGAGGGTTGGTTGTATAAAACTTGATTGTATTAAAACAGGCTGGTTTTCCTGCCGGGCCTGGATCATCTCTACTACGTTTTGAAGAGCTTGTTCGCCAAGCAATTGCAGGTCTTGGGAAATTGTCGTTAGGGAAGGATAAAAATAGGCTGATTCAGGGATATTGTCGAAGCCAATTACGGCCAACTGTTCAGGGATGTCAATGCCTCGGCGAGAAGCCTCACGTAAGACACTTAGAGCCATCTGATCGTTGGCGACAAAGATCGCATCCATATCTGGGAATGACTCGAGTAGTTGAATGAATCCCTGCTCACCGCTGGGGGACGACCAATTACCTTCAACACATCTTTGGTCTGAAGCCTCAAGTCCTGCAGCTTTCAGTGCCTCCTGCCAGCCGCGCTTGCGTTCCTGAGCCTCCCACCAATCCAGCGGACCAGAAATATGCCCAATTTTTTTTCGCCCGCAATCTAACAGATGTTTTATCGCCGTTGTTGCGCCCTGGAAGTTATCCGTTGCGACGCTTGGGACACCCTCCCGCGGTTGCATTGCAAGGAACAACATCGGCACGGGAATTTTCTCCATACGTTGCTCAATCCAGGCATGATTGTTGCCAATTTCTGGAACCGCCCACAATATCCCATCCACCTGGCGGGCAAGCAGGGAATCGATTACCTCATCAATCCTGTTTGCATCAAAATTATTAAGTTCTTTCATCAAAAGCATGTAACCAAGTTCATCTGCCTTATCGGCGATACCATTGAGTGTGCGTGACGGCCCAATATATTTCAAACCATAGGTGACTATACCCAACGTGTAACTGCGTTGCTGAATTAGACTACGTGCCAGCGTGCTGGGGCGATACCCCAATTGATCGACTATTGCCTCCACCCGCTGACGAGTTTCCCCCGAAACATAAGAAAACTTATTCACTACGCGTGAAACTGTCTGAGTAGAGACTCCCGCTGCCTGCGCTACATCTTTGATAGTGACACGTTTTTTTCTGTCCGATAAAAGCAAGGTAATATCCTTATTAGACACCTTATGTTATCGATAACATGTTATCGATAACATAATATCAAAAATACAGAACAGAGTCAAGGGGAGATTTTTACGTGTCTTGCCTAACGCCGCAGGTAGTCAGGGAATCTTGTGGTGTATGGATTCATGAATCTTTTGCCGCCCAACAAGCCACACCAATCACACCGGCATTATCACCGAGTTGTGATGGGACAACTTCAACTTGTTCGATCGGCATGATATGAACATGTTCGCGCAGGGTACAACGAACAGGTTCAAGCAAATGGTCGCCTGCCTGCGCAACGCCTCCGCCGATGCCGATGGCAATGCCGATACCGCCGATATCCTACTTTTTCATTCCAGCAGATTAGATCACTTGCAAAAACAAATCTGCCATGCGCTTCATCACAGCGTCATGGCCTTCACGTGCGAGGGTGGGGATGCTCATATGATATAGAACCGTGCCCGTTTCCACATCAATAATAGCGGCACGCAGGTTTGTCCCACCGAGGTCGCACCCGATAATTTTTTCATACGCTCACCTTTTAAAGTTTCACCCCTTCTCAAAACTAAAAGAGGAGGGGTGATGAGATGGAAAGACTAAGGCAAATCTAATGAATAAACGGCTTGAGCACATCACGCGAAAAATAAAAGCCGCGCTTGACCAGTTCTTCATCGCCTTCGTAGTCGCGGTCTTCATGTTCGATACTGACCACATAATCATAGCCGACGTCAGTAAGCGCAGCAAAAAACTTTTGCCAGTTCACATCGCCGAGGCCGGGGATCCTCGGGACTTGCCAGCCCATGCCCTGTGAAAGCACGCCGTTGTTATATAAGCCTTCATGGTCAATATGCAAATCTTTCGCATGAACGTGAAATATCTTGCTGGAGAATTCGCGGATCACACGCTCGTAATCGATCATTTGCAGGATAAGATGCGATGGATCGAGATTCAATCCGAAGTTGTCATCCGGGATGATCTCCCACATCTTGCGCCAGATGGTTGGTGTACTGGCGAGATTGTTACCGCCGGGCCATTCATCGTACGAGAAGATCATGGGACAGTTTTCGATGGCGATCTTGATGCCATGATCTTTTGCAAACTTCACAATGGGGGGCCAGACCTTTGCATAGTCTTCCAAATTTTGCGGCACGGTTTTATTTTTGTCCCTGCCGATGAACGTTCCAACAATGGGGACTTCCAACAACGCCGCGCCTTCGATGACCTTTTTCAGATGGGCAATGACCCTTTCGCGATGATCAGCTTCCGGGTGGAGAGGATTCGGATAATATCCCAGCGAGGAGATCGGCAGGTCGTAGCCATCCAGCATCTTGCGGATTTCCTTCGCTTTGGTTTTGTCCAATGTGGTCATATCGATGTGCGAGACGCCCGCGTAGCGACGAGTTGCTTTTTCGAGGGGCCAGCAGGCAATTTCAATGGTTTGAAAGCCACTCTCCGCTCCCCACTTGGCGGCTTGCTCGAGAGTATTGTTCGGTAGTGCTGCGGTGTAGAATCCGAGTTTCATCTATGACTCCTATTTGACTTTGACCCAAACTTTTTCACGGGCGCTCTGCTCGATGGCTTCGCACAATTGCATTTCATAGTGACCATCGGCAAAAGTTGGGAAATCGGGCGTGATGCTGAAATCGCCAGCCAGAATGTAATTATAAACTTTATTATAAAGTTGCTTGAACGTATCGGGGAAACCTTCGTTGTGGCCACCAGGATACGACGACACCGCGCGCGCTTCGGGCGACAAAAGCGACGGGTCTTTCATCAAGCTTTGATTTGCTTCCGTCCGATGACCGACCCACAACTCGTTGGGTTTTTCCGAGTCCCAACCCAGTGATGACCTGGATCCGTTGATCTCATAGAAGAGACGATTCTTACGTCCTGATGAAACCTGCGAGACAGTGAGCACGCCGCGCACACCGTTTTCATAATGCAAAATGATGGTGGCGTAATCTTCGGTGTTTATGGGTTGGTCAATGTAATCTTCGGGCGTCAAAATTTTCCCTGTGAAAGTTTCGAGTGGCTTGGCAGGTTTCTTACGGACAGGGTGAAACGTCTTGAAATCAGCGTAGACTTCATCAACACGTAAGCCTGTGATGAAAGTTATGAGGTCCAGCCAGTGTGAACCGATATCGCCAATTGCACGTAACGAGCCGCCTAAATTTGGTTCGAGACGCCAGTTCCAATCGGTGGGGAAGAGCAGCCAATCTTGCAGATACGAACCTTGAAGAATAAAGACATCGCCCAGTTCGCCGCTCTGCACCATACTGCGCGCTTGCTGCGACATCGGGTACATGCGAATATTAAAATTGACTGCGTTGACCAATTTCTTTTCTGCCGCAAGTTGGACAAGTTCGCCAGATTCTTTCGCGGTCATAGCGAGAGGTTTTTCGCAAACGACATGCTTGCCAGCCAGCAACGCGGCTTTGGCATGTGGATGATGCAGATGGTTCGGTGTGGCAAGATGTACAACGTCAATATCAGGGTCTGCGAGCATGTCATCAAGCGAGCCATAGATGCGCGGAATGCCCATTTCCGCGGCTTTTTTCTCGGCTTTTTCTTTTGTCCGTTCCACAAGCCCCAAGACATTGACTCCATTACGTCGCAAGCCTTCAATATGTGCGGGACCGATGAAGCCCGTGCCTGCCACACCGACTCCGATGGTTTGTTTGGTGAGTTGTTTTTTCGTCATACTATCTTCCCAAACCCTAAAGGTTTTAGAAACCTTCAGGGTTTTATTTTTGGAATCAATACGTGCCTGGCGTGGCATCTGTTTTGACTTCAACCTGCCTGCCTTCAAGTATTGCTTTGAAGTCATCGAGAATGGTTGCCGTGGCAGTCGCGCCGCAACGCGTTACGCCTGCGTCAATTACGTCCAATAGCGCGGGTAACGTGCGGACTCCGCCCGCGGCTTTGACCTCTACCTTCTCGCTGACGTTGGCACGCATCAGGCGTAAATCTTCAAGCGTCGCGCCGCCAGATGCAAAGCCCGTGGAGGTCTTCACCCAGTCCGCGCCCGCCGCTTCACTAAGTTTACAAGCCGTGATTTTTTCTTCATCCGTGAGATACGAATTCTCGAAGATAACCTTGACTTTCACCCCACGCGCGTGAGCCACATCGCACACTGCTTTGATGTCAGCGCCCACATAATCATTTTTCCCGGAACGCAGTTGACCGATGTTGAGCACCATATCTAGTTCAAGCGCGCCTTCATCCATTGCCTTCTGCGCTTCGGCAACTTTAATTTCAGTGAGGTTGCTCCCGTGCGGGAAACCAACCACCGTACTGACGATCACATCCGAATCTTTGAGCGCCTCTTTTGCAAGTGTGACATGACACGGCTTCACGCAAACTGTGGCGACATGGTAGCGCGCCGCGAGTTCACAGCCTGCCAGCATGTCAGCTTCAGTCAGCTCGGGGCGTAGAAGTGAATGGTCAATCACTTTGGCGAGTTGCGCATGGGTAATGGTTTTACTTGATAAGGTTGTCATCTATTCTCCTGAGAATATTGAATATTTCTAACTGGAAAAGCCTAAACACAAAGGACACCAAGGTCACTAAGGAAGTGCAAAGTACAAAGTTTTCCCTTTGTGTACTTCGTACCCTTCGTGTTAAAGAATTTCTCATTGCCTTAAGGCTTTCTGCCGTCCATAGAATGAAATCATTAATAGAAGCGTATCGCCCAATACCATGCGGCGGACGGACTCAGGCATTTGCATGGTGGTCAGCAGACTTGTGATCAGCGTCAATACAATTGCGCCTGCCATGCTTCCCCAGTAACTGCCCTTGCCTCCCGAAAGCAATGTTCCGCCCACCGCCACCGCCGCAATGGAAGGAAAGAGGAACGGCTGTCCGAGTTGAATCATGACAACACCGGTATTCCCAACCACCAGGAAACCGCCAAACCCGGCAAGTGCACCTGCAAGCGAGTAAGCCGCTAAATTCATCCCGGTCACGTTGACACCGGAGAGTTTCGCAGTAACACGGTTGACACCGATGGCGAAGAGATTTTTACCGAAAGCGGTACGCTCCAGCAGCAGCCACATCAGGAAGCCAAAAATCAGCCAGATGATGAGCGCATTCGGGATGGGGATACTTGGGGAAAGAGGACGTGCGATCAACCGCGTCATGATGGGCGCAATTTTGCCGCTCACATTCCCATGATTGGCAATGATGATCGCACCTGTCACCACACCAGACATGCCGAGCGTCATCACGAAAGGGGAAATTTTGAGAAATGTAATTCCTGCCCCGTTCAACAAGCCAACGAGGGCGCCGACACCAAGGGAAATGAATAAAGCCAGTAGCACTTTTTCATCTTCACCATTTACGGTGACGTAGGTCAGAATGGCGGTCAATGTCACGACCGAACCAGATGACAGGTCAATGCCTTCCGAGCCGCTGATGATGACCAGTGTTTGCCCGGCGGCAATGATGCCGAGAAAAACAGACAGGCGCAGGATATTGATGGCTTGCGCCCTGGCAACTTCCATGTCACTGCCATAGCCATTGGGCAGGAGACCGGATAACAGAAAAAGAACAACTGCCAGAATCAGCGCAGCAAGTGGGGGCGAGATGGCGAAGCGGTTCTTCATCCCCGCCTCCTTCTGAATAAATTGATAAAGCCAGGTGTGGCAAGCGCAGCGACAATGATCAGCGCTTTGACCAGTGTTTCCCACCATGTATCGATTTTTGCGAACGAGATAATATTCTGAATGATGCCGAGGGTCAGCGCACCCATCAACGGACCCGCCACACCGCCGATGCCGCCGCTCAACGCCGTTCCACCGATCACGACCGCGGTCACCGAGGTCAGAGTCATGGCTGCGCCGATCTCGGCGTTGCCCGAACCGCTCAACATGGTGATGGCAATTCCAGAAAGCGCCGCCATCAAACCAGAGATGACGTAGGTGCTGAATTGAACCCACGTCACTGGCACAGCCGTCTCATATGCCGCCTGTGCCTTGCCGCCAACTGCATATAAGAATCTGCCGAAGCGTGTGGAATACAAATACCACCAGAGCAACAGGATCGTACCCATCACATAAAATGCCAGCGGGATGCCAAGCGGGGTCCAGCTTCGATAAATCTCGGCAACGCTGGCGGGAATACCGCCGCCCGGATTCGGCAAAATATATAGCGCAAACCCGCCATACAGGAAACTGGTTGCATACGTGGTGATGATGGGTTGCAAGCGCAAGTACGCGATGAAGAAACCATTGATCGCGCCCGCCAGCGCGCCCGCCAAAAGTGAAATCGCCATAAACTGCCACATCTTTTCGGGTGAGCCATCCAACCCTACGCGCGTGGCGAGAATGGTATTCACGATCGAAACCGTGGCGCCCACTGAAATATCAATGCCGCCGCCGAGAATCACAATTGCCTGCCCAACGGTCAACAAGACGATCGGCAGAAAAACACGCAGGTTATTATTCAATGTTTCCTGCGAAAGCATATTCGGTTGCAGAATGAAATTGATCACAACCGCCAACACCAAAAAGATCAGCGCAAAAAAGGCGGGATAACGAGTCATCATAAGGTCCCAGCTGAGTCGTTTCATTCTGCGCCTCCCTCGATACCCAGACTGGCAGCGATCAAATTTTCCTTCGTTAAATTTTTCCCCGACAACTCCGTGCGGATCATGCCATCGTGCAAAACCAAAACCCTATCACATAACCCGATCAATTCCTCCTCGTCACTGCTATAAAACAAAATCGTTTTGCCTTCATCACACAATTGATTGAGCAGCGCATAGAACTCCGCCTTCGTGCCCACATCCACGCCCTTGGTTGGGTCGTCCAATAAAAGCAGCTTCGGTTGGCGCATCAGCCACTTGCCGATCACCACCTTTTGCGCGTTGCCGCCCGACAAACTACTCACGGGTTCCTGCAAACCCGCCATCTTTAAATTTAAACTTGCGCCCACTTGTGTGGAATCGTTTTTTGCTTTGGATATTTTCAACGGAAGCCCATATTTCTTCCACGAAGGGAGCATGAGATTTTCAAGGATCGAGCGGATGTAAAGCAACCCCTCTTTTGCGCGGTCACCCGGGACAAGCGCTACGCCGCGCTCCATCGCATCACGCGGATGCTTGAGCCTGCTCCCGTTACCGAAGAGTTTTACCTCCCCTGAAAAACGGACATCGCCAAACAGCGACAATAACAAGTCGCGTTGGCCCTGTCCCTGCAAGCCGCCAATACCAACCAGTTCACCTTCGCGCACATTGAAACTCACACCGCGTAAGACTTCTGTTTTTAGGTCTTTTATTTCGAGACAATATGATTTCCCATCATCGCTCTTTGAGGCGGTGCGCGCAAACGCAAACACCGAATCTTTATCGATCATCAACTTGACGAGTTTATTTTCGTTGATATCTTTGATATCCCCCTCGCCAACCGTCCTGCCATTACGCAGGACGCTGTATTTATCCGCGATGCGGAAGATCTCTTCCATGCGGTGCGACACGAACACAACTGCCTTACCCTGCTCCTTCCACTTCGCCACCAGCTCGAAGAGACGCTGAACTTGGCGACTGTCGAGGCTGGCTGTCGCTTCATCGAGCAGGATCAGCCACGGGTCCGAACTGACCGCTTTCAGGATCTCGATGATCTGTTTTTCATCCGCAGGCAATGAGGCGACGAGCGTGTCAGGATGTAAATCCGTTTTGAAAGTTCCTTCAAATAACGCGAGCAGTTCCTCGGTGCGCGTTTGGATCGCTTTGCGATTCACCAATCCGAGTGCTTGCATGGGTTCACGCGTCAACCAGATATTTTCAGCGACGGTCATTTGCGGGATCAAACTGAGTTCCTGGAAGACTGTTGCGATCCCCAAATTTTTTGCCGCCTGCGGGGAGGAGAAATGTACAGGTCCGCCATCAAGGAGTAGTCGTCCTCCATCGAGGACAACTACTCCATTGATTACTTTGCTCATTGTGCTTTTGCCGCTTCCATTTGCGCCGATCAGCGCCACGACTTCGCCCGCACGGACATCGAGGTTGCCATCCGCGAGAGCGAGTACGCCGCCGTAACGCTTGGTAATGTTGTATGCAGAAAGCGACTGAGCCATGAGTTTTATTGGAAATATGTGCTGAGGACTTCTTCGTCAGTCGGGATATCATCGAGCAGGTAGGCATCTGGCTTGCCTTCGCACATCGCCAAACCTTCGTCAAGATTTTCAGATGTGATGATAGCCGCAACGGGTAGAACAAAGGATAAACCGTTCGAGCCGCCAAGCTTGCTCTTATCAACCTGATTGCCTCTCAACATATTGACGGCAACGCGCAAACCCGTGGGCGAAACGCCCGGGTGATTCGCAACCGCAATGCTGTCGAAATCCGGGTTGAGCGCGAGAGCTTCCTGCCAGAGATTGAGATACTGACAGCGAGCCTCGCCCACGCCCTGAGGCCAGTTGGCTGGATTGGCAGCGATCACAGCTTGTAATGCGCCGATCGCCATGCCGTCCTGAGTCCAATAACCACTCAGGGTTGGATATGCCGCAAGGAAGTTAGACATTACCTGCTGGCCGGTCGCTTCATCCCATCTGCCGCTATCTGTTGCCAATACTTTGATATCGGGATATTGAGCGAACACTTCAGCAACGCCGTTCATGCGGGCTACATTGGCGGGATGTCCGGGGAAACCTTCGATCTGAACGATCTCACCCTTGCCGCCAAGTTTATCAGCCAGCCACTGGGCGGAAGTCTTGGCCCATTCCTTCTGGTCAATACCTACATTATATACGCCGGGGACATTTAATTCCTGATCGACCGAGATGACGATGATGCCCTTATTCAACGCTTCAAGCAGCGTCGCATTCAGACCATTCACATCACCGGGGTTGACGAGGATCGCGTCAACGTCCTGTGCGATCAGGTTCTGGAGTTGTTGGATCTGACCAGCTACATCGGTATCGGCACTTTCGATTATGAGCTCGGTGGTGACGTCTGCAGCCATGTATTCGGCATTGACTTCGATCAATTCGGCGATCATCTGCGTGCGATATTCACTGCTAATGAAGGGGTTCGAGATACCAATGGTAAAGGCCGTCTGTTCAGTATCCTGAACAAAGTACTGTTGCACTTCTTCATCGGTCAGGATTTTGTCGAGCAGGTACGCATCCGGTTGGCCTTCACATGCTGCCAAACCATCCGCCAGATTGCTGCTGGTAATGACAGCCGCCAGAGGCAGAACAAACGACAAACCATTTGCGCCGCCGAGTTTGGTTTCATCCACCTGCTTGCCTTGCAGCATGTTGACAGCGATTCGCAAACCGGTGGGCGAAACGCCCGGGTGATTTGCCACGGCGATGGAATCAAAGTCGGGATTCAGCGTGAGGGCTTCCTGCCATAAGTTCAGATATTGGCAACGCGCTTCACCAACACCCTGAGGCCATACAGCCGGGTTGGCGGCGATCACAGCCTGCAATGCGCCGATCGCCATGCCGTCCTGAGTCCAGTAACCGGTCAAGGTCGGGTATGCGGCGAGGAAGTTGGACATCACTTGCTGACCAGTGGCTTCATCCCATCTGCCGCTATCCGTTGCAAGTACCGTGATACCGGGATATTGAGCAAATACTTCCGCAACGCCTTCCATACGCGCGACGTTGGCGGGGTGTCCGGGGAAGCCTTCGATCTGTACGATCTCACCTGTGCCGCCCAATTTATCAGCCAGCCATTTGGCGCTGGTCATTGCCCAGGCCTTCTGGTCAATGCCCACGTTGTACACGCCTGGCACATTCAGTTCCTGATCAACAGAAATGACGATGATGCCCTGCGCTACTGCTTCTTCGAGGGTCGCGTTCAAACCGCTAACATCACCAGGGTTGACGAGAATCGCGTCAACGTCCTGTGCCATCAAGTTCTGGAGTTGCTGGATCTGTCCCGCTACATCTGTGTCTGCACTCTCGATTACGAGTTCAGTTGTGATGCCCTGATCCATATACTCCTGGTTGACTTCGATCAACTCGGCGATCATCTGCGTGCGATATTCACTGCTGATGAACGGGTTCGAGATACCAATGGTGAAGGTCGTTTGTGGGGCCTCGGTTGCCGGTGCTTCCGTTGCAGGCGCCTCGGTGACAGGCGCTTCAGTTGGGGCTTCAGTAGCCGGCGCGCCACAGGCGGCAAGCATGGACGTGATGGCGATCAAGGTGGCTATCACCATTACGAATCTATTCGTTTTGCTTTTCATGTTCATCTTCTCCTTCTGTTTGAATTTATTGAACACATTAACTTGCAAATCGCGAAACTTAAACGAGCGAAACATCACCTCCTTAATATAAAGAATTCAGTGTCAGGAAACAATATGAGGACGGCCATCGCCGATCAAAAAAAGATAATCGAGCGCCAGTGCCAGCGCACCGTTGACGCCGGCCTCGGCCCCGGCGCGGGAAAAATTGATTGAAAGATGGGTGGTCGCCAACGGCAGGGATCGCCGCAATACCGCGCGGCGGATTGCAACCAGTAGATGATTGCCAAAATTCGTAATCCCCCCGCCAATAAAGATGTGGCTTGGGTTGAAAAAATTAACCAGGCTTGCCAATACATCACCGATCATCTGCCCGCTCGAGCGGATGATTTCCAGCGCGGCTTCATCGCCCTCGCGAATGGCAGCGTTGACATCTTCTGCGCGCAGGATTCCATGATTTGAATCACGCATCTGACTCAGGAACGGACTGGTCCTGAGTCGAGCGGCTTCCAGCGCTCTTTCAACAATCGCCGGACCCGCCGCCATTGCTTCAAGGCAGCCTCGATTGCCACAGCGACAAATCGGGCCCTGCTTATCCACGCAGATATGACCGATATCCCCGGCACTTCCATCATTTCCGCGGTGGATCTTTCCATTCGAGATAATACCTGCACCGATCCCGGTTCCCACTTTAACAAAGATAAAATGGTCGATATTCATGCCTGCGCCATAGCGCTGCTCCCCGAGCGCCATAATATTGACATCGTTATCTACAGCCACAAAAGCGGAGGCAAAAGTCTTCTTGAAAAAATCGCGGATGGCAAAGTTTTCCCAATCTGGCATCAGTGGGGGAGCCACCAAAACTGCATGCGTAAAATCCACGGGACCGGGTACACCCACGCCAATGCCCAACACTTGTCCGGGACGGCATCCCTGTGCAACCGTCATCTCACATAATATTTCAGCACATCTCCCCAAAACGACATCCGGCGGCTGGTGTACATCCGCTGGCTCGGAACGACGTTGCAGAATCTTTCCACATACATCTGCCAGTGCCAGATCCACACTGGTTGCGCCAATATCAATACCCGCAATGTAGCCCAGTTCATTGTTAATAAATAAAAGGCGGGGTTTGCGTCCGCCTTTGGACGCGCCCTCGCCTTTTTCAACCAGATAGCCCTGCTCGATCAGGCTGCGGATTTCCTGTGTCGCTTTGGCTTTTGACCACCCGGTAACATTCGAAATATCGATCCGTGAAATATTGCCCTGCCAGCGTAATGCGCGAATCACTTCCATTTCTGCCGAGTCCAGCAGAATGGGGGTCTTGATTTTTTTTGCACTAACAGACACTGAACGAGCCATGTGAACCATAACCTTCAAAGAGAGGGTCGTGCAAAATCAATAATAGATAACAATATGATTATAGCGAAGGGGCTTTGTTAATTCAATAGCCAAACTCGACTAAAAAACTAAGAACTTCGATTTTGTTCAAATCAAAGTATTTGTTGGCAGTTTCAGCCATTGATTTTCTGCCCAAACCTGATCGTTTGTTAATTCGATCTCTTGCATAAGTCTGTAACGCAAAGGCTCAATCAAATTCTTGTCACGGATTTTTTAGATAATTCTGTGGCTAAAAAATATTTTCGCAAGAGGTCCATTATTTACCTTATGCACTACACAGCTCACCCGAGCGCGCGAAGGAAATGACTGTAGAGACTTGACTTTTTAGTGGGGAACTTGTAAAATCTGGTTTGTTAGTCCAGTGAACTTACAAAGTTATATCGTTGCCAGAAACCTCGTGAAAGCGTAGATCGGATAATCCGTGAAAAAGGCTACCCACCAGCAAACAAAGCAACATAACCGCGATCTCGTTTTGCGCACCATTTTTGCAAACGAGTCGATCAGCCGTGCAGAGGTGGCGCGCGTCACTCACCTCACACGTACGACAGTGTCTGAAATTGTGAATGGCTTGCTCACAGAGGGCCTGGTGAATGAAGTTGGCAGGGGTGAATCGATGGGTGGAAAGTCACCAATCCTGCTTAGTGCGGTGGCAAACTCCCGTTATTTGATCGGTTTGAATCTCGCGCAGGATAAATTCATAGGCGCAATCGTTAATTTGCGGGGGGATATCAAGGAAATGGTTGAAGCGCCTGTGCATGATGATAATGGACAAAAAGCGCTTGAGCTTGTTTATCAAATCATAGACCAATTGATGAGAAAAAGAATTAAACCCATTGTAGGCATTGGAGTGGGAACGCCAGGCCTGGTGAATACCCGCGAAGGTCTGGTGGTCAATGCCGTGAATTTGGAATGGCAGAATCTTCCACTTGGGCAGTTACTTGAAAAGAAATACAAGACGCCTGTTTCGATCCTCAATGACAGCCAGGCAACCGCCATCGGCGAATTTGTTTACGGCGGGGGACATGCACCCGATGAAAACCTGATCGTTGTAAATGTGAAACATGGCATTGGCTCCGGTATTTTGGTGAATGGTCGCCTATTCCAGGGTGATGGCGGCGGCGCGGGGGAGATCGGTCATGTAGTGGTGCAGGAAAATGGTGAATTATGCCGGTGCGGTAAACGCGGTTGCCTCGAGACGATCTCCAGCGCGCGGGCTGTGCTTCAACAGTTGAAAATTGATTCGCTTGACAAGGCACAATCGGCTTTTGATTCTGGGGATGCGAATGCAAGACAGGTCGTAACAAACGCCGCGCATTATTTGGGAATCTCACTCGCCAATTTGATCGGGACTTTGAACATTCAAAAGATCGTCATCACAGGCGATATGACTCGTTTTGGAAACGTCTGGCTGGATGCCGTCAACGCGTCCATGCAAAGTGCGGCGTTATCGCGCCTGTCTGAAGATACGCGGCTTGAATTGGGAGAATTGGATTATCGCGCCTGTATTCTGGGCGCTTCTGCATTTTTATTGCTCAATGATTATTCGCTTTTATTCCCACAGGAACGTTGATCATGCAATTGGTCGAACCTAAAGTTAAACCTCCTTTGGATGAAGGCTTCCGACCTGCGGTGTTGGCAAGTCAAAACTTTCGGCGTATGGTCCAGCCTGTTGGGGTGAGGGCAGTGATCGGCCTGGAAAGAGTCGGGGATGGTTTTTCACGCTTCGAAACGTTGGTCTATCCTGAGGGTCATCCGAATTTTGAATCCAATTATCAATATGTGGAGCGTGTTGTAAAGTTTTTATTGTGGCAACGCGGCGGACATACGCTTTACATTGGAGCGCCAGGCCAGATCGCCGAACACATCAGCAAAGTTTATTCGGAAAACGGCGCGCAAAAATTTGACCATCACTTCATGGGGCAGCAGGTTTACGAAAAGGAATTTTCCATCATCTCCTGTTCTGCGGATGAAGTGCCCGCTTCACGCGAAACTGGGAAACTGCTCGGTCGCAATTTGCAGGGATACCGCATTGGGTTTGATCTTGGCGCGTCTGACCGCAAGGTCAGCGCCGTGGTGGATGGAGAACCCATCTACAGCGAAGAGGTGATCTGGGAGCCGCGTAAAAATCTTGATCCCGAATATCACTATCGCGAAGTAATGGCTTCATTGAAAACTGCCGCGAGCAAGATGCCGCGCGTGGACGCGATTGGCGGAAGTTCCGCAGGCATCTATGTGGATAACCGCCCGATGGTGGCTTCGTTGTTCCGCGGAATTCCACAGGAGCGCTTCGATGAGATAAAAAATATGTTCCTGCGTATTCGCGGTGAAATGGGCGTGCCGTTGGAAGTGATCAACGATGGTGATGTGACCGCATTGGCTGGCTCGATGTCCATTGAAGATAATGGCATTTTGGGAATTGCCTTGGGTTCAAGTGAAGCCGCAGGCTATGTGAACATGGAAGGGCACATCATGGGTTGGCTGAATGAACTGGCGTTTGCGCCCATTGATTACAGCCCTGACGCGCCCGTGGAGGAATGGTCTGGTGATAAAGGTTGTGGCGCTTCATATTTCTCACAGCAATGCGTTTTCAGGCTGGCGCCGAAGGCAGGGATTGAAATCCCGGTTAATGTCACCGATGCCGAGAAGTTGAAATTTGTGCAAATGAAACTTGAAGCGGATGATGAAGGCGCGTTGAAGATCTGGCAGAGCATGGGCATTTATTTGGGCTATGGCATTGCCCATTATGCGGATTTTTATGACATGAAGCATGTCTTGATTTTGGGTCGCTGCACATCCGGTCGCGGTGGTGACTTGTTGATCGAGGGCGCTCAGAAAGTTTTCGAAGCTGAATTCCCTGAATTGTTGAAGAAGATTCAATTGCACTTGCCCGATGAAAAGATCCGCCGGGTGGGTCAGTCTGTGGCGGCGGCGAGTTTGCCGTCGTTGTCCAACAAGGAGGTCTTGTGAAGTTTCAGCGCTCCTCAGCAGATGTGTACGTCCCAGATGAAATGTCGATCGAGCAGGCGTTGGCGCGCACGACGCATTTGTGTTTTGCTGCTCATCAGGATGATATTGAGATCATGGCGGCACAGCCGATCATTGAATGTTTTCAGCAAAAGGATAAGTGGTTCACAGGTGTTGTTGTGACCGATGGGCGCGGATCACCACGTGACAATATATACAAGAATCATACGGATGAAGAGATGCGACTTGTGCGTTTCAAGGAACAGCGTAAAGCCGCCATCATTGGTGAGTATTCCGCGCAAGTGATGCTGGATTATCCAAGCAAAATAATTAAAGATGCATCCCAATTTGAACCGGTGGATGACATTGTCGAGATCCTGAAGTTGACACAGCCGCAAATTGTTTATACACACAACCTGGCAGACAAACATGATACGCATGTGGCGGTCGCTCTCAGGGTGGTGAATGCTATTCGAATGCTGGATCAGGCTGAACGTCCGGCGCGACTCGTGGGCTGTGAGGTCTGGCGGGCATTGGACTGGATGTCCGATTCAGACAAGTTCATGATGGACGTATCCAGACATGAAAATCTTCAAGCTGCATTATTAGGTGTGTTTGATTCGCAGATCGTTGGTGGCAAGCGCTATGACCTGGCTTCGATGGGCCGCCGCCGGGCAAATGCCACGTATTTTGAATCGCATGGCGTGGATGAGACAACGGGCTTGTCTTTTGGCATGGATATGACTCCGCTTATCAGTGGCGCAAATATTGAACCGCAAGATTTGGTTGCGGCTCTTATCCAGAATTTGTCTCAAGACGTATCAGATCGATTCAGGCGGATTGGCTAATTCCCATGAATACGTTTTATTCGCACTGCATCAACCAGAGGAAAGGAGGTTGAGAAGAATCATTATCTACTTGTTCGATTTCGACTGTGTAAATTCCTAACCATTCAAAAGGAGAAGAAAATGCGTACCAGATTTTTTGCTTTGCTTACAATACTGGTGTTAGTTAGTATGACCCTGGCAGCGTGTGGTGCACCAGCCCCAACTCCCGAAGTCATCGAGAAGACGGTGACCGTCGTGGAAACTCAAATTGTCGAGGTCACTCCAATCCCGGGTCCCCATCCGGAAAGAGTGATTGAAGGCATCGAGGACGGCGCAGAAATCACCATCTGGACGTTCTGGCTTTCACCGACATTTGACGATTATCTTAAAAGCACGATTGCCCGCTTTAACGAAGCCTACCCTGAGGTGACAGTTAACTGGGAAGATCATCAAGCCACCTTCCAGGATGATCTAAAGAACGCGTTCGCGGCTGGAAATGCGCCGGACGTGATCAACCTGTCCATTTCCGAGGGCTGGGTCAGCGACTATGCTTCGCAAGGTCTGCTGCTGCCTCTTGATGATGTCGTATCCGATGAAGCAAAGGATGTATATTTCCCCAACCTTTGGGATCAACAGGTTGTAGACGGCAAGCATTATCAATTCCCATGGTATCAGGGTATCAATGTCAACCTGATCAACACAAAAATCCTTACCGACGCAGGTCTGACAGTTGATGATTTTCCAAAGACGATCCAAGAACTCCCTGCATTCTGCCAGACCATCAAGGATGCCACCGGCACTTTGTGCGATATCCGCCTCACAGTCAATGACCTACTTGCTCAGATGACCTATGAAGGCGGTGTCAATGTGATCAACGATGACGGAACAGCATTTACTTTTGATTCGCCGGACGCTGTTGCCTGGCTGCAAATGTATGTGGACATGGTCACCGCGGGCACGGTCGATCGGGCGGTACTCGTGACCGACCAGGATCGCGTCGGGCTTGACCTCTTCACATCGGGACAGGCCGCCTTCTATGCTACCGGCCCCAATCTCATTCGTGAGGTGCGCGCCAACAATCCTGCGCTTTATGGGTATCTTAGCGTTGTGCCATCACCCCTCGGCAAATCAGGCGTAGTTGGAAAAGGCCTGATGGCTCTGTCAGTAAAAGCCGATACTCAATATCCCAATGCGTCGCTTGCTCTGGCTCAGTTCTTCAGCAATCCGAAAAGCATGCTCGAGTTCTCGAAAATCGTATCCATCTATCCGTCCACCCCGGCTTCGTATGACGATCCATTCTTCGCGGCTGTCCCGGTTGCGATTGAGGATAGTGCCAAGCCCTACGCGAAGGACGCTGTATCCAAGCTGGCTGACATCCTGCCGAATGTTCCTCACAAAGCAGAAGTCAACGAGATCGTTTTGCAGGCTATTCAGCAGGCACTCTTTGAAGGCGCTGACCCCCAGACTGTGCTGACCGAAGCTGTTGCCGCTGCAAACGCGCTGCTGCCGTAAATCCACCTATCAGTTCGAAACAAGCCCTCTCCCGATCGGGAGGGGGCTTGAATTCAGGCAGAGACCCTTATGAAAAAAAAGTTTTCAATCACACCGTATCTTTTTCTCGCGCCTGCGCTGCTCGTCATTGCGGTCTTTGTCTTGTATCCGATTGGGGCTGTGGTGTATTATAGTTTTACTGAGTACAACATTGTGACACCTCCAGTATGGGTGGGATTGAGGAATTATCAGCAATTATTTCAAGACGATATTTTCTGGAAGGCAATGGGGCATTCATTTACTTATCTGCTGGTGACACCCATCATTATCTGCCTCTCCATCCTCCTGGCTATTGTCGTTAATCGCAAACTACCCGGCATTAATGCGTTTCGCGCCCTCTTTTTCATTCCGGTTGTCAGCGGCAGTATTGCAGTCGGCATAGCCTGGCGGTTGATGTGGGAAAGAAACGGAATCATTAACGGCATTCTTCTCTCGTGGGGCTTACTCGAGGAGCCGATCCAATGGCTGGCTGAACCGGCTTTTACGTTGCCCATCGCCATGGCACTGACCACCTGGTTGGGCGTTGGGTATTACATGATGATCTTCCTTGCCGGTTTGCAAAACATCCCGGAAGAACTGTACGATGCCGCCGTGATCGACGGTTGTACTACATGGCAAAAGCATTGGTACGTCAGCATCCCGGGCTTGCGACCACAGATCACATTCGTCGCCGTGATTTCGAGCCTCGCCGCTTTGCAGGTGTTCAATGAAATCTTTACTCTCACAGGCGGTTTGGGAGGCATCCTCAACAGCGGTGTAACGATGGTCTTCTATCTCTGGCGCAAGGCGTTCCGGTTAAATCAGGCGGGGATGGCATCTGCGATTGCGATGGTGCTCCTGGTAATCACGCTGGCTTTTTCGATATTGAATATGCGGCTTCTGGAACGCCGCACCGAGGCGGAATAATGAGACAATCGCAAGTCGCGAGGGATCACTACCTACTAATAGCCCGCAGCGCGCTTGGGAATGCAACGATCTATCTCATTCTTATCAGCGTAGCCATCGTGACCATATTCCCCTTTGTCTGGATTCTGTTTACTTCCTTCAAAGGACCCAACGACCCAATCGTTTCCATGCCGCCTCAACTTATTCCCCGCGATCCAACGTTTGCCAATTACATTAGAGTCTGGAACCAGCTCCCCGTCTGGCGATTTTATTTGAATAGCATTTTCGCAGCATTTAGCATTGTCGTGTTGAATACGCTCTTCGCCGCGCTTGCCGCATATCCTCTGGCAAAGATGCAATTCCGTGGACGCGATGCAATATTTTATGCACTCCTCGCCACCTTTATTGTTCCGCCAGTATTGACCTCCATTCCAAGTTTTGTGCTGGCAGTCAAGGTTTTTCATTTTTACGATAAACTTCCTTCTGTGATCTTTCCCTACCTTGCAACTGTGGTCAATATCTTCCTATTGCGACAGGCTTTCAAGAGCATTCCTGACGATTTAATCGATGCGGGGCGCATTGACGGCGCCAGCGAGCTTCGTATTTGGTGGAGCATTTTGCTTCCCATTATCCGCCCCTCGCTTGCCACGGTAGCCATCATTACTTTTGTCGAACAATGGAATAACTTTTTCTGGCCTTCGTTGATGCTCCATACAGATGAACGAATGACTCTGCAAGTGGGACTGGTCGCTTTGCAGGGCGCCTTCCTGAACGATGCGCGTGGCATTGCCGCGGGCGTCGTCATGACCGTCGTTCCCATGATCATCTTTTTCGTTTCCCTGCAACGCCAGTTCATTCGCGGTTTGACGGGCGCGGTCAAGGGATGAACTCTTTTCCTATCGAGCAGATCATTGGTCAGAAACTTCTACTTGCTTTTCACGGCATAGAAAAACTTCCATCCGATTTCATTGAGTCCTTTCGAGCACACAGGCCAAGCGGGGTCACCCTTTTTCGCAGTATGAACATGGGGACCCTCGCGCAAATCAAAGCGTTGACCGAATCGTTGCAGCGACTCGCGCGTGACCTCAATCTGCCTCCACTCATCATCGCAACGGATCAGGAGGGCGGTCAACTTATGGCGGTTGGTGAAGGCACACCTCTGTCTGGCAATATGGCACTGGGAGCCACGCGCTCAAAAGAACTGGCGCGCAAAGCTGGTAAAGTGCTCGGGCGTGAAATGGCTGCCCTGGGAATCAATGTCAATTACGCGCCTTGCGCCGACGTGAATATCAATCCGCAAAACCCGGTCGTGGGAGTGCGCTCCTTTGGTGAAGACCCCATGCTTGTTGGAGAACTGGCTGCCGCGCTGATCGAGGGGCTTCAATCTCAAGGGGTTGCCGCGACGGTCAAGCATTTTCCTGGTCATGGGGATACAGCCAGCGATTCACATCATGGACTTGGAACTGTTCCTCACTCAAAAGAGCGACTCCACGCTGTGGAGTTACCCCCGTTCATCGCTGCTCTGAAAGCGGATGCCAAACTGGTGATGACTGCCCATTTGGGAATTCTCTCCATCGATGGACCTGACGCGCCTCCGGCAACTTTATCTCCCAACATCGTCAATGGACTGTTACGCCGCGACCTCGGCTTTGACGGCGTTGTGGTCACGGACGCGCTGGATATGCGCGCCATCCGTCAGGGTGAGTTGTTTCGTGAAGATTGCCTCCGCGCCGTAAAGGCCGGTGTAGATCTGTTACTTGTCACCGGCGACCCGCTGGACCAGACCCGCGCTTTTGAAGCGTTGGTACATGGGGTGCAAACAGGTCAACTCTCGATCGAGGAATTACAAACTTCCGTTGCGCGCATTACCCGTTTGAAAAAATGGCTATCTGAAAATTCCTCCACACCGGATTTAAGTGTGATTCGATCTGCAGAACACATGCAAGTTGCGCATGAGATCGCAGAAGAATCCATCACACTGGTGCGCGACCAAAATAAAATCCTGCCCATCAAACTTGAAGCGGATAAACGGATCGCGGTCATTGTTCCCACTCCGCAAGACTTGACGCCCGCGGATACATCCTCCTATATTAAACCTCAACTGGCAGATGCCATGCGTGCCTATCATTCCCGCGTGGATGAGTTCGTCATTTCGTTTTCGCCTAATGAGCAGGAATCTGCTTCTGTTTTGGAGCGAGTCCGCGAATATGACATGATCGTGGTTGGCACGATCAATGCCTATGCTGATGAAAAACAGGCGAATTTTGTGCGAAATATTTTTCAAGCTGGCAAGCCTGTTATTATTGTAGCCATGCGTCTGCCTTATGATCTGACCGCCTTCCCTCAAGCATCCACTTTTGTATGTACGTACAGCATATTGGAACCGTCCATGCAGGCAGTGGCGAAGGCGCTCTTCGGTTTAGGGGAGATGAAGGGTCGTTTACCGGTATCAATCCAAGGGTTGAATTGAAGCGGGCGAAAGCCCATCCCATTTGTGATGTTCGTAAGGAAGTAGTCATGTCCCTCTATTCTGAAATCACCGAACAACCTGAACGAATCAAATCTCTGCTTGCTTTGCAGAAAAAAACTGTGGAGCAAATCGCCGCCGCAATCAAGAAGCATGAAATTCAATATGTTTTTCTCGCCGCGCGTGGTACATCCGATAATGCCGGGCGGTATGCAAATTATTTGCTGGGTGCAATGAATGGACTTCCGCTTGCGCTTGCCGCACCTTCATTATTTACGTATTATAAAAAACCACCGAGATTAAAGAATGCGTTGGTGATCGGTGTTTCGCAGTCTGGCCAGTCGCCTGATATTGTCAGTGTATTGGAGGAGGGGCAGCGGCAGGGATGTCTTACGCTTTCGATCACAAATGAGGCGGAGTCGCCGCTGGCGCAGGCTTCTGATTTTATTCTGGATATTCAGGCGGGCGCGGAAAAGGCTGTCGCCGCGACAAAGACCTACACGACCGAGTTGATGTCCATCGCCATGCTTTCTGCGGCATTGAATGACAATAAAAAATATTGGAATGACCTGGGCAGGGTCCCGGGTTGGATGAAACAAGTCTTGAAGCAAAATGATTTTATTGCCCAGGGCGCGCAGAGATATCGCTACATTGACCAGGCTGTTGTGCTGGGGCGTGGTTTCAATTATGCGACAGCATTTGAATGGGCGTTGAAGTTGAAAGAGTTGACGTACATCATCGCCGAACCATATTCCTCCGCTGATTTTGCGCATGGTCCGATTGCAATGGTGGAAAGCGGGTATCCTGTTTTTGCGGTTGCGCCTCGGGGCAAAGTATTCACCTCCATGTTGCAGATGCTCAAGCGCCTGCGCGGGGACATTTCTGCGGAACTGGTTGTCATCTCAAACGACCGCAGAGCATTGGCGCTTGCCCAGATGCCATTGACGATCCCCGCTGATGTGCCTGAATGGCTTTCGCCTTTGGTGAGTATATTGCCCGCGCAGTTGTTTGCTTATCATCTGACCATCGCGAAGGGATATAGTACTGAGCAGCCGCGCAGTATTAGAAAAGTAACCGAGACGAAATGACCAAAACTGCAAAAATCACTTTTGTTGATGGCGCATCTCTACTCGCGAGAAATTTGTGAAATATCCCAATGATTGGAAGGCGGGCAGGTGTCGATCTTTTTCGTGAATGTTTTCCGCGTAGGTATCGTGATGTGGATAATGAGTATGCAAATGCGATAAAAGTTGTATGCCAACTTCCCCTGCATCCCCCTGTTCGGTGTGCATGATCAAATGACTAAGCGTGGACCTTAATGTAAATTTTGTGTTGCGGTAAACCAGCCAGCCTGAGTCGCCATTTGGCAGTCTGATATGCAGACCTTCGGTGTTTGGTGAATTATGCATGGACTCACAGGCATTAATCCAGGTGAGGTGGTGGGGATAGGATGCCAGCTTTTCCAGAGCCTCATCGAAATTCAGCCAGGTCACTTCCCCATGCATGGATGCCGTTATGGGACGCGGCGCATGCCGCATGACGAGATATGTATCCTTTTCAACGAAACCATTTTTCAGGAATAATTTATAGGCAGGCTCGTTGTTTCTGATCACTTCCAGATGTGTTTCCTTTGCGCCAAGTTTTTCTGCGTTCGCCAACATGGAATTCATTAATGCCGAACCAGCGCCTGTTCGTCGGGCGGCCGGCAAAACGCCCAGGCGTGTGATCCATGCTGTCTGGTGGCGGAATCCCAACATGCTTAGTCCGAGCACCTGTCCATTTGTGTCGCACGCGACGCAGGATTGGTGCAGATCAACATCAAAGTCTTTCACATATTCATTCAACCTGTCTGCATTCATCGGCATGGGGACCAGATAATCCACCCTTGTCTGGTTGTAAAGATCAGTCAGTTCCTGTATGGTAAAGGCGTCTGCTGGTATGATTTCAAGCGTCATGATGATTGAGCACCCAAAACCGAATCGATCATGTTGACCAGATCCATCAGGGAGAATGGCTTGCACAAGTATCCGTTCAAATTGTAGGCGCTGACAGTTTGACGCACCACCTCTTCGGGCCAGGCGGTCAACACAATAATGGGGGTTGAGGCTAAAAGCGGGTTGCCCTTCAGCCAAACGGATAAGGTCTGACCGTCAGCGTCGGGCAAACCCAAATCGAGCAGGATCAGGTCCGGCTGGGATGTGAACGCCAGTTCCAGTCCTGTTTCAGCATTCCTTGCGAAAAGAAATTCATGCCCGCGTGATTTGACGATCTTTTCAACAAGTGTGATGTTATCCTGAATGTCTTCAATATACAGGATCTTGGCCACAATCGCCTCCTTCCAAAATTACCGACAACAATGGATTATTCTATCACTTGAGGGAATGTCTCCGATTGTGCCCAGCATACGATAAAAACTCACCCTGAAAGGAATCTTTCGGGGTGAGTCAGGTTTTAGAGTGTTTTGTTCGATTCTTATGGGGCTGGCACAAATGCTTCCACCCGTGCCCATAACTCACGGATATTAATCGGCTTGGACATGTACACATCACAACCTGCATCCAGGGCTTTTTCTGCATCGCCTTTCAGGGCATTGGCGGTTACGGCAATGATTGGCACGGTCTTAAGTTCGAGTTTGGTGCTGGCGCGTAAACGGCGCGCCACTTCATAACCATCAATATCCGGAAGGTTGATATCCAGTAATATTAAGTCCACATGTTCGCTTTCGGCTTTCGCGACGCCATCAATGCCCTTCATGGCTTTTAGAAGCAGATAGCCGCGTGGTTCGAGCGCACGCTGTACCAAAGTCATGTTATCTGGGTTGTCTTCAATGTATAGAATATTATGGGTCATGATCTAGTTCCTCATGCATCTTTATAAACGAAATACTCAACTTTGTCCAAGAGTTCCTGGATATTAATGGGCTTGGACATATAGACATCACAACCTGCCTCAAGTGCCTTTTGAGCATCACCTCTCATGGCATTTGCCGTTACAACAATAATTGGCGTATGTGCTAAAACAGTTTTTGTACTTGCCCGCAATCGGCGGGCAACCTCATAGCCGTCAATATCAGGCAGGTTTATATCCAGCAGGATCAGATCTATATCCTGGCTTTCGGCGATTGCAAGCCCTTGAAAACCACTCCTGGATTCAATCAAATTATAACAGTCCGGACGCAGGATCCGCCTGACAAGCATCATATTGTCGGGGTTGTCTTCAATGTACAGGATATTCGGCTTCATTGCTTCTCTCCGTTTAATTCGGATTTATCCTCGATCACCTGAATTACTTGATCAACGAATTTTCGCGGAGGTAATGAACCCTTTTGATATACGGCTTCAATATGACCCTTGAGTCGTTTTCGTTCGTCGGGTGTGATATCTTTTGCGCTGACAACAACCACAGGGATATCCCGTGTGCGCGGGTCAAGCTTAAGTTCTTCCACCAAACCGAAGCCATCAATGCCGGGCATGGTGAGATCAGAGACGATGAGATCGGGCAGTTTCTGACGCGCCATTGCCAGGCCTTCCCATCCATCCTTGGCATGATAGACACGATATGCCTTGTAGCCTTCGAGCAGGCGGCGGATCAGCAAAGCATCGTCCGGGTTATCATCAATCAACAATACAGAAGTGGTTTTTTCATCGAGGTTCTCCAGCGCGGCTTGCAAACCTTCGCGCGGCGCGGGGGATTGATCCTTGCTCAAGTGAACATCCACTGCCCATTGATCGCCGAGTACATGTTTTTCGACCGGGAACGTATGACCGGTGCAATTGACGACAACTTTTTCATCCGCTTTGATCGTGCCGTTGCGGATCAACTTCTCGAGTCCTGCGAAGGCGACGGCTGTTGCCGGTTCGACAGCCATGCCTTCGCTTTTAGCAAGTGCGCGCATCGCCGCGAATGCTTCGGCATCCGTAACAGATTCCATCACGCCGCCAAATTGTTGTGTAAGGTTCCACAAATAGGTATATGCCTTGCCCGGGTCACCTGTCGATAAAATGATGATGCTCGTCTCGGGAATAACGGGGTCAGCAACATCTTTGCCAGCCTTGAAGGCATTGACCATGGGCGCACAGCCTTCAGCTTGAATAATCGCCAATTTTGGGATGCGATCAATTAAACCCATCTTGAACAATTCTTTGAAACCTTGATATACACCTAATGGTCCCAGCCCACCGCTGACAGCCTGAATGTACCAATCCGGGGCGTGCCAATTCATTTGTTCAACGATCTCATAGGCGATTGTCTTCATGGCTTCGCGCGCGGGTATCGAGGTGGCTCCCCGGTCAAGCAGAAGGTGACGCCGTTGGGCGAACTGGGATGCGATCTGTTTCGTTTGATCGTAATTACCGCTGACTCGAATGACTTCGGCGCCGAACAGCGATGCTTCACGCAACTTTTCCTGTGGAACGAGGCTGGTCATGAAGACCCAGAGTTTAATCCCAGCGCGGGCGCAGGCAGCGGCGTAGGCGACTGCCGCGTTCCCTGTGGATGCAATTACTGCTTCCTTGATTCCATTTTCCAACATCGCCGCAACCGCACCGGCGGCTTGACGGTCTTTGAAGGAACTGGTCGGGCCGTAGCGTTCGTCTTTGAAGTAAACAGAAGCAAGCCCAAGGTTGGGAGCGAAGCGTTGTGAAAGCCAAAGCGGAGTTCCGCCCGCGGGGTAAAGGTCCAAAACGGCGGGATTGCTCAGTGGCAGGATGTCCTGATAACGCCACATGTTGGCGGGGCGATTTGGCAGGCCGCGCAGGAGTTCGCGCTTGAAAGCATCGTAATCGTAGCGCGCTTCAAGCCATTGCGATTCACACTTATTGCAGACCGCAGGTACGAAAGGTTCGTAAGGCTGTTGATTGCCACACAGATTACATTCAAGGTGTTTGGGGTGTGCCATGTTATTTTGCCTGTTTTTCGATCACTTCAGTAATTCTGGCTTCGAGAGGCATTTCCACAAAGAACGTGGTGCCCTCACCTTCGATGCCCGTGCTTTCAGCCCACAGGCGGCCGCCGTGCATATCAACGAGTTTGCGGCTGATGGGTAAGCCCAAGCCTGTGCCACCGACTTTGCGTGTGGTGGAGGTATCCACTTGTGTGAACTCATTGAAAACTGCTTCCAAATGGTCGGGCGGAATGCCAAGGCCGGTATCCTTCACAGTGATTAATACACGTGCACCATCCAACTGGGCGACTCGCAGAACGATCTTGCCTGTAAATGTGAATTTAATGGCGTTGTTCACGAGGTTGATCATCACCTGGCGCAGACGTGTGTTATCAGCATAAATTTCGATCTCTTTATCCGAGGTTTCGTCAATGAAGAGTGCAAGATTCTTTTCACTTGCCAGTGTGGATGTGATGCTGGTGACTTCATCCAAAACACTATGGACAGTGAATTTTTCAGGATGCAGGTTCATCTTGCCTGATTCAATCTTTGCCATATCCAATACGTCGTTAATCAGATGCAATAAGTGTTGACCGTTCTTTTGGATCAAGCGCAGGTCATTATCCATATAATCAGTAAGTTTACCGTCCAAGCCTTCCAGCATTACATCAGTAAAACCCAGGATGGAATTCAACGGTGTACGCAATTCATGCGACATATTGGCGAGGAATGCCGATTTGAGGCGATCCAATTCCTGCAATTCACGGGCGCGTTGTTGTAGTTCTTCGTTCAGGCGCAGGGTTTCGAGATGGATGCTGGCTTGCGCGGCGATGGAAGCTGCAAGTTCTTTGGCTTCGGGCGAAATGTTTTGCATGCCCATCACCTTCAGTTGCCCAATGGATTCACCTTTCACAACCAGCGGCTGTTCAAAGGCAAAGTTCGATGGGATGGTTGCTGTTCCAATTGGGGTAACATTGTTCGAGTCGTAAATGAAGCCCAGTGCTGCATCATCCTGTTCCTGGGTATAGGTCTCCCAGTTTTCACGGGTGAGGCGGCGTGTGGCGGCTTCTGCATCGGCACGGGCGCGGGCGGCATCGGCAAGCAGGCGAATATTTTCCACTTGTTGCCCGATCTGCGCGGCGACGGAACTAATCATCGTGCGATCTTCCTCGGTCAGCGGGCGGGTGGGATCTGCTGTTACAAACAACCTGCCGACCTGTTCATCCAGCACGCGCACGCTTTCCTGATGATCATGTTGGGCGGGCATTTGCTCCATAAAAGGTTCCACTGCGTTCTGATCATATGTATATCCGATGCGCTCACTGTTGCGGATGCCATCCAAAAATGATTCCCAACTTTGATGCGTAAATTGACGCGTGGCATCCAATGCTTCTGCGCGGGCACGCTCGGCGGCGTTGAGCAGTCGCAGGTTTTGAATTTGGAGCGAGACCTGTTGCGCCACTGCGCTTGCCAGATTCTCGTCCTCAGTTGTGATCGAGCGCCCAGCAGAGGAATGAACCTGCATTTCTCCGATGACCTGTCCGCTGGCGATCAGTTGGGTCGTGAGCGAGTTTTCAGATTCCGGGATTGTCGAAGATACCAATTCGATGGGAGTAAGGTTGTTGTCCCTGAAAACATAACCAACCTTTTCCTTTTCATATAGCATGGGAGCGGATGAAGACGCATCATTTCCCGGGCCGGTAACTGTTTTTGCAATTCGAGGGGCGGAATCGGCGTTTTGGCTTTCCGCGCCAGCCCTGGGTTTGTCAAGAAGCGTTTCCAGTTCATGAATGCGCGCGTTCAACATTTCGATCTCGCGCTGGTATTTCAGGAGATCCGCTTGCGATTGCGGGACGGGATTCTCCATACGTTCCAATGGCAGATTCGCGTCTGTGCGCAAAGTATTTGCAGATCCAGTTAGAGGCTGGTCTGCAATACTTTTAATATCTGAAAAAAGCTTATTGACCCGTTTATTGGCATTATGGCTAATGGACATAGGTCATGATCTCCTGCTGAACCTGTTACCGTTTACGATTTATCTTTCATGCTTAACTGGGCGATGGTCATGGGAGCGCCCAAGGCGTGACCCAACTCGCGCGCCGCAATTTGCAATACAGCTTCCACGGAGGTGGCGCTTTGGATCTTCTGGCTGATAATGTTCAAGGTACTCTCACGATTCGCCTGTTGCTGGGCACGGGCAAAGGAACGTGCGTTCTGTAAGGCGGTGGCCACCTGCGAAGCCAGCGTGGTTTGGATATTGGCGTCCTCTTCCGTGAAGGCATTGATACGGTCTGATTGAACATCCAATACGCCGAGAATTTGATCGCCGATGAGCAAAGGCACAGCCAATTCGGAGGCGGTATCTGGCAGGAGTGAGTTGGAGAGCCAGCCCGGTTCATTGCGTACATCGTTCACAATGACCGGTTGTTTTGTGCGCGCGGCGCGCGCCACCAGCGATTGTTCCTGATCCAGAAGAATGGCTGTTGTGCCATGTGTGCCCTCGTGCTCTTCGCCTTCCGCCCAACCGCAGGCGGCGATTTCAAGTGAGGAGGTGTTTTCATTGAATATGAAAACGTGGGCATGGTACAAGCCGAACTGACGCTGGGTAAGCTGAACGACCGAAGCCAGCATTTTATCTATATTCAATTCCTTCGATGACACAGTACTGATTTCAGCAACCGATGATAGTTGCTGGGCGCGTTTATCCAATTCGATCTGCCCGCGTTTGGTTTCTTCGAATTGACGCAAGCCTTCAATGTGTGCGCCGAGACGTTCGGCAACAGCACTGGCAAGTTCAAGCGCTTCGCTG
>Ga0180069_1000014_pt1 | contig 46291 bp, 39 predicted proteins | sample EasRivERM_16_10D_2_FD_121793 | JGI IMG/M metagenome (GOLD analysis project Ga0180069, IMG submission 121793) | Soil microbial communities from meander-bound floodplain in the East River, Colorado, USA - East River metaG ERMLT231B'_16_10D | ecosystem: Environmental > Terrestrial > Soil >...
AAACGTGTTCATTCATCCTTGAAGTACCTGACCCCGGCAGAGTTTGAGGCGGCCTGGCTTTTTGAGCTGAAACTTGATAGCCAAGTGCCTCTTTAGTGTCCAGTTTTATGGGTGCAGTACATACCAATGACAGAGGCTTATGTTACTCAGACTTATCCCGGAGTAGAGCCAGCGATTGTTGCGGCAGGCGCAAGTGTTGGCTTGGCATTTGTGCTTGATGTCGCGTCAAAGATAGGTGAAGATTGGAAGCCCGTTGTTTTTGGTAATTGGGTTAGCACAAGAATACAAAAATTGCTCAAGGAAAAATAAGTTAGTTGTGTATTATTCAAACAAGAAACCACCTACGCTGATAGAGAGTGGGTGTGGGTGGTCGGTGCGGACTGAAGTCCTGCCTCAGCGCGTGGAAGTCCGCTGGAAGCGGACTAGCGCGTCGCGCTTCCATGTGCTGAGCGAGGGGCTGCGTAGCGTCCCGACACGATGCGGTGATTTGAGCGTGGTGTAGACGAAGTCCGCTGCGGGGGTAAAAAGTGTGCGTTTCCTTTGTAGGCTGGGTGGGTTAAGACATAATACATATTCGTAAACAACATACTCAAATTGGATATAGGCTTGCTGTTTCCAGGAGAAGAGATTATGGCTAAAGAATTAGAACTCACCCAAAAGCGACAGGAGGCCAAAGCGGAAATCCTTGCCCTTAAGAACAAGACCGCGCTGGAAATTGTTATTAAATTTCTCAGCAAATTATTCCCAAAGTCTTTGTCAGAAAAGAATCCCATATACTGGCTGTGCCAAATAATTTTGCTGAATGCACTAATCTTACTTCCTGGTCTGCTTCTATCAATTCCTTTAGGTGATTTTGAGCGATCGAGAGATCTTTGGATGCCAACTGTGGTCGCTACAGAATGTATTGTTCTGGGATTTATCGTCGCCCATATATCCCACCAAATTTTGTTCAATGATATTTCGAATCGTATCGTTGAAAAAATTAACGATATTGAAAGTCTTTCAAAATTAATTAATTGGCTCGAAGCATCATGGTCTATTCGAACTATTTCTGTATATATTCTGGTGTCTTGGTTCTTGTATGAAGTTTTAGTGATTGCAGTCGTCAGTTATGCCCGCCAGAGCTTCATTGGTCTTAGCTTCACATTGATGGCCATACCAGCTGGGTTTTGCTTCGGATTACTCTTTCACTATGTCGTTTGGATTACACTTATTAATTTTCAATTGAGAGATTATCAATATGATTTAAACGCTCTTTCACCAGCAACTTCTGAGGTTGTCACCAACATTTCTAGAATATCAAATACACAAATTTATCTTCTTGCCGTTTTGTTTGCGATTCTCACTCTCATCACATCATTAGAGAAATTCGGACCAGCAACTCCAACTATTGCTTTACCGGTTGTTCTAATTTGCTGGACACTTATTACTCTTCAATACATGATTACTCGCTCGACAATCAATAGCATTATCGAGAGGGCAAGATGGAAAACACTTAACAAACTCCAAGCACAGATAAATCAAATTGAAGCAGCAGATATTCTTTCAGACAAAGATACATCAGAAAAGATTTTGCGGCTTGTAGATATTCATGGGCGGGTTGTAGCATCACGAACCAGCACTTTTGATTTTAAATCTATATCGGCCTTCATTAGTCAACTCATGTTGCCGCTGCTTGGTTTGTTGTTGGGGAATCTCGATGAGCTATTGAAATTGTTGGGCAAGTGAATTGCCGCGCTGATAGAGAGTGGGGTGGGTGAGCGGTGCGGACTAAAGTCCTTCCTCAACGCGTAGAAGTCCGCTTTCAGCGGACTCTGAGATCAGCCCGTAGGGCTTCCATGAACTGAGGGAGGGATTTATCCCGCTCCGTGCGATGCGGTGATTTGAGCGTGGGCGAGCCAGCGCGTTTTTTTACGTGCTGAACAGTCCCCACCTACCAATGGCGACAAACAAAGAGAGAGCAAACAAGAATAAATTCACAGGCAGGATGTTATATTCCTTCAATCGGATGTGCCATTGTGCTGCGAGGATTTGGATGATGCAAAAACCAATTGCCGCCAACGGGGTCAGCCACGGGACGATATCTGTGGGAATAGGGAATAACATCCCTGCTACGCCCAGAAGTTGGCTGGCTGCCACAAAGCGTATGTAACCATCTGACGACCGCCGCGCCCATTCCTGATCGGCGCGCATCTTTTCGAGTTGAAAGAGCTTGCGAAATGCCGCCGAGCCGTAGATCAAAGCCAATAAAATCTGTGCCACCCATAACGCAATATTCATAGAGATGCTCCTTTTGGCTGGCTTAATGATAGCCTTTGGGGAGGCTAGGGTGAGAAAGTCGAAGGGTCCAAAGCATAAATCCCAAGGAATGTCACCGCCAGACAAGACGCGATAATGCCCATAAACACCAGAATGAGTGGGATAAGCCAACGATTCATGGTCGACTCGATCTCAGCCTTTTGCGGATCAGTGGCGTCGTAGAGGACATTTACACTCTGACCGATCTTATGCCCGGCCGGACGCGATCCAAAAGCAGATGTGAACCTGATCTTCTCTCCCGATGGAACTGTGAATTCAACCACTGGACAAAAGATACTGCTACGTTGGGTAACTTGCGTGGTCAACTCAACCACAGTACCGGTCGCCGCGACGCGACTCTCCATGCTCCGTTGCTGTTTAATATAAGCCCAGACTGCGCCGCCAAGCAATCCCAAAGCCGAAATTCCGAAACATAAGCCCATGAATAGAAACATATTGATCTCCTTCAACGATTTATGGAGTAACTGCCGCCCCTGTGTAATTATCACTATAACAGATTATTAGATAAACTCACCGCGTACGGTAAGGTGGCCTGATTCAATTCGCCCACGTTATAGGGCATGAGGTGGGTGGTCGGTGCTGAAGTCCTGCCTCAGTGCGTGGAAGTCCGCGTTAGCGGACTCTGTGATCAGCCCGTAGGGCTTCCATGTGCTGAGGGAGGGATTTATCCCGCTCCTTGCGATGCGATGATTTGAGCTCAGGCGTGGACAAGGTCTGCTTGCGGGGAATATCTTCAGTCGCAAAACTGGGTGCGACAAAACGATGCGAACCGTGCTATAAGTGAATATGACAACGCAAGTCCAATCGATCCACGTGTTCAAAAAGGAAAATATGATGACCCAGAACCAACCCAATGAATCGGAACAGGAGCAGAAACAAAAACTGCAAAAAGAGGAACGTCTGCAACTGGATCAGGAACAGGAACAACAACAAAAACTGCGACAGCAGGAACGCCTGCAACTCGAAAAGGAACAGGCTGAGAAGCAAAAACTGCGCCGTCAGGAACAACTCAAGCTGGAGCAGGAACAGGTAGAGAAGCAGAAACTGCGGCGCCAGGAGCAAATCCAACTGGAGCAGCAACAGCAACAGAAGAAACAGTAAGGGTTGAAAGAGGAAAGATGGGACGGAGGAGGGGATACCGTCTCTTTTTGTTTTATGCGTTAGCGCCAAATTTGCCTAAAGTACTCAGCGAGCGGATATTGGTAAGCAAGATGAAAGATTGCGAAAGAGCAAAAACAGAAAAACAAAGGATAAAAGCCCGCTTCTCAAAAAGATAAATTCCTTATACTATAATCATTATGAAGTCTCAAATCTCATTCAGGAGGAAAACAAAATGTCAAAACGGTTTATCACGGTCTCTCTGCTGATCATTCTGATCTCAGCCTGTACTCGTCAAGTTGCCGCACCTACTCCACTGGTGGGAACATTTCAACCTGTGTTCTCGAACACTGTGGAATCCATCCCGACAGCCACCGCAACTCCGCTCATCATCGGGGGAACCGAGCAACCTGTACCAACCACTGGTGTAGACTGTCCCGGTGCGCCTGCGTTCCATGTCGCGATCGGACAACAAGTCATTGTTGTAGTGGATGATACTGACAAACTGAAATTAAGAGAAATCCCTGAAATTTCCCCCGACACGGAAGTGAAGGGGTTGGACAAGTTCACGCAATTGAAAATTTTGGAAGGTCCAGTATGCGTCTCTTCTACAGATCCAGAAGTTTCCTATTGGTTCTGGAAGGTGGAAGTCCTGCCTAATGGCGAAATTGGCTGGGTTGCCGAAGGCGACTCTTTAAATTACTTTATCGAGACAGCATCCGAACAATCTTTACCAACCTCTGACTCCAACTGTCCCGGTGCGCCCGTGCCCCATGTCGCGACCGGGCAGGAAGTCACTGTTTTGGCGGACGATACTAACAAGCTGAAATTAAGGTCAGAGCCTAAAATTTCACCCGATACAATGATGATGGATTTGGACAAATTCACCCAGTTGAAAATTTTGGAGGGTCCTGTATGCGTCTCTTCCACAGATCCAGAAGTTTCCTATTGGTTCTGGAAGGTGGAGGTCATTTCCACTGGCGAGATCGGATGGGTTGCCGAAGGGAACTCCTTAAATTACTTTATTGAGTAAGAGATTCGATCCTTAAGCTTCATATGATGGTTTTCGATGCCTCCGCGCGGGAATGGTGAACGGTGCGGACTGAAGTCCTGTGTCTCGACAAGCTCGACAACCACCTCAGCGCGTGGAAGTCCGCTCACCCACAGGGTGCTTCGCAAAGCAGACTAGCGCAAAGCCGATGCACTGACTGCCCGACAGGGCGTGTCGAAGTGGCTTCCATAAACTGAGCGAAGGGCTGCGTAGCGTCCCGACATGATGCGATGCTTTGAGAGCAGGCATGGGCGAGAGACCTCTCCCTGATTGAGACGATCAATCGGCGGGACGTTATATCAAACGCCCCGCCTGTAATAATATGTCTGTTGCTGCACCTGTATCCCTTCCACAGAATACCAGATGTTACTAGGGTCCGATGTAGGTCTGCCGGCGAGATTCAAAGGCATCAAGATAGTATGCTCCCAGGGTAGTCGCATCTACTCCTGTAACTGCACCCAGCCTGACACTGTCGATGCGTCGTGTGTCATTATCCACACCACTTAGACTGCCACTCTGAACACCGTCTATCCACAAATTTACACCACCGTTGTTGGCACCCGCCGCAGTTGCAGCCCACCACTCCATCTCGATAGAATGCAGGGCATCACTGATCGTAGTCCAATTGGTACTCTGTGAACTACTACTGTCGTTGTATTGTCTCAATCGGATTTGATAGTTCCCCCCAGAAAAGCGAAAGTCGACATGGAGCATTCCTGTAGCATCGTAACCGGTGAAGATAGAGTGAAAATTGCCATCAGTCATGGTGATGCTGTTGGGGTCAAAGTAGAAGCGGGCTCGATAGCGCTGCTCGGCGTTGGGCGTGTCGTCATTGACATAGAGATTAGTAGTGTCGTTGATCGCCACCTGCATGCCGTTCGAGCCCACCAGTGCTGCCGAGGTGCTGACACTCAAATCACCTCCGCCAGAACTGGCTGAGGACCAGTCTGAGGAATTACCCGACTCGAAGCCGTTGGCAAAAATCAGATTAGGCAGAGGCGTGTTCGTGGCTGTGAAGCCGTCGGCAAAAATCAGATTAGGCAGAGGCGTGTTCGTGGCTGTGGATGTCGGGGAAGACCCAGGTGTATTGGTAGCTGTTGCTGTCATGGTGGATGTAAGGGTGGGGATAAAAATCGGGGTCGCTGACGCCGTTGGAGTCAATGTGTGAGTTGCAGTAGGTGTAAATGTGGCTAAAGCCGTTGGCGTGATGCTAATGGCTCCCGTTGGGTGTGTCCAGTCTGTGTATCCAATTGTCATACCATATCTTATAGGATAGGAAATGTCGCATCCGGCAGGGGTATAGCCGTACACTGCTTTAATGAGATGTTTTATAGCCGAAGCGCGGGACGGTTCCCACCAGGAGGTTGACGTATTGTTTTCAAGGAAACACACATAATCTACCGCCCGCAGTACTGCTCTGTCTTTAACCTCAAGTGATGAATACCCTGCTCGGGATAATATTAGGGCGGCAGGTACATAGCCTTGCAACCCCGTCCATTCATAGCCAGTCCATACTGGCGGCCATTGAAAACTGCCTCCCCGTACAATATCATTTATGACTGCCCCATCTATACGTATACCGTTTTTAGTAGTATCTTTGGGATTGACAGCGCACGCTTCCGTGTATGTACTGGCGTAAGACCAACCACCATTGAAGCCTGTTTTTATATTTATTTCCGTTTCCGGGTTATTAGTCTTGTCGCATGAATATAGTCTGAACCTGTTCCACGCATAGTTAAGTTTTGTGGTGTTATCTGTATAAGCGGCAATTGCCGCATAAACAGCCCCCTCTTGGGCTGATGCATTACTGCCTGAACTAAACGGGGTCAGCATGATTTGTGCACCGGAGTTGTTGTCTGCCAACGTCCTTGTCAGAAAACTTGCTATCCAGATCGAAACCAAACTTAAATCCGCATCGGTAAGATTACCGCTGTTTCTCATCACATCTGCGGCGATTGTATATCCGAGCATATTTCTTCCAATTGCCAGCCATCGAGAACCCTCCTCTGTGCCGATTGCACTCAGTAGTCCTTGCCTCGTTTTGTCACAGTATTGGTTTGTTCTGGCGCAAACGAACGCTCCAGCTAGCACATATTGTTCATGGTTGGAATTTTGGTCGGATACACTGGCAGAACCCCATGAAGCTCCCGCATTAGACAATACCGATTTCCATGCCGCCCCGCTGACAGGTCTGCTCATCAGCTCGCTTTGGGAAATCCATATTCCGCTTCCCACAAGTATACTAGCAGTTGCAGATGATGCACCTGCACTGTAATAGCCTCCAAATGCCAGGGCGAATGCCACAAATATACTTATTGATTGAGATATTAGTTTGTTCATTTTTTCTCCTTCGCAAAGAGCAATGCTATCTGGTATCACTAGCAAGCAGTAGAAATACATCCAACCAGCTTGCAACCGGGTTGCATGAATTGTTTGAAATCTATGATCTTGTTTCCCGGGTTTCATCAGTTTTCTTTTTATGGAATTCGATATTTATCTGCAGCTCCTTTAAAAATAATGTGTTGCCATATAAAGGTAACATCCCGCCAATTGTGGAGCGAGTCAATATGCGTAAAGTCACTGAACGTTATTGTTAATTCGAGGGCTTACTTAAGTAAGCCCCATAAAAAGAAGCCTGTTTCAAATGGTATTAACGCGAAAAATGCCATATTTGCAATACGGACTTTAGGAAAATTTAATTTTCTCCTCTCATCGCGAGATGAACAGGCAAGATGTTTTTTAATTTTTTATCATGGGACTCTGTGTCTTTGCCTTCCTGATCCCTGGTTTTGGAGGCTTGATCGCTGTTCAAATGAATTTGTTCGCTTATGTAATGGGTAGGGGTCCCGCATCATATGGCGAAGTCGGATTCTTATGTAGCGCGCTGCATCAGCTTGGGTGGTTTGCCATTATCTGTTTTTTGACCTTGCATGTTGGAGTGGCGTTCTACCATCAATTCATCATTAAGAATAACCTGCTCAACCGCATGTGGTTCTCAAAGGAAGCATTAAAGATGAAATTTATTCTTTCAAGTTTTCAGCCACAGATTTCACTGATTTACACAGAATAAGCCAGTCTGTTATAGAGGGTTGGCTTATCATTTAGCTTATTTCCCAACAATTAATTCAAAAATCCGCGCCAATCCGTGCAATCGGTAGCTAGATTCTTAGATTTTGGGGTAATCATGTTTTGATTGAATTGTGTGCAGGTAGTAAATACACTTGAGAGGGCGCTTTGAGCGCGGGCATGAACGGGTCTGCTGGGGGGATGAGTCGCGAATAATGTCGTTGTCGAGTTCTCCCTCACCCCGATTGTGACGATCTTTCGTCGGGACGAATCCCCCCTCTCCCAGCGGGAGAGGGTAGGGGAGAATTTTCCCAAATACGACAATAGAAATTATGTATGCGGATTCGATTTATAACGTGTTCAGATTTGCCCACAGGGTGCTACGTAAGGGGGACTCGGATGGTGAACGCCCGGACGACAAACCATGCGGGCTCAGTGCTAAACGACGTTACAGCGCCCTCCGCTGGCTAGCCCGTAGGGCTTCCGTTTTGAGCGCGGATGTGGACGAGGTCCGCTTGCGGGGGGATATAATACAGAAAAAACCTTGACGGAAAGGTAATTATGGATACCTTCAAAAGTTATTCTGTTTTTTGGTTTGCCGTTATCACAGTGCACTCTCGTTTGGAGCATACCTTCTGCCTCTGCCCGTCGAACAAAGAAGTTTACTTGTCCCTGTGTTGTTGGTATTGATTCCGGCGCTTGTCAGCATCCCGCTGGCGTTCATCACCGAAGGTAGGGATGGAATTCGCCAGATGTTTTCAACTGCCAGCATGAGGCGCGGCGGAGTCAAATGGCTGTTGATCGGGGTCGGCATCGGCGCAATGGCGCGCGTAGTCGTTTGGTTAATCGCGGTTTTGCTTCGAATGCCCATAAACGCTGATCTGAGCGATCTCTCTGCCTGGTTCATTCTCGTGGCGACGATCCCATTAGCACTCTTCGAAGAGATCGGGCGGCGCAGTTATGCGCTCGACCGCGTATTGAAGACACGTTCACCATTGGATGCGAGTCTGCTGATCGGCCTGCCGTGGGGCTTCCTGCATCTGACCATCCTTTTGCCGGGATGATGTCTGTAGGCGTGTCAGTCATCGCACAGGTGGGAACAGTTATTTTGCTATCAGTGATTCTGACGTGGACATACGTCCGTAGTGGCCACAGTCTGTGGGTCGTCACACTTTTATATGGTGTTCAGAATAGGCTGGTCGTTCTCAATCGCGGACTCTCCATAGTCCCTGCGAGCTGGTTGTTATTTGCCGCGTATTTCATTTTGGCAGTCGTTTTGATTCTTTTTGATCAACGTACACTTTTGGCGAAACCTTCCATGGCGTGAGCAACGCACGGACGTGAATGTCCACGCTATTCAAACGAAGCCGACTGGAAGTCGGCTAGTCCGCTAACTGCCCTTTAGGGTATGAGCGGACTTTGTAGGTATGGCTCGGACGTTCACATCGGGGCGGGTAATGGGTGGCGATGAAAATTTGGGGAGACTCGGCGATGTGTTGAGCTTAGCGGAAAATTATCTCAATACTAATGATGATTGATAATAAAGAGTCTGCTACGCAAGGCATTAATCGCCGCAGTGGACGCAACTCAATCCATGGAGGTGTGTTCTCTTTCATGGGTGAGATCATTTTCCTGGAGGGTGAATTTTCTACAGTTTTAGGTAGGGTTGGCATGGCGTTCACCTGTCCTGTTGGGAATACAAACAAAATAAAACACTTTATCAAAGGAGAAATCATGTCAACAGAAACAAACCCCAAAATCTCTGCCCTGCTCCGCTTCCTGACCCTTGTGGAAGTTGTGGTACTTTTTCTGGCGGGAGTGGGTATATTCTTCCTGCCAAAAGTCGTTGCGCCATTCTGGCCATGGGAATTACTACCCTTCAATGCCCGCTTCCTTGGTGCAGTGTACAGTGCTGCATGTCTGGCGGTGGTGATCCAAACTGTCTATGGGCTGGTCTCCCGCGCGGCTTGTCACGCCCATGATCTTCCTCTTCACCTTTATCATCATCGTCTTGTCTTTTATCCACATCGCTCAATTTGATTTTCAACGCTGGGAAGTGTGGGTATGGTTTCTTCTATATTTCGCCCTTCCGATTAACGCCGCCTATCATCTATGGTTATATCGGAATCTCCCGCCTGCTGATCCAACTCCGCCATCCAGCGCGGGACGAAACATACTGCTTGCCCAAACTGTCATTTTGGGACTTTATGGCCTCGACCTGATGTTCATCCCCGCCATTGCAAAAGGGATCTGGTCATGGCAGATCGACGATTTCCATGCCCAAGTGTATAGTGTCACTTTCATCACGCCTGCGATTGGCGCCTATGTCCTTACGAAAGGCGCATCCAAAAACGAATGGCTCACAATGGGATTCACCCAACTCATCCTGGGACTCTTCCCCATCCTCGGCGTCATTATTGTGGACGCATCGGTCAAACGCGTGAATTGGTCTGCCGCGGCGACATGGATCTGGTTCACGCTTTTTGCAGTTATCTTCATCATTAGTCTCTGGATGGTTGCGGAAGGACGAAAGCGAACATAGATGAAATAGACTTTAACCACTCTCACAAGTCCTGCCTCAGAGCGTGGAAGTCCGCCGGATGCGGACTAGCGCAAAGCCGTTGCACTGACTGCCCGACAGGGCGTGTCGAAGTGGCTTCCATGAACTGAGCAAGGGGCTGCGTAGCGTCCCGACACGCCGCAATGCTTTGAGCGCGGGCGAGATGCGCTGCGGGGGATGGATGGGGTCAACGCATTTGGTGATGAAATTGAAAGAGGGTAAAATAAAGATATGGAACAAAAACAGTTACGCCGAATTTTGCGTGCTTTACGGAAAGAGTTGAACACTGCCCTTGGCAAACGTGTGGAGAAAATTATCCTTTACGGATCCCAGGCGCGTGGTGACGCGTGGAACGATTCTGATATCGATGTGCTGGTCGTTTTGAAGGATGATTTCAAATATGGTGTCATGTTGCGAAAGACATCCAAAATCGTAGCAAAATTATCTCTGGAAAATGATGTGGTGATTTCCCGGGCGTTTGCTTCACGTCAACAATATGAGCAAAGTAAAATGCCTTTTCTGATGAATGTCCGTCGTGATGGGGTGACGATATGATTCCTGAGATTGAAGAACTGTTGGAGAGGGCACGATTAAGTCAAAAAGCCGCCGCGAACTTATTGCGCGACGGCTTTACTAATTTCGCGGCTTCACGCGCATATTACTCGATGTTTTATGTTGCGCAGGCACTCTTGCTTTCAAAGGATATGAGCTTTTCAAGTCATTCGGCGGTCATTGCCGCGTATGGCAAAGAGTTTGCCAAGACAAAACTTTTAAACCCGGAATTTCACCGTCTCCTGTTGGAGGCGCAGGATAGACGAAATATAGGAGATTATGGAATGATCGGGGGAATTGAAGATAATGAAGCACAGGAAATTATGGATTGGTCAAAGAAGTTTTTGAAGGCGGCAGAGAAGTATTTCACACAAGTGTTCTAGCATAGGCATCCTCTTTGAGCGTGGGCGTGGACCGGTCCGCTGGGGGGTAGGTTATTTTGAATCCACCAATTTGCCAGCGTTTTTTAGAACGTCTGTGCTATAATCGAACATATCGTTGGGCACAACAACATATAGTTACGGAGACACCCCACCGCTCACCCAACGTACATCTTTAACAATTGAAGAGAATATGACGATGAAAAAAACAATTCGTCACTGGTTCATATTAATTGCCTTATTAATGACCAATGCCTGCGAGACCAGTGATCCCGACTCCCTTCCAAACAGACCGATATTTGGTCTAGCCCAACCCAATACCAATACTGCACTGCAAATACTGCCTCCTGCCAACGGGGCGCAGACTTCACATCCACTTCAAATTGACGCCATGCGCGCCCGCGATTTTCCGGGCAGCGACATTGTGATCGAAGCTGTCCTTGACCCGGGTGTGAACTATAGCCGTTACTACGTTTCCTATCTCTCTGATGGATTAAAAATTTACGCGCTGATGACGGTTCCCAATGGGGAAAAACCAGCCACCGGCTGGCCTGTCGTTATTTTCAATCATGGCTACATCCCGCCGGATGTATACCGTACCACCGGACGCTATATTGCCTATGTGGATCAAATCGCGCGCAATGGCTATATTGTCTTCAAGTCTGATTATCGCGGTCATGACAGATCTGAAGGCGTGGCAGGCGGCGTGTATACTGGACCGAATTACACCATCGATGTGCTCAATGCAGTCGCATCCGTGAAACGCTATCCCGACGCAGACCCCAATCGCATCGGCATGTGGGGACACTCCATGGGTGGTTATATTTCCCTGCGTTCCATGGTGACTACTCAGGATATTAAAGTAGCTGTGATCTGGGGTGGAGTGGTTGCTCCCTACCCGGACCTCTTCACGCGCTGGAATCCCGGTGCACGGTTTACGGATCCAGCACCAGGGTCATGGGTCTATTCGCTGGAACAGACATACGGTTCTGCGGAAGCAAACCCCGAATTTTGGAATTCCATTTCAGCGAATGGTTATCTAAGCAATCTCAACCGACCCATCCAATTGCACCATAGCACAACCGATGAAGAAGTCCCCTGGGAGTTCTCGCAAATGCTCTATGATGAAATGCTGGGAGCGAATCAAGTTGTGGAATTTTTTAGCTACGAAGGCGATAATCATAATATCTCACTTAACTTCAACCTGGCCATGCAACGTACGGTCGAATTCTTTGACCGCTATCTTAAACCGACTGATTAAACCATCCGGGCTCAATGCGCAAGCACCTTCCGCTTTGAGTGCAGACACGTTTACGTCCATACGCGACGCACAATCACAGATGCGGGGTTAAATAGGAAAACCAATTTACAGGTGATTCATGAAAATGATTCGTACCCTCATATTGATCGGCGGGCTGGTGATTCTGGCGCTGGCATTCGGGTTCATCTTCCGCATTCCGCTGGCACTCAGCATCTGGCCCTGGGAGGATGGGCGTTACTCGTATTTATTCATCGGCTCGATTCTGGCGGCGGTCAGCGCGGCGGCATTATGGATCGGTTGGACGGGGGAGCTGGGCATACTCCCTGCAGGGTCGCTCAATGTTTTCGTGATCGCGTTGACCTCCTCCATTTATTTTTTCAAGCTCGCTTCACAAGGACGCTCCGACATGCTTATCTTTGGTCTCGCCTCTGCCCTGATGGCAATCATCAGTGGCGCGGTATTTTTCTGGAGTCGCCGCCTGCCTCTCACCGACTCGCGTCCCACGCCCATGCCTGTCCGCGTGTCGTTTGGGATTTTCATCGCCTCACTCTTTCTGGCGAGCGGGGCATTGATCCTGCGGATGCCTGTCTTTCCATGGGACCTGAACCCCGATTCCTCCGTCATTTTCGGCTGCATCTTTTTTGGCGACGCCTTTTACTTCCTGTATGGTTTGTTCCGCCCGCGCTGGGGGAATGCCTTTGGTCAACTGCTGAGTTTTTTGGCGTATAATTTGGTACTCATCGTCCCATTCGTGTTGTTGTTCGATACCGTGAAACCCGAGCGCATGCTCAACCTGGTCGTTTATACTGCCGTACTGGTGTATAGCGGCGGGCTGGCAGTCTACTACCTGTTGCTCGATCCACAAACCCGTTTTGGAACCTGAATAATATAAAAGCATCCCACCGACAATCATTTGCCAGTGGGATGCTTTATTAATACATCTGCATTCACTCTACTGATCTGTTCGGCGCAAGATCCACAAGCCGGAGTTCATGTCACTGGCATAGATGAGTCCGGTTGCTTCATCATACACCACACCCCAAACCTGCGGCGCGTTGGAGAGCACACCGCGCTGCGAAGGCTTCACCGGATTGTTGGCGGAGGGCGGCACGAAGTAAGCCACCTCGTGAATCGAACCTGGATTGCTCGCATCCACGACTCGAATCCCGTCTGAGTACCAGGACATATAGATATCGGTACCAACTACCAGCGCGTTGTGAAGCGAGTAATCGCCCGCGGCCTGGGTATTCGTGCCAATCGAGTTTGGCGTACGATACTGGCCAATTTGCACCGGCGCGGCGAGATTGGAATAATCGTAAACCCGCAGATAGCCGAGTCCCTTTTCGATGCCTTGACCAGTCTTGCAGAAATCCTCGTCAGCGCTGAACAACAGTTTGCGGGCATCGTCGTACGAAGCGGAGTGAGCATCCCCATCTGCGTTTGCCAGGTAAACGGTGCGGCCTTTGAAGACAGGCTGGGCTGGGTTTGTCAGATCCAGAGCGATAAAGCCGCTATCCCAATAGGAAACGAAGACCAGCTTGCCGTCATCAGATGGCTCTGCCCCATGTCCGTAGTTGGTGTCGGCGTCACAGCCCTGCCCGGCGTAGAAGGGACCGCCAATATCCTGAATGCCCCAATCCGAAACCTGAAATGGATTGGCAGGATCAGTGATATCAAACAGGCGGAAGTCACCATCTCCGTTCTCATCGCGATATCCGCTTGGGGTGCTTGCATCGGGAACGCGACTTGTCGGCACAGAGGCGTAGGCAAAGGTACGCTTCAAGTCGGTGCGATGCTGTACCTCAAACTCATGAACGCCGCGCGTACAGCAACCCGTATTGAGATAACCGATCTGGATTGGCGTTGACGGATTGGTCACATCCCAAAGCATCAAGCCGCGGTCTGCATTTTCATCGTAACGTGAGTCGCCGCAAAATTGTATGCCGCCCGCAGCAATGTCATGGTTTTTGAATGATCCATACCGGGCCGTATACACGACGATATCTTCAATGGAAGTATTGGGTGGATTCTGAAGCCGTCCCACCACTTGTGGATTTGTCGGATTGCGCGCATCAAGGATGAGGACGCTGGTATTCGACCCTTGTGGACAGAAGCGGTCCTTCGATCCCGCCGCCCAGTCGCCGAAGCCCCATTGACCGACATAAGCATAGCCTTTATGCACCCACACATCGGCGTTGAAGCCGCGGCCACCAAGGTCGTTGTGGCCTACGACCTCCATGTTGAAGGCTTGCCCGGCATTGGAGCCGCTGTCTGCACCTGCCGAGGCGGGAAGTATCAGAGCGAGCAGGGCAATGATGCTCAATATGTATCGAATGTTACGTATAAGGTTCATCGTATATCCTTTCATATACAAGAAAAGCGAATCTATAAGCGGACACGGAAGAAGCTACGACCATTTGCTATATTATCAACACTCCTTTCCCGGCTTTTTAATTATAAGTTGTTGTGGTGTTCGGCCGAATTCAAAAGTTTCGCTTCACCCATCATCGCGGGATTCGATTTGCCATTTAGCAATGTGGGCACGAATCACATTATAGGAATTTCCAGTATTGATGCAATAACCCATGGGTTTGAGTACCTGCAATATTTTGAAATGCATATTCCATACGCAGAAATAAAAAATCCAATGCTATACTTGCCTCATGCTCTCTCCCTTCAACTTCCTCCTTGCCGCGTTAGCCGCGCTGGCTGCGGGTGTAGTCAACGCCCTCGCAGGCGGGGGGACACTGATCACCTTTCCCACGCTCACGTTTTTAGGAATTCCTGTGGTTGCCGCCAATGTAACCAACACTGTCGCGCTTTGCCCCGGCTACTTCGGCGGGACGCTCGCCCAATGGAATGATCTCAAGACCCAGACAAAACGTTTATGGTTGATCGTCCCTGCCAGCATTGTAGGCGGAGTCGTGGGTGGTTATTTGTTGTTACAGACCGGCGAAAAATTATTCAAGGACCTGGTGCCTTATCTCATTTTGCTTGCTTCAGGGTTGCTCGCGATCCAGGACCCGGTCCGCGCCTGGTTGACGCGTCGCATGGGGGAGAGTCACGGCGCACGCCTTGAAAAGTTGACGTGGCTGCCTGTCAGCCTGGCATCGGTCTATGGCGGGTATTTCGGCGCAGGCTTGAGCGTGATCGTTCTATCCGCATTGGGGTTGACTCTCGAAGATACACTCACGCGTCTCAACGCGTTGAAACAGGCGGTCGCATTCAGCGTCAATGTCGCCGCGGCGATCTTCTTTATTTTCTCAGGTAAGGTGGTTTGGTCTGTCGCCATAGTGATGGCTATCGGCGCACTCATCGGTGGCACGCTAGGCGGCAAACTGGCGGGCAGAGTCAAACCCTCCATGCTGCGATGGACGGTGGTCAGCATTGGTGTGATCGTTTCCATTATCTACTTTATACGTGGATAAGAATCTTTCTTCTTTCCTTCTTCATCATTTATAATCCCGCCACAAATTCCAAAGGAGAATCCTGTGCGTAAATTGGTATTGCTCTCATTCGTCATTCTTGTATCGGTTTCGCTCGTAGCCTGTGGCGTTTCCAATTCTGGCGCCCCTGCGAAAGCTGTTGAAGATTATTGGAACGTGATCGTTTCAAAGGATGCCGACCGCCTGCCCACCCTCGTCTGCGGCGATTGGGAGGAGGATGCATTAACGGTGCTTGACTCCCTTCAGGCGGTTACTGCACGACTTGAAAATTTCTCGTGCAGTCAAACCGGCACGGATGGCGACATGGCCCTGGTGAATTGCACCGGCAACATGGTTCTCACCTACGATACTGAAGACCAGCAAATTGATCTTTCCGTATTTACCTACGAAGTCATTGAAGAAGGCGGCGATTGGCTGGTATGCGGGACGCGTTAAACTTCTCCAACTACAAAGGGCATGGGGCTTTTTGAGTTTTTACTCTTGTTTTCTCTGCGATCTCTGTGGCAAAGATAAAAGCCTGCCTGATGGAAATATCTAAATGGGACTGACTCAGATCGCCACTTCGATCCTGACCGCGTTGCTGGTCGGCGCACTGACGCGGGGTATGTTCCGGATTTATTTCCTCCTCGCACTCAGTGTGCTCGCAATCTATTGGTTTCAACCTGTCGTCCCTTTGCGTTCCTTTGACTTTTGGATTCCGGCCCTCTCCCTCGCGCTTGTTATCCTCACATGGTCCATCACATCACAAGCTGGAGTATGGAGGTCTCGCCCAAATTTCATCGGGCTATCCATCATCATTGCGCTTGTCACTCTTATTGATCTCTCGCGTTATATTCTTCCCGATCCAATTCTTACAGCCACAACGCCTCCGCAATTCATTCAATATTTTCTTTTCGCCATTGTTGGGGGAGCAATGATTCTCTTATTCTCTCGCTTTTCCCAAAAATGGACTTTACCAGTCGCAATCGTTTTACTGATCACAATTCTCCTCATTCTCAAATCACCGATCCTCTCTTTGCAAGCCAGCATCTTCTTTCGCACACTTGCACATCGCCCCATCGAAAACGCCTCTGCGTTGGACTTGCGCTGGCTTGGATTCTCCTACATCGCCTTCCGTCTCATCCACGTTCTACGCGATAAACAAATGGGACGTCTCCCCGAATTGACTCTGCCTGAGTTTGCAACCTATGTTGTTTTCTTCCCATCTTTGTCCGCCGGTCCCATTGACCGAGCCGAACGCTTTGCCAGTGATCTGAAAAAAGACTTCGCCCTCACACAAGATGAGACTCTCCTGGCCGGTCAACGGATTATTGTGGGTCTGTTTAAAAAATTCGTCGTTGCGGATGCGCTGGCTTTGATGGCGTTAAACGATATGCTTGCCACACAAGTCCGCACCACAGGCTGGATGTGGATTCATCTCTACGCCTATGCCTTTCAAATCTACTTTGATTTCAGCGGCTATACAGACATTGCCATTGGCATTGCACGGCTGGTTGGCATCAAACTCCCGGAGAATTTCCTTTCCCCCTATACCAAACCCAACCTGACCCAATTCTGGAACAACTGGCATATGACCCTTACACAGTGGTTCCGCGCCTATTTCTTCAATCCCTTCAACCGTTGGATACGCGGCTATAAAACCATCCCCGCGTGGATGATGATTCTCGTCGGTCAACTGGCGACAATGTTGCTCATCGGTTTATGGCATGGTGTGACACTCAACTTCATCTTGTGGGGCGCCTGGCATGGACTCGGACTCTTCCTCCAAAACCGTTGGAGTGATTTTGTAAAGACACGAATTAATATAAGCAACCCGCGTTTACAAGCAACAATGCAACTTGGCGGCATATTGCTCACCTTCCACTTCGTTGCTCTCGGTTGGGTGTTCTTTGCATTGAGTGATCCGTCCATTTCGTGGCAGGTGCTTATGAAGTTGTTTGGTTTAAGCTCTTAACTCTGGAGTCGGGCGGCTTGCCGCCCGTGTCACAGAAGCAAGCTTCTGGACTCCAGAACGGATAACTATGCAAAACAAACCCCGCCTCTTTGCTGTTCTTATCAAAACAATACTCTTATTCGTGTTGTTCAATTTTGTGTTCATATTCACGCATAATATTCCTTTCGGAAAACTATCTTTATACAACGTCATCTTCCCCGGGCGTGAGCGGTTTCCCTTTGGCGAGACGCGCGAATCCTATAACCTGAGTCTTTTTGATCTTGATGCCATGTTTGCATCGCACATCCTCGCAGGCACAACCAAGACTTCCGATGAATATCGTGTTTTCCTTATTGGTGACTCATCCGTGTGGGGAACATTACTCACGTCTGAGCAAACACTTGCAGGGCAACTGAATGCGAATCCTGTTTCAGCGTGCGGCAAAACTGTCCATGCGTACAATCTTGGCTATCCAACCATCTCGCTCACCAAAGATTTGATGATTCTCGATCAGGCAAAAGAATATCAACCCGATATGGTTGTCTGGCTGACAACCCTTGAAGCCTTTCCAAAAGATAAACAATTCGAGTCGCCCATTGTCGCCAATAATGCTGAACGTATCCGCGACCTCATCTTCAAGTACGAATTAAACGCCAGTACAAAAGATCCAGTGTTGAATTATTTGTCGAAACCGGAGCAGACCTTCGTGAGTCAGAGGCGGGCGGTGGCTGATCTCATCCGTCTTCAAATCTACGGCGCGTTGTGGGCATCCACGGGCGTTGATCAAATCTATCCGGAAGATTATGAGCGCGCACAAACCGATCTTCAAGTGAGCGCTGATTTTCATGCCATTACAAATTTGAGCGAAGAGCTTGCCATCGATGTTCTGGACGCGGGCATGCATGCCGTGCCAGTCCCAACAATTTTGGTAAATGAGCCTATGTTAATAAGCAATGGACTCAACAGCGACGTCCGTTATAATTTTTTCTACCCGCGCTGGGCATATGATGCGTATCGTCAGCAGATCGCTGAACTTGCTACCGCGCAAAATTGGCATTACCTTGATCTATGGGATCTCATGCCCGCCAGTGAATTTACCAACAGCGCGATCCATCTCACGCCTTCAGGTGAAATGCTGCTTGCCAATCAGATCGCCATAGCAATTCAAACAATCTGCGATAAATAGGACTATGAAACTAAAAAACTTTTTTCTCTTTATTATCATGACTTTGCTCGCTGCCTGTTCAACAGGACAAGCGCCAACACAGATCAATACTGTGACAGAAGAACCGCTTCCCGCTTCGCGTCAGCCGACATCTGTTTCTGCCACCGATGCGACTCTTGCCCCGATCATTGATACGCCAACGCTGGAATCTTCTCCGACACCCAAGCTGCCCCTCGCCAAAGACGCGTGGATGCAGATGCCAGCTGTGCCTACTGAGGTCAGTGACTCCATGCGCGAGCTATATCAACATGGACTCATACTGGGCAATGACCCAACTCATTTTTCCATCATCGGCGATTGCCAGAATGTGTCATCATATTTTCTTTCAACATTTGATAAGCCCGGTGATTACAGCCTTGGAAGTGAATATGCCTACCTTCAACCGACGATTGACTTTTATCAAGGCTCGTTCTCGCGCATAAGCATCGCAGTGCAGGGCGGCTTCAATGCTGCGGCAGTCATCTCGCCACTACGCTCGGATCCAAAATTCTGCAACCCGAACGAATCACCGCTTGGTTGCGAGTTGCGCACATGGAAACCCTCGGTTGTTTTTGTGAGTATGGAAACATGGTGGTCTGACAAACCCGCTGCTGAATATGATAAATATATGCGCCGTGTGCTGGACCGTATTATTGAAACAGGCGCAGTGCCGATCATTGCCACCAAAGCCGATAACCTTGAAGGTGATCACGCCATCAACGCGACGATCGCGCAACTCGCTTATGAGTATGACATCCCGATGTGGAATTTTTGGGCGGCAGTTAATCCATTGCCAGACCATGGCCTTAGCCCCGATGGTTTTCACTTAACCTTTGGTCGCAACTTCTTCGATGACCCCAAGCGCATGCAAAACGCCTGGCCCTGGCGCAATCTCACCGCCTTGCAGACATTGGACTTGGTTCGCAAGGGGTTAACCGGGGAACAATAAACGGATAGGTCACAGAAACAATCACGCTGGAATATTAATTAAGCGTGATTGTTTTATTTAAAACCTTGACTTTTTAGAACAAAAGTTCTAAAATCTAGGCTGTCGTTGCTTTTTGATCTGTTAGATGGATTCTCCCTTTCATCAGGCTCAGGATCCAGGAGGCTCCCATGAACCGTTCGATGCCAATCAAACTTAATGTTCTCCCCCTCATCCAGCGCGCTGCTCAAAATCGCGGGCTGATCTTTGGCGGGATCATCCTTAGTGCCTTGCTGGCGTTTGAAGTTTTCAACTATTCCAGCACCGCCTTTGCCTTGCAGGATATTCTGGGCGACCTTTCCTTCGGTCCCCTTAAGTGGGCAACCATTCTAGCCATTGCCTTCTGCGGTATTGACTTTGCCGGGATCGCTCGCATCTTCACCCCTGAACAAGGGCGTGATGAACCTGCTGAGGTCTGGTATCTTTTTGCCGCATGGCTTCTTGCTGCAAGCTTCAATGCCACGCTGACCTGGTGGGGTGTATCGGTTGCTGTCCTCAAGCAAAGCACCGCAGGTGGCGCTTTGCTCGGACAACAAACTCTCACCAACATCGTCCCGATCTTTGTGGCAGGCATGGTGCTCTTGATCCGTGTGTTGTTGATCAACACCTTTTCCATTGCAGGTGATCGTATTTTTTCGATGGCTGATGAGAAGCCCTCACAATACGTTCAGAACAAACCGATCTATCGCCCGGCAAATGAACCTAATCGTGTACCTAATTCTTATCCACGACCTGCGCCCCGGCCCACCCCTGTGAATATTTCACAACCGGCTTATAGTGAGCCGACCTATCATCCCATTGGCATGGCCGCGCAGTCATCGAATCAAAACAACAATAACACCTATACAAGGAGTTAAGCCGGCCCTAAAAAGTTTTCATGTCCAACCTCCTCCAATTGAACATCCAACAAAAAAACGCCGCGCATTGCGCGGCGTTTTTCGTTATCCCATTCAATCTCAAGCTTGGGAAAATGTTGGTTGTTCATAAACCGGGAACTTTTTATGGGGCTTTGGGCGAAATGCAGAAAAATACAACAGGGGGCTGTATCCCAGCCGACGATATAAATGCAATGCCTGATCCGAGGGAATCAGCGCCATGCGTTTGATACCCTGTTCAATGGCATAAGCGTGGGCGCGTTGGACAAGGGCAGTCCCCAGTTTTTTGTTGCGATAAGCCTCGAGTACATATAACTGATTGATATATCCAACGCCCGGGCAAATGGTGACCAATTGAAGCCAGCCTACGGCTTCTCCATCCACTTGCACGTAAAAGGAGTGGATATGTTTATCACGCAGGGTCTGCACATGGATGCGTTCACCTTCGGTGGTTAAATTATGGTTGGCGATCTCGGCTTGCTGGATCGTTGTAGCTTTAAACACATTCGTGGGAATTGTGTTTACTTTGTCAGGCAGATTGAATCCAAGAATGGGACCAGTGCGGGCGAATTCGTTCGAATATTTGGCGTATTGATCTCTCAAGAGGAAACTGGATGGTTGGGGGTGGAACACATCAATGATGTATTGTTTTTCATTGGGAATTCCATATGCCAATATGGCATCCATGACGGCTTCGGCATCTGCGCTCAGAGCAAGGATTTCATATTGAAATGAGGCTATTGGAGCGCCTTCATAGATCGAAACACCGATCGGTCCATACACTTCGTATCTGGTTTTGTAGGTCACTTTATATACGTGGTTGTATGAGGCGATCATTGCCTCTACAGCCCACCAGTTTTCGATATCAGGTCTTGTATTGGTCATGTGATTAAGACGGAATCTTATTGGGTTGGTTACTCAAGTTTGGTATAACGAATGCAACTGCAATACAACTATGGTTCCAACGTACTTTCCCCGTGCGAAAGCACATAAAAACTGCGTCCATCATCATAAACGAAGTCGGTGATGATATAGCCGGCGGCGAAGGCGGTCTCGAAGACTTCACGTGAGAAGAAGCGCCAATCGCGCGCCAGCGCGAAATCCGCATCCTTCAAGGCGCTGAAATCAGATGGGATCTCGGCGAGGGTGAGGCGTCCTTCAAGGGGCGAGAAATGTTCGGGTGGGTGCAACCAGTTCCCGGCTGAGTCATGCAGCGAATATAAAGGCTCGAGTTCGGCTTTTGAAAAGTTATCCAGTTTCAACGGGCGGCGCGGCCGTTTGCTGAGTCTTCTTTCGACGCGGCGGGTGTTGACCCACCAATCCACTTGAAGGCGATCAGAGGGCAGACCGGCGTTGAGACCATCGCGCATTTCACCATATTCTGCGCGGCGATAGGTGTTGCAGACCGCACCGAGCTTTGAGATGTTGAGATATGCATTGCGACTCAATAACGGATCGTACGTCCACGTAATGTGATCAAGCCCTTGATGGCGGACCATCTGCCATTGTGCCCGCTTCAACACAAAGCCGACACCTGAATCGCGGTGCTGAGGGTGGATGCCCATCATATGTGAACAATGCTTGGGGCGCGGACCATCGGGCGTGGACTCAATACCGGGAAAGCCAAAAACAAAGCCGATGAGTTGCGTTTCGATAAATGCGCCAATGACCAGCCCGCCATTGTGGATGGCGGCGATGAACACATGCGCAGGCACAACATCCGTTTCACTGCCGGGCCAGACGGCGCGTTGCAGTTCTTCGACGGCAGTCATATCTTCGGGGGTCTCAAGGATTTTGATAACAGGAACAGGCATAGGGTGGTTCGTGAAGCGTGGTCTTTATCCGTTATGGTGGTTCACGGGTTTTCGCAAAGCGTTGTGTAAGGGTCTTGTACCACGGCTCGCGTTCTAGATAATTGAGTCGATAGGCAAAGCGCGCCGGCATGAGTCCAAAGGTGCGCGGCAAATTATCCACAGGGCAGGTGCGATTGACGGCAACATAATCAAGCCAGTAGGTGGATGCCGAAAAGTTGCGCGCGACCGAGTCGAGCATAACAACGAGGGCACGCATGTATGGCGGCGGTAGCGGCACAAGTACACGGCGTGTATGTGTAACGGTCATGATGGTTTCAAGGATTTGACGTAATGTGAAATATTCGCCGCCACCGATCTCATATGTCTGGTTGATCGTGTTTGGATTTTCCAATGCCCAGATTAGGGAGGTGACAAGATCTTCAACCCATAGGGGCTGAAGCAACGTCTTACCCTCGCCTGGGATGGGCAGGAGGCCGGGTGAAAATTTTATGATCTGGGAAAGGTCGGTCGTGAAGCCGTCTTCAGGACCGAAGACGATGGATGAACGAATAATGGTATATGGAACGCCGCTTCTGCGGATGTGTTCCTCGGCGATACCTTTGGATTTGTGGATAGGGAATGCTGAAGCACGGTCTGCGCCCAGATGGCTGAGGAAGATGAGGCGTTTAATATCCGCACTGGCAGCGACCTGTGCCAATGTGCGCGTGCCTTCAATATCTGTTTTGAGTAGACTACCCCGCCGTCCTTGTGTCGCGGCGCTGGCAAGATGATAGATCTCGTCCACACCGCGCAACGCGGCACGCACGCCGCGTTCATCGTTGAGACTCACCACAGACACTTCCACCGGCACGCCTTTCGGCAGGCGCGGCGATTTCGGCGAAGGACGCAACAACACGCGGACTTGATGTCCCGTTTCTGAAAGTTGACGTACAAGGGCGCGTCCGATAAAGCCCGTTGCACCGGTGACTAGAATCATGCTTAGGATTATAGCAGAGGTGGAATATTCGTTGGTTTTGGGGATTATCGTTGGCGTCTCGCTTAGCTACAGACTGCGAAAGCGCACAGCGGCCACAGAAAAAATGAGTTTCTCTGTGGCCGCTGTGGCAAAAAAAACTTTCGCGAAGGTCTGGTTTTGAATTTATTCGACAATCTGGAAAAACAGATCAACCGCGCGCGGGTCAAAATGTTTGTCAGTTTGCCCTTTTATATACTTTAAAGTCTCTTCCTTCTGCCAGGCTGGGCGATAGGGACGGTCGGATGTTAATGCATCCCAAACATCCACGATCGCAAAGAGACGCGCCACCAAGGGGATCTGTTCGCCTTTTAGGCCGCGCGGGTACCCGCTACCGTCCCATTTTTCGTGATGGCAATATGGGATATCCAATGCGGGGTGTAGATAATCAATGGGGTGGAGCATGTCGTATGCCAGTTGTGGATGCTGGCGCATGAGCACCCATTCTTCATCGGTCAATTTATCCGGTTTATGAAGAACAGAATCTGGTATGCCGAGTTTACCCATATCGTGCAGGAGCGCGCCTCGGCGGATGTGGACAAGCTCTTCCTGATTCATTCCAGCCGCTTCTGCGAGTTTGAGCGTTAAGTGAGTGACGCGCTGGGTGTGGCCTTCAGTCTCCCGGTCGCGCAGATCCATGGCGCGCGACCAGCCCTCGATCGTGGCATCATAAGCGGCTTTTAATTCATTGTGAGCATGTTCAATGTTTGAACGTTCTTCGTTGAGTTTGTGGAAACGATTAAGCCGCGTAATTCCAAGCAGGCGGGCGCGCAGTTCGTAGCGGTCGAACGGCTTGGAGATGAATTCATCTGCACCGGCTTCCAGTCCATTGAGTAATGATTGACGGTCATCCAACGCGGTGAGGAATAGGATCGGGATCTCAGCCAGTTGTTTTTCACTACGGATGTGCCGGCAAACCTCAAAGCCGTTCATGCCCGGCATCATCACATCCAATAAAATCACATCCGGTTGGATCGCCCTGGCTTTTTCGATTGCCTGATAACCGTTTTCAGCCATCACAAGGATGTACCCTTCCGGCTCCAGAATCGATTCCAAAGTTTCGCGCCCAAATGGTTCATCATCCACGATCAGTATCGTGCTTCTAAATTCTTCCATTGAGGTCTCCTGTGAATGCCAGTGAGAGATCTTCGGCATCCACTTCAGGGATCACAAATTCAACGATCACACCCGGACCACCTTCGCGGTTCATGATGCGGCATGCTCCACCTGCGCCCCAGACGATCGCACTCACGGTTGATAAGCCCAGACCCATGCCGGGGGCTTCGCCCGTAAAATCCTTTTCGCCCTGATAATAAGGCAACCAGGCTATGGATAGTTGCCTTGGTGACAGTGTCAAGCCATCATCACTAATGCGAAATGTGATGCCATGTGATCCGGCAGGTTGTACTTCAACTGTGATCGTTGGCATTCCAGTAGGGTGAAACTTCAGTGAATTACCGAGGATCTCCCAGAGTAACACTTCCACAGATTGGGATGGAAGGATGATCTGTTTTGAGTCCAAACCAGCCCTGATCGATACCGATACACTACTAAGCCCCATTTCCTCCGAAATTTTTTCCACCAATGGTTTTAATTCAGACAAGCTGAAACCTTCAACACTGTTTACATTGGCATGCAGATTGGCGTATTTTAATATTCTGTTCAGGGTTTCGTGCAGACGTTTTGCGCCTTGCAAAGCTGTTGTGGCAAATCGAACGATCTCATCCTGTGGTAACTGTGGAGCCAGCCGGGCAAGTAGATCAAGGCTTGAAACGATGTGACTGACTGGAGTGCGAATCTTATGTGAGATCGCTTCACCAAAACTGCGCGTATTACGCCGGTTCAGGATTTCAGCAGTGACATCATGCAAACGAACGATGCGGGCGCGCGGCGCGCCGCCCACTCCGGGTATTTCATAGATGGCGATTTCCAGCCAGAACTCATGCGCCGTGTTGGATTCAGGTCGTACAAGATAGCGGTTGGAGGCTGCATTCGCGGTTGATATGGCGGGCCAGTCCGCCCAGGCGCTTTGAGGTTGAGGCGCATATTGACGCATGACAATGGCCATGAACGCATCAGCAATGGGTTGAGTGGGATCAACCTCCAAACCGAGATAAAAGCGGGCACGCGAGTTCGCGTATAAGATCCTGTCATGCACGTCCAGTTGTAAATAACCGTCGCTGGCTTTATCGGCGATCCAGGAAGTTATTAAATTCTTCTCGTGTAAAAGGCGGTAGCGATTAAGCCGTGTAATGGAGCGGACCCGGGCGCGCAATTCAGCGCGGTCAATAGGTTTGGTGATGAAATCATCCGCGCCAGCATCCAGGCTGGCAATACGAGTGTTGCGATCATCCAGGGCGGTGACGATTACGACAGGTACCTCAGCCAGATCCCGATCCTTGCGTAGACGTTCGCAGACTTCCATGCCATCCATTTCCGGCATCATGATATCGAGCAGAATGAGATCAGGTTTGAGTTCAGCGGCTTTCTTTAAGACCTCCCGGCCGTTGACAGCAAATACCAACTCGTAGCCCTGATTAAGTAGAACCGATTCGATCACCTTGCGTCCGGCAGGGTCATCATCCGCAATCAGAATCGTAGGTTTCATAAGATTTTCTCCATTGATATGTGACTATAACTATAAAGACACTCACTAATAGATCATATTTTCAAACCAGGATATCGCCTATAAGGGAATCCCCCCATTCCCCCCGAGCCTGATTTGTGGCAGTGGATCACGAATCAGGATCCACCAGACGATGTTTGATAGCGAGCCGGACCAGACCCGCGAGATTGCGGACGTTCAATTTTTCCATCAGGCTGGCGCGATGTTTCTCAACCGTTTTCTCGCTGATAAATAAGAGCCTGGCGATCTCACTGCTGGTGTGCTCTTCCGCGATCAATTGTAGAATTTCCTTCTCGCGTGGCGAGATGTTCGAAAGCGGATCGTGATCCAGTCCATGTGCGTGCGGGTTAACGGCATTCTCGACCATGATCTCAGAGACCTGACTGCTTAGGTAGGTCTTACCGCTGGCAACGGCACGCACCGCCCACAATAATTCATCACTAACAGAAGTTTTGAGCACATAGCCCTTCACACCGCTTTGCAGGGCCTGATAGATCAAACCTTCATCGGAATACATCGAGAGCAAGAGGATGCGGGTGGACAGTTTTAATTTGCGAATGTTTTCGGCGGCTTGGATACCATTCAGGCGTGGCATCATGATATCCATCACCAATACATCAGGGACATGTTTTTCGGTCAATTCCAGCGCCTCCTGGCCGTTGGAGGCTTCGCCCACCACATGGATATCACCAGCTTTCTCAAGCAGGGCACGAATACCTGCGCGCACCATCAGATGATCTTCTGCGATCAAAACGTGAATCATGCGGTCTCACTTTCATGGGATGTGTTTGTCCGCATAGGTAATGAAGCTGTCAGGATTGTACCGCCTTCCGAGGCAGATCGGAGCAGGAGCTTACCGCCTACGAGTGACAGGCGTTCGTTCATACCGGTCAACCCGATGCCATTGGTGTGGTTGTCGCGGGGACTTCGTCCGTGTCCGTTATCCTGTATGACCAGGTTGATTGAGTCTTCATCCACACTCAGGTCTACCCAGACGCGGCTGGCTTGGGCGTGTTTGGCAACGTTGGTCAGCGCCTCTTGCAGAACACGATAAAGGGTCACGTTGTAGACATCGGGCAGGGCTGGCAGGTCTTGCTCGATCTCAACGATGACTGGCAGCTGCGTACGTTCTGTGAACTTGCCGCAATAGGTCTGCACCGCCTGCCTCAACCCAAGTGCATCGAGGATTGGCGGGCGGAGGTCCTGGGCAAGCCTGCGAATCTTGATGGCGATCTCATGGGATTGATCGTACAGTGCCTGCAATCCTGCAAATAACTCTGTGACCGGCAAGGATAGATCATTCTGAAAGTTACGCAGGGCGAGCATGTGGGTTGTCAACGCCTGCCCCAGATCATCATGCAATTCACGTGAGATGCGCAGGCGTTCCTGTTCCTGAGCTGTGACCAGGCGGTCAGCCATGTCTTTCAGATTCTCGCGTTGTTCCAGCAGGGTGCGATAACGATTGAGGCGTATGATGGTACGCACCCGCGCGACGATCTCCTGGCGATCGACCGGCTTGTGCAGAAAATCATCGGCGCCGGATTCAATGCCCTGCATGAGTGAGGCGCGGTCATCCAGGGCGGTGAGAAGGATGATCGGCACCTCAGCAAGCTGAGGCGTGGCACGGATGCGGCGGCAGACCTCGAAGCCATCCATGCCCGGCATCATCACATCCAGCAGGATCAAATCGGGTTGCAGGTTTTCAAGCAATTGCAGCGCATGGATTCCATCCGTTGCCAGATCGAGTTCGTAATTTTCACTTTCCAGCAATGCCACCATGGTCTCTCTGGCGGTCGGGTCATCATCAACGATCAAAATTTTGCTCATTGAGGTTTGATCTCCAATTCGGCGGAAAGAAATTTTTCGATGACCTTGACCAGCGCCCGTAAATGGACGGGCTTGGTGATGTATTCATCCATGCCGGCCGCGAGACAAAGCTCGCGGTCGTTCGGCATGGCCAGCGCGGTGAGCGCAATAATTGGAGTGTGTTCGAACTGCGGTTCGCTCCTCAATTTTTTAGTGGCTTCAAATCCATCCATGCGCGGCATTTGAATATCCATCAGGATGAGGTCAGGGTGGGCAAGTTGCGCTTGAATAACACCTTCGACGCCATCGCGCGCGGTAACTATTTTATATCCGTTCGACTCCAGATAATCCGAAAGCATCATGATGACTTCCTCAGTATCTTCGATCAACAAAACGGTCGGCTTGTGACCTTGATCAAATTTCATGGGCCGGAATTTCCCGGTGGTTTTCAATCTTTCAACAGTCTCACTGGCCAGGGCAGGTTCCCATGGCAGCATGATGGTAAAGCGACTGCCTTGACCGGGTTGGCTGGTCACACTTGCACTGCCACCATGCAGGCGCGCCATCTGTGCCACTAATGCCAGACCCAAACCCGTGCCGGAGGCTTCGCGCGCCAACCCTGCATCCAATTGAACAAAGGGTTGGAACAACCGGGGCAGATCAGTTTCCTTGATGCCGATGCCGGTATCCCAGATCGTGAAGGTCACCTTATTCGCATCCTGATCGCCATGCACTTCCAGCCCCAGTTTGCCGCCCTCCGGAGTGAACTTGACAGCATTACCGAGCAGATTGACCAGCATTTGTTTGAGACGGCGTTCATCGGCCCACATTAAATCCACCTGGCTGTCGATTACCAACACAACCTCCTGCCTCTTTTTTTGCGCCAGTTGTTTGATCATGCGCAGGCTGGCCTGGCAGACCGAATTTACCTCCACCTTGTTGAGATCCAGCGTGATCTGACCGGCTTCGATCTTGGCCAGGTCCAGAATATCATTGATCAATGAAAGCAGATGATGCCCGCTTTCATTGACGGTGTTAATATAGCGCTGTTGTTTCTCATTAAGTGGACCGGCAGTCTGTTCCGCGAGACTTTCTGAAAGTCCCAAAATGGCGTTGAGCGGCGTGCGCAGTTCATGACTCATGTTCGCCAGGAATTCATCCTTCACGCGCAGGGCGCGCGCCAGATTCGAATTAGCGCGGCTGAGATCGGCGGTGCGTTCCTCCACACGCATGGATAATTGGTTGCGTTCGTCGGACAGGGCAACTTCCATTTGTTTACGTTCGGTGATATCCCAGGCATAATCTACAAACCGTTCCGCAGTTTCGAGGTCCTGCTGGGAATATTCCTTGGGCTTGTTGGCAATGCCCATCACAGCCAAAATCTTTTCGTTGCGGATAATGGGGATCACCAGCTCACGAATGATCGGCGCGTGACCGGGAGGCAAGTCCTTTTTAACAGGCAGGGCCTCGTAATCGTTATGGATGATGGCGCGCCGCTGACGGATCGCCTCAGCCCACACCCCGGCCTGCTCCACAGGCCGATGCCTGCCCTCACTAAGAGGAACGTTAAAAGCGTTGAGCGTATCTGTGGGCCAGATCTGCAATCCCGGCGTGGCTTGATCCGCTTCCAGGATATGGAAAAAGCCAAAAGCGCTGCCTGTCAAGTTACTGACTTCATCAGTCGCCATCTGCATGATCTCTTCCAATGAATGTCGGGCGGCAAATTCCATCAGCTCGAAACGTTTCTGCATAATGGTCTCAGACCGTTTGCGTTCGGTGACATCCTTGGCAACCACCGCAACGCCGCGCACGGAAGGATAGGCGTTTACTTCAAACGAGCGCGGCTGATTATTAACGATGAAGAGGGTCTCGAATGTTCTCGGTTGATGTTTAACAAGCACACTTGCGTAGATCTTCTCGATACGAGATTGTTCCGACGAATACCCAAATATGTCACGCATCGATTTTCCGATGGCATCTTCGGCTGGAATTCCCGTCAACAACTCAGAGGCTTTATTCCAGTGCGAGTAATGCAGATTTTGATCCAACTCAAAAAGGATATCGGTGATGCTATCGGCGAGTTCGCGATAATGGGTTTCACTGGTCCGCAAGGCTGTTTCCGCGCGCTTGCGTTCCATCAGTTCCTGTTGAGCAGACTGATACAGGCGTGCATTCTCAAAAGCAATGGTGGCCTGGTTTGCGAGCGTTGCCAGCAGGCGTTCGTCCTGTTCAGTAAACGCATTGGGCTCTTCGCTCTCAACGCTGATCACGCCAATGCAAAGATCGCCCAATTTGAGCGGCATATATAAACCGGACCGAATGTTCGGGTACGTGGCGATATATTGAGGTTGATCATAAACATTGCCAGTGCGGAGCGGTTGCCCGGTTTGCACGACCCAACCGCTTAAGCCCTGCCCTACTTTGCTGATCGTGGAGTTCAAAAGCAATTCCGCATTATTCATTTCCGCTGCGCTCAAGCCTTGCTGATTAAAGGCGATCAATTTCATTTCAGCGCTTTCCGGCTCTATCAGGCGGATCGCGACATGATGCCAGGCAAGATGCCGCGCAAAAGTTGTGATGATGCGTTCGCCAATTTCACTCGGGTTCAGCAGGCGCCCAACTGCGAGACCATTTTCATACAAGGCTTCCAGCTCGGCGAGGTGACGCGTCACCTCGCTTTCAGATTGTTTGCGTTCAGTGATATCTGCCGCGATGCCTGCCAGACGCACTACCTTGCCTGAATCATCGAAGATCGGGAAGGCGCGGTCCCAGATCCAGCGCATCGTTCCATCACTGCCTACCGTGCGATATTCGATCTCGGTTTTTTCACCCTGATTTTGTTTGATGAGAGCCGCTTCCACAGTAGACCGGTCTTCAGCCATAACATTCTCCAGGAATGCATTCGAATTCATAAGCTCTTCCAAAGACATCCCCCAGATCTTTTCCGAGGCTGGGCTCAAATATATTTCATCCCGGGTCCCGGCGGCAGTGATCCAAAATGCCTCCTCGATATTATTTGCCAATTGTTCGAAGCGCTCGTTCGATTCAAACAGGCGCTGTTCATCCTGTTTGCGTTGAATGGCAGAGGCGAGTTGAGAACTGATCTTTCGAAGGCGCTCCAACTCCTGTTGACCCAGAAGATTTGCGCTGGAAAGGCCCAGTAAACCAATTGTCTTTCCAGCCGATCTCAGCGGCAGGGAAATAGTTGATCGGATGCCCAGGATACGAAAGATTTTGGGAAGTAATTTTGAGACCAAGTATTGCAATCCTGCGGGGACGGTTTCCCCCTCAGTGAATTCTGTCATCCACGCCTGGATTTCCTGCGGCTCCGTAAGGATTGTCCCGCCTTCAGCTTGAAGGAATTTTTGGAACGTGCCACCCGCTCGAATGGGAATGTTGAGAGGCGGTATCTGCCTGCCGATCAAATTCTCCAGATTTCGAACCACCCCTTCAGGCAGGGAGAAACCGGGCATGTGCAGAGATTTGCCGTCCGCGCTCAACAAGTATAAGCCTGTGCCTTTTGCAGAAAACATGGGTTCGAATTTATGCCCCAGCAATTTGATCAACGCCTCCAGACTCTCCCCGCGATTGGCGGCTTCGTTCAGTTGGTTGATCAGCGTCTCGTCAGCAGCATTTTCTCGTAATTTCTCTTCCGCCTGTTTGCTTTGGGTGATATCAGACATCGCGCCAATTATGCGGATTGCCTTGCCGCTGATATCGCGTTCGATGTAACCGTGATCGCTAATGTAGGCATATGTACTGTCCTTGAGCAGAAAGCGGTATTCATCCAGCCAGATCGACTCGCTGCCATCGACAGCTGTGGTTATTTTTGAAATTACGCGTTCGCGATCTTCGGGGTGGATATGATCATCCCACCATTTATCACTTGGTCCGACTTCTTCAGGCGGATATCCGAAAACATTTTGCGCGTTTTCTGCCCATGTGAGATGACCGGTGTCTGGTCTCCATTCCCATATAACATCCCTTGTTGCAAGGGTAGCAAGACGATAACGGACTTCGCTGGCGCGCAAACTTGCCTCGATTTGTTTGCGCTCGGTGATGTCTTCCCCGGAACTTAAAGAGCTGATGATTTTTCCATCACTATCGCGTAACAAAGTATTATGCCACGCGATGATCCTTTCTTCCCCATTTTTCGTTAGGACGGTATTCTCATAGTATCCACCGAATTGAATCTTCCCTGCTATAAGGTGTTGGAAAACCGCACTCATTTCTTCCCGGGTAGCCGGTGGCAGGAATGTATCCACCCAGTTCTTGCCAATGATCTCGTGATAGGAACAGCCGAGAATCTCACACCCTTTTTGATTGATCAGGGTGACTGTCCCATTTTGATCGAGCACCAGCATCACGACTCCGGCAATATCCAGATATTTTTGGGCTTTCTCTTGTTCTTCGCGCAGTTTCCTTTCCGCCTGCTTGCGTTCGATGGCTAAAGCTACCTGTGAACCAATCAATGCCAGGAAATCCTTATCGCTCTCGGTGTAGCGGTTGGGGTTTTCATAATCCTGCACTGCGATCACACCAATCGTTCCATTCTGCGTTTTGAGCGGTACTCCCATCCAGGACTCCGAATTGGTGCCCACGAGTTCCACTTCGCCCTGTTCAACAAGTTTGTCGAACATTGTCTGCGTCAGGAGAAGTGGTTCATTGCTGCGGAAGACGTAGGAGGTAATGCTCTTTTCAAGCGCGGACGGTGGAGCGGGCTCATCATATTTATCTACAGAATAGATTTCTTCAAATAAGCCGGTATCCTTATCGTGAAATACGACGAAGAAATTCTCCGCGTAGATTACGCTGGAAATCGAATCATGGATGAGCTTCAGGAATTCGTGCAGATCGTCCTTATTGACTAAACCTTGCATAATTTCCAAAAGCGCCTGGCGTTCCAGTTCTGCCTGCTTACGCTCGGTGATATCATGGTAGTTGACGACAATTGCCCGCACACTTGGGTTATCCAGCAGATTGTGGACGACCGCTTCAACCCAGCGCCATGTTCCATCGGAACGCCGCAGGCGGAAGGTGCCCTGTTGACGGCTTCCCGGTTTCTGGATGAGTTTGGCATATAAATCATCCGTCCATGCCCGATCATCAGGATGGACGATTTCAAAAATATTCTTTCCCACAAACGTATTCTCGGCATATCCCAGGTTGCGAACAACAGCCGGACTTTCCCATATCAATGTACCGTTGGCATCTAACAGTGAAATATCATCTGCTCCATTTTCGATCAAAGCCCGAAAGCGTTCTTCACGCGCGCGTAGTTGCTTTTGACTCTCACCGCGCTCGATGGCATAGCGGATGGCGCGCGCGGCGGATGCAAAGCCAGCCGGGCCCTTCACCAAATAATCCTGCGCGCCAGCATGCACAGCCTGCATGGCGAGGGTCTCATCGGTTAAGCCGGAAAGAATCACCTTGGGAATGTGAGGAACAATCTGATTAAGACGCGTAAACGTTTCCAGACCCTGACCATCCGGCAGGCCCAGATCAAGCAAAATGATATCGAACAAATTTCTTTGAAGGATTTCGATTGCTGAATTGAGGTGTTCGATGACGGTCACCTCAAAGGCTGTCAAGGCATCCTCCCCCAGCGCCTCTCGTAGAAAAATAACGTCTGTAAGATTGTCTTCAATCAGAAGAACTTGTATTTGACTCTTGTTCATCATGGTCCTCGGGGGGTAACGTTACAATACTGAACCAGAACTGCCGGATGGATTTCATGGCTTCGACGAAATTTTCAAACCCAACCGGTTTGACGATATAACAATTGGCATGCTGGTCGTAGGCTTGCAGAACATCCTGTTCGGAATGGGAAGTGGTTGGAACAACAACCGGGATGTGCTTTAAACCCGGGTCGGCTTTGATCTCGGCGAGCACTTCACGCCCGTTCTTGCGCGGCAAATTCAGATCGAGCAGGATCAGGTCCGGGCGGGGAGCAGAGGCGTATTTGCCTTCCCGATGCAGAAAGGCCATGGCTTCCACGCCATCCTCCGCAACATGCAGGGTGTTGAGGATCTTGAATTCTTTAAATGCCTCGCGTGTGATCAGCACATCGGCGGGGCTGTCTTCCACCAACAAAATATCTACGTGATTCATGGATTTCATAGGCATCATTACCTCTCAAGAATTGTGAAATAAAAAGTGGAGCCCTTTTCAAGCTCGGATTCTACCCAAATTTGACCGTGATGGCGCTCGACGATCTTCTTACACAACGAAAGCCCGATGCCCGTGCCTGAATATTCGCGGCGGGTGTGCAGGCGTTGAAAGACCAGGAAGATGCGTTCGAAATATTTGGATTCGATGCCAATACCGTTATCGAGGATGGCGAAGCGCCAGCCGTTCTCCATCTTTTCAGCATTCACGTGGATTTCAGGCGGTCTTATGCCCTGGAACTTGATGGCGTTACCAATTAGATTTTGAAATACCTGAGTCAGTTGACTCGCGTCTGCCATCACCGTTGGCAATGGATCGCGCGTGATCTGCGTGCCGCTTTCCAGGATGGATACTTGCAGATTGGCGAGCGCGTTATCCAGTGTTCTTTCCATATTGGTTGGCGAGAAGGGTCTTCCATGACGGTCCACACGTGAGTAATCCAACAGGTCATTGATCAGGCTCTGCATACGGGTGGAGGCTTCCACGGCATGACCGATATATTCATCGGCGCGTTCATCCAGCCTGCCTTTGTAACGTTGACCCAGCAATTGCACCATGCCAGCCACGGCGCGCAAAGGTTCCTGCAGATCGTGTGAGGCAACATAGGCGAATTGCTCCAACTCGGTATTGGAACGCTTCAGTTCATCCTCGGCGTGCTCGCGTTCTGTGACATCCCGCAGGATGACCGTAAATATACTTTTGCCTTCCACCAGCGTCTGCGAAATGGAGGCTTCGATCGGGAATTCTTCACCATTCCTGCGTAAACCATAAATGGTTCCCAATTTGCCCATGGCGCGGCTGGAGACACCCGTTTGTGCAAACTTCTGAATGTGTTGCGTATGACCCGGCCGGAACCTTTGAGGGAGAAAATGCTCCACCGGCTGACCCAGAGCCTCGGCTTGTTCGCACTGGAACATCACCTCGGCGGCGGGGTTGAATAGCATAATGCGCTGCTCTGCATCGATTGAAATGATCGCGTCCATTGCAGAGGTAATGATGCCGTTTAAGCGTTCCTCACTCCGGTATAACGCCTCCTCTGCCTGCTTGCGCTTGGTAATATCCTCAGCGGAAATGATGATGCCACCAACTTCCCCGTTCTCTTTTGTCCATGGATTAACTGCCCAGCGCAACCAATGTCTGCTCCCATCTGCCTGAGTCCACAAGTCATCGTCATTTTTCATTGCGATACCTGCCAGACCCTTTTGATGGACATCCTTCCAATAATCAGGCACATCAGGATGAATCTCGTAATGGTTATGCCCGATCAGGTCGGTATAACCTCTTCCATATTCTGCAACCCAGCGTTGACTGGCGGCGAGATAATTCATATTGCGATCAAACATCGCGATGCTGAGCGGCGCCTGTTCTATAAACGAACGAAGTTGTACCTGGCTTTTCCTCAATGCCTCTTCAGTCTGTTTGCGCTCGGTGCTGTCGCGGCGTATCAGCCAATAAAGCATAAATCCAGTGACCAATACATACCCCCAACCTTTGTATATGCTGATCGCTGTCAAAGCGGCTTGATTGGGAGCTATTTGCGCGGCAAGTTGATCTGAGAATACAATCCACAGACTACCGATCAACACATATAGCAAGGCAATTGTGAAGGCACTTCGATTTTGGCTTGAAACGGCGGGAAAATATGGGTGGGCTCTCATAATAGACTCTGTACCAGATGAAACAAAACTTTTGCCATTAATATAATATTTTCATATCTCTTTACAAACTTGCGAATGGGTGGATTCCCTACCTTTGGCCTGGTTGAAATTCTTGCAGAAAAGGTGGGTTTTCCCCATCGTATCGGAAGCTGGACTGCCAATGCTGCCACATTTACCGGAGCTAACCCCAAGTGGAACGGTCAACCGTGGGGACGTTTGATCCCGATACATTTACTTTGATGCACACTGACAATTCGATAGCTGGCTTAATTCATTTAGGTCGATCGTTTTTCAGTCTTTGCTTTTTACCCAAAAAAACCAGAAAATCCAATGGCGCGATGGTTTTGCTTCGAGTTGGATCGTGTCAGGCATGATTTTCGAGAGGATCTTATGTTCTTTTCAACCAGAGATGAGCATAAGGCTGCAAGGTGAGCGATGTTCCGATGTGTTGATCTGTATTCGAAATCAAATCAATATAATTGGCATGGTATTCGGTTGGAAGTGAAATTATTTGCGGCGCTGCGCTTAGATTATTGATGATCAACAAGACATCATCCTGATAACTGCGCGTGTAAACAGCGAAGGATGGATTATCTGTAATGACCCATTCCATGGTGCCGTGGCCAAACGTGTGATGTTGTTTGCGGATGTTGACCATGTGGCTGATCGAATGGAAGAGCGATGTTTTATCAGCAAGCTGATGGGCAACATTGATATGGTGATAATCCAATTTGCCTTTGACAAACTCGGTGAACGGTTTGCCAGTTGTGAATCCAGCGTTGGTTGAGTCGTCCCATTGCATGGGCGTGCGGACACCATTACGGTCGGGCAGATCGAGATTATCGCCCATGCCGATCTCATCGCCGTAGTAAATAATGGGCGAGCCAGGCAGTGTGAACAACAGGGAATTTGCCAATTCGATTTTACGACGGTCATCATCGAGGAGAGATGAGAGTCGCCTGCGGATGCCGAGGTTAATCTTCATGCGCGGATCGGGTGCGTATTGTTCCCACATCCAATCCCTTTCTTCAGGCGTGACCATTTCAAGGGTCAACTCATCGTGGTTGCGCAGGAAGGTGCACCATTGGCAATTTTCCGGGATGGCTGGTGTCCTACGGAGGATCTCGATCATATCGTCAGCGCGCCCCTTTTTTAGCGCCATGTAGATGCGCGGCATGATGGGGAAGTGGAAGCCCATGTGGAACTCATCACCATCGCCGAAATAAGGGCATACATCCTCAGGCCACTGGTTTGCTTCACACAACAAAATCCTGCCCGGATAGTTCTTATCCATGAAGGCGCGCAACTTCTTGAGATAGGCATGTGTCTCCGGCAAGTTCTCGCAATTCGTGTCTTCACGCTCAAAAAGATAAGGAACAGCATCCGCGCGGAAACCATCAATGCCAAGATCCAGCCAGAAGCGTGCCACATCAAACATCTCCTCCTGTACTTTGGGATTGTCAAAATTCAGGTCGGGCTGGCTGGCATAGAAACGATGCCAGTAATATTGGTTCGTCTTTTCGTCCCACGTCCAATTGGATGGTTCGGTATCCAGAAAGATGATGCGTGCGTCTCTATATTTTTGATCTGTATCGCTCCAGACGTAGTAATCGCGATAGGGCGAGTTTTTATCGGAGCGGGAAGCCTTGAACCAGGGGTGTTCGTCTGAGGTGTGATTCAGCACGAGATCCATGATGATGCGGATGTCAAGAAGGTGAGCAGTTTGAATGAGCGCTTTTAGATCATCCAAATCACCGTAGATCTCTGCGATGTTGGAATAGTCTGCAATATCATAACCGTCATCGTGCAAGGGAGATGGATAGATGGGCATGAGCCAGATACAATCGATCCCCAACTCGCGGATATATTCCAACTTTTCTGTGAGTCCGCGCAGATCACCATAACCGTCCCCGTTGCTGTCTTTGAAGGCCCGCACGGAAACCTGATAGAACACAGCGTCCTTGTACCAAAGTTCGTCGTTGAGCATTATTCAAATCCTGAAAAGTTTATGTTCATTACACGACATCAATCATTAACTTGTCTTCGATGAGGAATATCTAAACAATATCACCAGCGTCAATCCGGTCAGCGCGCCGGGCAGGGCGCCGGAGGTGAGAAAACCAGGCATCAGGGTCAGGCCTGTTGTCCAGGCCATTATGCTGATCACGACCCACCAGCCTGCCCATTCCACTTCCCGTTTTAGGAGAAACCACTGCACCAAACCAAGTATTCCACCCATCACCGGTCCGATCAGAAGCATCATAACTGCGGGGAAAAATATTGCGAGAAGAATGTAGCCGATCATCCAGCCGATTGAACTCAGGGCCGCCCATCGCCAGGCTTTTTGTATGCGTTTATAAAGTACCGCCCATTGCAACCCGGCAATGGCAACCCCGGAAATGACCAAGGGTATCCCGTTGAAGAACATACTGCCAAACAACCAGCCCAGGGTTGTTGCCATGATCCAATAAAACCAAAGTGCCCAATCCATTGTTTCGGATTTGGTATCTGTCATTGTTGAAAAAAGGGTACAGCCTTTCTATCTGTGAGAAAGGCTACCCGATCCACATCGAATCGGGCGGCCTTGTTTTCTTAACTCAACCGCCAGACCGTACCCTATCCCTTTACAGAACCAGCCAACAGACCACGTACGAAGTAGCGCTGCAATCCGAAGAATACAACCAGCGGAACGAGCATGCTGATAAACGCGCCCGAGGTCAGCAGATGCCAATCCTGGCCCCGCGTGCCGACGATCGAGGCCAGCGTCATCGTGACCACGCGTACATTGGGATCTGGTCCCAGGATAATCAAAGCGACCAGATAATCGTTCCAGACCCAAAGAAATTGAAAGATCGCGAAGGAAGCCAGCGCTGGGACGGACAGCGGCAGGATCAGGCGGGTGAAGATCGTGAAATGGGAGGCGCCGTCGATGAATGCAGCTTCCAGAGTCTCGCGTGGTAGTCCACTAATGTAATTAAACAGCAGATAGGTAGCTAGCGGTAAACCGAAGCCTGTATGGGCCAGCCAGATCCCAAGAAATGTGCCGTTGAGATCCATACCGGCAAAATCTCTTAGCACAGGTACAAGAGCAATCTGCAAAGGTACAACCAGAAGCGCCACAACAACGATGAACCAGAAGCGGCGACCTGGAAAGTTCATCCAGGCAAAGCCGTACGCTGCAAACGCGGCGATCAGGATGGGGATGATCGTAGCGGGAATAGCCACAGTCAGGCTATTGAGTAGCGAACCTGAAAAATCGTCGCCGCGCACTGTCTCCGTTGTTCCATCGGCGAGTTTTACTTGCACGGATTTCCCCAGCAGTACCTGGCGATAGTTTTCCAGATTTAAGTTGGCTGAGGTAACCCACTGTTTCTCCTGCACCTGGATTTTGCCAATCGGCCGGGTCCCGATCCAGATCAAACGTGTGTCGCCTTGTTCCACCCCGGCACGCATTTCTTCGAATGTCGCTGTGACTCCCTCGACCGTCATCGGGCCGTTCGTATCCAGGCCGAGCTCGCGCGGGTTGATCGTCTTGGTCGCCACCCAGTCGCGATGGGGCAGTACGTTCCACCAGGGCGTGGTCCGAATATCAAATCGATCGCGAAAGGAGGACGCAAATATTCCAATCACCGGGATTAGCCAGAGAAGGACGATGAGACCCAGGATGCCATTGATCAGAAGGCTTCTTGCAAGTTTTTGAGAGCTGGCACTTTTCATCGGAACGTCTCCTGTTCCCTGAGCTGACGCAGGTTATAAATCATGACCGGGATCACGGCGAGGAGCAGGGCAATGGCAATGGCTGAACCAAAGCCAGAATTGCGGTTGATAAAGGATTGCCGGTAGAACTGCGTGGCAATCACATCCGTACCGTACTGCCCACCCGTCATTACCCAGACCACGTCAAAGATCTTCAAAGTGAAAATGATGATCGTCGTGGTGACAGTAATGATCGTCCCTAAAATGTAGGGAATCATGATGCGGAAGAAGACCTGGATTTCGGTCGCGCCATCCATGCGGGCCGCTTCGATAATTTCTTCCGGGATGCCTTTTATCGCAGCCGAGAAAAGCACCATCGCATACCCGGCCTGGAGCCAAACGACGATGATCACCAGGAAGAGGTTATTCCATGGGGCAATCGCTGTGTAGTTTGTCCAGCCATGTGGTTGTCCGCCCAATCCCACCACGATTGCATTCAGCAGACCAATTTGAGGCCTATCAGAGGGGGCAACCTCGTAGATGAAGTTCCAGATCACGCTCGCGCCCACAAATGATATTGCCATTGGCATGAAGATTAGGGACTTGGCAGTGCGCTCGAATTTGCTGCGGTCGGCCAGAACTGCGATCAGCAATCCAGCGATCACCGTAAGGGGTGTGGCAATCCCGATCCAGAAGAGGATATTGTTGCGGAGTGCTTCGAGCATGAGACGGTCAGTAAAGACCGCCACATAATTGGAAAGACCTACGAATTGCGCTGATATAGCTGGGAAGTACTCACCGGGGTTCGTGAATGCCATTATGAATGGAAGTGCTGGCGGCCCATTCCGGCCAAACAGGCTGATGTAAAAAGTGCGCAGCGCCGGGAGGGCCAGGAACCAGATCAGCATGGCGATAGCCGGTCCCACAAAAACAAACGGTTGGAGCCGGGCAGTCCATTCAGGGGAAAGCATTTCCACCAGTTTGTTAAAAAGGTAATAGAGCATCCATACTCCACCCACGCCCCAAACAATCGCGACCAAAGCAATGACCCACTTTGACGCATTTCCTGCCCGGAGGAAGAGAAAGCCCTGATACAAAATGAAGAAAGCGATCAACGGGATCAAAATGGCTAAGCCAATTCGTAGAATCCAAGCGATCACTTTGCCCGATCCTGGTTTATCTTTCACGGTTTGGTCGATAGTTGCCAAGGTAAGCTCCTTTCTCATCCTTATACGGGGCAAATAGAAGTATGCCTAGAAATACGTGATAAGGCTGCCAGCCCTAACGGACTGGCAGCCTATTACCATCCAGAGCCAAACTATTTCGGCCAGGACGCGTCGATTTCTGGTAATACAGTATCCAGGTCGGCAGCACCGGAGGTCCAATCGGTCGCACCTTTCCAGAAGGAACCAGCTCCAACCTCGCCCGGCATCAGGTCTGAGCCGTCGAAGCGGAACGATGTGGCCTTGGCAAGCGCTGCACCTATGTCGCCATCCACCGGGTTGGCGTACATGTCAGGAGTGGCCCCGTTCTGAAGCGCTAAGGCGCCACTGGTATTCATGAAGCCGGAGACGGACATCGGCAGCGTGAGGTACTCCATCAGAGCGCGCACTTCCGGGCGGTCGTTGAACATGGCATAGACGTCAGCGGCCCCCAGGGCAGGCCTGCCGTACTGCTCGTCGATCGGCGGCAGGTAGAAGAAATCGTAGTCTTCCTTGTACTTGGCCTCTGCTGGGAACTCGCCGGTGATGAAGCTCGCCTGGCGGTGCAGGAAGCAGTTGGGCGGGTCGGTGAACAGGCCGGCAGGAGAGTCGGGGAAGAAGGTGGTGGCGATTTGCTCTCGGCCGCCGTACACGTAACCTTCCTTGAACCAGATGTTCCCAACGATCTCAAAGGCGTTCTTTACCTCGGGCGAGTCGAATTTGAGGTCGCCAGCTACCCAGGCATCGTAGTTCTCCAGCGAGGTGGTGCGCAGCATAACGTCTTCCACCCAGTCCGTAGCTACCCAACCGGTAGCAGCTTGCGATTCGATGGCGATGCACCAGGGTGTACCGCCATCGGCTACGATCTGATCGGAGAGGGCAAGCAGATCATCCCAGGTCTCGGGGATGGTATAGCCCGAAGCATCGAAATCATCCTTGGCATACCAGACAAGGCTCTTCATGAAGCCGCGATTCCAAACACCGGCTGTGATCGGACCGTTAGGACCTTCCATCGTGGCCATGTCCAGCCAGGCTTGAGGGAAGGTCGCCGTCAGATAGTCTGCGGGGATGAAGGTGCTGAGGTCAATGATCTTGCCAACCCTGACGTAGTTGGCCAGCGAGCCGGGCTGCGGGAAGTCGGCGACGTCAGGAGCTTCCCCGGCATCCACAGAAATGGAAAGACGGGCCTCGAATTCCTTATTGCCAACGTAGTTCACAGTAATGCCGGTAGCCTCTTCGAAGGCCTTCCAGCCACATTTCATCTTCTGATCATCGGGATCGACCTGTGTGCCGTCCACTGACACGGTTGTGCCAGTGAATTCACCAGCCACAGCGCGCTCCAGGAATCCACCTGCAGGTCCACCGGTGACTTCGCCGAAGTCATACACGCCTTCCGGGCATTCTGCAGCGACGGGTACTTCAGTGGCGGGCGCCTCAGTGGCGGGGGCCTCGGTCGCGGCGGGCGCTTCAGTGGCAGGCGCTTCGGTCGCCGGAGCTTCCGTAGCAGGCGCTTCGGTGGCGGCCCCGCCACACGCAGACAGGATCATGGAAGCAAGTACCATGAGGCATGCCAGACTCCATAATAGTGATTTTTTGTTCATTCTTTCTTTCTCCTCGTATAGTTGTTTGTTAGGTTGAAATTTGACCTTCAATTCGGAATAACAGTATGTTTGTGACGTTTCACCTCCTATTGAATTGACATCTCGCGGCAGGACTTACGCACGACAAGATGGGTATCGATAATCTGTTGTTTTACTCCAGGCTCTTTGCCCTGCAACAGATCCATTAACAACAGACAGGCTCTGCGTGCCATTTCCTGAGCCTGTAAGTGCACAGTGGTAAGTGGCGGGTCAGCGTATTGCGCCCATGGAATATCATCAAAACCCACCAACGAAATATCTTCAGGGATTCGCAAGCCCGCCTCCCGCAAAGCGGCTTTTACACCCATGGCAACATTATCACTGGCAACAAAAATTGCTGTGAATTTATTCCCGGATTCAAGCAGGGATTTTGTCTGGGTGTAGCCACTTTGAGGATCAAAATCTGCATATCGGATCAAGCGGTCATCGGGTGCTATCCCGGCGGCGAGCAAAGCAGTTTTATAACCGGCCACCCGTTCGGGGGAAGCTGCGTAAGATGGCGGCGCGTTTGTAATGCAGGCTATTTGAGTGTGCCCCAGTTCCAACAAATATTGAACTCCCTGTTGAGCTGCAAGCTGGTTGTCAACATCCACTGAGTAGAAATCAGTTCCTTCCAGATGCCCCATGAGCACGGTTGGAATGTCAACCTGTTCAAGCTTCTTCAAGCCTGCATCGTCTATTCGCGGAGTAAGCAGGATCATGCCATCGATATGCTTTGCGCGTGCCAGTTCGAGGTAGGCACGATCCTGATGTTCTACTTCCACATATTCAATCAACAGACGCATTTTTTTATCCTTGATCACTTCCATCAATCCCCCGATGATCTGAGGCAGAAAGGCATCTGTCGCAATATGATGCGGACTGCGTGTCATAACCAGGCCAATCGCCTTCGCACGTCGACTTGCCAATGCCTGGGCGGTTGCATCTGGGACATAGTTCAAACTTTCAGCCGCCACCTGAACCTTGTGACGCGTTTCCGGGCTGATGTTTAGACCCTTAACATCATTCAGCACGAAGGAGACCGTGGTACGGGAAACACCTGCAAAGTCTGCAACATCTTGGCTGGTGACACGTTTTTTTGACATAAGTTTATTGAGTGGATGTCTGTTAACACGTGTTATTAACACGTGTTAACAGTTTAGCAAAAATAAGCTGAAATGTCAATATTTTTGGCCAATCCCTGTAAAAGTTTGCTTACCTCAACTAATAAAATTAAATGTTGTTATTAGTGCATATTGTTTCAGAAGTAGATCCAGCAACATCGTGATAAACTAACTTTTGAAACGGAAACTTACGCCTGCCCAAACTGTTACCGCCCAGGCTCATCCCAATATAGCATTCATCAAGTAGCGATTGGCAAAACTCGATTGAACTAACCGCTCACAATTTCCTTCGCAGTCCGAACGATTGAGTCTCGAACGGCATATCCATCAAAATGCGCCTGCTCCATTCCGAGAATGACCGCACCCACAACAGGGGGGCCGTCGAGTCGTTTCAATTTTGCTCTGGGGCAATGTTTGAGAACAACCTGACTCATCGGACCCGAGATGAGTTCTCCTGCTTCAAAAACACTTCCTGATTGAATGATCTCGACTTCATCGTTTTCCATTTCGATTTGGCGCGCTACCGCGACAGCCAGCCAGCCCAATTCCTCTCCCGCCCATCGAATGATTCCGCGTGCGGCCATATCTCCCTCGCGCGCAGCGCGCATCACTTCCATGGCAAGAAAAGGGGCGAGGTGAAAATAATCTTTTGAGAAGCCCTCCATCAATTCCAATTCATCCTTTGCACCGGTATATTCGAGCAGAACTTTTGTCAGCGTGGTCGGCGGCGCCCGCTTTATCCAGGCATGATTGATAACCTGAAGCGCCTTCGCCGCAATCTCGATCCCGCCTCCATATTCGCCGAAGGTTGCACCATTGCCCACGATGCGGCCTTCCCTACCGGCCTTGTTTTTCCCGCGGCAATTATTGGATGATCCTGCTGTTACATTGACTCCAATGCCGCGCGTTGCGCCGGCCAGCAAACCGTTCACGCCATCGTTGACTACTTCGACAGGACATGACAACTCCAGCGACGAGATTGCCTGTAAATGCGGTTCCCTGTCCGATGGGAAATCGCAGCCTGCCACGCCGAAGCCTGCCCCAACGATTTGGACCTTATCCACCCGGGACATTTGACGCGCCGCCTCAAACGACTGTCGCAGAACATGTTCAAGCCCGTCATAACCGACACCCTGATGATTACCCGCGCCTGCGCTGCCAAAACCGACACAACGACCCGTTTCATCCACGATCACTGCGTGCGTCTTTGAAGAACCCACATCTATACCGAGAAAATATTTCATGGCTTATCCCCATTATTTATGGAACTGTGGCAACCACTGTTTATTTGTTTCGAGCATATCTTCCAGGACAGCCTCCACCTTATCAGCCTTCGGGCCGAGGGGATGTGTCAACAATGCCTGATACGCTGAATTCCTATCCCCATGCACAGCGGCTTCGACAGTGAGCAGTTCATACATCTTGATTTGGGAAATGAGTCCGAAGCACGCGGCAGGCAAAGGGTCCGTGTGAAGCGGGTGGATTCCTTTTTTATCCACTCTCGCGGGAAGCTCCAATACCCAATCCGCAGGCCACTCTTTCACCGCGCCTTTGTTACGAACATTGACAACATGCGTTTCTCCAAGATCATTGTAATGCGAGTTGATAAGTTGCGTGGCAAGCGTCGAGTAATACGCGCCGCCGCGTTTCATTAAGTCCGCGGGAGGTTCAGTGAGGCTGGGATCCGCGTAATCGCGCAGTAAGTCCTTTTCGATCTCCATTACTTCCTCGGCGCGGGATGGCGGCCACTGTTCCTGCTCGCCAAGTTTTTTATCGGTGTAATAAAAATATTGCAGATAATAATTTGGCAGCATGCCAAGTGACTCGAGCGTGCGGATATCCCATTCGGGTTCTTCATCATTTTTCATGTCTGCCACATACGCAGGGAAGATTTGCGGCCACATCTCTTCACCGTCAATTGTGAAGCCGCGATGCCAGGTGAGATGATTCAAACCAAGCGTATTTAACACCGCCTGGTTGTCATCAATCTTTTTGCCTGTGGCTTTTTCCAGCCTTTCAAGGATTTTCATTTTTGTCGTTATACCCACATTGCAAACACCCACTGCAGAGACATCGGGCGCGTAACGGGTGAGCGCCTCCGTGATCAGACCCGCGGGATTGGTGAAGTTTGCGAGTAGGGCCCCAGGCGCAACCTCGCGAATATCTTTTGCAATATCGAGCATAACCGGAATGGTACGCAATGCCTTTGCCATTCCGCCCACGCCTGTGGTTTCCTGCCCGATCAGTCCATGCCGCAAACCGAGATATTCATCACCGCGCCGGGCAGGCATCTTGCCGACGCGCAACTGCGTAGTGACATATGAGGCACCTGCAATGGCTTCACGTTGATCGAGCGAGAGAACGACTTTGAACGGCTGGCCTTTGGCTTTCACCATCCGTTGTGCAAATCCGCCAACGATCTCCAGCCGCTCACTGTCAATGTCCATGAGCCAGAGTTCCTTAAGAGGAAATGAATCTGCTCTTGCAAGAAATCCGTTTACGAGTTCAGGCGTATAAGTCGAGCCGCCGCCTATCAGCGCTATTTTCACAAGTTCGAAACCTTTCCTGTTCCAGATGATTTATACACTGTATCCAAAATCTTCATGTTTGTCCATCCCTTCACTTCACCAGAGACGGGCATTCGTTCTTTCAACTGTATCAGTTTAATGCTTCAGATGAATTTCTTTTTGAGCAAGGCGAGGCTGTCACGAACGGTATGTATCTTAGCCTTTAATACCAGACACGACTACGCCCTGGATGAAGAGCTTCTGCGCGAAGAAGAAAAGCAAGATGGGCGGGATGAGCATCAGTGCTGAAGCCGCCATGAGCAAATGGC
>Ga0180069_1000015_pt1 | contig 46006 bp, 36 predicted proteins | sample EasRivERM_16_10D_2_FD_121793 | JGI IMG/M metagenome (GOLD analysis project Ga0180069, IMG submission 121793) | Soil microbial communities from meander-bound floodplain in the East River, Colorado, USA - East River metaG ERMLT231B'_16_10D | ecosystem: Environmental > Terrestrial > Soil >...
GCAGTCTTCTTCGGTAATGTCGTTTTGACCTATAACTTTCAAATTCTTACTGCGTGTCGCTACTTCGTAAGCCACTCCAGCCGCGAATAGCGCCGTAATAATAGCTGACAAAAGGCCTAATGCCATGGAAACTCCTTGTGGTTAGTTGCCCAAATGGGGCTTGGGGTGCCAGTAGTAATACACAATCGCGCTGTAGGCGATTAAACTTGACAACAACGCTTCAATGATTACTTTCTACATCCCATCATGCGACACGTTTTCGATTACTCTCAAGTCGGTCTCCTCTTTTTCGGCACTGGAGATAGGTCGTCGCACGTGTGTAACGAAAATCTAACATGCCAGGAAGGAGCGTCCGTCCACCAATCTTCGTTCCCCATCATCATGACACAGCCGCGTTTATTTAGCGTTTATTTTGATGAGAGTTTTGAAGTAAGATTAATGTATATCTCTCCAGAGATCATAACGGAAGTGCGCACCCTTATTTTTACTAGTGCTCATTCACGCAACTGCCCAATCTATGAAGTTGTCATTGCTAAACGCCCACCCTGGCATTCGCGATGATTTCAAATTATCTATTGAAGGATTATTTCTGTTGAAAGTACTATACCTTTCTCGTAGTTATTGTGTTCAAGTTTTGAAGAAGACATTTGTATTCACGGGCGGGGAGATCGTCAATGAGTTCCTGATGTCCACAGGCTATTTGCAGGGCGCGCATCAGGAGGATTGTCCAGTGTATAAAAGAGTCGCTTCTTTGCGCCCTGCGTGGATGCTTAAGCATAAGTAGTCTATAATTCTTTGCATGTCACAGATCATCCCCACTGCAGAGCCTTTTTTCTTTTTGGGTGATTCTTCAAAACCTGGATGCCTGCTCATTCATGGATTTACCGGTACGCCAAAAGAAATGCGCTGGATGGGGGAATATTTGAATCAACAGGGATTCACCTGTCTGGGAGTTCGACTCGCCGGTCATGCCACTGTCCCCGAAGATATGATCCGTTCAAATTACACAGATTGGATCGCTTCCGTTGAAGACGGCTATCATTTCCTGCGCGGCTTTTCCAACGATATCTTTCTTGTCGGGCTTTCGATGGGTGGGATATTATCTTTGTTGATGTCCACGCGATTGGATGTAACAGGTGTGATGGCGATGTCCACGCCATATAAACTTCCAGATGACCCGCGCCTGCGGCATATCGATTTGATTAGCAGGACTATACACTTTATGCCCAAGAGTGACGAGGAGCCTGGTTCAGGCTGGTTTGATAAAGACGCATGGCAGGAACATGTTTCATACCCGCAAAACCCCGTCCGTTCGATCGGCGAGTTGAATAAATTATTGGGTGAGATGCGCGCCGCGTTGTCGAAAGTCAATGTGCCGGTGTTGTTGATTCATTCGAAAGACGACAAATATGTATTGCCTGAAAATATGGAACTCATTTACAACGCGCTGGTCAATGCGTCAGACAGGACAAAGCTTTATATAACGGGATCAGGTCATGTTGTCACGCGGGATGCGGCTCGTCATCAAGTATTTGAATCGGCGTTGGAATTTATCAGGCGTATGGAGTCTGATTCCAAATGAACCGTTCCCTGTTGTGGCTGGGTGTGGCATTGTTTACGTGGGGGATCGGGGAGGCGATGTTCATGATGTTCCAGCCGATTTATCTGAACAGGCTGGGTGCAGACCCGATCACAATTGGTTGGATTCTCGGCGCGTCTGGATTGATGATGACTCTGGTGCACATTCCATCCGGGCATATTTCTGATCGCATTGGGCGCAAACCTTTGCTGGTTACCGCGTGGATTATTGGGGTCATCTCAGCGCTCGCGATGGCTTCTGCGAAAAATCTATTTATTTTCGTGATCGGCATTCTATTGTATGCCTTTACAGCTTTCGTGGTTTCGCCGCTCGATAGCTATCTCACTGCGGCGCGCGGCAAATGGTCTGTAGCGCGCGCGATCACATTTAGCGGGATCTGTTTCAATGCAGGCGCAGTGGTGGGTCCGTATACCGGTGGGTGGATCGGGGATCACTACGGTTTGAGGGCTGTATATGCCATTGCTGCCGTTTTTTTTATTTTTTCAACGATTTTTATTTTCATGATCGAATCCCAGCCGCGCGATCACCATGACCCTGAAGCGCCGCCGGCAGGTTTGATGACGAACTGGCGTTACCTGGGCTTTCTTGCAGTCTTCTTTATTGTGGCCTTTGCGACTTATCTGCCGCAACCTCTCACGCCTAACTTTTTGGAAGACCAGCGCGCCCTTTCACTTACGCAGATCGGCACTCTGGGCTCGATCGGCGGGATCGGAAACACAATATTTAGTTATGTGCTCGGCATGTTGGATGCGCGCCTCGGGTTTTTGTTCGGGCAATTGGGCGTGGTGGCGTATGCGTCGTTGTTATGGCAGGGCACTGGCATGGGGTGGTTTGCTGTGGCATATTTCATGCTGGGCGGCTTTCGTGTGATGCGCGGGCTGGGCATCGCAATGGTGCGTCCGCTTGTGCATGAATCGCAAATGGGTCTGGCTTACGGTATCGCTGAAACAGTTGGTTCAGTTACAACCTTGCTTGCGCCGCCGATTGTCGGTTACCTGTATGCGCGCGATCCATTTATTATGTATCCCATTGGGTTGATTGCGATCGCGATCGGTTTGATTATCAGTCTGATTTTCGTCCCTCGTTCTAAGCGCCTTTTGCCTGAACACATTGAACTGACTCATGAACCATAGGTGTTTCCATGCTTGAAATTGTTTCCTTTACGCTTGGGCCTGCGCAGACAAACGCATACCTGGTCGCGGACTCTGAAACAAAAGAAGCGGTTGTGATTGACCCGGCTTGGGACGGACATATCATTTTAGCTGAAGCGCAAAAGCGCGGCTGGCGCATCGGTCATCTGTGGTATACACATGCGCACTTCGACCATATCGGCGGCGCGGGTGCGATCGCAGATGCGTTGAATCCTCTGCCGCTTGTTGCCTTGCATTCGAACGATCATGTTTTGTGGCGCGCGGGTGGTGGTGGCGCGCTATTTGGTTTTGATATCGACCCCGGACCTGAACCGACGATTGATTTTGTGCATGGGATGAAATTACGACTCGGCAGTGTGGAATTTGAAATCCGCTTCACACCCGGACATACAGCTGGTCATTGCATCCTATACGTTTCTGACACTCGCGCTGAGCGGAGCGACCCCCTAGGGGAGCGCAGTCGAAGCGTCTGCTTCTGCGGCGACCTGATCTTTGCGGGTTCCGTTGGGCGCACCGATTTACCGGGTGGAAATTGGGAGACTCTTGTGAAAAGTATCAAGGAGCAGATATTTACCTTGCCAGATGACACGCGCTTATTATCTGGTCATGGGCCTGAAACAACGGTGGCCGAGGAGAAAAGATCCAATCTGTTTGTTGGCGGGATGTAAATAATCCGGTTACCACGTTGGTTTTTTTAACCTTCATTCAACCCTGATTTTTTAACGCGAAGTCGCCAAGGCGCGCAGGATCAACTTTTTTTCTTTGCGACTTTGCCCGAATTTTGCAAAGTGACAACTTGGGTTAAATAAAAACGAGACGACGCATTGTCGTCCCGTTGTGGCATTAAAACCCGTTCTTTTTTATTACGCCCTTATACCATTTGCCGCTGTCTTTCACGATTCTTTCCTGCGTATTGAAATCCACCCACACAATGCCGAAACGCTGGGCATAGCCTTTCGCCCACTCAAAATTATCCATTAACGACCAGGCGAAATATCCAGCCATTGGCACACCTGCCTCTATGGCACGATGGACTGCCGCGAGATGTGTTCGATAATATAGCGTGCGGTGTTCATCGGGTACATTGCCGTCCGCATTGGGAGGCGTGGAATAACTCGCACCGTTTTCGGTGACATAGATTTTTAATGGTTGATACTCAAAATAGTAGCGTGAGAGTACGCTCATTAACCCATCAGGATAATTTTCCCAGCCCATCTCCGTCCAGTTTTCGGGAGTCTTGGGCGAGAGGAATATTTTTTGTAGGTCATTTAAAGGATCATTCACGCGGATAAGTTCGCGGTTGTAATAGTTCACCCCGAGAAAATCAAGGGGAGCGGCAATCGTGTCCAGATCATCAGCCTGCACAAAATCCAATCCATTGGGGAGTGCGCCTTGTCTTTCAAAATCCGCGATGATATCGGCTGGGTATCCGCGTCCATACACGGGGTCGGCGAACCAGCGCATCCATTTGCCATCAGCCTGTCGGACGGCATCCAGATCGAGCGTGGAGTTGGATGCGGCAACCCTCCAGTTGTTGTTGAGGGTGATGCCTACTTCAGAGTCAGGACTGTTGCGGCGGATCACAGGTACAGCCCAGCCATGCGCGAGCAACAAGTGATGACTTGCAGGTATGGCTTTCGATAAATCTTTATGACCAGGGGCATGTTCGCCATTATCGTAGCCGAGCCAGGCAGAACAGGACGGCTCATTGAATGTGATCCAATTCTTGACGCGGTCGCCGAGTGCGCGCGTGATCGCCTCAGTGTATTCCACGAAGGCTTCGGCTGTGGAACGCACAGGCCAGCCGCCTTCATCTTCAAGGACTTGTAGTAAATCCCAGTGATAAAGTGTAATGAAGGGCGTAATATTCGCGGCGAGTAAGCCGTCCACCATTTTGCTGTAGAAATCAAGTCCCTTCTGATTGATCTTGCCGCGTCCCTTCGGCAGGATACGCGGCCAGGCGGTGGACAAGCGATAGGCTTTTAACCCGAGTTGTTTCATCAAGCGGATGTCTTTGCGCCACAGGTGATAATGATCGTTGGCGATATCGCCAGTATCGTTGTTAAGAATCTTGCCGGGAGTATGTGAGAAGCGATCCCAGATCGATTCACCCTTGCCATGCTTATCCCACGCGCCTTCGATCTGATACGAAGCAGTCGCCGCGCCCCAAATAAAATCTTCCGGAAATATTATCTTCTTTGCCATGTTTCGTTTCCTTGTAGTGTGATGAAATATTTAAACACTATCTACTATGGAGTGCAATCCAACAGGATTTCTGGTGATGGTTCACCATAGGATAGACCGTAACCGAATGGGAACAGAGGTGTGTCACAACCGGTCTTATTCGCTGAGTTGTTGATATTGATCGGTAGTTGTTCACTCGAGCGGGGCCACGAGTATGGAAGTTTACCAGTAAATGGATAATCTCCGAACAGCACACCTGCGATTCCTGCGCCTTCCGTACCGGGCAGCCATGCCGCGACCCACGCGTCCGCCAGTGGAAGTTGTTCTGTGATGATCAACGGTCTGCCGGAGAGGATAATGATAATCAGTTTCTCGACATGCGACCGCGTATTGGCGATGGTATGGAAGTCTTCTTCTGAAAGCCGCAGATCGCGGGCATCTCCAACACCTTCCGCATACGGATTTTCGCCGACTACAACAATACCGATCTCTGCGTTTTCGCTGAAACTCCCAGCCTGCTCATAGACAACTTGTGTTTGTGATGAAGCCGCGGCTTTGATCCCTTCAAGAATAGTCGTGCCTATGGTGATATTGCCTGTCAGCCCCTGCCATTGAATTGTCCAGCCGCCGCTTTGCATTCCAATATCATCTGCGCCTCGCCCTGCGACTAGTATCTTCTCAATCTCTTTCGAGATCGGCAGAGTGGAATTATCGTTTTTCAAAAGCACCAGCGACTTATGCACCGCTTCACGCGCCAATTCAAGATGATCCTGTGACCGAACCGAAGTGATCATGGCTGGATCAGAATACGGATGCTGAAACAATCCCAGCATTAACTTGACCGTCAATATGCGGCTCACGGCGTCATCAATGCGATCCTGTTTTATGTCACCATTTGTTACTGCCTGTTTCATTGTATCGATAAAGCGGATGTAATCAAAAGGTACCATGTTCATATCCAAACCGGCATTGATCGCCATAACCACTGATCTGTAATAATCCGGGTCAATTTGATCAATCCCGCCCCAGTCTGATATGGTAAAGCCCTTGAAACCCAGTTCATCTTTTAGCACATCCGTGTTCAGGCCTTTTTGTGCGTGCATCTTTGTTCCATTCCAACTGCTGAAGGAAATCATCACGCTCATTGCGCCGGCATCAATGGCAGATTTGTACGCTGGAAGATATAGCGAACGAATGGTTGCCTCATCCACTTGCATATCACCCTGATCAAGAAGGTACGATGAATTGGCTGTGCCGAACGTTGTTGCTCCATCGCCAAGATAATGCTTGGGTGTCGCCAGCACATAGATCGATTCTCCCGCAATTATCTTGAATCCATCAGGCTGGGTTTGTAAGCCCTTGATATAAGCCGCGCCCAATCTGGAGACGAGATCGGTGTTTTCGCCATAAGCCTCATATGTACGTCCCCAGCGAATATCTTGTGGAGCCGCTACCACCGGGGCAAAGTTCCATGTGACCCCGGTCGCCATCATTTCAGCGGCGGTCACGCGTCCGATTTTTTCAACAAGCTCCGGGTCGTTGGAAGCGCCGAGTCCGATTTGATGCGGGAAGATGGTCGCGCCGTAAAGATTGCCATGTCCGTGTACGGCATCCACCCCGTAAATGATCGGTATCCCAAGCCGGGTGGCCAACGCCTCATCTTGAAATCCGTTGACCATCTGGACCCAACCCGCGGGTGTGTTATTGCCTGATGGAGAGCCGCCTCCACCACTTAGGATCGAACCGATGAAATATTTTGTGATGTCGCCAGCCTTGATGCTGTTCTTTTCCACCTGCGTCATCTGACCGATTTTTTCTTCAAGCGTCATACGCGCGAGCAAATCCTCCACGCGTGTTTCGATGGGTCGCGATGGGTCAGTGTAAATCATTGTATCTCTATCAATGCTTGATGTTGGTTCTACGGTGTTTATAGGGGTCATTGTTTCTCCTCCACATGCTGTGAGGCTGAATGAAAGAATTAATAAGAAAGATAGCGTACGTTTCATATCTTTGAATTTTTATCCTGGTTGTCATTGTGTTGTCTGTCGTTGAAGTAATGTTATTTGCCCATCTCCGTTAGATATTGCTCATACAGACTGATCAAATGCTTGAGCGGCTCTTTATAAAACTCATCGGGGTTGATTGTTAACTTTGCATAGTCAGGAATCGGTTTGACTTGCGGATTTGTTTTTGCAAATTCCTGAATGACTTTGGCATGTGGTTTGAGTGAGCCATCCGGGCGTACGAGACCAAAGAAGCGTTCGTGACGGGCATTCTGACAGGGAGGTAGATCCCATAATTCGGGGACATAATCTGCAAAGCACCACAGCATCGCGCCTGTTGCGCCGCTTTCCTGCAACTTTGGAATTGTCAGGCTAAGAAATTCTGCGAAGTCTTCTTCGCTTGCCATGAGTTGTTCATGGTCGCGCCCGTTTGTTTCCACCCATTTCATGGTGTAAGTCGCTTCGCCGGGAAGGGCAGTGCATCCGCCAAATTCTTCCATCAATACAGGTTTGCCTGATAATGCGGCAGTCACTGCGCAGGTGAACGGGACAAAATCAGGGTCGAGTGGTTTGCGCGCCCATTTTGTGTACATGGGATAGGAGTGCATGACTGCCACATCGGTGTGCGCGTAGACTTTGTCAATGCGCAAGCCGTTATCACGGTGTAAACCATCTCCATGCAAGCCAATCGTGACAGGATGATTCGGGTCGATGGATTTGATCAAGCCCACCATTTCCTTGACCCATGCCGCGCCTTCGTCCGATGTGTTAGGCCATGCGAAGAGATCGGGTTCGTTGCCGAGATTCCACATCCAGATGGCGGGATGATCCTTGAGTGCACTGACGACGGTTTTGAGCAATAGGCGTTCCGCATTCAAAGCCATCTCGTTATGGAACATATTGCGATAACCTTGATCTGTGATCTTTCCAGCACTCACTACATCGCGCAGCCATTCTCGATGAGCCGCGGGAGGCAAATCTCCACCCAGTAACCAGCGTGGACTCCAATTGGGTCCACTCATGTGACCGGTGAAAAATGTGACATCGAGTCCGAGTCCATTTTCGGCGGCGATGTCTGCGACTTTTATGAGGTTATCCAGTTTGTCTTTTGCAACACTGGTCGGTTCAGGTTGAAAGTCATCCCATAACAGGAACAGGCGGACAACATTCAACCCGATCTCTTTGATGATCGCAAATTCTTCGCGCACCTCGCCTGCATCGAAGTTGCTCCACCAATACATGGCTTTTTTGCGGGGCCAGTAGTTTACGCCGAGAGTGAATGGTTGGGTCATTGTGTCTCCACTATTTTTTGTTACGCCATTCTCGCGCATGATAACTGCATGCTGTGATGAGCACCTGAACCGTCGGTTTAATTCCAAAATTGCGGCAGATGTTCTTTGTGTGTCTCCAACATATCATCGAGCACTGCCTGTATCTTGTCTGCTTTTGGAACAAGCGGGTTGACAAGCAATGCCTGATAGGCGGTTTCACGGTCTCCATGTATAGCGGCTTCAACCTTCAGCATTTGAATTCTCCAACATTGATGTCTTTGATACACCAGAAGTTTGGAAAAGCGGGCACCCTGTTTGGGTGTCCGCTTTGATGAGCGATAAAACTATTTTGCAAATTCTGTTGAGCGCGTTTCGCGAATGACTGTCACCTTGATCTGACCAGGGTATTGCATGGTCTCTTCGATCTTTTTGGCGATGTCACGGGCGAGGCGTGCGGAGGCGAGATCGTCGATGTTCTCGGGCTTGACGATCACGCGGACTTCGCGTCCAGCCTGGATGGCGAAGGCTTGTTGTACGCCTTCAAAGGATGTTGAAAGATCTTCAAGATTGCGAATGCGTTTGATGTAGGCTTCAAGATCTTCGCGGCGTGCGCCCGGGCGTGCGCCTGAGATGGCATCTGCGGCTTCCGTGATGACGGCTTCCACAGTTTCCTGGTCCACTTCATGGTGATGTGAGGCGATCGCGTTGATAACTTTGGGGTTGACGCCATAGCGTTTGCAGAACTCTGCGCCGAGCATGGCATGTGTGCCTTCCTGGTTATGGTCCATGGCTTTGCCGACATCGTGCAGGAAGCCGCCTTGTTTGGAAAGTTCGATGTTTGCGCCAATTTCTGCAGCAAGTATGCCAGCCAGTTTTGAGACTTCGACTGCGTGCGCGAGTTGGTTCTGTCCATACGATGTGCGGAATTTGAGTCTGCCCATCATACGTAGAACCTCGGGGTGTATACCAGAAATATTTGCATCGTAGGCGGCTTGTTCACCAGCTTCATTGATGATTCTTTCGACTGCCTTGGTTTCATCCTCAACAACTTTTTCGATGTGAGCTGGGTGGATGCGTCCATCAAGGATGAGTTTTGCCAACGCACGGCGACCAATCTCGCGGCGCACTGAATCGAAGCAGGATACGGTGACAGAGTCTGGCGTATCATCAACGATCACATCCACACCTGCGGCTTGCTCAAAAGCTTTGATGTTGCGACCATTACGACCGACGATGCGTCCCTTCATTTCTTCACTGGGTAGAACAACCACCGCGCGTGTGACTTCCGCCACATGTTCCGAAGCCACGCGCTGAATGGCATCCGCAATTAACTTGCGGGCGCGCTTCTCGCCTTCTTCGCGGGCTTCCGCTTCGATCTGGCGGATGATGCGTGCCATGTCGCCGCGCGCTTCTTTTTCAACGGCCGCGAAGAGTTCCTTCCTCGCGTCGTCCTGTGACATTTGAGCGACGAATTCGAGTTTCTTCATCTGCTCTTCGTAGATCTTATCCATTTCGTTGGCGCGCTTATCAACTTGCGACTGACGCTTGTTGATGGTTTGTTCGCGCTGTTCGAGCTTGTCCACACGGCTATCGAGTTCAGAGCGGCGTTTGTCGAGCCTTTCAGTATCCTTGTTCAGTTCGATGCGTCGTTCTTTGATCTCTGATTCAGCCGCTTGAATGATCTTGGTGGCGTTTTCACGCGACTGGCTTTCGATCAAGCGGGCTTGTTCATTTGCGCCTTTTAGAATGTTATCGGCGCGTTCCAATTGGTTCTTTTTGCGTTGTTCTGCCTGATAGCGCTGGAAAAAATATCCAGCCGCGCCACCAGCAGCCAGGGCGAGTATGGCTACTATTACTGTCACGATTATTGGACTCATGAGATATCCTCTTCCTCAAAATTATGTTGTTCCTGATTGTGTGCTTCGTTCCAAATGCGGGTGACCACCGGGGCGATCACCGAGTAAGAAAAACCGCGCCTTGCCAGGAACTCGGAAAGTTTTTTTCTAAACTCGCTCCATTCCAGATCTTTGAATCTGGCTGCCCTTTTATTAGCGGCTTCATAAGCGAGTGGTTCATCATCCACTTTTGCAAGGGCGGCTTTCGTAGATTCATCGTCAAGCCCTTTTTGGCGTAGTTCCATCGCCAACATGCGACGACTGCGCGGGCGAAACGTGCTTCTGTTTTCGACCCACGTCTGGGCGAACTCGTTATCGTTCGCAAGCCCGTCCTGCCGCAGTCTTTCCAGCGTCAGTTCGATGACTGATTCTGGGATTTCATGCTTAAGCAGATTTTTCCGGATCTCGGATTCGGAGCGGGCGCGGTAACTCAAAAATAACATGGCTTGCTGGAGTGCCCGTTCACGTGCATCCTCAACCTGCAACTGCTCAATTTTCTTTTCGTCCAACTCCGCGCCGACTCGCAACCACGCGGCGACGATGCGTGCCACCCCGAAGGCGTATTCCCCGTCGAGGTAGAGGTTCACTCGGTTGGGGTTGCGCTTTTGGATGACGAGGGCAGTTATTTTTTTCATAAATTTTGGAGTGCAGGCGCTTGCTCCTGCACCAGCGGCAGGCCGCTGAATTCCAGATTAAAAACACACAGCCGAAGTATGACCTTACCGGTCGGTTTCGGCTGTGGAAAATGTCTGGGTTGGTTGAGCAGGACCCGGGTCCGAAAGAAGCGTTTAGCAGGGTGGGTCAAACCGCGTGACGGAATCTTAAGTCACTGGCGGGCAACAGGTTAAGGGGGCGAAGTCCAGTTGTTCTTCAATTTTTCCTACATGACTTCACAAAATAACTCCCAAAACGGGGGAGGTTCTTGCTCGATTATCCAGAAATAGGGTACAGCCAAACCGCGAACGGTGAAAATATCTTTTTTGATCCTTGCGGATAACCTGATTATACATGGATTTTTAAAATTTGTTAACGTAGCATTTTTGATTATGCGGGTTATATAGATAAAGTGGTGACAAAAGGAACTAGGTAAATTGTACAACTTATGCAATAATTCGGTCGCAACGAATTCATTGCAAACATTATAGGAGGCTGTATGGCTAAATTTACACGTGAAGATGCGCTCGAATATCACCGTCTAAAGGGCAAACCCGGCAAGGTGGCAATCGTGCCCACCAAGCCCATGGATACCCAGCGCGATTTGAGCCTGGCGTACTCGCCGGGTGTGGCGGAGCCGGTATTGGAGATCGAAAAGAATCCTGAAGATGCCTACGAATATACGTCGAAAGGTAATCTTGTGGCTGTGGTCTCGAACGGTACCGCGATCTTAGGGTTGGGTGACCGCGGCGCACTGGCAAGTAAACCAGTCATGGAAGGCAAGGGTGTGTTGTTCAAGAAGTTCGCCGATATTGATGTGTTCGATATTGAGCTGAACTCACACGACCCCGATGAAATCATTAAAGTAGTCGCGGCGATCTCCCCGACATTTGGCGGGATCAACCTGGAAGATATCAAAGCGCCCGAGTGTTTCTATATCGAGGAAACCTTGAAAGGTATGCTGGATATTCCCGTCTTTCATGATGACCAGCATGGGACAGCGATCATCTCTTCGGCAGGGCTGTCAAATGCCTTGGAGATCGTGGGTAAGAAACACGAAGAGATTCGTTTGGTGATCTCGGGTGCGGGTGCTTCAGCGATCTCTTGCGCGGAACTGGCGATCAAATGGGGCGTGAAGCGCGAGAATATCATGTTGTGCGATAGCAAAGGTGTGGTGTACAAGGGTCGCACAGAAGGCATGAATAAATACAAAGAGCGCTTCGTGGTTGAAACCGATGCGCGGACTTTGACGGATGCTTTGCGCGGCGCGGATGTGTTCTATGGTTTGTCGGTTGCCAATGTGATGACGCCCGATATGGTCAAATTGATGGCAAGTGACCCGATCATATTTGCAATGGCAAACCCTGACCCTGAGATCAAACCTGAATTGGCGAAAGCCGCCCGCAAGGATGTGATCATTGCGACCGGTCGTTCGGATTACGCCAATCAAGTGAATAATGTACTGGGCTTCCCGTTCATCTTCCGCGGTGCGCTGGATGTACGCGCGAAGGCGATCAATGATGAAATGAAATTCGCCGCATCCAAAGCACTAGCCGCGTTGACGAAAGAAGACGTGCCGGATTCAGTTTTGCGGGCATACGGATTGGATAGCATGAAATTCGGGCGCGATTATATTATTCCCGCGGCGCTCGACCCGCGTGTGTTGTTGTGGGAAGCGCCGGCCGTGGCGCAAAGCGCCATGAAAACAGGTGTGGCGCGCAAAACAATTGATATTGATGAATATCGCGAACAACTGGCGTATCGTCAGGGGAAGGGCGAGCAGGTTCGGTACTTCTTCCAGAACAAAGCGCGCTCCTCAGGTGGTAAGAAGCGGGTGGTCTTTGCGGAAGGCGAACAGCAGAAGGTCATTCGTGCCGCGTATCAAGTTCAGGAGGAAGGCATTGCCACACCGGTCTTGATCGGGCGTACGCGCGTGGTTGAGGAGCAATTGAAAAATTTGGGCCTTGATTACAAACCCGAAATTGTGGACTTTGACAAGTTCAGTAAATTCAATGATTACGCCAAGGCGTATTATGAAATACGTCAGCGCAAGGGTGTCACCGCACTCGATGCGACCATGAAGGTGCGTGACCCGAACATCTTTGGTCTGTTGATGGTAAAGATGGGCGATGCAGATGCGTTTGTCTCCGGTCTGACGTATGATTATCCTGAAGTGATTCGTCCTGCTTTGCAAATCCATCATACAGCCAAGGGCATGGCGCGCGCAGCAGGTGTCTATATCATGATCGTTGATGATCGCGTGTATTTGTTCACGGATGCCACCGTCAACATTGAGCCGACAGCAGAAGACCTGGCTGATATTGCATCTCTGGCGGCGGATTTTGCCAGACGACTCGAAATTGAGCCGCGGGTTGCATTCCTCTCATTCTCGAATTTTGGATCAACCCCGCATCCGCTCTCGGACAAGGTGCGGCGCGCGGTTGATCTGATAAAGTCGCGGCGCCCGGATCTGATTGTGGATGGCGAGATGCAGGCGGACACCGCAGTTGAGTCATTGATCATGGAGGAGCGTTATCCGTTCAGCAAAGTGAAGGATGCGAATGTGCTGGTCTTCCCATCACTTGAATCGGCAAATATTGCATACAAGTTATTGGCTCATTTGGGCAAGGCAAAAGCCATCGGGCCGATCCTGCTTGGCATGGGTGCGCCGGTGCATGTATTACAGACCGGCGATGATGTCAATGCGATTGTCCAGATAGCCTCTGTCGCTGTGATGGATGCAATGGGACGCGATGGCAAGTAAATCGTAATAAGTTATTCACCATAGAGACCCTAAGGATTTTATAATCCTTAGGGTCTTGTATTCGGAGGTTGTTGATAATTTAATTACAAATCCCGCTTCTGAAAGATGCGAACTGCGATAACTAGAATAACGATCAGATAGACAAACGCATAGCCGATCATCAGTAGGCTGGGAACCGATGTAGTTGTAAACGGTGATCCGAATGTACCAGTCAGCGGAGTTTGCATCTCAAACGCGGCTCGGCGCCAAAGCGACTCGCTTGGGATGATCAGGCTGGTGGTAATTCCAACTTTGATAGCCGTGTCGTTCTGCAATATTGCTCCGAACTGCTCGACCCAACCCCCAATGAACGCGAGACCATACAGCCCGAACACGATTCCGCCGGTTGCCAGTGCCGGAAAGGCTGACGAGAGCATCAGTGTGATCGTCATGATCAGGATGGACTCCATATAGATGAGTCCCAAACCGATCAACAAGTTCTGAGGGATATGTCCCGATTGAATGAACGTGCTGAGGACAATACCGCCACATAACAGCAACACATACAAACCAAGCAACTCTATAAAGCCAAGCCATTTGCCCAGCACAATATCTGCCCGCCGGATTGGTTTGGTGGCGATGGTTTGGATCGTACCGGAATTGATTTCTCCCGCCAGCGTGTCTGCCCCAAGTAACGCTGCCATGGCAACCGAAAGGAAGGTGGCAGCGTATAAGCCCATCATCATAAATGCATTCGTGGATTCTGCTTTCATGATATTTGCAGCCATCTGGCTCGGCATATTCGCTGCCGTGTCTGCTGCGATCTGTCCGAAGATAAAGTGTGTACCGATCGAATAGAGGATCACAAAGGCGATTCCCAATACCAGACCAGCCAGCATGAGGCGCCGGCGGATCGCTTCGCGGAAGGTCAGCCTGGCGATGATCGAAATGGCGCTCATAGACCACCGTCCTTGCCGACCGTTTCGATGAAGATATCCTCCAGTGACATTCGATTCGGCGTGATTGAGTAAACCTCCGCGTCTTGCGAGACCAGATAACGCGTCACCTCTGGCAGGACAGTATCACTTGCAATGATCATATGCACGAACTCACCATCCCTCTGGATTTCACGTCCCCATTGTGAAAGTCCATTCAATGACTCTGCCCCAAGATTGGAAACACGGATCGCGACACTGGTCTGGTCATTTGCTAAGGATGCCAGTTCGAGCACGCGTACCACTTCTCCATGCTGGATAAAAGCAACGCGGTCACATGTCACTTCGATCTCGCTCAGTAGATGTGAATTTAGAAAGATGGTTGTGCCCTGCGCGCGGACCTCACGGATGACGTCGCGCACGAGGCGGCGACCGACCGGATCCAGACCGGATGTCGGCTCATCTAAAAAGACCAAAGCTGGTCTGTTTAAAAGAGCCTGAGCCAACCCGACGCGTTGCAGCATACCTTTGGAAAATGTCCGTAATTGTTTGTTGCCAAACGGAGTGAGCCCTACACGTTCCAACAATTCATTGCGGCGTTGCTGCAGGTCATCTTTCTTCATCCCCAGCAACTGTCCGTGCAGCAGCAGGAATTCGTCGGCGGTTAGCCATTCCTGAAAACGGAAATGCTCCGGCAAAAAGCCGACGCGCCGCATGGCTTCCCGATTTCCAATGAGTTTGCCGAGTAGCGCTGCTTCGCCGGACGTAGGAGAGATCAATCCCAACAGCATTTTCATCGATGTGGTCTTGCCTGCGCCGTTGGGTCCGAGAAAGCCAAACACCTCACCCTGCCGTACTTGCAGGGTGAGGCCTTTGACAGCGGCGTAATCGCCGAAGACTTTTCTTAATAGGTGGGTCTCGATTGCGTCTGCCACGAAGATTCTATTTCCTTATGGATCTTCCTACGGAAGAGAGTTTGCGATATCGAGTGCTTTCTGTGCGTTGCTGCCCAGTCCACCGATCGTATAGATGATGCCATCCTTGACCCAGAAAAGTGCGAACTGTGGAGCGTCGTCGCTGGGGCGTTCGATCAGGGTGCCAGTCACACCATCGACGGCTACTTGCTGGTAGGAGGCAGCATTCTTGGGAATGGGGACAACCAACGTGGACGCCCAGTCAACGGTGCTGGTAAACTGCGCAGCTTCCTCAGATGTCATACCGGTGAATTCCAAACCGATCTGGGCGAGCTTGGCAATGTCGAGGCTGGCAGGTGCAGAAACTTCAGGACTGGGAATTTGGGCAAAAATGATACAGTCCTTATAGACCCGACCAGGTGAGCCGCTCGTCGTTGTCTCCCTCTCCATCTCCCTCGCTGCTTCACTGTCATTGCTGGGTTCGGGACATGTACCAAACGCAATGCTGACGCTGGAAGGAATATTGACCGATACGTCTGCGCCATCTACTTCCTCTGGCAGGACAAGGTCGCCGCGGCCCGCTTCGTCCAGCAGTGCCTGAGCTTTGGCCCGGTCAATCGTGAAGGCGAAGGATGCACCGCTCATCACACTGATGCGTGAAGGAGTCTGCCCTTCCGGTGCGCGCACGTTGAATCCTGCAAGCTGGCTCGCTTCATCCACGTTGGCTGCGTTGACGGGATCGCCGGGTTCTTTTTGCATTGTAACCGAATCAGAAATCAACTGACTGATGTTGTTTCCGACCGCGCCATTCAGTTGTTCCATGCCGGTGAAGTCCACTGGAACAACAGTTACCTGTTGGACGCGGAATAAATTGAGCAATTCACCTGCTAGCGCCCTTGTGGCTGGAAATGCGAATACCAATGCGAATACGAGCAGGGCGGGGACGCCATAACGAACTATTGGCGCTGAGAATAATTTTCTAAACATGGATATCTCCTTTTGAGTTAGCTTATGATTTTTGAAACGGGACCAGGCAGAAGTGGAAGAAAGACGCGAGTCGTTTGTCGCAGAGGTGAGAAAGGCTAATTTGTCGCTGGCAAATTGGAGTTGTGATTCAAGTTCTTTTTGACGCGACCTGCAGATCGCGCAACCTGCCAGATGTGCGAGTTCGTTTTTGTTTAACTCTCCATCCAATGCAGCTCGCAATTGACCGTCGTCTAAATGTGTATTCATAGTTTCTCCGCTGTGAGTGCGCGATACTGTTTTTCAAATTCACGTTCCGCGCGCAAGAGTAATGGACCGATGGATGTGGGGGCAAGGCTGAGCGCCTCAGCGATATCTTTATAAGCTAGGCCTGAATGGCGCATGACCAAAAGTTCTGCCTGGCGTGTATTCATTTGGGCAAGCGCGAGGCGGGCAATGCGGCGAGCTTCTTTTTCAACGAATATTTCAGGCGGATAATTTTGCGAAGCCTGCTCAAGCGCATCCCTGCCGGCTTTGATCTCATATTGCTCGCGGCGTTTGAAACTTCGGATGGATTGCAAAGCCAGATTTGCAGCCACTCTTTGAAGCCAGCCGCGTGTATTAAACTGGGCCTGAGGTGCAGGGTGATGTTTGTATAGCCGCCAAAAAGTTTCGAGTGCGAGGTCCTCTGCTTCAGCAGGGTCGGTGACCATGCGTAAAAGCAGGCGGTAAATGGGGGCCCAGTATTCAAGGAACAGGCTCTCAAATGCAGCAATCAAACTTTCATCGGACGTGTCGTTGCGCTTGCGAAGCTTCATGAGATGCAGAACGTTTTCGTGCGGCAGAGATTTGTCCATCGGTCTTGTCGCTCTTCCTACTAGAATAATCCCGCTCGACAAGGAAATGAGACAAAATCCGGTTCAGTTTTTTTGCATGAGTGTCTGGTTGGATTCGCTCTTTAACTTTCGGATTGCCAGTGCAATGCCAGACACCAAAATGACCACGCCAACCATCAATCCACCAAAGTTGCTTAGGAAAGCGCTGACCAATTCCCATTGACTGCCGAAGAAATAGCCCAGGCCACCATAAAGGATGATCCATGTGAATTCTCCCAACGAGTCGTAAGTCAGGAAGCGGCGGAACTGGATGCCGCTGCCGCCTGCGATCAGGTTGGTTGGAATCGCCAAAGCAGTGATCAGAAAACGTGTGAGATAAATTGCCAGCCCGGCGCGCGCAGCAAAAGATTCTTCGGCGCTTTTCCAGGCTTTGGAATTTCCGAAGCGCTTATCCACCCAGTCTTTTGCGTAAAAGCCGATTCCGAAACTGAGCACATCTCCGATGATTGCGCCTGCCAAACCGAGTATTGCGGTTGGAAGCCAGTTGAGAATCCCCTGTTGTGAAAATGCACCCGCGGCAATCAGAATAACGGAGGCTCCAACGGGAAATCCTACTGCTCCTAAAAATAAAACCAACCCGAAGAGGGGCGCTCCATAATTAATAACCTGCGTTAATAGAAAATCAGCCATCTGTGTGTCCACCAGACTAAGGTGTGCTCGGCGGAATTGCTGTTACAGGAGGCATGACTGTACTGGGAGGCATGGCTGTATTGGGGGACATGGCAGTGGGTACTGGTGGTTGAATGGCAAGCATTGTGGCTTTGACTTTTGCCAGCACAATCCCCGGTTCCATAGGGTAGTACTCATCGTTTAGTTGCTTGAGGCTTTTACGTTCGTTTCCGTTTGGCGGAATGTTCAAGGCTTCGTATAACAGCTTGTGCGGCAGACGATATGCATTCGAAATGTAGCCAATGGTCATCCAATCGCGAATCAGACTCACATCTGTTTCAACGGATTGAGATCCAAGCGGAGGAAAGTGAGGGGGACGATGTCCGTTAAATGCCCGGAAGGCGTGGAAAAAGCGAATCCCAAAAAAAACGACGAATGCGAATCCGATAACGATCATACCAACCAACAGCAGGCGTTGTTTTACCGGTGACATATTATTCCTGCCACTCCAATTCGAATTCACCAATGGAAACTGTATCGCCTTCTTCGACACCGGCGTTACGCAGCGCGACATCCACGCCGAGGGCAGACATGATCTTTTGGAACCTGCGTACCGAGCCATCATGTTCCCAATGGGTCATCGCGGCAGAACGTTCGATTGCCGCGCCTGAGATGCGCCATTCACCCGGTCCTTCGTTCGTGATGACAAACTCGCGCGGGTCATCTTTGGGCTTGTAGATCGGCATCGGCAGTTCGATCAATTCGATCGGCGGAGTTTCCTGCAACAATTGATACGCCTTGATCAATAAATCACGCGTATTTGTGCGCGCCAGCGCCGAGATGGTCAGCAATTCCACTTTTTTCTTTTTGAATTTCTTTTGGAGTTCTTTGAGTTTTTCCTGCACATCAGGTTGGTCAATTTTGTTCAACACAACCAGTTGCGGTTTCTTGCCAAGATTCGGATCGAACAAAGCCAGCTCGGAATTGATCTGGCTGTAATCTGCAAACGGATCTTCGCCCAAACCATCCAGTATGTGGATCAATACACGCGTACGTTGAATGTGACTCAAAAAGTCATGACCCAACCCCAAGCCTTGCGAAGCGCCTTCGATGAGTCCAGGAATATCGGCGAGCACAACGGTTGTATCAGCATCAATTTTTGCCACACCGAGATTCGGCTGAAGCGTGGTGAATGGATACGATGCGATCTTCGGGCGCGCATTCGTCAACACCGAGAGCAAAGTGGATTTGCCAGCGTTCGGGACGCCGATGAGTCCAAGGTCAGCGATCAGCTTCAATTCAAGTTTGAGGCGTTTCTCTTCCGAAGGTTCGCCTTTTTCAGCAGTGCGCGGCACCTGATTCCGCGAAGTCGCAAAATGTTGATTCCCGCGTCCACCGCGCCCGCCTTTACAAACGACGAGACGTTGCCCGGGCGCAGTCAAATCGCCGATGATGGATGGTGTGCCGCCGCTTTTTTCAACATCCGTAATGTCATAAATAATCGTTCCGGGCGGGACATAAATCACAAGATCTTCGCCATATTTGCCGGACCTTTGCGAAGGTCCGCCTTTGACGCCTTCAGGAGCTTTGAACTTTTGGTTGCGTCGAAATGCTGAAAGCGTGTTGAGCGTTTCCTTGACTTCAAAAACAACGTCTCCGCCCCTGCCGCCATCGCCGCCATCCGGTCCACCCAAGGGGATGAATTTCTCGCGGCGAAAATGCACCATGCCATCGCCGCCTTTGCCTGATTTTACGTGGATTTCTACCTGGTCTGTAAACATCCGCTCATTATATCGTAGTGATATAAGAGCTATAATTATTAATGTGTTTTGCCTGTTATCATTTTGTTGATTTCTACAACATATACTTGGGACATTCGAATGAAAAAACGTTCTTACATTCTGACAATTATCCTGTTACTCACAATTTGGATTCTGCCCTCCGCACCGGTTCAAGCCGGATCTTTGAGCCTGCCTCAGTTTCAAGAAGCCTCATCCACGCCTGAAGCTGTTACATCAACCCCCGAGCCTGCCATCCCCTCGCCAGCGGACATCATCAATGCCGTCAACAACCTGCGCCTCGCCAATGGATTGAACGCACTCAGCGTGCATCCCGTGTTGATGGACGTTGCCGCGCAACAGGCCAGCGCACTTGCCGCTTCCGAAGGTGCAATCGGACATGAACGTCCCTGTGGAATGACGCTTGGAGGGCAATTGCTCTTGATGGATTTTCCGTTGTGGGGTGATCTTTCAATGGACGGTTATCGCTCGGAAAACTGGGTGACGGCTTCCACCGTGGAGCAGGTTATGGCGTTCTGGCAAAGCGATGATGAGCATAACAACACCATGCTCTCTGAATTCCGCAGTGACATTGGTGCGGCGATCGCGGTGAGCGATCAAATCTATGTGGTGCTTGAGACCGCATTGTCAACTCCCTCACGCCAACATCAAAACACAGCCTATGATGTTTTGACCGGTATTCCTGCAACGCAAACACTCTGCGCCGGCTTTGCCTCTGGCGAGATTTCGGATTATTCGATCCCGGTTGCCATCAACACTGCCCGCCCCGATGGGGACGTGGTCCACGAAGTGAAATATGGTCAAACATTGTGGAGCCTTGCCATTCAATACAAGATCAGCATTGAAGAGATCAAACGCCTGAATGGACTCATTGAAGATACCATTGTCCCCGGCTGGAAGTTGCTGATTCAAAAAGGCGCCACACAACCTGCGCCGCCTTCGCCGACCTTTATTTTGAGTCCGCCCGATAAAACACAAACGCCGTTTCCAACATCCACACTGACAGCAACGCAATCTTCCATACCTTCACCCGATGAAGCGCAGGTGTTGATTCAATCATTTGGAGAAAATAAACTTGTCGTCGTTGCGTTGATCATTAGTTTCTCGGTTTTGGTCGCGGGCGTGGTGGGGTTTGGGAAGAAGAAGGAATAAGCTAAACACAAGTGACAGTCATCTTGAAGATGACTGTCACTTTAGAATCTCGCAACCTTCCACGTAACAGCGGGGATGTTCGCCGTAGGTGAAGATTAAAGTTCTATTTGGGTTGTCATCCCAATCATTGTATGCACTTATTTCGTCAGTTTCTTCATTTCCTTCAATGATAAGTAATATGCCATAATCCTGAACAGTATATTGAATGGGCAGCGAAATACAAGATTTGTAATTTATATCGCATTCATTTAACTGGTAAGTGTAACTTTCACAACTGTAATACCCTTTTTCATTGTTGAAATTGTTGCAGCTATCTGAAAATTGATAGATATGATCTTTAAATTCAGATGCGGGCTGATCGTAACTTCGTGGATTCTCTCCGTCTGTATACACTAAACCAAAAAAACCTAACAAACTAACTTCGTTGTTTTGTTCATCAACTATTATTCTTGTGAACCCGCTATATGAGAAGGATAATTCTCTACAACCTTTCCTCCAAGTTTTGCATTTATAAAAAGACTGAAAGCTATGGTCGTCCGAATCGACCGATGAGACAACATAGTATTTGTAGTTTCCTAATGTAGTCTCATCCAGTATCTCTGGATAAAAATGGATAGGGTAAATGAAACTAGCACCTAAAATTGGAAGCATGGCGATAAACAAAATTAGGGATGTGTTTCTGTTTTTGCTTATTTGTTTTGAAAGAAAAACAAATAAGGGATAACATGTTGCAAGTATCATTTCTATAACAAAAATTACTGTGGGTATATATTCGCCATAAAACTGCCTGTCAGACAAGAACCAGATTATATAAATAGTAGGCAAGAATATGAGCGGCGACCCAAGAATAATAAGCCCTATAGTAAATTTCCAATTGGCACTTGCGGCTTTTGCCATAAAAGTAATCAAAATATAAATACCAAGCAATATTACCCCTGCAATATAATTGCCAAAATTATCATCAAATAGGGACATTGGTGCCGTGAATAACCAATAGATGTAAATAACAGCCAGAATTGATACGGGAAATGATAGGGGATGTTTCAGAAATTCAACAACTTTTTTCATATTTATCCCTCTATAGATAAATGAGAGTAGTCTGGTTTGCTTTTTCAGGCTTTCGGATTATCCAGCCTAATTCCATGTCCGCGTACCGTATCAATGAATTGATGCGTGGGGTCGAGCGCGGCGAGCCGATCGCGCAAGCGGCGGATCAGCGCATCCAACGCCTGGTCCGAAACCCCTGCCGATTGTTCATCCCCCCATACCACCGCAACCAGATCAGGACGGGTAACGACCTGTCCATTGCGTTCATACAATAACCATAATAATTTAAACTGCTGGGCTGAAAGCGGCGGGACAAGCTGCTGTTGATTGACCCACACGCGGCGGGATTTCAAATCCATCATCAACCGTCCATGTTGAGGCGAGCCGTCTAATAATGGCGTGGTGGCATCCGAAACAATGAACATGAATTGCTGTGCCATCGCGACAGATAATACATCACCATCCTGCAACACAACCGGACCAGATAGAAGAACACCACTAAGGTACGTGCCATTCTTGCTCCCCAAATCCTCAAGGATGACGCCTTCGGATGTGGGGGTCAGGCGCGCATGGAAACGCGAGATCTGGCGGTCTGCAACCACCACATCACATGTCGCTTCACGGCCGAGCACAATCGTCTGGCTTAACTGCCAACGCTGACCCTTGAGCGGTCCTTCCTGTGCGATGAGTAAGGGATAATCTTCCTGATTTTTTTTCATGCGGGTTACGAGTATAATAATATAGCATAAACATGCGTTTCTGTGCAGAACTACGCCGAAATGGAACTGCCTCCAACGCAGGAAAATAAAAAACTCACCTTACGCACTTTCTGTTTCGTATTATCGTAGGGGCGACCCTTCAAGGTCGTCAAAGTATTTTGTTCCCGCTGGGTAGGTTGCCCCTGCAGTGTAAGGCAAGTAAAAAAGGAGAAGAGTGCTCCCACCCCTTAAGAATGGGGAGGTCTTACGCGGCCGCTATAAGATCCGTGAACGGATCGGTCAGGGCGGCATGGGTTCCATCTACCTTGCCGATGATACCCGTCTTAAAGGCCGCGAATGCGCGTTGAAGGAAGTTGAATACGAACGCGCCCTTCCGGAAAAAATTAGAGACGAAGCCCGCGATCAATTCCTGCGCGAGGCGACTGTGCTCGCGCGTCTCGACCATCCCAACCTGCCCAAAGTTTCAGATTTCTTTTCAAACGGTCCGCGTGATTACCTCGTCATGGACTATATCCCCGGCAAAGATCTGCGTACACTTCTCTTGGAGGCGCGCCACAATAAAATTGCTCTCAAAGAAAATGATGTGTTAGCCTGGGCTGATCAAATTGCAAACGCATTGACCTTCATGCACAGTCAGGAACCTCCGATTGTCCATCGCGATATCAAGCCCAGCAACGTGAAACTCATGCCGCACGGTTTGATCAAGCTCGTCGATTTTGGTCTCGTGAAGATCCTTGCACCCGAAGAAGTGACCATCACCATCATTCAAGGTCAGGGTACCGCGCTCTACACGCCACTTGAACAATACGGCGGCAGCGACGCCCATACAGACATCCGCTCGGATATTTATGCCTTCGGCGCGACGCTCTATCATCTGCTCACAAACGAATCGCCGGTGGATGCGCGCAAACGCTTCCTGCATCCCGAGAGCCTGATCCCGTTACGACAACTTAATCCTGCCCTTTCGCTGCGCACCGAAAAGGCCGTGCTCTGGGCAATGTCACTTCACCCCGATGAACGGCCACATACGATCAATGAATTTCGCGAGGCATTGCTTGGAAATTACGACCCTCCTCAGAACGCTTTTTCCACATATAGAGTCAATCCTCAATCTGTCTGGGATTATCTCGCTCATCCCATGGAAACCACTCTCACCTGGAGCGCCGCATTCTTATTGTTGATCAGTCTTCTCGCGACTCTGGCTCGCTGAACCACTGCATCCAAATCCAGGCGCCAATCCCCCCAAGTACTTCTCCGCCAAAAGTTAACATTAATACGCCAATTGCACCGGCATCTGTTGCGATCCAGTTTGCCGCGCCAGGCAGACCCAGTGCGAGGTAGTTGTATCCAAGCAAACCGCCGATGAACATACATAATGCCCAGCGCAAGCCCCAATGGAATGAAACAACTTTACTCACTGCCCAAAATGCCAGACCGACACTGCCAAAGAGCGCCAGCAACGTCAAAAGCCACCCCCCCACACGCGGATAACCTTCCGGCGTAACCCAAGGGGGTTCATCAGCCACCAGCGTGGGGGTTGGCGGCATTTCCGTAGCCGTTGGACTCGCGACAGGCACGACTGTCACAGCCACACCCTCATTGGATGCAATGAATTGAAGCGCGTTTGAAATCAAGGCTGGCTCGCTCGCAACTCTGATCTCAACATTGCCCGGCTTATCAATGACAAACGTTGCGCGCGCAATACCCATCACCGTGAGCGCTTCCTCTTGACGCAGGATCCCGCCGCCCTCATCGCGCGTGGACATGGTGAATTGCGCCACCGTTCCATCCGGGACGATATGATTATTGTGATCCAGGATTGGACCTGCGCGCACTGCAATCGTATCCCCGATCCGATATAATGGAATCTGGGTTGGCTCGATGGTCGCTGTTACACCCTCAGGCGCAGATGGCTCCTCCTCATCCAGAGATAATGGAATAGCTTGTGATTCATCTGGTGAAGTCGCAATAATCAGGTCATATCCCACAGCTGGGACGGAGACAGGCGAAGCACCCTGCAAAGAAACCTGCTGAAACAACAAACGCGCGGCAACATCCACAAAGGCAGGTTGCTTGCTATACAACACATAGTATGCCGTCAACTTGGAAATATCAGTTGCATCCAGGTAGTAAGGCGCGGTGAACGAGAATAGGATTACATTCTTGTTCCCTAGCAGGCTTGGGCGTTCAGCAAAGAAGCGCTGAAGCAGGGATAGTTGTCCGCCATTTACGTCAGCAAGTGAAATGACCACCCAGGTAGCACGACTCAAAGAATTTTCAATATCAGATAGGCTTTCGCCATTAAGCATTAAGCTCAGTTCATCAAGCGAAAAGGAACTCAGGCGGTTCGTTAAAATTTGTGCGCTGCCACTTTGACCATATAAACGCACCACGTCTTTTTGCAGAGCATCCACGGCAAATGCATCTTGCATAGGACAGGCACTGCATTGTTGGTAGGTGGAAGTATCTGTTAAGAATACGATCCGATCAGCCTGCCTTGGCGCCGAAGGCAACAAGGTACTTAATTCTTGAGGGTCCGGGTTGACAAGTGTGGCGGCATTACGCGCTACATCGAACATCACCTGTTGTGAAGCGCCCAGGTTTGCAGAATTAATATTCGGAGCACGCACATTGTCAATCGCAAACGAATCGTACATGCGGAACTTTTGAGCAAGAATTCTCAGGACTGCCGCATCCACACGCTGGGCAAAGATGGGATCCTTGCTGTATTCCTGCGCAAAAAATCCAAGGATATCCAGAGTCGCTGTATAGGTATCAGCTGTTTCAGTATCTGATGTGATGTCGCCAAGATACAAAAGGTCATTCCCGGCATTGAATGCATCCCGTGCCACCAATCGCGGCGAAAAATTTTCAGTGCCTTGTTGCGAATAAAAATCCCGCACTGCATCACTGCCTAGCGCATCACTGACGACCAAGCCGCCATCGGCGCGCCAGGATGTAAATTCAGGCAAATCCAGGATCGCGGGCAGGGCAGAAGCATCAAAACTAACGGGGCGTGTCGTCGCCCGAATATTTCCCTGAAATCCTTGATAGCGAATATGTGATACTAATAAGCCATCTACAATGCTTGCTGGCTCCTCTGAATTCGTTACAGCAAAAAAAGGCGGCAACTCGATTTGTTTGAGTTGTTCAAGCGATTTGCGGACAGTTGCAACTTCCTCCTCTGGCAAACGGTCTGAACTGCCGCGCCCGGGGAAATGTTTTGCCACCACCACCATGCGGTTATTGCTCCCCTCATGCAAACCAGCAACATACGCACGTCCCATCTCGCCCACCCAGAATGGATCACCACCAAACACGCGCGTGCCCAGGTCACTGCGCGCGGCAGGGTCTGGTGACTCAACCACATCCAGCGATGGACCAAAATACAAATTGAAACCTAATGCACTTAATTCATTTCCTGCAACCGCGCCCACTTGTTTGGAAAGATCAGTATTCCAGGTGGCACCGATCGCCATTGCATCCGGCAGAGGTGTCAACCCGCTCAAGATCTGGTCTTGCGGTGCGCCATCGCCCTCTTGTGAGACCCCGACGAACAATGGTACGTAAATACTAGGCGGCGATTTCTCACTCAGGTTTAACGCAGTTGCATCCCACTCAATGGATTGCAACGAGTTAATCAATCGGTGCGCGCTGACAATCGTATCCGGCTCGGCAACAAAATTATCGTTCCCAGCCAGTAGCACAACTCCACCCACGTGCTGATTGACGATCAAATCATAGATTTGCGATTCGGGGTTCGTCTCAGTCCCGTGAAAGGTCACGAGAAACAACTGTCCCACGCGTTCTTCAGGTGTCATGGATTCGAGCACCGCCAGCGCCGTTGTCGATTGGGATTGGGTTTCGGCGCGCGCGCCAGACAGAGATCCAAGTAAAGACGCGCTGAACGTCAACAGAATCAGCCAATGTGAGATCTGTCTAAATTTCATAATCCACCTGCCTGGATAACGTGCCCGCTTCGTTTCCCAGCCGGTAATAGATCATTGTTTAATCGGCCGACAGCCAGCTTCATTTTGACTCGCCCCTCACCCGAATCGCAAGTTGCGGGTCATCTGTAAAGATCGCGTCCACACCCCAGCCAAACAAACGCCGCATGTCAGCTCCCGCGTTTACCGTCCAAACTTGAATGCGACCCTTCAAGCGATGCACTCTCTGAACTTGTTGTGGTGTGACATCCCTGGTATTCGGATGCAAAGCAGTATATTTTCCAAACGCAAATCCGAAAGAGCGCGCCCAGGCCCCAAGCAGACCAGGGAATGCCAGCAGACCACATGGAACTTCAGGGAGATAACTACGCGCCTTTGAAAGATTTGAAGCATAAAAAGAGGAAAACATGACGCGTTTCTGCAAATTGAATTTCTTGACCAGCATACATACCGATTCAACCAAATGGTCGCGCGGCGTATTGTAGTTGGTCAATTCGACGTTAGTAAAAGTTTTTTTGCCAAGAGCTTCAAACACTTCTTCAAGCATCGGGATCTTTTCCGTGCTGAATTTTGCAGAAAAAAAACTGCCGGCGTTGAGTGCTCGCAACTCAGCCAGCGACAAGTCTTTCACCCGTCCGTGCGCGCCAGTCGTACGATCCACGGTGGCATCATGGATGACGATCACAGTTCCATCCGCAGACAATTTCGCGTCGAGTTCGATACCGTCCGCGCCTTGCGCCAGGGCCAGCTCAAATGCGGCAATTGTATTTTCAGGCGCAGATGCAGATGCACCGCGGTGGGCAAAAATAATGGGTTGGGGAAGGGTTGTAAGCATGCCAAAAATTAACGGATTACGCATTAAGAATATCATGATGCGTAATCCGTAGAGTGGAATGAAGGTAATTTATATATCTACGAAATACGCCAGCGCGGCGCGATCCAGCATTTCACGTGACATGATCGGAGGCACAGAAAGGTAGCCAGAAATATCAAGGATCTGGTCACAGAGGTCACGGGGATGTGAAGCGCGTAATTTCCGATTGCGTTTGATATACCATTCCTGCAGGAGATATGCCAGGCCCTGATCGCTATATTCCACTTTTTTATCCTGCGCCACCCTTTTGAAGATCTCGCGATATTCTTCATAGGAAGGGTCACCGATTTCAATTTTATGTCGTAAACGCCGCAGGAAGGCTTCGTCCACAAGGTCTTTTGGCGGGAGATTGGTTGAGAACACGATCAAAACGTCGAAGGGCACTTCAACTTTACGTCCGTTGTGAAGCGTAAGAAAGTCAACCCGGTTTTCGAGAGGCACGATCCAACGATTAAGCAAGTCGCGCGGCCGCACTTGTTGTCGTCCAAAGTCATCGATCAGGAGAATGCCGCCATTAGCTTTCACCTGGAATGGCGCTTCATAGAATTTATGCACATCGTCGTATACGAGATCCAAGCCCTCCAGAGTCAACTCACCTCCCACCACAATGAATGGACGCCGGATCTTCACCCAACGCGGGTCTTTGCGCGGACTGGAGCGCAAGTTGCCTGTTCCAGCGGCAGCTACGCCATCGGCTTCCGGCGCAAGCCTATGGCTCACCGCGTCATATACTTTAATGACCTGCCCATCAAGATACAAGGCAAACGGGATATACATTGCCTGGGTCAAGACCAGATTACCAAATGCACGGGCTACACTTGTTTTGCCATTTCCAGGCGGTCCATACATAAAAATGGATGTGCCTGAATTCAACGCGGGTCCCAAACGCTGAAACGTGGATTCGGACATCACCATTTGTGAAAGGATCTGTCGCATTGTGCGCGAAGTAACGGACAGCCGTCCGGTTTTTTGTTTCCGAATTGCCTCGTTATAAACTTCGAAGGGAACCGGCGCAGGACCTGCATACTGACTGCGCTCCAGGGCTTCGCGGGCACGCGTGATACCTGCTCCGGTAATGCCATACGTATATGCACCTTCCCCCAACCCCCCTTGTGACGATTTCACCTCAAGCATCTTCTCGCGTTTGAGCGATTCCAAAATACCATCGGTCACACCCGCAAAAGGCAGGGCGATCAACTCGGCGATCTTGAAGCCGCTCATATAGCCCTGTGAATACATGATCTTCAATGCCAGATCCTGCAACCAAAGAACTGAGAGCCCGGTATCTTCCACAGAGTTGATTGGCGGGGGAGAAAATGGAGCAACACCTGATGTGGGGCGAGCAAGGGGATTTGTCATAACGCCTCCCAATATGGGATTCTTTGTGGGGTGAAATAAATTGGCATATTCAAATTATAGCACGCTCGAATCAGATTCGATTTGCCTTGAGTAATATCGTATATAATCTGCAACACAATGAACCTATCTGTCATCATCCCCGTATATAACGAAGTGCAAAATATCAACACTATAATCAAACGCGTCCAGGATACAAAACTTGCAACTGAAATCGTCATTGTGGATGACGGCTCAACAGACGGCACGCGCGAAGTCTTGCAAAAAACGGATGGCAAGAAAAAGGTCCGTGTCATTTTGCACGAAAAGAATCAAGGCAAGGGCGCGGCGGTTGTCACCGGCATGAAAGCCGCTCAGGGCGATATCCTATTGATCCAGGATGCTGATCTCGAATACGACCCGCGTGATTACCCAACATTGCTTAAGCCAATTCAAGAGGGTGTTGCAGATGTGGTCTACGGCTCGCGCTTTCTTGGCGGTCCGCATCGCGTGACCATGTTTTGGCATCAGGTCGCCAACAAGTTGCTGACTTTGATGACCAATATCCTATATGATTCGATTCTGACCGATATGGAAACCGGCTATAAAGTCTTCCGCCGCAAGGTGATCGAAGGTATGACCATTAAAGCCAAGAGTTTCAACTTCGAGCCGGAATTCACCGCCAAAATCCTCAAACGTAAACATCGCATCTACGAAGTGCCGATCTCATTCAACCCGCGTGATTACACGGAAGGGAAGAAAATAAAATTACACGATGCCTTTGAGGCGGTTTGGACACTGATCAAATACCGCTTTATGAACTAACCATAAACGCGACTCACCTCAATCTTTATCTTTTCATTTATCAGCGACAGGTTTACCCTTCTGGCACGATGTCGCTAGCTTTCACCCAATTGCAATTAATTACTCAAAAAAGCGATCGCGGCATCCAGTACCACATCTTCACCATTGGCTTCCTTTTGAAGTGTTTCGGCAGTTACCGGAACTTTAACTGTAGGCACAACACCCTTGCCCTCCAGATGAATGTTGCCTTCCGCGTCAACGGCGCGTCCAATTGTCATTTGGGCATAAATGTTTTCAGGCATTGTAAAGGGCTCAACACTGCCACCCGCGCCTTCAGTTGGATATTGCCCAACGATGGTCGACCGGTTGTTAACAGTCATATCGTATGAAAAGAACTCACAGGCACTGGCGCAATTTGGACCCACCAACACTGCCACGGGACCACTATATTGAAGTTCAGATCGAGGCGGAAGCATCCTTGCTTCATCGCCGGGGTCCATGTAGAATTCGCCGCTACCCCTGTTATAGTATGCCTTATTGCCTACAACAGTTTCCTCGCTGAAGAAATACGCCGCCATTTGATCTGCTAGCCAGCCGCTTCCGCCGCTATTATTACGCATATCAAGGATTACGGCAGGCACATTATTCTCATTGAAATACTTTATGGCACGCTCCCAAACTTGGATCGAGAGAACATCGTTATCCAGGAAGCTGTTGATCTTGATATAGCCATATCCACTTGGCAGGACACTGAACTCCACAGGCAAAGCCGTTTCCGATCCGCCCGCCCCAAACAACGCAAAGGAAATGCTATCGTACTCATTGACAAGGTCCAGGTTGGCTGTCTGTTCGTTGCCACCGGGATTCTTAAACTTAACTTCGACCTGCCCCTTATCCATTGGAAAGCGCAGTGCATAGCCCAATTGCTGAAGACGCTTGACAATTGGGTTGCTAAACGGCGATGACCATGGGACCGTCGCGCCAACCACATCACTGGTCGGCTCACCATCCAACGTGATGATCTCTGCTCCCCACTTCATGCCCGCTATTTCAGCAGGACCGCCTGCCAAAATATAATTCGCAATAAAATTTCCGTCATCGGTCTCGCGCATGGCAAAACCCAAACCACCAGCTATAGCTGTATTAAAGTCATCGGCTAAAAGCGATTGATCGAACCCGACATGGGTATCGGGAATGGACCAAAAGAAGTCCCGCAACGCAAGCGCATAAAGATGAGGATTATTCTGCTTCTCGGCATCTTCAAAGCGGGGACGGAACTCTGCCCCCTTGGCATCCCAATCAATGTTCTTCAATTCTGTAAAGGCGTATTCGTTCCTGAATTTTTCGAGCATTTGGTCAAATGCTTCAGTATAGGAGAGACCTGAAAAGTCGTCTTGTGCCGCGCTTTCCGGTTCATAGAGTTCGATGGATGGATTCTCCGAACGGTCAACAGCAAACGGTGTCTGATCAAGATCAATCACAGACCATCCAGCTGCCAGATTCATCAATGGGTCGTCGTTGGTAAAAAGTTTTTTATCCGATCCGAAGTCCGAGGGAAATTGTTGTTTGTCATCTGGAGAGTAAACCAGATACTTGCCACCGAATATCTCGCGATAGGAATCGCGATCGTCGCTGACCTTGGTAGAGGCATAAGCTGTGGACCAACCACCGCCGCCCTGATCGCGGCGTTCAAGATATGGATCACCCCAAGTATTCGTCCAATAGGCAACGGCGAACACCATTACGCCAGAATCCTTCTTATCATCATGGTTAACATCATGCAACGTACCATTTGGCTCTGCAGGCAGAGTTAAACTATACGTGAAAGGTGAGGTGTAAAAGTCAGAGGTGATCTGGCCGATAACTTGCGACTCAACTGGGAATAAGAACGTTCGATCGCGCGTAACAAAACCACCTTGATCTTCAAGGATGATTTCCGGTTCAGCAACCCCGGCAGTGAAAAAGGAATTAGTGTAGGTTACGGTTCCATTAACGGTCGTAGGTCCGTCATTTGGTGCAGATACTTGTGTAACATTCGGAACAACTACAGGATTTACTAATGAGCAAGCGAATATAGACAGGTTCAATGCAACCAAAGCCATAATCTTTTGAAATAAGTTTAATTTCATTGATGCCTCCAATACATTTCAGTCAATTATAACGCCGAAGGTATAATCCAATTATGGGTTTAGCTGCTCAAATCAATGCAGAATTCGAAAGGGCCGAACAAGCGCGCGCCCGCAACAATGAGGGACAAGCTCGCGTCTGTGCACGCCGCGCGGCGGGAATAGCGATTCGGGAATATTTGACTCGTAAAGGGATTCGCCCTCCAAGTACGAGTGCTGTCGATTTACTTAACCTGCTCAAGGACGACCCGCTTCTTTCCCCTGAATTGGAATTGATCGTTGATCATTTGACTTTGCGCGTCACTGAAGAATTCAAACTCCCCGTGGATGCAGATCTGGTCGCGGAGGCACGCGTCTTATGTGACGAATTGTTGAAATAATTTGGGAGTTAGACAGCCTGCGGTGTGAAATTCATGATTAAGCGCCTCGACGCCAAAATAAAACGAGCCCCAAAGACTTTTCTTTGAGGCTCGTGTTTTTATAGGCCGTTACATATGCCTTCTACCCACCAAAAAGAAAAGCGCCCGCGCAACAGTGATGACCACCAATAAGCCAGACATCACGCCGCCGAAAACCAGAAACATTCGCTTCCAATCCTCCAGACGAACAGTGATCTCCTCGCGCGCGGGGAAGTGGATTCGCTCGCGAAGGCGCTGGACAATATCCTTGGAGGGGCGAATCGGTTTCAATACCCCAGCGAGGCGATTTTCCAGTTTGCTGAGAATTTCATCAGAGGTTGATGATTGTCTTGCCATTTTAGCTCTCAATCCTTGTTCAATTTGGCGCGGGACCAAATCAGTATTGCCATTCTGGAAGTTTTCCTATCGTGACCTTACTCTCCTTCCAGGTTTATGTTTTGATCACCCAACTGGTCGCGTAATGCCAGTAGAGTTCTGTGATACAAACTTTTGACTGCACCTTCACTGCGTCCCATGATCAGACCGATCTCGGCGTTCGACATGTCCTCAACAAACTTCAGGATAAGCAGATTCTGTCGTTCACCGGGCAGGCGTCGGATGAGTTTGAGAAGCGCATCCTGTTCCTGTGAGTGAACAAGGTTACGCTCAGGATGATCGCCTTTGCTTTGCAGAACGGGCAGGTCATCCAATGGAATTTCCTGCCTGCGGCTTCGGTCACGGTGCCAGTTGGCAACCAGGTTGTGGGCGATCCGATACAGCCACGCAGAGAAGGGGACGCCGCGATCTGTATACGTTTTGATGTGGTTCATTGCCCGCTGAAAGACGCGGGCAGTAAGGTCCTCCGCATCGTGGAGGTTGCCCGTTCGGTAGTAAACATAGTTGAAAATGCGGTCAACATAACGCTCGTAAAGGAGACCAAATGCATCACGGTCACCTTGCGAGGCGAGGGTTAGGACTTCATCTTCGTTGAACTCAATCTCCTGCACACAACAATCCTACCGGCAGGGCTGATAAAAATAACCCCGACGGGTTTTAGAAGTTACACATGAGTATAACATGCTCATTGCAAACTCATCCAAGCGTGTCAGAGTGTACGATTCGGTATAATAAAAGTTTGACATTTGGACGAAAATTAATCAAAACTAAAACATTTGTGCTAAAATAGACTCCCGCAAGGAGAATTATGTCATCCAATAAAATTCGTGTGGTGGGCGCACGCGTCCACAATTTGAAAAACATCACAGTCGAAATTCCCCGCGACAAGTTTGTAGTTATCACTGGTTTATCGGGTTCGGGTAAGTCATCTTTGGCGTTTGATACGATCTTCGCTGAAGGTCAACGCCGTTACGTTGAGTCGCTTTCGGCGTACGCGCGGCAGTTCATCGGTCAAATGGACAAGCCCGATGTGGATTACATCGACGGGTTATCCCCAGCCGTTTCGATTGACCAGAAATCCACGAGTCACAATCCCCGTTCAACTGTTGGAACCGTAACTGAAATCTATGACTACATGCGTTTGTTGTTTGCGCGCGCCGGTATTCCGCATTGCCCGGTGTGTGGGCGGGAGGTGGTCAAACAATCTGCTGAAGAGATCGTGGATAAGATCGAGAAACTCCCCGAAGGCACACGCATTTTAATTCTCGCGCCGCTCGTGCGTGCCCGCAAAGGAACTTATCAGGCTGTTTTTGAAGAAATCCGCAAGGCTGGCTTCACACGCGTCCGCGTGGATGGGAATGTCTCTTCACTTGATGACGAGATCGAGCTTGACCGCTACAAACAACATACCATTGAAGCCGTGGTGGATCGCCTTGTCATTTCGCATGAAGGTGATAAGGAAGAAAAGAGAGCGGCTCTCACACGCTTAACCGATTCGGTCGAGACTTCCCTCAAGTTTGGCGAAGGTTATATCACGGTCAACCTCGTTGATAAAAAAGAAGATATCCAGTTTTCGGAACATCTTGCCTGCCCTGAACATGGCGTAAGCATCAATGAAGTGGAACCGCGCACGTTTTCTTTCAACACTCCTCAGGGCGCCTGCCCGGACTGTCAGGGGCTTGGTTCCAAATTGGAGATTGATCCTAACCGAATCATCCCGGACCGCGACCTGTCTCTGAACGAGGGAGCGATCATCAGCATGGAGTGGGGACCAAAAGAGGAGGGTGGATATTATTGGCAATCATTACAAGGTGCCTGCCGCGCTTATAAAATTAATATGGATGAACCGGTTAAGGATTTGACGAAAGAACAGGTCAATCTGGTTTTGTACGGTACAGGCGATAAGCAGATCCAAATGGTATATAAAAACACCAATGGCAATGAATTTAAATTCACGCGTGCCTTTGAAGGTGTGATCACGAATCTTGAACGCCGTTACCGTGAGACCAACTCTGAATGGATGCGCGAGAAAATTTCAGAGTTTATGTCTGACCGTCCCTGCCCAAGTTGCGGAGGCAAAAGACTCAACCCGGCCGCGCTGGCTGTGACCGTGGACGATGTAAATATTGTTGAGGCAAATTCATGGCCCGTGTTGCAGACACTTGATTGGGTCAAGAAGATTGCTGGCAAGAGCTCACCATTAACCTCAAAACAGAGGACGATTGCTGAAAGGGTTATAAAGGAAATCCATGAAAGGCTCAACTTCCTCGTCAATGTGGGACTCGATTACTTGACTTTGAATCGTTCAGCTGTTACTTTATCGGGGGGTGAGGCGCAACGCATTCGTCTTGCAACGCAGGTCGGCTCGCGCCTGGTTGGTGTGTTGTATGTGTTGGATGAGCCGTCCATTGGGCTGCATCCGCGCGATAATATGCGGTTGTTGGAAACGCTCAAGGGATTACGCGATCTGGGAAATACAGTTTTGGTTGTCGAGCATGACGATGAAACCATCCGGGAAGCGGATTGGGTCATTGATCTGGGTCCAGCCGCGGGCGAGCATGGCGGTCAGGTTATCGCGGAGGGCACGCCCAAGCAGATTTTGGTGCACCCGAAGTCGTTGACGGGCCAATATCTTTCGGGGCGTAAAAAGATTGAGGTTCCGAAGAAGAGGCGGGAAGGCAACGGCAAATCGCTTAAGATCCTCAACGCAACAGCGAACAATTTGAAGGGCATCAATGTCTCGATCCCGCTTGGGAAATTGGTTTGCATTACCGGTGTTTCGGGGTCGGGTAAATCCACGTTGATGAGTGACATTTTATACAACCAGCTTGCCGCCCGGCTGATGGGCGCGCGCACGCAATCTGGTGAGCATGAGAAGATCGAAGGCGTGGAACATCTCGATAAGATCATCAACATTGACCAATCGCCGATCGGACGAACGCCGCGCTCCAACCCGGGGACATACACAGGTTTGTTCGATGAGATTCGCAAACTGTATGCCGAACTGCCCGAAAGCAAAGTACGTGGCTATAAACCCGGACGTTTTTCATTCAACGTTCACGGCGGGCGTTGTGAGGCCTGTCAGGGACAGGGTGAGTTGCGAATCGAAATGCAGTTTTTGCCCGATGTGTATGTGCCTTGCGATATATGTCATGGCAGGCGCTTTAACCGTGAGACATTGCAAGTGATGTTCCATGAAAAATATAGCATCGCAGATGTGTTGGATATGACCGTTGATCACGCGCTCGAAGAATTCAAAAATTATCCCCAGATGTTGAACAAGTTGAAGTTGTTACAGGAGGTGGGTTTGGGATATGTGCGTGTGGGTCAACCTGCCACAACTTTATCAGGTGGGGAAGCGCAACGCGTGAAGCTTTCAAAGGAACTCTCGCGCCGCGCCACAGGTCGAACGCTCTACGTTTTGGATGAACCATCTGTCGGTTTGCACGCGGCAGATGTGCATAAATTGATCGAAGTTTTACAAAGGCTGGTTGATACAGGGAACTCGGTTTTGATCATTGAACATAACCTCGATATCATCAAAGTCGCGGACTGGGTTATTGATCTCGGTCCTGAAGGTGGGCATCGCGGTGGTGAGCTCCTTGCAGAGGGGACACCTGAACAGGTGATGAAGGTCAAAGGTTCATATACAGGGAAATATTTGAAGGATCATATGAAGTAAACCAGACCCCCGGGTTTTTCAAAAACCCGGAGGTCTCTTTCCCACAACCCTCGTTTTTCAGGTAGAATTATTTCACCGCGTCAGGTGGGAGCAAGTTTCATCTGCACGCGTCTTTTGTAAACAAGGAAATGATATGCTAAACCGAACTCCACCCAGCAACAAAAATACGTCGGAAGTACTGAGCGCTTATCGCAAGCGACGACAGCAGCGAAAACCAATTCTTATTTATGGCGCCACCGCACTGGTTGTGATCGGGCTTATTGCGCTTGCCTATTGGCTGCTTGGTTCAGACGAAAAGCCGTTGAGTACATTATTTGCCACTGATACGCCTACGCCAACTCTGACGTTTACGCCAACCAATACAACCACGCCCTCGATTACACCAACGATCACATTGACACCGACGACAACGATTACCCCTACGTCTACAGGTCCTGTGGCATATACTATCATTGACGGTGACACCTTACAAAGCATTGCTGAAAAATTCAATCTGGGCGACAATGGTGTTTTACTCATCCTGCAAGAAAATCCAAAAATTATGGTAGCCGGTGGCATCTATTACGTTGGAGACACAATTACTATTCCACCTGCAGGAACATTGCTTAAGACCGCAACACCACTTCCTGCAAATTTAGGACGCGGTGCAAGGATAGAATATCAAGTTCTGCCCGGTGACACATTAGCCGGCATCGCTGTTAAATTCAACAGCATTGAGGAAGATATCGTCACCCTCAATAATATCGAGAACGCCAATGCAATCAACCCGGGTGATATTCTGCAAATTCCAGTCAACCTTGTGACGGCGACCGCGACGCTGCCTTCCACGTCCACGCCTGTTACGCCAACAGTAGCTGGACAGCCAACCCCAGCCGCCATCACTGCAACCGGTTCCGCTCCGTCAACTTGCGTTCCTGCGGAAAATGCAAGCTTCGTTACTGAACTTCAAACTTTGATCAACAACGCCCGTACAAGTAACAACCTGCCCGCACTAAATGTCAATCAGAACTTGGCGGGCGCGGCTAAAGCTCATGCGACAGATATGGTTTGCAACAATTATCTAAGCCATGATGGGTTAAATGGTTCGACACAAGAATCCCGTGTCGCGGCACAAGGATATACAGCCTCTCTTGTGCTTGAGAATATATATGCACTGCCGCAAAGCAACCCACAATCCGCTTTTAACTGGTGGATGAACGACCCCGTCAGCCGCGCTAACATTCTCAATTCCGGAGTCACTGAATTCGGTGTTGCATACGTCGTGTCAGATAAAAGCCTGTTAGGCAGCTATTTTGTGGTCGTCCTGGCTAAACCCTAAACGCGCATTTTTCTGGACAAATCAGTAACCCTCATGTAAAATAAGCCGCCGTCGATAAAGAACGGCAAGAAACATTCTGGAGGAAGACCTTGGCTAATATTAAGTCACAAATCAAAAGAAACAAGCAGAACGAAAAGCGCCGCATCAACAATCGTAACGTGCGTGGCGCCTCCCGTACTGCCGTCAGTCAGGCACGCGCATCTTTCGAGGACAAAGCTCCCGAGACGAAAGACCTCGTCCTCAAAGCCATCAGTGAACTCGATAAGGCCGCTGGCAAAGGCGTGATCCACAAGAATGCCGCTGCCCGCCGCAAGGGTCGCTTGATGAAGAAACTCTCTACTTTCGTACCTGCCGAAGCCACCGAAGCAACAACAAAAGCTTCGAAGAAGAAAAAGTAAGTTTCACCTGATCATAAAAACGGGAGTCGCAATCGGCTCCCGTTTTTGTTACCTGCGAACGTAGGTACGTTTCAAACGTGACCTACTGATATAATCCAAAAACCTATGTTTGAAAAAGAACAACAACTCATCGAAGAAAAAATCAAAGCTTGGTGCACAGCGAATGACATTGCGCTGGCTGAACTGAAATGGACCGCCATTCCCTTCTCGGGCGAATGGGGCTTCGCGACCTCGTTTTTCCAGACTGCCGCCAATGAAGCGCGTTCTGGTAAGGGAAGCAAACTTCCAGTGCCGCAAAAGGCTCAAGAAATCGCCGAGCAGGTTAAGGCTGTCCTTCGACTAGCCGCTCAGGACGGAAGTGTGGAGGGGATCAGTCATATCGAAGCAGTCAAAGGCTATCTCAACGTCTACTTTAAAACATCCGATTATGCACGGCGGGTTGTGGATGAAGTGCTTGCGTCCAAATCCGATTTTGGGCGCGGCGCGGCAAAAGGCGAACGCGTAATGGTCGAATACTCTCAACCAAACACACATCATTCCATCCATATTGGCCATGCGCGCACAACACTTTTGGGAGAATCTCTGGCGAGGATTGTGGAATTCGCGGGCTTTGAAACGATCCGCGCGACGTATCCCGGCGATATGGGGCTGGGTGTGATTACAATCCTTTGGGCTTACAACAAATTCTATAAGGGACAGGAACCCGAAGGTGTACACGAACGCGGGCAATGGCTGTTGAAAATTTATATTGAAGCAACCGCCATGTTGGAGAAGAAGGATAACGAGACGCCCGAAGAAACTGCAAAGCGTGAAGCCTATGATGCCGAACGCCGTGACCTGCTCCGCAAATGGGAGACCGGCGATGCTGAAATTCGTGAACTCTGGCGCGTCACGCGCGAGTGGAGCCTGGCGGAATTTCGCGACATCCTGCGTATGCTGGATGTTAAGATGGACGTTTGGTTCTTCGAAAGTGAAGCAAATGAATTGGGCAAAGAAATCGTAGACGAGTTGATCGCGAAAGGTATTGCCGAAGATGAACGCGCCAAGGGCGGCCCGGTCATTGTCAAGATCGATGAAAAACTTGGTTTGACCAAGGAAAAATATCGGACGATGGTCATCTTGAGGAGCGACGGCACGGCATTGTACAGTACAAACGACCTGGCACTGGCAAAACAAAAATTTGAAAAGTATCACGTTGATCGCTCGATCTACGTGGTGGATTTTCGCCAGAGCCTGCACTTTCAGCAGATATTCAAGATATTGGAACTGTGGGGTTTCCCACAGGCAGCCAAGTGCTATCACCTCTCCTATGGCTATGTCACTCTGCCAGAAGGAGCCATGTCCGCGCGACGTGGACGGGTCGTATTGTTCAAAGACGTTGCCGATGAAGCTGTGAAACGTGTGCTGGCCGTTGAATCAGAGAAAAGTGGGAATATCCCTGAGGTCGAACGCGAGAAAATCGCGACACAAATTGGTTTAGGCGCGCTGGCTTATTCAATACTTTCGGTGGACAACAACAAGGATATAGTCTTTGATATTAATGAGGCTCTGGCCTTCGATGGACGCACAGGCCCTTACATTCAGAACGCGCATGTGCGGGCGAATTCGATATTGAAAAAAAGTGGACAAGTAGATACGGATACAAGTAAACAAGGAAACATGTCGTTTGATTATGATTTGACCAAACACGAGATCGAGTTGATCGAGCGCATCTCCAAATTCCCAGATGCAGTGCAACAGGCCGCGAATGAGTATCGTCCGCTGGTGATGGCGGCGTATGCATATGATCTGGCGAATGCGTTCCATTCGTTCTATCATGCAGTGCCAGTCACACAAACAGAAGATGAAAAGGTTCGGAATGCCCGCCTGCAATTGGTCGCGGCCGCAAAGCAAACCATTGCTAACGCGCTGCGATTGCTCGATATTCAGGCACCGGATGTAATGTAGCAATGCGGCACTCAAGGTAAAAGGTGTCATATTGAAAACAGGCTAAACGTTATCTATGCGGTTAGTCTGTTTTCTTTAGAATCATGTCATTGCGAGGGCGAAGCCCGAAGCAATCTCCCAGTTAAGAGAAGATTGCTTCGGCGCTACAAGCGCTCCTCGCAATGACACATAAATCAAAGGAGAACCCTATGGCAATCAAAACCCTCATCATGGGCGCGGCAGGACGTGACTTTCATAACTTCAATACATTCTTTCGCGGCAACAAGGACTACGAAGTGGTGGCATTTACCGCGACGCAAATACCAGACATTGAAGGACGCCTCTACCCGACCGAACTGGCTGGTCCATTGTACCCAGGCGGAATCCCCATCCGCGCCGAAGAAGAATTGCTCGACCTCATTAAACAGCATGGCGTGGAGCAGGTCATCTTCGCATATAGCGATGTGCCGCATGAATACATTATGCACAAGGCCAGCATGGTCAACGCGGCGGGTGCAGACTTCCGCTTGATGGGCACGAAATACACTCAGGTCAAGTCGACGAAGCCTGTCGTTTCAGTCTGCGCGGTTCGGACGGGATCAGGCAAAAGTCAGACAACGCGGCGGGTGTCTTTAATCCTGAGAGAAATGGGATATAAAGTCGCGGCGATCCGTCACCCGATGCCATATGGAAATTTGGTCAGGCAGGAAGTGCAACGTTTCGCGGATTATGGCGATCTCGATGAACATGAGACGACGATTGAGGAGCGTGAGGAATACGAGCCGCACATCGATAACGGTGTGATCGTGTATGCCGGTGTGGACTACGAAAAGATTTTGCGACAAGCTGAGCAGGAAGTGGACATCGTGTTGTGGGATGGCGGCAATAATGATTTTCCGTTTTATGTTCCCGATTTGCAGATCGTTGTAGCTGACCCGCATCGCGCAGGTCATGAAATTGCTTATCACCCCGGTGAAACGAATGTAAGACTCGCGGATGTATTTGTGATCAATAAAGTAGACACAGCAGACCCTGATAAAGTTATCGCAGTGCGTGAGTCGCTGCGCAAGTTGAACCCGAATGCGATCCAGATCGAAGCCGCGTCGCCGTTATTTGTGGATGATCCCGACGCAATCCGTGGCAAGCGCGTGCTTGTAATTGAAGATGGACCAACATTAACTCACGGCGAAATGGCATACGGCGCGGGTTATGTTGCGGCGCGAAGATTCGGCGCGAAAGAGATCGTTGATCCGCGTCCGTTCGCGGTCAATTCCATCGCGGCGACGTATGCAAAATATCCGAAGACCGGACCCATTCTGCCGGCAATGGGCTATGGCGAAGAGCAGATGAAGGATTTGGAAGAGACGATCAACAAGTCTGATGTGGATATGGTCATTGTGGGAACACCGATTGATCTGACGCGTGTCATCAAGATCACAAAGCCATTTCAGCGTGTGAGATATGAATTGCAGGAGATCGGTCAACCGACCTTGCAGGATATTTTGATGAAGAAGTTTGGGGTGAAGAAATAAGAGAATAGAGAATAGAGATTAGTAGGGGCGACCGCCTGGATTCAGAATGGTTCTATGAATGTCATGAAGGGTCGCCCTTGCTTGTAGGGAGTCGGGTGATTTTCACCCGACTTTTTGTTGGGATGTTGGGAGGAAGCACCGTTTATAATGAAGAATATTATCGGTAAATCTAAATTTCGCAGATACCAATGAAATCATCCTATAACTCGCTCCTGAACTGGTTCTTGAATCCCCATCCCCGCGTCACCGATCCTGAAAAAATTCAAAGGTCGCGGCTTCTCTCTACCATCCTGCTTGTGCAGATGCTGGTGATAACGTTGATCATCATGCTGGTTTTAAAAGCCGATCCAGTTGATATCAATGAGCCTACCGTACAAGGCGCGATCCTTATAGTCGGGTTATCTGTAGTGCTGTATATTGCCAACCGGCTTGGATATACCAGTATTGCCGCCTTTGGATATTTCCTTTTATTTGTAGCGGTATTTATTTATATACCCTTCTATTCCGGAGAAAACCCCGCCTTCCTCGCCTTCCTTGTAATTCCTCTTATTTTCATCGCGATTTTCTTTTCCATAAAACGGACAACCCTGGCCTCGATTGGAATTCTTGCCCTCGTGGGTATTCTGCTATCATTCATGGATCCGTCCCCGGGAAATCTGCCTTATTGGAATCTTCGGAACATGTGGTACTTCCTTATGCTTGCAACAGGTTTGATCCTGACCTTCATGCAGCATCTTGGGAACCTGGAGGAGATTCGCCGGCGTGAACTGAAACGCATTAATGAGCAGTTGGAACAGAAGGTTGCCGAATTGGAACGCTTTGCCTATACGGTCTCACACGAATTAAAAAATCCATTGATCACGATAAAAGGCTATCTTGGCAGTGTCGAAAAGGACTTGCAAGACAAAAAATTTGAAAGAGCACAGAACGATCTCCTGCGCATCTCAAATGCATCTGACAAGTTACATGATACGATTTCTGATCTGCTGGAACTCTCGCGCATCGGACGCATCGTTTACCCGCCCGAGGCAGTTGATCTCGTTAAATTGACTCAGGATGTGCTGGAAACTGTGCAAGGACGGATTCAGGCTCGCAATATTACGGTCAGTATCTTTCCTGATCTTCCAATGGTGTACGGTGATCGCATCCGCTTGCGAGAGGTCTATGAAAATCTGATCGACAATGCCGCCAAATATATGGGTGACCAATCCGAGCCACTGATTGAGGTTGGAGTACGTAAAGACCCTGAAATAACCTTATTTGTGAAAGACAATGGCGCAGGAATTGATTCTAACTATCATTCACGAATCTTTGGTCTCTTTGAAAAACTGGATTCCAAGAGTGAAGGTACCGGCATTGGACTCGCACTAGTCAAGCGTATCGTTGAAACACACGACGGGAAAATTTGGGTTGAATCAGAGGGATTGGGAAAAGGCTCAACGTTTTGTTTTACGATTCCAGATAATAGGAAACAAGGCAGTTAAGGTGACGGTCATCTTAGGGTTGATTGTCAGCTCTTGGAATAGAAACCAGGTGATAGAATTTATTTGACTATTTTGTTTGCTATAATGGATAAACGTTCAAATTATGTCATTCTGAGCGGAGCGGAGAATCCCTTTCATGGCAGTAGAGACCCTTCGCTCCGCTCCGGGAGTCAATTGAGGGAACATGCCCGCACCTGATTCGATTCGCAAATTGGTTGAAACGTTCGAGAAGAATTTGGACGCGTATCATTCGAACAAGAATGAGACAGAGTTGCGTCGTGAGTTTTTGGATAAGTTCTTTACCGCGCTGGGCTGGGATGTGGATAATCTGCAAGGCTTGGGCGAAGCCGAGAAGGAAGTGGCGCATGAGTTTTCGGTGGAGATTGATGGGCAACAGAAAAAGGCGGATTATGCTTTTCGGACGAGAGCAACTTCCCGCGCGGAGCGATTCGATTTTCTCGTCGAGGCGAAGAAGCCTTCTGTAAAAATTGAATCCAATTTGGATGCGGCGTTCCAAATCCGTCGTTATGGGTGGAGCGCAAAACTTCCGATCAATATTTTGACCGACTTTGAACATTTCGCGGTGTATGATTGCCGCGTGAAACCAAAATATGGGGAGAAGGCTGTCGTCAATCGTCATACGCTGATCCATTATAAGGAATACATAGAGAAATGGGACGAGATCGTAAGTCTCTTTTCTCCCGAAGCTATCCGCGCGGGGTCTTTGAGCGAGTATGTCAAAAGCATCAAAGGCAAACGCGGCACAGCGGATGTGGACGACGATTTCCTGCAGGAGATCGAGCGCTGGCGTGAGTTGCTGGCGAAGAATATCGCTGCACGCAATGAATGGATCGATATCAGCGCTTTGAATTACGCCGTACAGATGATCATAGACCGCATCGTCTTTTTGCGGATTTGCGAAGAACGCAGTATCGAGCCTGAGAATCAACTTCAAGACATTACGAACAAGGAGAATATTTACAAAGAATTATGTTGGTTATTCAAGCGCGCGGATACAAAATACAATTCGGGCTTGTTCCATTTTGCCAAAGAGTCGGGAGAAGCCAGCCGCGCCGATGACCTGACCTTGCGTCTGGATATTGACAATAAGACCCTCAAAGACATCATCCTGAATTTGTATTATCCAAAAAGCCCGTATGCGTTCCTATATATTCCCTCCGATATTTTGGGACAGGTGTATGAGCGTTTCTTGGGAAAAGTCATCAAGTTAACGGATGGACATCGCGCCAAAGTGGAGGAGAAGCCCGAAGTGCGAAAAGCGGGCGGCGTGTACTATACGCCGACGTTTATTGTGACCTATATCGTTATCAACACGCTTGGCAAATTGTTACTTGGATTGACTCCCAAAGAGGCGGCAAAATTAAAAATCGTTGACCCGGCTTGTGGTTCGGGAACATTTTTGCTGGGCGTTTTTGAATATTTACTCGCCTGGCATTTGAAATGGTACACAGAAAACGACCCCGATAAATGGGTGAAGAATAAGGCGCTTATAAAAGTTGGGAATGATTATCGTTTAACAACTGCAAAGAAAAAAGAGATTTTGCTAAATAACATCTACGGCGTGGATATTGACCCGCAAGCCGTGGAAGTGACCAAACTCTCGCTGTTGCTCAAGGTGTTGGAAAATGCCAGCGGACAAATGGAACTCGGTATGGAGCGTATCCTGCCTGATTTGGGAAACAACATCAAATGCGGAAACTCTCTGGTGGGCGAGGATTATTTTGAAGGCAAGTTAATAGTGGACGATGAAGAACGCGCGCGCGTCAACCCTTTTGACTGGAAATCTGCTTTCCCCGAAGTGTTCGCGCGGGGTGGGTTTGACGCTGTTGTTGGCAACCCGCCTTGGGGGGCAGAGTTTACACAAGACGAGAAAGAATATTTCAGAAAAATTTATGATGAGTTTCATGTAAGAACGCCAGAGTCTTTTAACTATTTTGTAGCGAAAATGTGGAAGTTGACAAACCAAAAGGGATTAGTTGGCGTCATAATTCCAAGTAGCTTTCTAAATCAGCATGAGTTTTGGAAAACGAGAAAATTTTTAGTTGAGACATCAATTTTTTCTCGTGTTTGCAGTTTAGGTGATGGAGTTTTCACAGGAGTTACCGCGCCATCTTGCATTCTTGTTTTTGGAAAAGAAACAAAACAGGAATCATCATTATTTTTTGATTTTCGTAAGAATGACCGAGACGATTTGCCAGCCTTGCTTGAAAAAGAAGAGGATGGATTTGACGCCACTTCCATTGGAAAAGACTCCGAAGGTTTTATTTTGCAAGTTCGCAGTGGAGGAAATATTATTCAAAAATGCTATCAGTATCCACCATTGCGCGACATAGCCGAAGAAGTTGCTACTGGCGTGAGTTCGGGATTAGACACCGCCTATGTATACTTGCCTGACGAAATTAAAAAACTAAAATTAGAAACAGAGTTATTGCGTAAACTGATTGTAGGAGGAGAGATAGGTCGTTATTGGCTTAGACCAGAATCGGGTAAGCAGATAATTTACATTACTCCCGATGTAAAGCTCGAAAAATACCCCAACACTCAGTCTGCTCTTTTGCCTCATCGAGAACAATTAAAGAAACGCCGAGAAGCCGCAAATGGGAAAATTCCTTGGTTTTCGCTTAATTGGCCAAGACGGAAAAAACTATTTGAACAACCAAAAATCTTGATTCGCCAAACAGCAGCGCAAATTATGGCTTGCCTCGACAATGATCAATGGTATTGTTTGAAAAGTGGCATTATTATTCAGTTACCAGAAAATGCCGAAATTACCTACTATTATTTATTAGGCTTGTTAAACTCACGCTTGATAAAGTTTCTTTATGACGATTTGGTTGGTGAACAGGCAAGAGTTTTCCCAGAAGTAAAACCTGTTCAATTATTCAAACTTCCCATTCGCGCAATCAACTTCAACGACCCCGCCGAAAAGTCCGCGCACGATAAGATCGTCGCGCTGGTCGACTCCATGCTGGGGTTGCACAAGAGTCTCGCCTCGGCGCAAAGTCCGCATGAAAAGGAACGTCTGGAACGGCAGATCAAGTCCACGGATGGAGGGATTGATAAGCTGGTCTATGAGTTGTATGGGTTGACGGAAGAGGAAGTTAAGATTGTGACTTAACCCATAGTTTTGCCACGCCTGGAAGCAAAGTTTTGCCGCTACCTACTCGTGTTAGATGGGCGCAATCAAAAAAATAGTAGGTGACTGGAAGCATAGTTTTGCCAGGAGTAAA
>Ga0180069_1000016_pt1 | contig 45055 bp, 40 predicted proteins | sample EasRivERM_16_10D_2_FD_121793 | JGI IMG/M metagenome (GOLD analysis project Ga0180069, IMG submission 121793) | Soil microbial communities from meander-bound floodplain in the East River, Colorado, USA - East River metaG ERMLT231B'_16_10D | ecosystem: Environmental > Terrestrial > Soil >...
AGGCGTTGCAAATTCAGCTTCAAGACTTTCCTTGAGTAATTCCTGAATGTTTTCGTAGCAGCCCCTCTAGACGGCGCTTCGGCTTCAGAAGTTCCAAACCTTGCGTACCAATTCCTCGACGACTTGGAGAATCTGTCACAAATGGAATGTTTAATAACAAGAAGAGATTAAGTAAAAAGAGCGGCTCGCTTTGAGTCGCTCTTTATTTCTGTCGCAGTCGCTGATGAAAACAGTCTTTTCGATGCGCCCCGTCATGTGTGGTCTCCTTTGCGGGGATTATACCTCCTCTGTCCTATCGGAGATCTACCGCTCGCTCCGCTCGGGTACACGCCTCCAAATGCGACGATGAAAATTTGAGAGGCGGAGTTAATGATCGATGCGTCGGATTTGGGTGAGAACAATGATGAAAATTTGGGATGCGGATTCGGCGGTAAGTTCGTCAGATTTGAGGAGAACTGGTGCTGGATTGATTATGAATCTCGATTCCCAAAAGATTCATTCAAATTAGTGTAAAGAGTCTCTGCCGCGTAGGCCCGATCTGTGACGGGGCTGAGGAGTTTCGCCGTGTTTCTCGTAATCAAAGGAATGGCTTTACGTCCATAGAAGTGCTTGTAAAATAATTTGTTTGCTCCAACTTCATCCCATGCCCAATTCAAATGTATATAGCGCGAAGCATCAAGTGGATGGGTATAGCCGCGCAGTGTCTTTTCCTGATGAATGTTCACATAATGTTCAAAGTACGTCATCACCAGTTCGCGCGAGTTTTTATATACCGGTTCCCGAAAGCCAAGATTAACATAGTTGGATTTCGCTACCGCGCCCCACCGGCCATCCACTTGGTACAAAGCGAGTACGTGGTCGTCGTCCGCGCCGGGGTCGGATACAAGATCGATCAGCAGGGGCCTGAATCCGATTCTCCATAGGGCTAATGCTGCAAAGAACCCTCCGTCGAGGCAATGACATTGACCGTCCAGCATTACATTGAGAGGCGACCGGTCCCGCTCTTCTCCAATATAGGGCATACCATCCAGATAATCTTGAATTGCGAAAGGTGTATCCAATTCAAGGAATTTGATCCGCAGGTCTGCGGGCAGGCGGGATTGAAATTTGGTAAGAAATAACATGGTTCACCTTGTTTTCAGATGCCCCCGTTGTCTACAGTCTCCTTGGCGGGGATTATACCGTCCCCTCTGTCCTTCGGACATCACCCCCAAATGCAACAATGAAAATTTGGGAGGCGGATTCGGAGGTCGGGTCGTCAGATTTGGGGGAGTCTGTGTGAGCAGGTCATAGCATCTTGGGTTGTTTTGCTTCGTTTTGATTTCTCTGAATACCCTCAAATACCCAGCGTCCGTTTTCCAGATAGCATTGACTGATCACAAACGAATTAGCCCACCGGCTCTTTTTCATTCTCGGATAGTCTTCGTGATATTTGTCCACCAGGTTCTTTATGGGTCTGGCTAATTCAGTATGAATTGCCCGTGTCTTATATCCCAGCGACGTTCTGAAACATCCGATCAAGATATCGGTCAATTGCAGGAATTGGCAATCCTCATAGTCCTGGCTTTTGGGTTTCTTGTGGTCGCTTTGTCGGTCATCGATCAGGTTCTGGCGTTTGGAGATCGTGCAGTATTTGCGTAAACTCCCCAGTCTCGCGATGATTCGATCCTGGTCAATATGGCGTTGATGATGTTGGTGACCGTCAAAATGAATTCTCGTAATATGGATCGGATTTTCATCTGAGCCGAGGAAGTGTAATCCGCCTTTGATTCCAAAGCGAAAGGTCGTTTCTATTTTGCTGGCGTGGTCGCTGAAACCGGTCAATTGTTTGTGTGAGTCCCTTTCACGAAACAGGATGAATTTCATTCCATACAAACCGATCTTCTCGTAGAGCAACCTGCCTTTTTCTTGTTTGCCTAAAAATGCAGGCTCAAGCTTCCCTTTGGCGGATGAACGTAAACCTGCGACACCGATTTGAGTCCATGCGGAAGCGCAGTTGTAGATTGGTCCTTTGCGAACAACGTTTTTAATGCCGATTTTGTCAGAGTAATGAGTATTGTTTCTTGCCATACCAAGCAGAGCTGAAAATTCTTTTTTGCCTGATACAGGGACTAACACCATCCCATGCCAATAACCACCTTCCATAGATTCATCGTGATAGAGTTCGTAATCCATTGTGCTCACTCTTTTAAACGCTCAGTAGTGCCATCACGATGATATCGTCGTAAGTCTCGTCCAATTTTCTTGCTTTGCGTTTCCGCCCTTCGATTTGAAAATTGAATTTTTCATAAAGTTTGATGGCTGTAGTATTTGACGCGTACACATCAAGTTCCACTCTTTCAAGATGCCCGGCTTTTGCTGCAGATAGTGTCTCTTTGAGCAGTTTTGAACCAATTCCCTGCCCGCGGTATTCTTTGAGGATGCCCATCCCAAGTTTGCCGGCATGACTAAAGCCTTCGCGGTCATTGGTCTCGATGTCACACCATCCGACGATTTGGGAGCCGTCAACTGCGATGAGTCTGATTTCACCCTGTTCCATCCCTGCCATAAGCCAATTGCGAGTTTTCTCTAGTGATGGTGCTTTGACGAATCCAAGGAATTTGCGCTCCTGAGATACTGCATCAAAACAGGCGTGAAAGCCTTCGATGTCGTCTTCGGAAATATGCCTGATCTGGATTTGGTTCATTGTACTCACATCACCGCTGTTCCTTGACTCCCGCCTGCTGACACATATCCAGCACCGGACAGGTCAAACAGTGCGGGCGTTCACCTGTGCAAATGTGTTTGCCAAAAGGGACGAGCAGGCGATTGATGTCGATCCAATGTTCGCGCGGGAGTTTGGCTTCGAGGGCTGCCATTGTTTTTTCTGGAGTGGATGCTTTCACATAACCCCAGCGATTTGTGACGCGATGGACGTGGATATCCACGCTGATGGATGGCTGTCCACAGGCAATTCCCAAGACAAGGTTGGCACACTTCGGACCAACTCCTGGAAAGGAAAGTAATACCTCGGACTCGCACGGCAGATTTCCAGCGTACTCGTCCACAATGCGGAGTGCAATTTCATGAATTTGACTTGCCTTGCGTTCGTGGAATGTGGAGGTGTTGATCAGGGAATCAATCTCTTCAATTGAGAGCCTGCTTACCTCAGCAGGCGTACGGGCACGCGCGAAAAGTTTACGGGCGGTGGGTAGCGATACCTCATCGTACGTGCGGATCGAGATCATGCACGCGATCAGTTGCTCGAATGGTGAATTGAATCCCTCCTCAGCCAACTCGAACATCGCCGCCTTTGGAAATGGACGGACAGCCTCATTGATAAGTTTTACAGCCAGGTCAATGTCAAACGGTTTTTTCATTTTATGCTCTCGATGCTCTTTCTACTAAATACACAATCGAAACATAATCCCTGCCCGTTGCTTCGGACATTCCGATCTCACACGGGATGTTGGATGAATAGTATCCGCTGTATTCGTGCTCGTTGACTTCTGCGGTTTCTTTTTCCGTGGCGGATGCAGTTAGCTCGGGGAAGAGCAGTCCGCGGTCACCAGCGAAGGCGCAACAGCCGAGATTCAATGGCACGGTCGCGGATTTGGCGCATTGTTTTGCAATGGCTAACATCATATTGTCCAAGCCAAGTTTGCGAAGTGAGCAGTTGGGATGCAAAATAACATCTTCATCAATAGGATGGAGTTCAAGCTTTGGAAGCAGGTAGTCATGTAGAAATTCGATGCCGTCTAGGATGGTCAATTTTTGCCAGAGTCCTTTATCTACGGCGCTGAGATCGCCACCACAGGTGCGGAGTGCCTGTGTGCAGGAGGTTGTGTCAATGACGATGGGATATTTTCCATGCTCGGACCAGATCCACATTTGCATGAGTGTGTTGTGCAGCGTTGCTTGATAAGCCTGCTTATAGCCTTTTGATGCAAAGGGCATTCCACAGCAATGACCCGTCACGTTGGCGGGGATGGATAAATTAATGTTTGCTCTTTGGGAAATGGTGATGAAGGTTTCAGCGAGCGCTAAGTGACAGTCACCTTTGCGAAGCACCCCCGAAGCGGAGTCAAGTGGGGTAAGGTGACTGTCACTTTTGGGTTGACCCAGTTGCCGCGAGATGCAGGATGGGAAGTAGATGAAATCTTTTTCGACCTCACCCCTAGCCCCTCTCCTGAGAGGAGAGGGGGACGGTATGGAGCTATTCCATTTGGGTAAAGTTGTATTTGAGAGTTTTTCTGCGGCTTTGATTACAGATGTGACTCCGTTTGCGCCAATCACTTTTTGGGCGATGTGACCGAGGGTCACACTGACGCCGATTGTTTTTTCTGCAAGCGCAAAATGATTTGCGATCCATATTGCAGAGCTTTCGTCCTTGATCGATTCGGCTCGCAAGTGTTTGATGTAATCGCCTGTATTGATCCCAACCGGGCAGGCGGTCGCGCAGAGTCCGTCGGCGGCGCAGGTGTCGATGCCAGCGTAGGAAAAATCATTCGAAACCGAATCAATTTCGGCTGAGGATGCACCGGCGGTACCGCTGCGCGGCATCTTCGACATTCGGGCGAGTTCTCTTTGGACGACGATCCGCTGTCTGGGAGTCATGGTCAGCCTGCGGCTTGGGCACTTCGACTCGCAAAATCCACATTCGATGCACTTGTCAATTTGCGGCGAGACGAGAGTCATTGATTTGAGATGTGTGGCGTGGGCCTCTGGATTTGTGTTGATCATCACGCCAGGGTTGAGCATATTGTCGGGGTCGAGCAATGACTTGAGGTCGCGCATGATGGCGTAAGCCTCCGCGCCCCATTCGGTTTCGACAAACGGTGCCATGTTGCGCCCCGTGCCGTGCTCGGCTTTGAGCGCGCCGTCGTATTTGCCGCTGACAAGTTTGACCATTGCGCGCACGAACCCATCGAAATGATGCGTGTCAGCATCCGTGTTGAAAGCCTGGTTGATGAGGAAGTGCAGGTTGCCGTCTTTGGCGTGCCCGAACACCGCGCCATCTGGATAACCAAAATCTGTGAAGAGCTGCTGAAGGTCGGTTACTGCGTCGGCGAGCCGCTGAACAGGGAAGACCACATCTTCGTTGATCGAGACGCTTCCCGGGGCGCGCGTTCCGCCGATGGATGGGATGATGCCTTTGCGCGTCTTCCACAATGCAACTTGAGCGATAGGATCGTCGGTAAATTCCGGATCGTGCAAGAGTCGGATCTTCTTAACGACGCGCTCCGCTTCTCTTATGAAGCCGGAAATTGATTCCGCGTCTTGAGCCTGATACTCAACGAGGATCGCTGTCGCGCCTTTAGGCAGTCCCCGCAAAATTGTGGGGACGCCGGGGTTATTTTCGACGGAACGCAGCGCGGCCCTATCCATGATCTCTGCGGCGCGTGCGCCAGAGTCTTTGAGCGGCAGGATGGCAGATGCGGCGTCCTGCAGATTCTTGAAATAGAGTTGACCCGTATATTTGTATGTGTAATCAGGCAGCGTGTGAAGTACGCCCTCGGCGATGAATCCGAGCGTGCCTTCGGAGCCGATCAATAAATGGAGGAGAATATCCAGCGGCGAATCAAATTCAAGAAAGGCATTGAGCAAATATCCGTTCGTGTTTTTCATCTGATAACGGCGACGGACGCGCTCCGATAAAGTTTCATCTTTGTGCCTTGCTGTTGAGTTTGACAATCTTTGTTTGAGTTCAAGCAAGCCTTTGGCAATGTGAGGTTGTTCGTTTTCAAAGATTTGATGTGCGTTGGAGTCGGCAGTATTCAGAACGAAGCCATTCGGCAAAACGAAGGTCATGGAATGAATTGTGCGATACGAATTTTCCGTCACGCCGCAACACATGCCGCTGGAGTTGTTGGCAAGGATTCCGCCCATCATGCACGCGTCAATGGAGGCAGGGTCGGGTCCGATGCGGCGATGATAGGGTCTGAGCGCGCTGTTGATGAATCCGCCGACGATGCCCGGTTGAAAGCGGATGAGTTTGGCATCGGCTTCGATGCTGTACCTGCCCCAGTGTTTGGAAATATCCACGAGGATGCCATCCGTCACGGCTTGACCCGAAAGACTCGTCCCTGCCGCACGGAAGGTCATGGGAATTTTATTCTGTTGTGTAAACTTGAATAGTGATTGGATTTCCCCGATTGAATTCGGCTGTACCACTGCTTGAGGTACAAGCCGAAAATAAGATGCATCGTTGGCATACGCGATGCGGTCGATCAGACGGGTGTGGACGTGGGAGGGATGAATGACCTGGGAGAGTTGGGATTGGAGAGCCATGGGTTTGCCTGCTCATCCATTTTACATTCTTTCAGTCAATATCTAACGCACGATTTGCTGTACTCCTTCGGACGGGAGATCGATCACGAACTGTTCACCTGTAGACAAATGAACGTATGTGACAGTTTGCTCCACTTCCGGCTGTAATAAAATCCATTGTCCATCCGTTGAGATGGATACAAGATGCAAGAATGGATTATTGAGATTCGTGACCTGTAAAAATTCACTTGTCTGAATATCAAGGCCCCACAGTCCATAAGAATTGGATGGTACATCATAGGGCGAACCGGGATTTAGCACAAAATATAACTGTTGACTGTCTGGAGACCACAAAAAGCCATCAAAGATATGGCTTGGAGGATTGGGTAGTTCATAGCGTTCTATTCCGAGGCTGTCGAGATCGTAAATGCTAAGCCTATACTTGAGCGAGTCTTCCACATTGCGAGTCGTTGGGAAGGCTAAGAAATGAGCATTAGGAGCCAGAGTCGCATACCCCTGACCGTATTCTTTGCTTGTCGCGTCCGATGTTTGCATTTCTTTTGTTATCTTCCCCTGGTCTATTGAAATCAGCCAAAACCTGTCAAATTCCGGATCACACCCCAAGGGCAGGCTAAAAATATTTTGTCCGTCGGTCGTTAAGCCAAGAGGCCGAATATAGCCTTCCTCTTTGGCAAAAACGTCCCTGAATGTGTCTTTATCCACCTGATAGAGACCAATTGTTGCTCCTATACTAGTCGATGAGCAGGTTGAGTCCCAGGCGGTTGAATAGAGTAAAACATTTTCGTTTGAAGTTCTGTCAAGGTCGCCCCACAAAGGTATTTTGTCAAACCCGACTACCATTTTTGTTTTGCCAGTCTTCATATCTACTCGTTGCAGGCCCTTTCCCCGTAGCACAAATATAATATCTTTCACTCTGACGGCGTCCATAATGTCGCCTTCTTCCCCCAAACTGGCAATCAAAAGCGCTGTACTGTCAGCTTGCTTTTGATAGAGTTGGTTATCAGCAATATAGCGCAAAGCTGGTGGTGTCAGTTCTTTGCTTGCTGTAGGGGTATAGGTTGGTGTAGGAGCAGTGGAAGGTGTTGCGGGCGTAGTGCAGGCACTTAGCACCAGGCAGAATGCCCAGAAGGAAGTGGAAATGGTCTTTTCAATGCGTCTCATATGTGACTCCAGGAGAATGAAACGGAGACAATATGATTATACAGGTAAAATTCTTTCCATGACCAAACGCTATTCCATCCCTCTCAACGAAATCCGCCGTGAGTATGTGGTGGTGAATTCCCATTTTATTGCCACCCTCGCGCCTGTCTTCAGCGTGGACGAAGGGCGCGAGTTCATTGCGCGCATCAAGAAGGAATTTTCGGACGCGAGTCATAACGTCCCCGCGTATATTATTGGTGGCGGGAATACGGTCACGGAGTTTTGTTCGGATGATGGCGAACCGGCGGGGACAGCGGGCAAGCCTGCCCTAGCTGTTCTGCGCGGCAGTGGACTTGGCGATGTGGCAGTTGTGATTACGCGTTATTTTGGTGGAACGTTGTTGGGAACCGGCGGATTGGTGAAAGCGTACACTGAGTCGACTCAGTTAGTGGTCAATGCAGTGGAGCGCGGTCGGAGGGTCGCGGCGCATGTGTCCATGCTGGTGATTCCGTATAACCTGTTGGAACGTCTGCGATTGATGGTGACGCGTAATAAAGGGGAGGTGTTGGGCGAGGATTTCGGGGGGGATATCACGATGACTTTGCAGTTCCCGGTTGAGTCATATGATGGCTTTCAAAAGGAATTGCAGGAATTATCTGCGGGGAAATTGAAAGCAGAAGTGATCGAGTCGAAGGAAACGATTGTGAAGACCACTTAAACACGAAGGACACGACGACCACAAAGGAAAGCAGGCGGGTTTATTGATTTCGCCTGGCGATTAAGAATCGAAGATGTGAAAATGTTTGGGAACAGAACCAATTACCGGTTGCGCGCGCAGCGTGATACTTTATTCCATTGATCTTAAACGCAGGGCAAGTCCGCGCAGTTGTGCCGGGCTGACGGGCTTGAGCAGAACAATATCCGCTTCCTCTCGAAGAGTTTCTGCCTGGCGTTCGTCTGCAGTGGTTAATATGATGCGTGTTTTTGAAAGACGTTCATCGGCGCGGATACTTTGAAGGATTTCCTTTCCAGATGTTCCGGGGAGATTTAGGTCGAGTACAACAACGTTGGGAATCGTTTGCTTTAAACGAGCCATGCCCGCGTTGCCATCAGCGCAGGTTTCAATTTCAAAATCACCCTGTAAGGTGATCGACATGATGGTGTTAAGTTGGGGGTCATCTTCGATGATGAGGGCAAGCGGCTTGGTCATGATTTATCTCCCGTGGCTTCGTTGATGGGCAGTAATATGGCGAAGGTGCTTCCCTTTCCGATTTCGCTTTCAAGCATGATCCTGCCATCCATGAGATCAACGAGTTGCTTCGTGATCGAAAGCCCCAGACCGATGCCGCGGTTGTCGCGTGTGATGGCGCCATCCACCTGGCGGAATGGTTCAAAGATGTAAGCCTGTGCATCTTTGGGGATGCCCGCACCGCTGTCGGTGACCTGGATTTCCCAATGTTCATCGGAAGGGCGCAGGAAGTTAACATGCACGCTGCCCTCTTTTGTGAATTTGATCGCGTTACCAATGAGGTTGATAATAATCTGACGCAGTCGGCGTTCGTCGCCGCGCAGTTCGTGAGGAAGATTCGGGTCAAGGGCTGTGATCAGTTGCAAGCCTTTCTTCCGTGCCAGTATTTCCGTGCCGGATGTGGATTGCTGGAGAAGGGCGGCTGGTGAAAAAGAGGCTTCCTGCAGGATGGTTGTGTTGGCTCTGATTTGCGCTTCATCCAAAAGTTCATTGACCATGTTGGTTAAATAATTTGCACTTTCAATGATCTCATGTGCGGCTTTCTTTTGCCCGGCATTTATTTCGCCAAAGGTGTTGTCGTGCAGGAGTTCTGCATAACCGAGGATGCCTCCCAGGGGAGTGCGCAGCTCATGACTCACTTTTGAGAGTAACTGACTTTTGGCGCGGCTGGCTTCCATTGCCTGGTCACGGGCGATGCGCAGGGCTTCATAGGCTTGTCTAATGGCGGTAATGTCGCGTGCCAGCGCTTGAAACCCCACAACCTGATCACCTTCGAAAATTAACTGTACATTCTGCCCAAACCATACTTCGCGCCCATCGGTGGCGAGGCCGGGGAATTCGTGATAGGTATTCTTTGTTTTGCTTACGAACTGATGTTGATAGGTGCGTTTTAATTTATGGCGCGCTTCGGGCGCGGTAAGGTCGAGATAGTATTTACCAAGGGCATCCTCTTCCTTTTCATATCCCATCGCGTGTAAAGCGGATGGGTTGGCGTAGGTGAGGAATCCATCGCTATTTATGCGGTAGATCACATCGCTGGCGTTTTCCACGATCTGGCGGAAGCGCGCTTCGCTTTCCTGCACGAGACTCTCCGCAAGCTTGCGTTGGGTAATATCGCGGATCGTGATCAACTGCCCGATCAACAGCTTGTTTTCGTCACGTAGTGTGGAAAGATTTAATTCATACCAACGCTGAGCGTCGCCCTCTCCAAGTGTGATCTCGTCATCGGCTTCAAAAATATTACGATATCTTTCGATCAGCTGAGGCCATTTATTGAGTACTTCTGCCATGGATTTTCCGATGGGCTGTCCCTCGCCCGAAAGGCCAAGAATATTTTGAGCGGCTGGGTTGATATCCACGATGCGCCGGTTGGCATCCAAAACGATCATGCCATCCTTCATGCCGTCAATGACGATGTCGCGCGCCAGGGGAGCGATATCCAACAGGCGGTGACGGAAGAGCGCGTAAGCCATTCCCATGCCGGTGACTGTAAATGCAAAAGGAGTTAGGTCAATGAGAACGGGAAGAATTTTGAAGATTGTAATTACGTTCGCGATCAACGGTGCCAGTGTGGCAAGCAGGATCCATGCCATTTGTCCGCGGTATTGGGCCGGCCAGCGCAATAAGGCTCTTATGATCAATACCAGCCCGATCATGATCAAGGTATAGGTATAGGCGGCGTGCACCCAAAACCAGGTACCATTGCTTGTGTTCAATAACAAAAAGCCGCCCTCACGTGCGAGGCTTGCGCTTGTCCAAAATAGGTGATGGGAGTCATTTGTGAGGATAATGCCCATCGTAATCAGTGGCAAAACGGAGAGTAGGAGGAGGCGTGAGCGCGTCGTCCAGGTTTTTCGTCCAGTGTATTCCAGCGCGAACATCAGCCAGGCAACCGGCGTAGCGACCACACCTGCGAACATAAATTTGACCCAGAATAATTTGGAGGGCAGTTCAGTTGCCGCCAGTTCAAAAATGTAACTCAAACCCCATTGAAACAGGATCAGCATCATCAAAGAAAAAGCCGTGACCCCCGATGCGCGGCGATATCTCCAGGTGAACCATGCCAATGTCCCTGAGATCACCGCCGCAATGACAAGCGGTATCATGTTAGTTGTGAATTGATAGGACATGTAGAATCCTCGAGCAAATGAATTGGTCATATGATTATATCTTAGGGCGGTGATGGTTTTCTCAAGGAATAAATACCGCCAGAGGTGTAGATTCAAGCTCTGTTCACCCATAAATTCCTGCCTGCCGGAATAGATAGAACAAACATTAAATTATAATATGTAAAGGATTGAGCGCTTCAATCCAATTCATCAATGGAGGCAGACACTTTGCTTGTTCTGCTTCGCATCCGAAGTACTTCACAAAAGTGACTGTCACCTAAAGAATTGGAGTCCACATGCCGTACGACGATACGCAAGCCTGGAAGGATGTGCAGGAAAACTTCCCGAACATGACGATCTATTACGTCTTCCTTTTGAAGAAAGGTCCAGAGTGGAGTCCCGATTCAACGCCAGAGATCGAAGAACTGCAAAAGGCACATCTTGCGAATTATCGCCGTCTTGCTGAAATGGGGAAGCTCGCGGTAACGGGTCCATTTCTTGATTCGTTTGCAATCGTTGGTGACTTGCGCGGCATGGGCGTGTTGAAAGCAGCATCGCTCAATGAGGCACTGGAATTGATCAATTCTGATCCGATGGTGCAGGTGGGACGCTTAATCGTTGAACTCCACGCGTGGATGATCGAAAAAAATATTTTTGTATGAAACTTTAATGAGAAAAACCTTGACGGCTTAGGTTGTGCGGGTAAAATAGAACTTATGTTCTAAAAGGAGTCCCCATGACTACAAATCGTCAATTCTCATTGGCATTGGAAGCGTTGGTTGAGCTCAAACAAGAGACGGCTTCGCCTCTTCCAAAGCCCGTATCTGTTGCGCCAACTTTGAGCCGAGTCTTGTCTGAGATCGGTTCGCTGCCGCGTGAAGCGTTGTTTCTTGGCATCGCCTCCGATGGCTTGCCTGTGTTATTGAATCTTCATGATCCAATTCCCGGACCTTTGCTGGTTGTGGGTGATGCTGGTGCTGGCAAAACTGCTTTTTTGCAGATGCTCGCGCGGAGTCTTCAGCAAACGCATCGTTCAGAGGATGTGCAGTTTGGAGTCATTACAAGTCATCCTGATGAGTGGAATAGTTTGGAGGCAACTCCACATCGTGTTGGGGTTTTTCCTGTGCATGAAAATAAATCCCAGGAATTTCTGCTTTCGCTGGCAAGCTGGGCGCATGGAAATAGCCGTAGATCTCATCAATCGATCTTGTTGATGATCGATGATTTGGAATCCATTGCCAAACTTGACTTTGACGCTCTGCAAAATTTTCGGTGGTTGCTACTGCGAGGACCTGCGCGCAGGGTATGGCCCATTATTACAATGAGTGCGGAAAGATATGGTCAGGTTCTTTCATGGATTCCGATGTTTCGCACGAGGATATTTGGCAAGATCACACAGGACCGCGTTGCGGGCGCGATGGGGGGCGATCAGGCCTCTGTTTTGAATCAGCTTGAGGCGGGGATTCAGTTTTCCCTGCGCGAGAACGGGAAGTGGCTCAGGTTTTGGTTGCCTAGTGTCTAGTCGCATTATCCTTCTTGTGCTAGAATCGCATTCGTAGGTTGCATGAAGTTTGGCGGTCCGACAATCAGAGGGATAGTTTCACTTCCTGGCGCCTGGGTGCCGAGCCCCGTAATCATGCACAGTTGATCCGTCTCGCCGTGATGGTTGTTTTATGCACGGCCCCACTCAGGAGAATTGAAATTCATGGAAGCGAAACTGTATGTAGGAAACCTGCCGTATAATACTGCCGATGCCGATCTGCAAAATATGTTTTCACAAGCTGGCACGGTGAAGTCTGCGCAGGTAATTAAAGACCGCGAAAGTGGACGCTCAAAAGGCTTCGGCTTTGTTGAAATGTCCTCGCCTGATGAAGCCAATGCCGCGATCAGCATGTTCCACGGCAAGGATTTCAACGGACGTCCGCTCACAGTGAACCTTGCCCGCCCGCGTGAAGAGCGCTCTGGTGGCGGCGGTGGTTTTCGTGGCGGTAACCGCCGTCCGGGCGGCGGTGATCGCGAACGCAGACGCGATTATTAATCCGTTATCAACAGTTCAAATTTTGAGCCAAATGGGCGGCGCCAACCATTTGGCTCAATTTATTTTTTTGGAGAATGTAGGGAAAAATAGTATGACTGATATGGTTATCAGAGAATATCGTGCGGAGGATTTTGATGCAGTAACAATTTTATGGCGTGTCTCAAGAGAGAAATCCCTGCCTGAATTTCAAATGCTGAAGGGGCATTTCTTTTTCGAAGATCAGGGTTATTTTCAAAATCACATCTTGAAGGAGAATCGGGTTTGGGTGGTTGAAATGGAAAATCGCCCGGTTGCTTTCATGGCAATGAACAGGGAGTTCGTGGATCAGTTATATGTCCACCCTGATTATTGGAGACGAGGGATTGGAAACGCTCTACTAAATGTCGCCAGGGAACAATCGCCTCAGCATGTGTGGCTTTACACTTTGCAGATTAACGTAGGTGCGCGAGCTTTTTATGAGAAGAACGGGTTTGTGGCTGAGAAGTTTGGTGTTAGCCCGCCGCCGGAAAGCGAACCGGATGTGGAGTATCACTGGCGCAAGTCATCAACCGTAAATAGTAAATCAAATTATGCGTCCAACCTATCTAGAAGTTAATTTATCACAGCTGCGGCGTAATGTTGAAGCCATTCGTAAATATGTGAATCCTGCAAAAGTGATGCCCATGATCAAGGCAAATGCCTACGGTCATGGTATGGATGGAGTTGCTCCTTATCTGGAACCATACGTGGATTATTTTGGCGTCGCTGTCCTTGAGGAGGGAATCCACCTGCGGGAATTAGGAATCACAAAACCGATCCTTGTAGCGGGCGGGGTTCTACCGGAGCAGGTTTCGTTGTTTGCAGAATATGACCTTATACTCACCGGATCATCTCTGGAGTTGTTGGATGTAGCTGAAGAAGTTTCGCGTTCAACCGGCAAGCGGATCAAGACACATCTGAAAATTGATACGGGTATGGAACGGGTAGGCGTCCATGAATATGAAGCCGAACCTTTTATTGAACATTCATTAAAACTGAAACATGTTGAGGTCGAGGGAATTTATACACACCTGGCGAATTCAGAAGATGCTGACCTTGTCCACGCCCGTTTGCAGTTGGAACGTTTTCAGGAAGTGTTGCAGATTTATGAAAAGCGAAGCGAGCCGCATCCACCTTTACGGCACATGGCGAACTCAGCGGCGATACTGCAATTTCCTGAGAGTTATTTCGAGCTTGTCCGCCCGGGATTGATGACGTATGGCGTCTACCCTGCAGGTGTTAAGGAGTCGGTGGAAATTGCACCTGCTTTGACCTGGCGGTCGCGCGTGGCGTATTCCAAGATCACAAAGCTGGGGCGACCGGTCAGTTATGGGTCGCTGTGGCAGGCCGAGGCTGAGACGCGAATTGTCACTGTCCCCTGTGGGTATGCCGATGGCTACTTCCGTCGCATGACGAATCGTGCGCACGTGATCGTCAATAAAAAGAAATATCCGCAGGTGGGACGCATCTGCATGGATCAATTTATGGTGAGTGTTGGCGATGATGAAGCACAGGTGGGCGATGAGATCGTTCTGCTGGGCGATGGGATCTCGGCGCATGATCTCGCTGAATGGACGGGTACGAACGAGTATGAAGTATTGACAAATATCAGCGCGCGAGTGCCGCGCGTGTTTGTGACTGACTAGTGATGGAATGGTGCGATTTTGCTTGAGGTGAAATTTGAAGAATATTGTTGAAAAATATATATATATGTTTGGGATCGCGGGTGTGATCGTTGCTTTGGATCAATGGACGAAAGATCTTGTACGGGATAATCTGGCATTAGGCGCAACCTGGTTACCGCAATCACTCGAATGGTTAAGCCCGTATGCGCGTATTGTGCATTGGTATAACACCGGCGCGGCGTTTGGAATGTTTCAGAACGGAAGTATGATTTTCGGAACACTGGCTTTCATTGTGATCGGTGCGCTCATTTATTATTTTCCGCAGGTTGATAAGAAAGATTGGACTCTGCGGCTTGCGATGAGCATGCAGTTGGCGGGTGCGAGTGGAAATTTGATCGACCGCCTGATGCGTGATGGAAAAGTGACTGATTTTATTTCAGTGGGAACTTTCCCGGTTTTCAATGTTGCTGATGCCAGTATCAGTGTTGGAACTGTGGTTTTACTTTTGGGTGTCTATCTCCAAGAGCGTGCCGCGCAAAAAGAAAAGGCATTGCTTGACGATACCGCCAAGTCTGGTGAGGTAACGATTGAGTGATCGCGTAATAAATTTCATTTTTGAAAAACAAATGCATGAAAGACTTGATAAGTTTTTGACCGAGTCCTTGCCGGAGTTTTCGCGTTCACGGATTCAAGGTTTGGTCGCCAATGGTCTTGTGGATGTGAACGGTCTTCCCGCGAAGAAATCTGGTCAGACCCTTGAGCATGGATCCAGTGTGACGATTCGGATTCCGCCACCTGTGCCAACCAATTTGATCGCCGAAGATATTCCGCTCGATATTGTCTTTGAAAATGATGAGTTGATGGTAATCAATAAGCCAGCGGGTATGGTGGTGCATCCCGCGGCGGGACATGCCAACGGGACGCTTGTCAATGCAGTGTTGGGATATGACCCGGATATCGAAGGGATCGGTGGCGAGGAACGACCGGGGGTCGTCCATCGTTTGGATAAGCAAACCTCAGGTTTGATCCTGATCGCAAAGAATGAACGCGCCCATCGCTGGTTGCAGGATCAATTCCGTTTACGAAAAGTGGAGAAAACATATCTGGCGCTTGTCGATGGAAAACCTCCAACACCAGCCGGTCGGGTGGAGGCTTATATTGGGCGCGACCCAAAACATCGCAAGCGCATGGCAGTTGTCTCTGAGAAGAAGGGACGCGAAGCAATTTCGGAATATCAAACCCTCGAGAGTTTCAAGAGCCATACTTTGCTGGAGTTTCATCCGCTGACCGGGCGTACCCATCAAATCCGTTTGCATTGTGCCTTTTTAAAATGTCCAATTGTCGGGGATGAAGTGTATGGAAGAAAAAGCCAATCGGTAGAGATTGAACGTCATTTTCTGCACGCTCGTCGTTTGAAGATCATTCTGCCCGGTGAAACTATGCCGAGAATCTTTGAAGCGCCTTTGCCTGACGATCTGGAACGTGTCTTAAATCTATTGCGTTGATGAGCTCTGCGAAATATTTGATCCTGGTTAAACATTCCCTGCCTGATGTGCTGAAGGACATTCCCGCGCGCGAATGGCATCTTTCAGAAGCAGGGCGGGTGCGTGCCTTTGAATTGGTCAAAAAATTAATTCGGTATCAACCTGAGATTATTATTTCAAGCGTTGAACCCAAGGCGCTGGAGACTGCTGAAATTATTGCTGACAGCTTGGAGATTAATTTTCAAGTGATTGAAGGTTTGCATGAGCATGATCGAAGTGGGTCACCATATTATTCGAATGCTGAATTTCAAAACCTGGTTCAAGAATTCTTCGATAAACCCAATGAGCTTGTTTTTGGAAACGAATCAGCAAAATCCGCGTTGGGGCGTTTCCGCCGGGCTGTAGATTTCATATTGAATTCATACGGTGATAAAAATATTGCCATCGTTACGCACGGAACAGTCATTTCCTTGTTCGTTGCCTGGTTGACGGGAAGTAGTGGCTACGATCTTTGGCAGGAATTGGGGCTACCTTCTTTTGTTGTACTTGATATACAATCCAAATCATTGATCCATACAGAAAATTTAGGCGAGTATCCCCTAACGTAGGGTATTGGAGTAAAATGGGGGCAAGAGGTGAATTATGGGCAAAAGGATTTTTGGCTTTTCCAGGATATGGATTAATCTCATGCTTGCCGTGATTACTGCTTATCCTTTTATTGTGTCGTATCTCATTCCGTCTCAATTTGCGGGCGGGGAATTGACAAGCCTTTTTGGTTGGTCTTGGCAAACATGGCTTATTATATTACTGGTTTCTATCATTTTGACCTTGCTTATGCAGAATTGGATTGAAAAATTTGATAAGGATATTAATACGCCTGTTTCCAATACCAACACTACTAAGACAAGGACGGGAGACTTTAGTCCTGCCGTTGTAAATAGCCCTAACGCTAGGGTAACTGTCGAACAAAACGCAAAAGAACTACCTCCTCCAATTCTTGTATTGAAAATATCCAATGGCGAGGACGAACCAGATCAAAAAATCACATTGCTTTTAACTCCGCTTCCTGAAAAACCAGATACTGAAAACGCCATAGAAAACAAAAGAAAGGAATTGCTTGAGAGAATAGAGGATAATGAATCTAAATCAGGAGAAAAATCGCTTGGTTTGATAAGTGAGCTAATACGAGTTGAAAAGCAAGGTTGGTCTGATAGAGTCGAAGAATATCTTGAGAAGTACAGAATTTATTTAAATGATGTTTGGGCAAATGCCGTACTTGACTATAGATATATGGAGTTAAGTTTAGTGTTGGAGAATCGAGTACGCCCAGCTTCTAATGTTGTTATCCAGTTGGAATTCCCAAAAGATTTTCCTTTTCCACCAAATTATATAACTTACTTAGTACGAATGAATAATATTTCATTAGACGACGGAAAAGGAGGATCGTTTACAGAAAAACACGAAGTTGAACCACCTGAACAACCCAATCCCTACATGTCTGATAAAGCCAGAAGTTATCTTGTGAAACGAGCCGATTACTATTCGTTACGGAATGAGAAAATTGACATTGGTGAAATTGAAATTGATTTACAGAAACGGAAAGGCAGAACTTTTACGACGTTCCACTTCGATAGTGTCCTTCACAACCTCGCTAGTGATAATTTTCCACCAATTATTATGTGGTTACTTGACATTAAATCAGGAAAAAGCTGGGTTTTACCCTACCAAATATATGCAAATGAACTACCTGAGCCAATTGAAGGCACAATCGAAATCAAAGCTGTTGTAAAATCAAAAAAACGAGGTAAAGTATGACTAAAAAAACCCAAAAACACCCCAAGCAAAAAACGCCCCCGAAGGAGCGTGTATTGACGAAGAACGATTTTTTCAAAGCTCTCGACAAGGTTATTTCGGTCGTGAAACCAAAATCGTCCTCGAAAGGAAAGTCAAAAACATCGGAGTAACATCGTCACGGTGATTGTAACGGAAGGCTTATTCGTCTAGGTAGTGTTGTAAGTATGTGGCTGAAACTGAATGATAGACACCGCGAATCCCGTTCTTGCATTGTGACCAAAAGCCTTCGATGGTATTGGTGTGAGCATCACCTACAACATAAATCTTTTCGGCATATTGTACAGAGTCGTGCTTGTAACCCATCGCGGGCAAAGCGTTATAGACGTTGAATTCATCGGAGTAAATTTGCGTACCTGTTTCGATATTGTTAGCGACAATCGGCAAAATTGTATTGCGCTTTACGTTGGCAACCGTGCGGACTTCCAACTTGCCGCCGCGTTGTGCCATGCCGAAAACAGCGGTTTTTGTTTTGGTGCTTCGTCCTTGATTCTTCGCCGTTCGTTTGCTAGCGTGCTTGTTCTTTTCATCCCCGCCGAAATAGGACTCATCAACTTCAACCTTGCCCGTGAATGGATCGAAATCTTCGGAGAGAACGTCACGAATTTCTTTGCACATTCTCCAAGCCGTCTTATAAGTAACGCCCGTTTCACGTTGAATCTGTTTGGCAGAAATCCCGCCGCGTGTTTGCGCCATGAGATAAATCACGTAGAACCAAATGGTGAGAGGAGTCGGGGACTTGTGGAAAACCGTATTGGCAGTCGGCGAAATGTTGTATCCGCAATTATCGCAGGAATAAGACTTCTTGCCTTTGTCGTGATGGAAAAGACTATTCTTTCCACACTTCGGGCAATCAATACGCTCAGGATATTTCTTGTAACGAATGTAATCCAAACAAACATCGTCATTCGGAAAAGCAATTTGGAAATCTTTGAGCGTGAATTTCAACATCGGCGATTTTTTGGTTTTGGCGGTCATTTGTCGAGTTCCTTATGACCATTAGTATATCAAATGTTCTACCCGATGTCAAGGGATACTCACCAAAATTTAACCTGAGGAGAGTCATATGGACTATATCGATTTGCGCTCAGACACTGTCACTAAACCAACTCCTGAGATGCGGGAAGCCATGGCTGAAGCTGAAGTGGGGGATGATGTATATCGCGATGATCCAACGGTCAATCAGCTTGAAGAACTTGCGGCTGGTATGTTGGGTAAGGAAGCCTCGCTGTTTGTCCCATCCGGGACGATGGGTAACTTGATCGCGTTGCTGGTCCACTGTCAGCGCGGGAATGAAGCGATTGTGGGTGATAAATCCCATATCTATCTGAATGAAGCAGGTGGGATGTCTGCTTTAGGCGGGATTCAACCTTGGCCGTTGCCGAATCAAAAAGATGGAACACTTGCCCTGGATGATATTCTCGCCTCCATCCGGACCGAGGATGTGCATCACCCCATCACGCGTTTGATCTGTCTGGAGAACACCCAAAATATTTGTGGTGGTGTTCCTTTGACTCCGGAGTATACGCGTCAGGTGGGGGATTTGGCGCACAAAAACAACCTGTCATTGCATATTGACGGCGCACGTATTTTTAACGCAGCTGTGGCCCAAAATGTGGATGTGAAAGAATTAGCTGCACCAGCCGATTCGATAATGTTTTGTTTGAGCAAGGGATTGGCATCCCCGATTGGATCCATGCTGGTGGGAACGAGTAAGTTCATTGCCCGCGCCCGGCACATCCGCAAGATGTTGGGCGGCGGGATGCGGCAGGTTGGAATCGTTGCAGCAGCTGGCATCATTTCGTTGGAGAAAATGACCAGGAGGCTGGCCGACGATCACGCGCGTGCGCGCAAGCTTGCTGATGGTTTGAAGCAGGTGCAGGGAATATTGATCGATGAAGGCTTGCCATATTCGAATATGGTATACCTGAACCTGACGAACGATGTGAAGACGGATACAAAAACGATCACTGAAAGAATGTTGAAGCTTGGTATCCTGTTAGATCCCGATAATGCCCGCCGCTTCCGCCTGGTTACACATTATTGGATCGATGACAGCGCAGTGGAAAAAACGATAAAAGCATTTAAAACAGTGTTGGGCTAAAAATGATTGAGCAGGCACATTGCCTGCTCAATCTGCATCTGTTTGAATTTTTAACCAGTGGTCTACATCCGGTTCGATCTGGTTGCGTCCGCGTTCCTTGGCTACATAGAGACGGCGATCTGCGAGATCAATGAGGCGATAAATCTCATCAGCTTCGTTGGGAAACACCGCGATTCCCTGACTGACGGTCGGAACTGGGACCGTCCTTTGATCACGGTCTTCCACGCGTAAGCTTGCCATCGTTTCACTGATCCGTTTTGCCACTTGTGTTGCCTGTTCGCCTGTCGCATTCGGAAGCGAAATAACAAATTCTTCGCCGCCCCATCTACCAACAGCATCCCCTTGTTTGATATGTTGCTTTATGGCAATGCAAAGCGATTTCAATATTCGATCACCAACAAGATGCCCATACGTGTCATTGTATTGTTTGAAATAATCAATGTCCATCATAATTAAACTTAATGGGGTTTCTAGCGTTGATGTCTCCTCGGCTTGTTCGGCAAGTCTTTTCAGGAAATAGCCGTGGTTGTAAACGCCTGTCAGGCTGTCCAGGCGCGCTTGTTCTTCCACCTGGGCATGACGAATAGTGTTATCAAGTGCGAGGGTTACATGCTGCGCAAGGCTGGATAAGAGTTCCATGTCCGCGAGGTCAAAGGCATTGGGTTTGTAGGATGCCAATGCCATAATGCCTGTTATGTTGTCGGCTTTGAGCGGAACGCCAATCCATGACAGGTTTGTTTTTTCTTTTCCAAGAACCCGAACTTTTACCCCTTCCAAATGCACATCTTCACGCAGGTCTGGCAGGAATAATGCTTTTTGGTTATTGATCACCCAGCTGGAGAGCGTGCCCTCGAAGGAGGTCCGTATGCCGTTATAGAATTCGCCGTCATCATAAAAGAGATCAAGCTGGATTTCGTCACCTTTTAGCATACCGATGAAATATGTGTCCGCTTCGATGGTATCCCGGATCGTTGTATTTAATAGTGCAAGCACCTGTTCTGTATCAAGGGATTGCATCAGCTGGTGACTAACCTTATTAATCGTTTCCAGCCGGCGGATATTTTGTTGAGCAGTGTCCTTGATCCGCAGGTAAGTCTCCACGGCGATTATTGACAAAACGAACGGCGAGCTATATTCAAGGACTGTTTGTGTGTTTGTAATCTCTTGAAAATTGTTGGGCAGGCTAACGATTAAGGTTGTGAATAAATTGATGTATGTATAATATCTTCCTGAAGTTGTTGCAGTGCCGATTGCGCCAAATATAACCAGGATATGGAAGATCTCGTCCAGGTGAGGTGGCAGGATATAAGCGAGTAGTCCCAACCCAATACCGCTAATAATGGAATGTAGCCAGCTATATTTCTTGTGAAAAAAAGTTGACCTTGAAATCAGTGTGTTGTAGATCAGTATATAAACGATCCCTATAATCCCATAAACAGCTGCGTATACATTTGGGGTTGGCCCGGCGAGTATGCCTTCCAACAGGATAACCATCATGAAAAATACACTTGCCAATGCTATGGGAGCCAGGAAACGGCTCACCTCATTTGGAGCAAAAGCCGTGATTGGCTTATTGCTTTTCATGGAACCGTCTTTTCTATTTGAGTAAATTCAGCATAGGGCAGGCTGGCAAGCGCGTCCACGATCTCCGGGTCGAATAAGATATTTACATGTTCGCGCAAATATTCAACTGCATCCTCTGGTGTGGATTTTTTTCGATAACTTCGTTTGCTGGTCAGTGCGTCGAAAACATCTGCCACCGCAAAAATGCGTGCCTGGATTGGAATTTCGTGTGTTTTCAACCCTTGTGGATATCCGCTTCCATCCCAGCGCTCGTGATGCGAGTGAACCACGGGCATGCATTCCTGCAGGAAGGGAATACGCGCGATAATCCGTGCCCCAATATCAGGGTGTGTCCTCATGATTTTCCATTCGTCATCCGTCAATTTGCCGGGCTTGTGAAGGATGGTGTCGCTGATACCGATTTTGCCAATATCGTGGAGCAGGGCGCCTCTTTCCAACGCCTTGAGTTGCTGACCGTTTAAACCAACCGCTTCGCCCATCATACAGGCCAGACGACTTACGCGCGTGCTATGGCCCTCAGTCTCACGATCGCGCGCGTCCAGGGCAGACATTAAAGCGGAAAGGGTTTGATCATAGGTTGCCTGCAGTTCTTCGTACGCGGCTTCGATTTGTTTTGCCTGTCTGCGTGATTCTGACAGCAGGATCGAGCGCTCCAAAGTAACAGCGGCCTGGTTTGCAAGGGTTTGAATGTTTGCAAAATTCTGCCCTCGACTTTCGGGAATATCCATCCATAACGCGCCAATTGTGCGGGCACGCGTCAGTAACGGATAGCAAACCAGTGTGCCGTTCTCCACGGAAACAAAAATACTTTGCCCGGTTTGTATGGCTTGATTGACATTTTCCATGGGATGCTTGCGGCGGGTATGAAAGCCGTTTTCATCCAATTCCACTTCCACCTGGACTTCCCCTTCCTTGGATAAGAGGACGATTCCAGTTTCTCTTGCATTTGTTGCCCGATGAGCGGCTTGTGCAATGAATTCAGCGGCGGTACCAAGTTCATCCGTTTGTGTAACATCCAAACTCAGTTGGTACAGCAGGGATGTAGTGTTTAGTGTGGCGCGTAACTCCTGGTAAAGCCAGGAACTTTCGATCGAGGCCGCGGCTTGAGATGAAAGCAAATCTGCCAGCGACTCGTCACTCTCAGAAAAGAACACTCCCTCTTGTTTTCCAAAAGCAATGATTGTGCCAATGCTCAAGCGATGCAAACGGATCGGGATCGCCAGTACACTTCGGAGCCCACCGTGGTCAATTTCAACGTTCTTTGCATTGGCATATTTTCTCAGATCACGAATGCGGAAGGGTTTGGTTGCATTCAGTGCCGCTTGCATTAATGGTTCCTGAGCAGGGTTGCTGTTTAATCCTTTGAGCAGTTTGGGGGCATCGCCTGCAGACGCGGTGCGTGTGAAGTTACCCTGTTGGTCCAGTAACGTAATAAAAACAAAACGCGCCTCGAGTGTTTTACGGGCGAGCAATGCAATTTCCTGTACTGCGGCTTGCGGATCAAGGAGTGTAGTCAGGGAGATACCAGCCTGGATCAGTTCTGTAAGTCTTTGGTTGTAACTCGATCGTTCCCAGGCGCGTGTGAGTTCCAATGCGGCGCCTTCGACAATGTTTACATCCACACTGCTAAAGGCATATGGTTTTTCGGAACGTACTTCGATCAATCCATTGACCTGCCCGTTTTGCATGATTGGCACAATAATTTCTGATAAGGTTTTTTCGTTATTGATTGGAATGAAATCAGGGTCGAGACTGGTGTCGTTCACCAGTTGGGTCTTTTTTAATCGCGCTACTCGCCCCAAGAGTCCTTTTTCGGAATTCTGCCGATAGCCTGGTGGGATGGTGGTTGCTGTTTTACCTGCTGTGGCGAGTGCCAGGAATTCTTTATTTCCGTTTTCGTGTAGGAAAAGGGAAACCATTGAACAATCTGTAGCACGCTCAAGCATGTTAACTGCGAGTTGAGCGGCGACCGGATGGTCAAGTTCACTTTCGAGCTGTTGACTGAGTTCGTTTAGAAAGGTCAATTGGGCGGTGCGGCGTTTTTCCGAGCTGAGTTTTCGCGAGATGGAAGCGATCTGTTCATTGAGTGCGCGGCTGTTCGATTCGATGTAAGGTTTTTGTTCTACAGGAATTTCTGTTTCTTCCATATCATTATCAATTTGAGGAGATGATATGTTGTTATCCGTGGGGGTTAAGTTAAGGAGGATTCCGAAAGTTGTCAGCGTGGTGATTGCCGCGGTGAACAGGAGGCCAGCCTCTCCGGCGCGCGCAGCGGAAGCGTCCGGCAGGAAAAAGATCCCGACGATGGAAAGGGTTTGGATGGCGAGCAGAGTCCAGTTGGTATATGATCCGGATTTTAGAGAGCGAATACCAAATACGGACATGGATATGGCCATGACAAAGAGTATTGCGGCAAATGTGATATTACCCCAATCAGGCAGGCGCTGAAGAAGGAATGAAAAGATTGCAGGGGCAAGTAGAATCCCCTGGGCGAGCATGGACAGGGCTGCGGCAAGGATGAGGAATATTTTTTTAGGGGAAATTGAGCGCATACTTTTATTTGTTGACTGGCGCAGTTGAGCCGTTTTTTTTTCCATTGTATCCTGCATGACTATTTGATTACAGTTGGGTTACTTACAAGGTTGAAAGTATAATCTGATATAATTTTTCTTTGTTTGGGAAAATCAAGGGGTTAGGCACCCTTATCCTTATATGAAAAGAAGAAACCCACCATGAGCATATACGTTACTCTCCAACAAATCGATGAAACTGCTGAAGCCGTACGCGCGCACACAACTTACCAGCCCCGTGTTGGCATCATTCTCGGGTCAGGTTTGAATGACCTGGCGAATTCCGTTCAGAAGGGGGTTGTGATCCCTTATGGCGATCTGCCCAACTGGCCCCGCTCAACCGTGCAGGGACATGCAGGGCGGCTGGTGATCGGCGAATTGGAAGGGCAGCCTGTTTTGGTAATGCAGGGCCGCACTCATTTTTATGAGGGCTATAGCATGTCGCAGATCACGTTGCCGGTGCGCGTAATGCAAAGGCTTGGACTTGAAATGATGTTTGTGACCAACGCGGCTGGCGGCGTGAACCCGGATTTCACGCCGGGGGACGTGATGCTTATTACTGATAATTTAAATCTCGTGGGTATGACAGGTGCAAACCCATTAATGGGACCGAATATTGATGAGTTGGGTCCGCGTTTTCCGGATATGAGTCGCCAGTATGATCTTGAGTTAATGGCGCTGGCACGGAAAGTGGCTTCGGAAAATAAGATCCAATTGCGTGAAGGTGTGTATTGTGGGTTGAGCGGTCCTTCGTTTGAAGGTCCGGCTGATCTGCGCTTCCTGCGAATGATCGGTACTGATTCGGTGGGCATGTCCACTGTGCCTGAGGTGATCGTGGCTCGGCATGGCGGTCTGCGCGTGCTTGGTTTGTCAGGCATTAGCAATAAAGCCAATTTGGATGGATCAACGGTTACTACACATGAAGAGGTGATCGAAGCTGGTAAAGTGATCACCCCAAAAATTGAAACTATTTTACGCGGCGTGTTGCGCTCGCTGTAATTCGACTGTGGCATGAGTTATGTTTATCGTTCCCTCGACGCCTATGAGCCTCTGATCTACGTCAGCCTGGCGATATTAGGATTATTTGTTTTTAGGCGCATGTGGCGAACGTGGCGTGAATGGCGGGACTCGGTCTATACGCTGGAACGCGAATTTGCTTTATGGCGTTTAGGCCGCGCAACTGCAGTCGGGTTTTTGGTATTGGGGTTGTTCTTCGTGGAGTTTTATATTGCAACGTTCATCGCGCCGTCTTTGCCTGCTTCTGATCTATTGATCACGCCTACACTGGATCTGCTGGCTTCTCCCCAGGCAACTTTGCTGGCTGTTGATGCCACTCAAGCCGCACTCGTTACCCAGCCTGCCCAAACTGGGATGAGCGGTTGTGTGGATGACCAGATCATGATCACTTCACCGAAATCGGGAGAAGAGGTGAAGGCAGTGATCGATTTGATCGGGACCGCCAATGTTCCTAATTTTGGTTTTTATAAATATGAGATTACGCCGGTTGGCACACAGAACTGGGCAACCATATCTGCCGACCGCGAACCGAAGATAGATAAATCACTTGGAAAATGGAATACCTTGTCTCTTAGCAATGGTGATTATTTTTTACGGCTGGTGATCACGGATAATGTCGGTAATTCGCTCGAGCCGTGTGTGATCGCGGTGCGAGTGTTGAATTAAATAGAAGAGGTAACGCGAGATTCATTTCGCAAAAGTGGTAACATTTATGTCGTGTTACACTTATTTTCATAGTATAGAAAACGAGTTTTTCTCAATTAGTCCCGGAGAGATATGCCTGATTTTGAAATTCGTCCTGCCAATGCAAATGACCTGCCGCGCTTGATGGCGCTGGATCATTCCTGTTCCAGCGATTATGTTTGGCAATTGGAATTGCGGCGCGAGCCGAATCAGATCACGGCGAATTTTCGAGAGGTGCGTTTGCCGCGTTCAGTGGAAGTACAATATCCACGCAATCCATTTGCACTGGCAGATGAGTGGACTCGGCGAGATGCGGTTTTTGTTGCGTTGCTGGAGGATAACCCGGTTGGATATATCGGCCTCACGGAAGAACATGTATCCGCGGTAGCGTGGGTGACTGACCTTATCGTTGTGCCGGAGCAGAGAAGGAAAGGGGCGGGTTCCGCTTTATTGATGGCAGGGCAGGCCTGGGCGTTGGAAAGAGGCGCCCGACGGCTGGTGCTGGAGATGCAGTCCAAGAATCAAGCTTGCATCCGCATGATGCAAAAGTTTGGATACGAGTTTTGTGGGTATAATGACCAGTATTACCCGACTCAGGATGTAGCTTTGTTTTTTGGGAGAGCATTAAAGTAATTTGGGAAGGTTGGCATGTTTAACGGTTGGATGGCAAGTTTACTGGCGGGGCTCCAAAATATCAATAATATACTGACGGCAGGCATCGCGATCACTGCATTCTCATTGTTCCTGTATGCCCTGTCGTTTAATTTGCGTGACCGTGTGGCGCGTTCGTTCGCGATAATTTTATTATGTGTGATGGTGGTGTTCACCACTGAAGCATTACAAAATAAATCCACGCCGACTTGGGGGATCGAATTACTATTGCGTCTGCAGTGGATCGGCATCATCTTTTTACCGCCATCATATTTGCATCTATCCGACGCATTGCTTGTGACCGCGGGTCGTCCATCGCGCGGACGCCGCCGTCTGGCTGTGCGGCTTGTGTATGTTCTATCCGTGGTGTTTTTGGTATTGCTCGCATTGGGATACCTTGTAGGCGGTTTAATCGTGGATGGCAAACCGGCGCCGCATTTGCAACGAACGGATTGGACTCAATTCTTCACTGTTTTTTATATCGCCATCATCGCCTGGGCAGGCTATAACTTTATTCGCGCCTATCGAAAGATGTTGACGCGCTCGGGTCAGCGCCGGATGTTGTATTTGATGGCGGGTGCAACTGCGCCTGCGCTTGGCTCATATCCGTATCTATTATTTGGTTCGAATTTTGCAGCTCAGTTCCCGCTCGTGTTTTGGAGTATCGCGTTCATTATCAACCTGCTGGTGGCAGGACTGGTGATCACAATGGCGTATGCGGTCGCATTCTTCGGCGTATCCTGGCCTGACCGTGTTGTGAAGAGCCGTCTGTTCAAATGGCTTTTACGCGGACCTGTCACTGCTTCGCTCGCATTAACCATGATGACCCTCGTGCGGCGGGCAGGTGAACTATTTGAAGGTGAGCCGTATACGGGCTTTGTCCCATTGGTGATGGTGGCAACGGTTTTGTTGTTCGAGCATGCCATTACTTTGCTTTCACCAATATGGGAGCGGGTTTTGTTTTTTGGTCGGGATCGTGCTGAGATACAACTTTTGCAAAATATCGAAGAGCGGTTGTTGACGCGCAGTGACTTGCAACAATTCCTTGAAAATGTGCTTGCCGCGGTGCGTGATCATTTGCAATCTCCTTGCGCGTTTGTCGCCGCATTGGACGGCGAAGATCTTTCGTTAAGCGTGGTGGCGGGAAATCGCCACATGCTGGAAAAAGAAAATCTAAATGAAGCATTGCACCTGGTAAGCCATAACGGGGAAAGGGAACGTCATGAATTTATTTGGGGTGATTTTTGGGTATTGCCTCTCCATCAAAGAAAAACGAATGGTGATCGTGATGAGATCCCGCCGTTACTGGGGATATTGGGCATCGCGCGCCGGGCAGATCATCCCTTGGATGGCGACCAGCGCGACGCGCTGTGGTTGTTAGCCAACCGCGTTGCGTTTGCTTTGGAAGACCGTCAATTGCAACAGCGGGTATTTCGTTCGTTGGAGGTTTTGCAGCCGCAAATGGATATGTTACAACGCTTCCGCGCGGCGGGACGTTATGACTTAACTGCCAATTTATTGGCTGAACCCTCGCTCGAAGAATCTGACCTGGCGGACTGGGTGAAGGATGCCCTCACTCATTATTGGGGGGGTCCAAAATTATCCAACAGTCCTTTGATGAAGTTGCGGATCGTGCAAACACTCGTTGATAATTATGATGGCAATGCCTCGAATGCCTTGCGGGCGTTGTTGCGAAAAGCCGTGGACCAGGTTAAGCCGGAAGGTGACCGTCGTTTTACCAGCGAGTGGATACTCTTTAATATTCTCGAAATGAAATTTATCGAGGGGCGTAAAGTGCGCGAAGTGGCAGGCAGGCTGGCAATGTCTGAAGCCGATTTGTATCGTAAACAACGCGTGGCTGTGGAAGCAGTGGCGCGTGCCATACTTGATATGGAAAAAGATGAAGGCTCGATTTAGGAGGATATGATGAATATGCAACAGACGGATAAAAAGAAATTTCAAAATGTTATGCCGCAAACCGATGAAGGTTGGTGGGAGTCTGTCCTGATGGAGGAACAGCAATATGCAAGCCCGCGTCCGCATGTGGGGGTGGTGAAACATAAGGCTGTCCCGCAGGAAGACAAAACTGAAAGCCCCGTGGCAGATCAGCAAGCGGATTGGGATTTAGTGAAACGGTTATATGCCGAAGACCGCATCATCGAAATGCGGGCAATTGGTCATAACCGCGGCGGCTTGCTGGTGGAGCACGATGGCCTTGCGGGCTTTGTCCCTTTTTCACATTTGGTGGAACTGGCAGGCAAGGTGAACGAAGCCGATCGGGATGTATGTCTTGAAGCTTACAAGGGGAAAATATTAAATGTTAAAGTGATCGAATGTGCGCCCGAAGACGGCCGCGTAGTCTTTTCTGAGCGAGCCGCGCTTACGCGACCTGGTAAGCGTAATGAACTTTTTCACGCATTACAAATAGGTGCGCAAGTGACTGGTATCGTAACGAACGTTACGGATTTTGGCGTGTTCGTTGATCTCGGCGGCCTGGAAGGATTGATCCACATCTCTGAACTTTCGTGGGGACGAGTCTCGCATCCGAATCAAATCGTCAGGTTGGGTGAGGAGATCAAGGTTCAGGTGTTGGAGATATCTGTTGAGCGGAGTCGAGTCGCCTTGAGTCTGAAGCGCTTGATTCCAAATCCGTGGGAACATGCAGGTTCAAGTTTTGCAGTTGGGAGTATTATGCCGGCAGTCATTACCACGGTCTTGTCTTATGGTGCGTTTGCGCGGCTTGAGGCCGGTGTTGAGGGTTTGATCCATGCTTCTGAAATGCCGCTTCAAGAAAATCACACCCCGCGCGATCTTCTCGTTGAAGGGCAGCAGGTTCAAGTGCGCGTTCTACAGGTTGATCCAGCTCACCAACGTTTAGGTTTCAGCCTGCAATTGAATCACGAATGACAAAAAAAATAAAATCGCAACGCAGATATGAATCGGAAATGCGCGATGGCTGGCTTGATCGTCTCGCTCAATTCAATCAGCACTTTGGGCGCTTCATGGGCGATACGCTGGGCGTCGTGCTCATCGCGCTTGCGCTGATGTCTTTTCTCGCGCTTGGTAATTACACGGAAGGCGCCCTGCTTTCACCCTGGGCAGATTTACTTTCATTGTGGTTCGGTTGGGGTGCGTACCTGGTCGTGGTTGCAATTGGATATAGTGGATTCAGTCTTTTACGTCGTGCCGGGACTCCGTTATCCTGGGGTCGACTCTTTGCCCTCGAACTCGCCTCTTTCCTGACCCTGGGTTTGCTCGCGGCTATCGGAGGCAATTCCCTCCTCCGCGCAGAAGCTGGCGCGGACGGCGGACGCATCGGCTGGGGACTCACAAGACTCTTTTGGCGTGCCGGAGAAATGTGGGGCACTCTTTTGTTATTCATTTTATGGCTGCTTGCCATCATGAGCGGATTAAACCTATGGGTCGTGGTTGAACGCTGGTTATTGAAACTTGCCGGCGAAGCACAGCCTGTTGTTGATGAGCCGCAACCTAAGGCGGCGCGACAAAAGGAACTTATCTCGGAGAAAAAAGAAACAGATCGTGCGCGCAAAAAGCCTGCGCAAACTTTGCCGCCTGAATTTCGCAAGACCTTGAAATTATCCGATCACCAGGACAAAAAGCCAGCGGAGCCGCGCAAGCGCGACGCGCGTTTGCCATCACTCAATATTTTGCTGGCAGACCAGGCTGCGCGCCCCGATGAACGGACGATCAATCAAACTGCCGGGATGATCGAGAAAACGCTGGCTGAATTTGGTATTGTCGCAACAGTGGTTGGTTTCCGTGTGGGTCCGGCAGTGACACAGTTCGCGGTGCAACCGGGCTTCATGAAAAAATCCGGGGCAACGACGGAAGAAGAAGCACAACAGATCAAAGTCCGTGTTGCTCAGATCGCCTCCCTTCAAAAGGATCTGACGCTGGCACTTTCGGCGCAACGCCTGCGTATTGAAGCGCCTGTGCCGGGTAAACCTTATGTGGGTATTGAGGTTCCCAATACGCACCAATCGAATGTGCGCCTGCGCCCGATCCTGGAAACAGATGTCTTTCATAAGATCGGCGCGCCTCTGGCGTTGGCATTGGGGCGTGATGTATCTGGTCAGCCCCTGGTGGCAGACCTCTCACGGATGCCGCACCTTTTGATCGCAGGCGCGACGGGTTCGGGCAAATCCATTTGTATTACTTCCATTGCTGTGTGTCTTGCGATGAACAATTCGCCCGAAGATTTACGTATGGTGATGATTGACGCGAAGATGGTTGAGTTGCTGCGCTTCAATGGGTTGCCGCACCTGTATGGTAAAGTGGAAACGAATGTTGACCGCATTCTTGGTGTTTTGCGCTGGGCGGTCGTCGAAATGGAGCATCGCTACCGTTTGCTCGAAGCCGCGCATGCCCGTGATCTCGAAATATATAATCGCCAACTCCGCAAGAAGAATGGAACTCCGCTGCCGCGCATTGTGGTGCTGATTGACGAACTGGCAGATTTGATGATGTCTGCTCCAGATCAGACTGAGCATAACCTGGTACGTCTTGCGCAAATGGCGCGCGCAACCGGAATCCATTTGATCGTCGCGACCCAGCGTCCTTCCACGGATGTGGTGACAGGTTTGATCAAAGCCAACTTCCCGGCTCGTCTGGCGTTTGCAGTCGCATCGGGTGTGGATAGTCGTGTAATTTTGGATACCAGTGGCGCTGATAGTTTGTTGGGGCGCGGTGATATGTTGTTCTTGAACCCGGAGGTTGGTAATCCCATCCGTGCGCAGGGTGTTTATGTAACCGATATGGAAATCGAGAGGGTGATCGCGCACTGGCAAAAGAACGTGGATGCCAATACTGATGGAGCACCCTGGGAAAAATTATTGACCGAGCCGGACGAGAATGAAGATGAAGGCTTGATCGAGCAGGCTGTTTCGATTGTACGATCGAGTCAGCGCGCCTCGGCTTCATTGTTGCAAAGAAGGTTGCGGATCGGATATCCCCGTGCGGCGCGCTTGCTTGATCAACTTGAAGAGATGGGTGTGGTAGGTCCCTCGCTGGGCGGAGGCAAGGAAAGGGATGTGTTGGTGAATCCAACTGATGAGGAAGAAGCAGGTAAAGGCGTTTTGTGAAGCGTCAATCAAGACCCAAAAGGAATTGAATGGAAAAAATATCCGGTAAACCATCGCCTCGAAAAACATTTACAGACTATCTGCGTTTGTGGTTTAAGTGGGTGCTTGATCCGCTTGGTGGGTTTTTGAATCGCCTGGGACTCACACCCAATATGGTAACTGTGCTGGGGCTGCTGGGCAATACGGTGGGCGCGCTGTACCTGGCGCGCGGCGAGATGTTGACAGGTGGCATTTGGATCGCGTTGATGACTCCGGTTGACGCGTTGGATGGAACGATGGCGCGCCTGCGTGGTGAATCGAGCGACTTCGGCGCGTATGTTGATTCGGTTTCCGATCGCTATTCTGAGTTGATTATCTACGGCGGTTTGCTGTATCATTTTTTGGAAATAGGCGAACCTTTGGGAGGCATGTTGACTTTCGCCGCGGCAGCCGGCTCAGTGCTGGTTTCGTATGTGAAAGCGCGCGCAGAAGGTCTGGGATATGAAGCGAAGGTTGGTTTGCTCACGCGGGCTGAACGTTATATTGTGCTTGCGCCATCCTTGATCTTCAATCAACTTAATATCGGTCTTGGAATCATCGCGGTCTTTGCGAATATCACCGCATTACAACGCATATGGTATGTCCGTAAACATGCGCATGCAAAGATGAATAAATGATTTGAATCTGGAGATATAAAATGCCTGGTGGTTTTTTTATTGGAAACCTGGAAGTTCGTTTTTACGGAATCATCATCGTCTCTGGCGCGGTGCTGGGTGCCTGGCTTGCCACGCGTGAAGCCAAACGCCGCGGGCATAACCCCGACATCGTTTGGGATATGCTGATCTATTTAATGATCGGCGGGATCATCGGCGCGCGCCTCTGGCATGTCTTTACACCCTCGCCGGATATCCTCATACGTGATTCGATCACTGGCGAAATGGTCAATCCGTATTTTGCGGGTGGGATAATCCACATCCTTGATATTCTTGCGATTTGGAAGGGCGGGCTTGGCATTCCGGGCGCGGTGATTGGCGGCGCGCTTGTTTTGTATTTTTACTCAAAGGCGCGTCAAATCAATTTTGTGGAGTGGGCGGATATCATTGCGCCGAGCCTGGCATTGGGTCAGGCCGTTGGGCGCTGGGGGAATTATTTCAATCAGGAACTTTATGGCGCGCCAACGAATCTGCCATGGAAGATATTTATCGACCCTGCGCATCGCCTGACTGACTATTTTGATGTTGAGTATTATCACCCGTTGTTTTTTTACGAATCGCTATGGAATTTTTTCAACATGTTCCTGCTCATCTGGATTTCGAGGCGGTATGCGGATCGCCTAAGAACAGGCGACATCTTTCTCGTATATCTGATCGTTTACCCGGTCGGCCGCTTCCTTCTGGACTTTTTGCGACTCAATGCTTCGATGATCGGGGGACTTAACATCAATCAATCCTTCATGGCGGTTGTGGCGGTGTGTTCTGCTATTTCATTATATTATCGTCACCGTAAAGGGAATTTGGCTTAATCAGTGATAAGATTTTCAGGGTGACCGTTGTCTTATTGACCATAAAACTGTCTATGCTATGCTCGTATCTGCGATGTGAAGAGGAAATTTAATGATCGAGTCAAATGACCTGAGTAAACAATATAATAATGATTTTTGGGCGGTTGATGGTGTGACGATAAATGTACAGCCCGGGCAAATCCTTGCTTTGCTTGGGCAGAACGGCGCGGGCAAGACCACTACCGTTCGTATGTTGACTGCGTTGCTGACTCCTACGCGCGGGTGGGCGCGTGTCGGGGGCTATGATGTCCGGAAGCATCCGCAGGAGGTGCGTGCCAATGTGGGCGTGTTGACGGAACAACATGGTTTATACATGCGTATGACCGGCGCAGAGTATCTTGATTTTTTCGGCGAAGTCTACGGGCTGGATGCAAAGACACGCAAGGTGCGCAGTGATTATATGTTTGAATATTTCGGTCTGACAGAAGCCGCACGCCGGCGTTCAGGTGAATATTCAAAAGGCATGAAACAGAAACTGGCGCTCGCACGCGCATTGATCCATGACCCGGCTGTGTTGTTGTTGGATGAGCCAACCTCTGCGATGGATCCTGAGTCTGCGCAGTTGGTGCGGAATGAAATTTCGCGGTTGAGATCATCCAAGCGCACCATAATTATTTGTACCCATAATCTTGCTGAAGCCGAAGCGCTCGCGGATACGATCGCGATTATTTATCGTGGGAAGATTTTGTTGAGTGGTACCCTTGAGGAATTAAAACGCACGGTCCTGGGTCCTGTTGAATATGAGGCAAAATTTGCGCATGAGTTTGACATGGGTGAGTTGGAGTTGCCTCCAGGGGCGGTATTGGCTGATCGCAGCCCGACCAGCTTGCGGTTTAGGGTTGAGTCGCCGCAGGATGTGAATCCGAAACTTGTAAATGCATTAACGTCTCGCAATGCACCGCTGGTCTCCTTCCATGAAGTCCCGAAAAAACTGGAGCATGTTTATCTCAAGACGATGGCAGATGCGCAAGGGGTGACCTATGCGGCGTAATTGGGATGCTATCTGGCTGGTGGCGCGGCGCGAGTTTTTGGATCAATTTCGCGATTGGCGCATTATTGTGCCGATGTTTGTATTGGTGTCGCTGTTTCCGTTCATCGCAGATAACACGACCCGCCAGGCTGTTAATTTTATGAATCGCACCGGCGGCGGATTAATTTTGGATCGACTTATCCCATTTGTGGTATTGGTCATTGGTTTTTTTCCATTGACGTTTACCCTGATTGTAGCGCTTGAATCTTTTGTGGGTGAAAAAGAGCGCGGCACTATCGAGCCTTTGTTAAGTTCGCCATTGGATGACCGTCAGATGTACCTTGGTAAACTGCTGGTTGGGACCGTCACGCCGCTGATATTCAGTTATGGTTCCGTACTGCTCTATTTATTTTTGCTGGCACGCCGTTCAGTCGAGTTCCCAAGTGTGTATATGCTGACGTTAATCCTTCTGCTTACGTTTGCACATGCAGTGTTGATGGTAAGTTCGGCGATTGTGATTTCGGTGCAGGCAACGACGATCCGCGCCGCGAACTTGCTGGCATCTTTTGTAGTGGTACCGGTTGCATTTCTTCTGCAGGGTGAGACCTTTTTGATTTTCTGGGGCGATGAAGGTGTGTTGTTCTATGTAGTGATCGGTTTGACCATTCTTTCGGGGTTGTTGATTCGACTGGGGCTTTCCCATTTTAAGCGTGAGTATTTGCTTGGGCGCGAAATCGACACGTTGAGTTTCAAAACCATAGGGCGGATGTTTCTCAAGCGCGTGACCGGAAACGCAAATTCAATATTTGAATGGTATACAATTGAAATTCCAGCCATGCTCCGGCAATTGCGACGCCCATTACTCATTGTTATTTGTGTTGCTGTGATCACAATTGCAGTGAGTTATGCCTGGGTTGTGACAGTTACTCCCGAATTTATTGAGATAACACCTGCGCGCGCGCAGAATGTTCGGAATTATCTCGCTGAGAATTTGGGTAACCTGGATGTTTTGAATCAGAATGTGCCTCTGCCCTGGTTGTTTCTTTCCAACCTGCGGGCGACAGTTGTGTTCTTCGTTGCGGGTCTGGTATCTTTCTCCACGCTGGGTGTCACCTTGTTCATGGTCAACATGGCCCTGATCGGTGGCGTGCTTGGCGGGGCGAGTTTATTCAATTATTCGCCAGTCATGGTTTTTGTTGTTGCGATTTTGCCGCATGGGTTATTTGAACTCACGGCAGTGTTTATTTCCACTGCCGCGGTGTTGAATATGGGTGCTGTGCTTGTTACGCCCCAGCCGGATAGAAGTATGGGCGAAATATTTTTGCTCTCACTCGCCGATTGGTTCCGTGTTCTTATTGGCCTGGTGGTTCCCTTGCTGGCGGTTTCATCTGTGATCGAAGTGTACGTAACTCCTTTAATTATTAAAATGGCATTTCCATATCTCTAACGGGAGGCACCTGTGCCCAAAGTCATTATTCTTGGTTCGTCCAATGCAGTGCCATCAAAAGACCATGAAAATACGCATCTGGTAATTATTGGTGATGAGCGTATGATCCTGGTGGATTGTGTGAGCAATCCGATTGTTCGGCTTGAGCAGGCTGGCGTGGATTTCAACGACCTGACCGATATCGTCATTACTCATTTTCACCCCGATCATGTTTCGGGTGTTCCATTGCTCCTGATGGACATGTGGTTAATGGGTCGTACAAAGCCGATCAACATCTATGGTCTGCATTACACCATGGATCGCCTCGAAGATTTGATGGGATTCTATGGTTGGGCTGAGTGGCCCAACTTTTTTCCTGTTGGCTTTTTTCGTTTACCTGAGGCAGAAATGGCTTTTGTGTTGGATTGCTCAGACTTTAAGATCCAATCATCTCCGGTACATCACATGATCCCGACCATTGGCATCCGTGTAGAGTCCAAAAAAATGGACAAAGTGTTGACATATTCGTGCGATACCGAACCGTGTGAGCAAACCGTTCGCCTCGCCGCGGGAGCCGACATCCTTATCCATGAAGCAGGCGGTGCATCTTTTGGCCATTCTTCAGCCGAGCAGGCTGGTGAGATCGCCACAAAAGCAGAGGTCGGAAAGCTCTATCTTATTCACTACCCCACAGGGCGTTTTGCCAAAGGTGATATTGCCGCTGAGGCGGGCAAGACCTATAAAGGCGAAGTGATTATTGCCAAAGATTTTATGACCATTGAGATTTAGAAAAAGTGACGGTCGCTTTTGTGAAGTGACCGTCACTTTATTTTTACCAGCCGTTGATATACGGCTCCCATTCGTGATATTCATGCAGATGTCTGCCAAAAATATACATCGCACTGGCAGGTGGCTCCTTGGGCGGGTGATGTAAATGCATGTGTACTTCCTCTATCTTGCGTCCACCTTTGCGGTGATTACAATGAGGGCAGGCTGCTACAACATTGGTCCAAATATGTTCCCCGCCCATGTGGCGCGGGATCACATGATCCACTGTTAATCCATTATCACGTCTTCCGCAATACTGGCAGGTATAATTGTCACGACGAAAGACTTCCCGACGCGTCAACTTGACGCGTGGCCTTGGACGATGGATTTGCATCTCCAGTCGAATGATCGAAGGCCGCGGTAACAATTGCTTTACAGTTTTTATGTGACCGCGTCCATTCACAACCATTCCGGCTTTGCCCGCCAGGAGCAATCCAACCGCGCGTCGTGTGGAACAAACATTGATCGGTTCAAAATTGGCGTTTAACACCAGTACAGGTTCGTGCATCCTGCCTCCGCAACAGGCACGATTATATGCCACTTACCTCAATTCGTAAAATCTGCTTTTACGGTGAAACGAAATTGTCATTCAGGAGCATATATGAATATTTTGATCGCCGGTGGATCAGGGTTTCTCGGTAGAGCGCTCACGGTACATCTCACAAACAATCATCATACAGTTTTTGCCCTCACGCGGCAGACTCCAAAACAGCCCAATCAGATTCAGTGGGATGCAAAAACAACAATCGGATGGGCAGAGCGTCTCAACGAAGTGGATGCTGTGATCCACTTGACCGGATACGGACTGGAACATTGGCCCTGGACGCAACGTCAGAAACAAAGGTTTATTGATTCCCGCGTCATTCCCGGGCTTGCACTTGCTTCGGCTTTCGAGAAAGTTTCGCGTCGCCCGGGCATTTTCATCCAATCCTCAGGGATTAACCGCTACGGCTTGCGCGGCGAAGGCATCGCAGAAGAATCCACGCCGCCCGCCGATGATTTTCTTGCACAACTTACGGTTCAATGGGAAGATGCTACTCATCGTATCGAAGAACTTGGAGTACGCCGTGTTATCACTCGTAACGCCGTTGTCCTCGCCAGGCGCGGTGGACAATTCCCTTTGATGGCGTTACCGGTCAGGTTATTCTTTGGCGGTAATTTTGGCAGCGGCAGGCAATCCATGAACTGGATTCACATCCAGGACTATGTGTGTGCGGTACAATCCCTGCTCGAGAACGAAAACGCACACGGCGCTTATAACCTGATTGCACCTCAAATCACACCCAGCGAAGACTTTATGCGCGCTGTTGCCAAAACTTTGCACCGACCTTTTTGGTTCCATTTGCCAAAAGCCTTATTGCAACTTACACTAGGCGAAATGAGTACCCTGCTAACAGAAGGACGTGCCGCCCAACCGAAACGCCTGCTCGAACTTGGTTTCCAATTCCAGTTTGGTCAATTGGAAGAGGCGCTAAAAGATTTGCTGATCTGACCAAATGCTTTCGCCGCCGTCCTCGGCGGCGAGTAAGTCACAAATAACCTAAAGGAGTTTCCGTGAAACGTATTTTTATTCTCATGACCATCCTGCTATCTGCATGTGCGCCTGCACTTCCATTGCAAGATAACTCACCAACCGCTTATATTGACCCATCCTACCCAACTGTTGAATCTGCCCCGGCTGTCATCAGCCAACTCACAAGCGGAATCGAAGTGAGTGCCGACAAAGCCTGGCGTGATGGGAAACAAGTCAACGCAAATGTCTGCTTCACCTTGCTGGACGGGTCTGATTGGTCTGTATCGGGAGCGACTATGCAATATGCAGGTGCGGCAGTAACTGATTTTTCATCCACGCTTCTTAGCTTGCTGGAACCGGTTGAAGGACAGTCAGGATTGCGTTGTGATACGCTCTCTTTCCTTAACATCCCTCCAGATGCCGACCTCACCACCGTTACGATAACCGTAGATGCCATTGCCTCACCGCCGCGTGCCGAGGACTATTGCTCGATCTACATGCCTAAAATCCAGCAAGCTCTCAACGAACGCGCCATTGCCATTGTATTAGGTTGCGTGGATTCGGGTGAGTCGCAGTCGCAGGTGATGCAAATCTTAAGCAAACCAGACGCCATGTCGCAGGAAGAGGCGGAGCAAATCGTCTACAGTGATGAGTTTTACACGGTCAAAGGACCATGGGCGTTCACCTTCAATCTTGGTCAGTGATGTTGTATAATTGCGATATGTCCGGCTTCAAGTCCGTTAAAAAATACTATTATTACACCCACACGTAGATATTGCGGTGGTGTGTTCTAAACGCGCCCATCATCGCGGGCGCGTTTTTGTTTGCAAATTTTCCATCTGCATCCTTTAGACCATACGTCGCTGATGGATTCCGGAAGAGGTACATATGAACATCGAAGAACAAGTTGAATTATTAATGCTTGGCACAGAGTATGGCGATGATGAATTGAAGAAGGCCATGACTGCCGAACTGCGCCAGCGTTTATTAGATGCCCAAAATGAGGGTAGGGCTTTGCGCGTCTATTGCGGTTATGACCCTACCTCAACTGATCTGCATTTGGGACACACAATCACGATGCGGAAGTTGCGCCAGTTTCAAGATCTGGGGCATGATGTAACTTTTCTGATCGGCAGTTATACTGCGCTCGTTGGCGATCCATCCGATAAAAATAAAGCGCGCCCCATTCTTACGGAGGAGCAGGTTGCCCACAACGCGAGGACGTACTCCGAACAGGCTTTTCGTGTTCTGGATAATTCGAAAACAAAAGTTCGTTATAACGGTGAATGGCTTAGTGAATTATCCCTGGTGGATTTGATCCGTCTCGGGCAAAACTTTACTGTGCAACAATTTTTGGCGCGCGATAATTTTGCCAACCGGCTGGAAAAAGGTGAAGCAATCTATTTGCATGAAACTTTTTACGCGTTGATGCAAGGTTATGATGCGGTCGCGATGCACACCGATGTGCAGGTGGGCGGCACGGATCAATTATTTAATATCATTGTTGCGGGGCGTAAATTGCAGGAAGCGTTGGGGCAGAAGCCGCTGGTTGGAATCATCACCGGAATATTGCCGGGCACAGACGGCGTACAGCGCATGTCCAAATCGACTGGTAACATCGTGCCTATTAATACTGGAGCACCGGATATGTACGGCAAGTTGATGTCCATACCTGATGTGGCGATGGGTAAATATATGCGCCTTGCCACGCGATGGAGTCCGCAGGCGATTGAGGCGATCGAAAATGATCTGAGCTCAGGGAAAATACACCCGCGTGATGCGAAGATGAATCTGGCGCGTGAGATTGTATCCATTTTCTATGGCGAAGCTGATGCCAGGTCCGCGGAAGAGGCGTTTGTCAAAATGTTCCAGCAAAAGGAAATTCCTGACGAAATGCCGGAACATCAGTTGGAGTCTGGTCAAACTATATTGGATGTGATTCTCCTCACAAAAATGGCGTCGAGCAAAACCGAAGCGCGGCGCTTGATCGATCAAAAGGGTGTGCGCCTGGATGGCGAGATTTTGGAACGTGGCGATATTGTGTTTCCTCGTCCGGGTGTTTTGCAAATAGGGAAGCGAAAGTTTCTGCGAGTGAAATAGGGATATTGAACGGGATAGCGCGCTATCCCGTTTAGTGATTTTCTTTCGCGATCATATGTAGAAAATCAACTACTATTCTGGGGTCCAGAATTTTCCCTGAGACGTCCTTCAAATACTCAATCACTTTATCTTTCGGCCACGCCTTTCGATATGGGCGGTCGGAAAGCAGGGCATCCCAAATATCAACGATGGAGAAGATACGCGCGGCAAGCGGAATTTGTTCGCCTTTCAATCCACGCGGGTAACCGCTCCCATCCCAATGTTCATGATGACAATAAGGTATATCCAATGCCGGACGCAAATAAGGGATTGGCGCCAGCAGGTTGAATGCATATTCAGGATGCATACGCATTTCCACCCATTCCGTCTCAATGAGTGGACCGGTCTTTCTCAGGATGTGATCCGGGACTCCCATTTTTCCAATATCATGCAACAACACACCGCGGTAAATATTGGTAAGTTCATCCTCTGAAATTCCAATGTGACGCGCCAACTGCATCGTTAATTCGGTGACGCGCCGGGTGTGCCCTTCTGTTTCACGATCACGCAACTCAAGCGCACGCGCCCAACCTTCCAGCGTGGTATCGTATGCCTGTGTGACTTCCTGGTTTGATCTTTGCAGGTGCTCGAAAAGTTGTGAGTTATCAATGGCGATTGCCGCCTGACCGGCAAGTGTCTGCAGGAACTGCATCCATTCGGACGTGGGAGTAAAAGGCGCGCGGTGAAAGATCTCAAATACTCCTTTGATCTGCCCTTTGACAATTAATGGGATGCCAAAATAAGTAACAAAGCCTTCACGAATCAACATGGGATCGCGCTTGACCTCGTTTGATTCCCGCAGATCGGTGACGTGCTCGATGCTGCCTTTCATCACGACCTGTCCCGCCAACCCTTCACCGAGTCTCATCAATGGCCGGGAGGGAGCAGGATTATTGAATCCCATACTGCTAAGGTATGTCAGGCTTTGTAATTCCGGATGATATATCATAATATCCACAGCATCTGTTTTGAGATGCTTGAGGGTATGATCCATTAATATGTTGAGGGTCACGCGCAAATCCGTGGACGAAGCAATGGCGGCGTCGATATCGCGTAATGTCGTCAAGCGGTGGATCTGTTCCTGGCTTTGCGCGAACAATTCTGCGCGGTGGATGGCATTGCCTGTGATCTCAGCCAGGATTGTCAGCAGGTTTATTTCCTCTGTGATCTGCCGATCCATCTCAGTGGCTACTACCAATACGCCCACGGGCCCCACGGTGGATTGTATCGGGATGAAGATTCCGCTTAATCCCGGCCTCATACTGTCCTTGTTTCCTGCAGATAGTAAAGGGTCGGTTTTTAGTTCAGGCGTGATATATTTTTCGCCTGTCGTAAAAACATAGCCCGCGATTCCTTCGCCGGGTCTCAAACCTGTTTGTGCCAGCTTCGCTTCTGAGCCTCTGGCGATCCGTTGGATTAGCATGTTGCTCGAAGCATCATATAGCCAGATGGAACCGTTCAAGGTATCGACGCGTAGCAGAGTTTCATTGAGTAGGATTGGAAGCATCGCATCAATTGATTGTGCCAGACGCAGGGACATGGAGACGCGATTGATGATTTCCAATTCCCGCACGCGGCTCTGGGTTTCAGCGTATAGGCGGGTGTTTTCAATCGCGGTTGCGGCATGGGTGGCAAGCATTTCCAAAAGAGATTGTTCTTCACTCCCATAGGAATTTGGTTCATAAGATTGTGACGAGATCATGCCAATGGTTTTGTCGCCAACGCGCATAGGGACAGCCACGACAGATTGCACGCGTTTGGATGAACCGAAACGAGGAAGCCCCTCGGAATCGATGGCTTTTTCATTATTCAGAATAATGCTCTCGCCCCGGTTGATAACTTTTCCCGTTAAGCCCTTATTGGCAGGTTCGTTTATTAATGAGTAGCTTATTCCGTTCTCCATCGTGTACGGATAAATATTCTCATCATTTGATTTATTCCGAAGAGAGATAATGAACACATCGCAGGACATTAATTGTTCGGCAGCTTCGTGAATGGATGTGTAAATTTGCCCGGAGTCTTGCGTAAACCGGACAATGTCCTGGCTAATGCGGTGGAGAACCGCCCGGCGCTCGGAGGCCCTCAAGGCTTCCTGGTATAGCCTCGCATTTTCCAAAGCAATGGCTGCCGAATTGGCCAGTGCAGAAATGAGGTTTTCATCTGCTTCAGTATAAGCGTTTGGCTTGGTTGTTTCCACGTTGATCGCGCCAATAACACGGCCGTGCGCGATCAAAGGCACACATAATTCGGATTGTATTTCTTTCGCGACCGCAAAATATCGTTTATCTTGCGCGACATTACCAGACCGTACTGGTAGTCCCTGTTGCACAACCCAGTCGATGATTCCTTTTCCCAGTGGTCGTGGTTTATTGATGAGCTGTTCGATGTCAACCAAAAAATCATCGCGGTTTTGTGACTTCTGGTAGATCGCCAATAAAGTTATGAATTGACCTTGATCATCCAAAACATGGATGGAGGCATATTCATAACCCAATAAATCTTTTAAGATCGCGATCAGTTTGTCGGCAATGGTGGTTGGTTCAAGGCTTTCGGTAAGGGTTTTGGTAGTCACATAGAGGGTATTTAACTCTTTTGCGCGTCTCTGCTCTTCATCGAATAAACGTATTTTTTCAAGGGCAGTTCCAAGCCCGTTGGAGATGGTGGTAAGAAATCCTTCGTCGTTTACAGTGAATGCATCAGCCAGTCTGCTTTCAACGTTTATCACCCCGATCACGCGCTCATGTACGTGTATGGGAACACATAGTTCAGATAATACTCCTGAGGCGATCTGTATATATCCCGGTTCGTTTGTGATATTACCTATCCTTATGATTTTTCCTGTGGAAACTGATCTGCCTGTGATGCCATCTGTGATTGGGTAACCGTTTTGCCAGCTCGATATATCCGCACCAAAATATGATGGATGGGGTGTGAGAATATTGCCAGTCGCGTCAAGCAGGAGAATGCCGCAAACATCTGAATAGATTTGGCTGATGACAGTCGTCACTCTCGTGATGATTTCATCTTCAGAGGTGCTTTCCGCCTCTGCCGTTGCTACAGCATGTAATGTCGTTAATTCTCTTAACTGCCTTTGCAGGGCGGACTCGTTTTCCTTGTCTTTCGTAATGTCAAGTAAAATGCCCTGCAAGTACACCAAATTGCCATTTTTGTCCCTGATCTCATTCGTGTCTTCCTTAATCCAAACGACTCTTCCATCCTTCCGAATCAACCGGTATTCTTCCTGAAAACGATCGCCCCTTTCGTGAATTTTTTTTTCAGTTTCAAGAACTCGTTGCCGGTCATCAGGGTGCAGGTGATTTTCCCAAATATTTAGATCTGCACGCCATTCTTCCGGTGTGTAGCCAGTTAATTCCTCGATACGCGGACTAATATAAATGGTCGTCTGTGTTTCATCACCCGCATCCAAAAAGACGACTGCAGGTATCTGCTCCACCAATGTTTGGTACTTCACTTCTGCTTCGCGCAATGCGGCTTGTCCACGCTCTAACCGATTTTGTGCCACTGCATTACTAATGACAACCGGCAGGCGATGCAAATAATCACTTTGCTTTACGAGATAATCTGCCGCACCGGCTTTGAGTGCGGCTACAGCAACTTCCTGATCCCCCTGCCCTGTCACGAGGACTACCGCGGGCGGAGCGGAAAATTCCTTTACTCTTATCAACAAATCCAATCCTGATCCATCCGGCAGACGGAGATCAGTCAGGACCAGGTCGATATCTGATTCAGTTGAAAGTATTTTCAGCGCGGCCTGAAGCGACTCGGCGTTATAGAGAACGAAACCATCCTTAAGATTATCCTCAAGGGTTCTACGTGTTAACTCAACATGTGCTGCTTCATCTTCCACGTACAAAATTTTCATGATTTATTCCCGTGTCAAATAAGCGATAATTTCCAAAGAGATCACAATAAAAACTATTATACGGCGAAGTTAATGATCCTGCCTTGAGAATCCTGCAAGGACACGATTAAAACAAAAAGACACCTTGCGGCGTCAATTTGATATTGTTAGTCGTTAGAGGCGTCGAGGGGATTCGAACCCCTGAATGAGGGTTTTGCAGACCCTTGCCTTACCACTTGGCCACGACGCCGTTTTAAATTACTGAGCGGGCGATGAGATTCGAACTCACGACCTTCTCCTTGGCAAGGAGACGTACTACCACTGTACTACGCCCGCATTTTCCTGGCTAACTTTCAGCCGAGAGTGCCGAGACCCAGGATCGAACTGGGGACACCGCGATTTTCAGTCGCGTGCTCTACCAACTGAGCTATCTCGGCTAAAGTTATTTTATTGTTAAGCGTCCGTGATTTTACTTGGTGATATAGGGATTGTCAAGCAAACATTCTCGCGCTGAGCGGAGTGAGCCGATAGGCGAAGCGCAAGAGGCTGAAGAGCACGCTTCTCTCTTGACCCTAACCTGCTTCCACACTACAATCTTTGCCTACTCTGAAAAGGATAACTCTGGAGTCGGACAGCTTGCTGTCCGATCAAAAACGCATGAGCAAGCTCCTGCACTCCAAAATTAAATTCTCATGTTTGAAAACCTTACCTCACGACTCAACCAAGTATTTGACCAACTTCGCAAGCGCGGCAAACTCTCTGAAGCGGATGTGGATGCGGCAATGCGCGAAGTGCGCCTTGCCCTCCTCGAAGCGGACGTGCATTTCAGTGTTGTCAAAACATTTATCGCACGCGTACGTGAACGCGCGGTCGGCGCGGAAGTATCGAAGGCATTGAATCCAGGTCAACAAGTCATCAAGATCGTCAACGAAGAATTGATCCAAACATTAGGCGAACCTGCACCGCTCGCTTTTCGAGGCCCGAAACCGCATGTCATTTTGATGGTCGGCCTGCAAGGCGCAGGCAAAACGACTCACGCGGGCAAACTGGCGAAGATGCTTCGTTCAAAAGGGGAGCGCGTGATGCTTGTCGCCGGCGACCCATATCGCCCCGCGGCTGTGCAACAGTTGCAACAACTCGGCGAGCGGATCGATGTCCCCGTTGAGTCGGACTTGTCACTCACACCGCCTGAACTCGTGAAGCGCGCTTTCGACAAAGCTGAAAAGGGTGGATTCGGCGTCATGATCGTGGATACAGCCGGTCGGTCGCAGTTGGATGCGGA
>Ga0180069_1000017_pt1 | contig 44440 bp, 37 predicted proteins | sample EasRivERM_16_10D_2_FD_121793 | JGI IMG/M metagenome (GOLD analysis project Ga0180069, IMG submission 121793) | Soil microbial communities from meander-bound floodplain in the East River, Colorado, USA - East River metaG ERMLT231B'_16_10D | ecosystem: Environmental > Terrestrial > Soil >...
CGGCTCCGTCGCTGACGCGGTGGTCAACGGAGATGGTGGCTTTCATGCAGGGAATATTTTTATGACAACTGTTCAACGTCGGCAATATCTTTTGTTCTTCCGCTTGCCTTTTTGTTTTTCTTGAGGTTCTCCAGGTCAATTACATTGACCATAACACCATCTAATTCATCCACGATTCTTGACTGGTAACATTCGTCAAATTCAACGCCTGAGATGGAAGTAGTGATTTCCAGCCGCAGAGGCGGAAAACCCATGCGAATGATTTTCGGTTTTTGCAGGAATAATTCTGGCGTTAGATTTGGATCGTCAAGCCCGAAGGCTTTCATGGTAGTAACAAGTTTTTGGGCATTGTCAGGGTGAATACCCACCCAAATATCCATGTCCTCTGTGGCGCGGGCATAGCCGTGATAACCAACAGCGTATCCCCCGATCAGCAGGTAGCGAACGTCATGCTCTTTCAGTAATTTCAAGAACTCTTTGAAGTCGGGCGGTAGCGTTAGATCCATAATTAATTCTCCGCAAAAGTTCCATGTGTTGCAGGCGTTCGAGTGGTGTTCTGGAAAGCCAGTATTCCTTGTCCTGCCTGTCGGCTTCTTCAAAGGATGATATAACCGAGATAACTTTTTTATTCATTCGGGGAAATTGATTCTCGTCCATACGTTAAGTATAGCATAACAAAAAATCTCCGAGTTCTTCAAGAACTCGGAGATTTACATTTCTTAAACCAACATCCTGACTGGATTTTCCAGGAAGCCTGCCAGCGTTTGCATGAATTGCGGTGCTTCTGCGCCATCGCTGACGCGGTGGGCGACAAGTAGGTCGGATTGTCAATCCGACCGCACAAGGAGTGGCAACCAACAAGCTGTCGGACTACCAGTCCGACCTACGAGGTTATATCAGGCTTGCAGTACGTCCATCGCCATTGACTCCATTCTGAAACCAAGCCCGCTTTGACGGGATTTTCCAACACATAATTGACAATGCGAATATATTCCTCATTGTCCCGTATCACATGATCATAACTTTCATCCTGCCAAAACGCGTCTTGTCTGTCGAGGATGATATTTGCCTGCCGCGCAGTGTGACGTTTTAGCGATTGCATGATTTTAGGTAGGTCGGGTAGGGCGGATTGCCAATCCGCCTTACTTTGATCGGAATGCCATTCCGACCTACTCAAAGGTTCAAAAACTACATGAACGTGATTTGACATGATACAAAATGCGTGCAGGTCAAACACTTTGCCATCACGGTAGTGCAGTGCTTCTTTTACGATAATTGCGATTTCAGGTTGTGCAAGCCAGCGCGGACCGAACTCTGCCTTATCGAGATAAGAATCCCACCTGCCAAAGTATCGCCGTTCTTCAAGATAATTTCGTCCCTCTCGCTCTGATTCGGGGAACCCTTCTAGTATTGCCTTTGTGTGTTCCCTTTCCTCTTTCAGGGATTTAATCACTTCAATCGGCAGGGAGTTCTTCAATCGAAACGTGACAAAAAAGACCGCGCCTCGCGGTTGCCAGTGGGGGAGATGCCGACGATAAAATTCTTTCATAATAAAAAGTAGGTCGGAATGCCATTCCGACTTACGTATTCTACACAAAAAAGTAGGTCAGAGTGCCACTCCGACCTACAAGACCTACAAACTTACACCAACATTCTCACAGGACTTTCCAGGAAGCCCGCCAGCGCTTGCATGAACTGGGCGGCTTCGGCGCCATCGCTGACGCGGTGGTCAACGGAGATGGTGGCTTTCATGCGCCAACCGGCTTTGACTTGACCGCCTTCCACAACGGGAACCTCTCTGGCGGAGGAGATCGCCAATATCGCGGCTTCGGGTGGATTGATGATGGCGATGAAGTCTTCGACATCGTACATGCCGAGATTTGACGTGGAGAAGGTCGAGCCATCCACATCATCGGGCTTGACCTTGCCTTCACGGGCACGTCCTGCCATAACTTTGACTTCCCCTGAAATTTGTCGCATGGTTTTCTGGTCTGTGTCCTTGACTACCACGGTCATCAAGCCGCCGGGGACGGTGACCGCCACGCCAATGTTGACGTGTCCAAATTGGATGACCTCATTGCCTTTGATGGTTGCATTCAAGTTGGGGAATTGACGTAACGATAGCGCTACGGCTTTGAGAATGAAGTCGTTGACGGAGAGTTTTTCGTTGTCGGGTAAATACGCATTGGCTTGCTTGCGCATGTCCATCAACGCATCCATTTTGTATTCGTGAGTCACATAGAAGTGGGGGATCGTTGTTTTGGATTCAACAAGACGTCTGCCAATGGCTTGGCGGAGTTTGGTGGTGGCTACAACGTTGTCATCGTGGGAAACGAATACGGGTTGAGATGCAACAGGTGCAGACTGTTTACTGCTGACTGCTGACTGACCACTAGATAGAGCAACTTCCACATCCTTGCGAACAACGCGTCCACCCGGACCAGTGCCTTGAAGCGCCGCGAGATTGATATTGTTATCTTTCGCGATCTTCTTGGCAAGCGGGCTTGCTTTGATAGGACCAGATGTCAGTGGGGCAGAGGCTTGCCCGGAGGGTGCAGGAACAACTGTCGGCTGCTGCGAAGCGGGAGCCGCAGGCTTTTCATCCACAGACTTTTGATCTTCGAGCTTTGACGGCGCTTGCGCGGGAGCATCCACTTTTTCACCCGCGGCACCAATTACAGCAATCGGCGCATTGACGGGGACCATCGTGCCTTGATCAACGATGAGTTGCAGAACAACGCCGCTCGCCGAAGATTCCACTTCAACGGTGGCTTTGTCGGTTTCGATTTCGGCGAGCACATCGCCCTTGTTGATATTTTCGCCAACCTGCTTGACCCAGCGGACGAGCAAACCTTCCGCCATGTCGAAGCCGAGTTTGGGCATGTTGATGGTTTCAGCCATTATTTCAAAACCTCCTTTGCTGCCGCAATGATGTCGGGAACTTGCGGGAGCGCGGCTTGTTCGAGGGTGCGATTATAAGGAAGTGGCACTTCTTTTTGGGCAACACGGATCAGAGGCGCATCAACATAATCAAAAGCTTCTTCGTAAATGCGGCTGACAATTTCAGAGCCAACGCCGTAAGACTTCCAACCTTCTTCGACGACGATGGCGCGATTGGTTTTCTTGAACGATTCTAAAACGGGTTCCATATCGAGTGGGCGCAACGTGCGCAGGTCAACGATCTCGGCTTCGATACCTTCCCTTGATAATTCTTCTGCGGCTTTCATCGAAAGTTCAAGACCTTTGCAATATGTGACGATGGTGAGGTCTTTGCCTTCACGTTGCACTTTGGATTTACCGATTGGAATAACATATTCGCCATCCGGGACATCGCCGCGCACTTGATACATGGTCGCGTGCTCGATGAACAAAATCGGATCATTCGACCGAATGGCTGATTTGAGCAATCCTTTAGCATCTTCCGGCGTCCCAGGCGACACAACCTTCAAGCCGGGGAAGTGGGCGAAGATCACATCGGGAGTCTGTGAATGTGTTGCGCCGAGTTGACGCCCGCCGCCGCCGACCGCACGGATCACCAATGGGAGGGTGAACTGTCCGCCAAACATGTAATGCAATTTTGGGGCCTGGTTGACGATGTAATCCATCGCAGAGAAACCAAAGTTAATGGTCATGAGTTCTGCAATCGGGCGCTGTCCCACCATCGCCGCGCCGATGGCTCCGCCGATGATGGCGTTTTCAGCGATCGGTGTATCTTTGATGCGGTCGGGTCCATACTTATCATAAAAGCCTTTGGTGACGGCATACGTGCCGCCCCAAACGCCGACCTCTTCACCCATAATAAAGACAGCCGGGTCGCGGTCCATTTCTTCCATCAGAGCTTGCGAGATCGCCTCGCGCATTGTAATTTTTGCCATGTGCAAATCCTTTAACCACCAAGGCCACTAGGGTCACTAAGGTTGAACGAATGTTGAGCGAAAAACATTTCCTTCGATTTTCCTTGGTGTACTTCGTGTCACCTGCCCCGCTGAGTTTTGCGGGGTTAGTGTTTAATTGTCAGCGTAAATATCCGTGTATAGTTCTTCCATTGCTGGTTCGGAGCTTGTCTCAGCAAAGGCCACTGCCACGTTCACTTCGTCTTCCACGCGGGCTTCGATTTCATCCAAAGCTTTACGGGTGGCGATCTTCTTATCCAATAAATATTTATTGAAAATACCGATGGGATCGTTTTCCTGCCACTTCTTCACTTCTTCCGCTTTGCGATAACGCTCAGGGTCGCCCATCGAATGACCGCGAAAACGGTACGTATCAATTTCAAGTAAATAAGGCTGGCTTTCCTTGCGGACAAATTCCAGTGCTTCTTTTGCGGCATCATAGACTTTCATTACATCCATGCCGTCCACCTGACCGTTCTTCATGGCATACCCTTCAGCCTTTTGACGAATGTCAACCACAGCCGAAGCGCGTTCGACGCTGGTCCCCATGCCGTATTGGTTGTTTTCGCAAACCCACAATACGCGCAACCCCCAGGTCTTTGCCAAATTCAATGCCTCATGGAAATAACCAATGTTCGTCGCGCCGTCACCGAACATACAAATTGTGATGTTGTCGTTCTTTGCATATTGATCACCCAGCGCGAAGCCCGAAGCGATGGGGAGGTGCCCGCCTACGATGGCATGTCCGCCCCACATGTTCTTGGACGTATCTGCCATGTGCATCGAGCCGCCCTTGCCCTTCGACATGCCCGTCGCTTTGCCGAGCAATTCCGCCATCACAGCATTGGCTGAAATACCGCAGTTGATGGCAACGCCGTGGTCACGATAAGCAGTGATCACGCGGTCACGCGGCTCACGCGCCGCGATCAAGCCTGTGCTAACGGCTTCCTGCCCGATATACAGGTGCATGAAACCGCCTATCTTTCCGGCTTGATACAATTCAGCGCCGCGCTCTTCCACGCGGCGGATCAAAACCATCTGGTAATATAAATCGAGTTGTTGTTCTTTCTTCATTGTTACTCCAAATAAAATAATAGCGGGCTACAGGCAAAATAACATGGCGCTACAAGCGCCACGATGTGCTCTCCTCTTTACAAGTCCAAAATTATATCAGAGATTTTGCGTCCAATTTTCCATCAAACTCCATCCATTTCAAAGTAAAATAAAGATATGGACTGGCTCACTGGTGGAAAAACTGGCGAAGCAAAACGCCTCATCGTTCAACTTGCGGATGTGACCAAACGCGACCGCGCCGCGCAGGACTTGATCGGACTCGGCGCGGAGGCTGTGCCCGCACTCACCGAAGCGCTTCAAACCAGGGATTTGAACCTGCTCCTGATCTATCAGCAGATTCTTGCCCGAATCCCTTCCGCCTCTCCCACGCTGACAAAGATTCTTGCCACTGCGCATCCCATCCTGCGCGCCCGCGTGGCGGATGTTTTCTCCATTAGCAAGGATAGATCTGCCGTACCCGCGTTATTGGATGCGCTGGGAGGCGAATACTATACTGTTCGCGCCCGCGCGGCATTGGCGCTTGCAAAGATTGGCGAACCAAAGGCAATTCAACCATTGATGAATGCTTTGAAAGATAAAGATGATGAGGTCCGCATCGCGGCTTGTCTTGCGTTGGGACTTTACAAAGACCCATCCACATTTGACGAGATCACAACAGTTTTGCTGGATGACGCGAAGATCGAAGTCCGTCAAGCCGCGGCGAAGGCATTGGGATACACTCAGCATCCCACCGCGTTGTCATATCTTATGGAAGCCTTGCATGACTCATACTGGTGGTATGAACGCGAAGTTGCCGCCGGGGATTTACTTCATGCCATTGAAAAAATGGGGGCAGTGGCAGTTGAGCCTTTGATCGAAGTACTACAGGATAAAGAGGGAACCGTCCGCAAGTTTGCCGCGAACCTGCTTGGCAGGATCGGTGATGCGCGCGCCATCGAACCATTGGGCATGGCGCTTTACGATCTGCATCACGAAGTGGGGAAGGCATCCGCGGCGGCGTTGACTAAATTTGGCGCATCAGCTTTGGATATATTAATTGAGGCGTTGTCGCATCCCGAAATGTGGATTCGGATTCATTCCATCCAGGCATTATCCACGATCAAAGATGCGCGGATCGCGTCTGTGTTGTTACAAATGTTGAACGACCCTGAGCGTGAGGTCAAAAAACAGGTCATTCAATCTTTGGGGGAAATAAAGAATGCCAGTGCATTACCTGCCCTGCATGAAATTGTCGCCAATCGCGCTGATCGGGAATTTCATGGGCTGGCAAAAGAAGCAATAACAAAAATAGGTTAAGCGTTTTATTTGCTGGTAAAGAGATTGTATGAAGCGGATTCATGTTTTGCTGGGTGTGCAATCATTACTTGCAATCCTGGTTTCGATCAACCGGCTTACCAAACTGACTGAGGGCTATGTTCTGCCGAATGAATTTTTGCGTTGGGTGGATTTCAATAATATGCTTATTCTGCCACTGATCAGTTTGGCGGCAACGTATCTGCTCAAGAAGACAATCGAATATAACTCGCCCGCGCGTGAAGGCCGGGCGCATATTGCGTGGAATTTGGTTTTTATCATTGGTTTGTATCTCACCGCCGCCAGTTATGGCGACCATGAAGTGACGAATTATATGCACGCGCGCTTTTGCCTGAACGACACAACCAGCGATTTATGCCGCATCGTCATCTTCAACGATGATGAATTCAGCCACTGGATTTTCTTCACGGGATTTATCATGGTAAGCACGGCGATCTTGTTTATTCAAGATTTGTTTCCTCATAAAGAAAATCTCAAAGGCTCGGATATTGGAATGCTTTTGTTGAACTCGTTATTTTTGAGCGCGGGCGTTATGGCGAATCTTGGCTTCGAAGAGGTCGGGCTGGATCTGTATGTAGTGGCACTGCTTGCGCTAATTTCTGCGTTCCTACTTTGGAAGCGCGGCAGGCAACCCATGTTCATTTATTACACTGCCGCATATTGGCTGGGACTGATCGGTAGTTTGCTTGCACAAATACTCAGGTGAGAGTCACCTGCTATACGTGCATAATTACTTTGATCGCCTTCGGCTTGCCCTTGTGACCGTTCGCCAGAGCAATGGCTTGTTTGTAATCTGCATACGGAAAGCGATGGGTGATGAAGCCGTCGGTTTTGTATAATCCCTCTTTCATAAACTCTATAACCCAATCGTAGGTGTGTTTGTGTTCGCCATGGTGATGCTCGTAGCTGTGCGCGACGACACCCACTAATTCTATTTGGTGATACCAGATCGGCACCATGTCCACTTTTGTCATGGGTTGCATATGTGCCCCGACCATGACAACTTTGCCGTTGGCTTTGACCCAGCGCAGGCAATCGTTCAAGGTGTTTGAATCTCCAACGCAATCGTAGATGATATCGAAGCCACCGACAACGATGCCTTTGTTCATTGGCGCTGAGAAGAATTTTCCGCCAGAGGCCTGGGCGATTCCTTGGTAGCCATCTTTATCACCGAGAATATTTTTGGCGCCGAGTCGTTCCGCCATTTGGGATTGAAAATCGTAACGCGAGATCACAGTCACTTCGCAAGCAGGTTGTGTGGCTTTGACTGCCATAAGCACGGATAATCCGATCATCCCCGCGCCGATGATTAAAACTTTTGAACCTTGATTGGGTGGATGTCGCAGAACTGCATGCGTTCCAATGCCGAGCGGTTCGACCAAGACAGCCTGGTCTAATGTTAATTCTGATGGATAAAGATATACACCGGTTTCATGTGTGACATAACTATCACCGAATCCGCCACCGACTCCGAGATAAGGGTAATCGGATTTATTCAAGCAGAAATTTGTTTCGCCTTGCGCGCACATCTCGCAGAGCTTATCCAATTCGAGATTAAGACCGTTCGCACCGTAGAAATGTTTGTCCATGATGACTTTATCACCGACTTTGAAACGCGTCACGCCTGGACCGGTTTCTGTCACTACACCCACAGCCTCATGCCCAAGATAAAATCGTTGGAGTCCGGGTAGGGCGGCGGGCGCGACTGATGGATTCGCCGTCATGAAGAGCAGGGATAGGTCTGTGGCGCAGATTCCGCAGGCGAGATTCTTTATGCGAATCCAGCACGGGCCGGGTAAAGGTAGATCGGGCAATGGTCCGGCTTTGGCGGAGGAAAGAGGCGTCCAGACGAAGTCTTTCCAGATGGGGGTGATGGCTTTTGTCAAAAGGACGCGGGGAATATGTTTGTCAACATAGATGGCGCGCATCGGATTTACTCCATGAGTGTTTTGACATAAAACAATTTTACCAAAGGAGTAAAAATGGATTACTTGAAAGAGCTGCTTCGCCTGGTCCATATCGTTGGCGGGATGTATTGGTTCGGTTCGGTGCTGGCGATGTATTTTTTCATCACGCCCACGGTTGCGGCGACAGGCGATGCCGGACAGCAGTTTATGCGGCAGTTGGGAGGCAAGTCCGGGTTTAGCACATCCATTTTGATCGCCGCGTTGAGCGCCGGGGTTGCAGGCGCGTGGTTGTATTGGATCGACTCGAATGGCTTTCAATCGGACTGGATGAAATCATCATCGGGCTCCATGTTTGGGCTTGGCGGATTCTTCGGTGCAATTGCATTGACGTTTGGGATTATCGTTAATCGCACAATTGCGGCCATTGGAAAACTCGGCGCACAGATTCAGGGCAAGCCAGCGCCTGAACAAATGACGCGGATGCAAATGCTTCAAAAGCGATCCGGTATGGCGATGAAATACACAGCCTATTCATTAATTGTATCGGGTGCCTTGATGGGCGCGGCTCGATTTTTTGTGTTGTAGAAATTCGGGTCGGTCTGGTGGCGTTGCGAATGCAAGCCTGCTGCTGAGGCTTGTACCGGGCTTGTCGAAGTGACGGCGGCTTTGGTACTTTAGGGATTGAATATGGAGGACTGATGAGATCAAAACCGTTCAAGACAATTCTTGCTTTTCTGTTTTTGATATTTGTGATTTCGGTGATCGTGAATCCCAAAGCACCATCGAAACCTTATTACAATGGGGTGACAGAGACTCTCGTTATCGCGCATCAGGGTGGGGATGGGGTCTGGCCTGGCGATACAATGTTCGCATTTGAGAAGGCCGTGGAGATCGGATCAGATGTTCTTGAGATGGACGCGCATATCACAAAGGATGGCCAGATCGTGTTGATGCACGATGAAGAAGTGGACCGGACTACTAACGGCGCAGGTCTGATCGAAGATATGACATTGGAAGAGTTGAAGAAACTTGATGCGGCGTATCAATGGTCTGTCGATGACGGGAGGACCTTTTCGTATCGTGGACAGGGCATCCAGGTGCCCACACTGGACGAACTCTTTCAGAGGTTTCCGCAGATGCGTTATTTGATCGAGATCAAGTTGACGGAGAATCCGATTGACAAGCCCCTGTGTGATTTGATTCGCAAACACAATATGCAGGATAAGGTGATCATCGGCTCGTTCCATGATGACGCGATGGCGCAGTTCCGCGAGGCGTGTCCTGAGATTGCCACATCCGGTTCGCGTGGTGAGGTGACCTCCTATGTGATCCTAGGGAAAATCTTTTTGGGTGGATTCGTGTCACCGCAGTACCAATCGCTTCAAGTGCCGTGGGAGAAATCGGAATCAAAAGGTATTCCGATCATGACCGCACGTTTCATTCATGAAGCACATGCTAAAAATCTACATGTCGAGCCGTGGACCGTGAACGACCCTGAATTAATGAAGCAATATATAGAATGGGGTGTCGATGGTATCATCACGGACAGGCCCGATCTGCTGATCGAAGTGTTGGGCAGGTAACTGTATTTTCAACTGGAAGGTAGCATGAAAAGTATTTACAACGTTCTGCAGGATTTGGAAAAACTGATCTATAAGATCCTGATGTGGGTTATCTTGATCCCCAAGACCATTGTCAAGATTACGTTGAATCCAGCCTGGGCGCAAGGTTATATTACAGCAGAGCTAAATCCGGAACATAAAGACCAGGAAAGCTCGCCATTTGACGAGTACATGTCACCGGTTATTCTTCTTTTGGTGGTGGCGCTCCTGCCGGCTTTGATCTTTAATTTTCTGCCAACATATAGCGCTACGGTGAGTAGTACTGCAGCAGAAAAACCGACCACTGACCGCTTTTTAGTATTTGAGTCGTTGACCGATTTCAGGTCTGCCTCCACCGAGATGGATTATTTCCATGTCTGGATCGTCGAAAAGAGACAGGCCGATGGCAAGCTGACTGAAATCTTTCGCGAACGTCATTTGCCAAAAGATGCTAAAAATTTGATCGAGCTCGTCGACAATAACACGGTCAAGGATCAATTTTTGTATACACTCCCCGATCTTGAGTCGGGCGAATATTACATCAATGTATATGCCGGAAAGTATGATAAGCAGCGTACGGATGCGCCCGTTATTGAGCTTTACAATGCATCTCTGAAGGTGATCGTGCCGGTCAAGCTGGATGAGCAGGTCGTCGTTTCGAGCGATAGCACGAAATCTGTCGTGGCTGCGGGCGATAAGATCGGTCTGGATAATATTGTCGATCAGATCCAAAAAGAGAATACCATCTTTCTGGCGCTGGCTTTAATGATCCCGCCGTTGTTGTTCGCACTGGCTACAAAGCTATTTATAGGTGACCCGATCGGTGAGAATACATTGAAGGAGAATTTCTATGTCCAGTGTTATTACTTTTCGCCGCTGAGTCTCGCGATCTGGGCGACCTATTATGCCTACTACTTTTTTACACCCGATGCATATTTTTACGTTGGACGTAATGTTGCCTTACCGATCTTGTTGTTACCCCCGATCCTGACCGCCATCTGGTTTTTTAGAACGGAAATAAAAACGATCGCAATTGAAAGAGAGATAAGTGGGGCAAAGCCCTTCTTCATTGTGACTGTTTGTATTGCCGTCTTCGGGTTGGCGGTTTATATTTTTTTCTCCTTTGCAAATTTTCAAGACCGCATCAGATTGCTTTCCATACAAGCCTACCCGCTTTTATCAGCCGCGCTACTGCTGGCGTTTAGCATAGCCTGGTATGGCAGGCGCAGAGCCGAGAATAAGCCACTCACTATTCGCAACCTGTCCTGGGTGTTTGTGAGTTTTGTAGCACTGGCTGTTGTAATGCGATTTATTTCCTTCAAAGCAGTTAACATTCCCGATGCGCCGTCAGTTGTTGCCGAAACACAAGTTGCTGAATTGCCGCCCGTTGAACAAACGCAGATCGCCGAACTGCCAGCTGTTGAACAAACACAGATTGCCGAACTGCCAGCCAATACGGCAACTCTGGTGGTTTATGTGCCAATATTTGCAGATACTCCAACGCCTACTGTTGAAGCGACACAAATACCTGTTTTGGAAACGCTGGTCGCTGAGCAACCGACAGTCGTTCAGCAACCATCGGCGGTGGTTATTGATGATATCGCGACCCTGGCTTATCAACCTTTTTACACCGAGGAGTTTAACGGTGATATTGCGAGTTGGACTCCATTTCTGACCAGCGGCGATCCACGAATGGTTCAACAGAAGGTGGAGCTGGGGAAGCTTTCCATTGATTTGCTTCAATTGGAGGACAAACTTCCCTGGTATTACCTGATCAATAACAACTACAACTATTCTGATGTAAAAGTGGAAGCGGTCGTTACGAATCGAGGTGTGAACGCCAACGGCATCAGCATTATCTGTCGCTATAGCGATATCGGCTGGTATGAGTTTTTCTTACAATATTCGGGGCTCTTCTCGATTTATGCGATTGACAATGCCGGGATTGTTAATCAGGGGTATAACGAATTGGCAAACGGCGGCTCTGCCTTGATCAATTCCGGATTGTCCACAAATGTTTTTACAGCTGAATGCAAGGGTAGTGAACTTAGCTTGTATGTCAATCAGACACTTGTACATTCCTTTACAGATACACAATTTAATTTTCCCCAGGGCAAAATAGGAATAGCCGTCTCATCTCCGGATAAATTGCCGGTTGGTGTGGATTTTGAGACGCTCACGATCAGCGAGCCGTAGCGGGCGTATCGTTTATACGTGGGTAGGGGTTATATAACTGCAAATCGTTGTTGTAAGCACTGGGAACACACCCGAGGTCGGGTGTTATTTAAGTTTACCCCCAAGCGGAGGATAATATGCAAACGATTATGGAAATTCTCGAGAAGTTCGAAAACCTGATCTATAAGTTTTTAGTTTGGATTGTTCTGATACCAAAGACGCTGCTCCAGGTTGTGCTTCATCCCGACTGGGCGCCTTCGTACATCGAGCAGGAACTGGGTGAGGGAAAGTCGCGTTTCGACGAATATTTTTCCCCGGTTGTGTTGCTGTTGCTTGTTGCCCTATTACCGTTTGTCTTTTGGAATTTCCTGCCTGTTCCGGGCATCGAGATCACCAGCCCATCCACGGAAAATCCCACCAGAGCGCGTAACGTGGATTTCGAAGCAAACATAACTTTTATTTCGACTTCTGCCAAAGGTTTTGTCACTACATTTTGGCGCGTCGAAAAACAAAGATACGATGGGGGTAATCTCTCTTATGCGGTGTTGCGACAGGATAGATATACCAATAACCCCGAAGAGAGCAACTCACTAGATTACTTCACCTATTCCCCGATTGACACCAATACGATTCGGGATACCTACGGCTACGAATTTTCAGAAGGGGGAGAATATTGGGTGGTTGTGGACGCCAGCAAATTTGACTCGGATGGCTACCTGATCGAAACCTATACAGACGCAATACAGATCATTGTTCCGGAGAACCTTGAGGAAAACGTAACTGTGTATGCAAGGACAAAACCTGGTGAGACAAAACCTTTGCTTGAAAGCGTAACCAACCAGTTGAAAAGCGAAAAAACGATCTTTCTGGCGCTCGGGTTGCTAATCCCGCCTCTGTTATTTGCACTGGCAATAAAACTGTTCAGTAAAGAGCCATTGAGCGAGGACAATCTCAAAGCAACCTTTTATGTTCAATGCTATTATTTTGCTCCCATCGCATTCATCTTTTGGGCAACCCGCTACGCAGGCTGGTTCTTTACACCGGATGTGTTTTTCCGATATGACACAGATGCAAACTTGATCGTCCTCTTGCCATTGGTCCTGGCCGTTTTCTGGTTTATTTCAGTCCAGACCTATGCAATTTCCAGGGAAAGAAATATCAGCGCATGGCTTGCCTTGCTGATCGTTCTGGTGTGCATGTTTATTTTAGGCGCGGGTACGTTGATTATCGTCTTTAACGATGATCCAGGAGTGCAGGATGTGACGAGAAAATCGTCAATTTGGTTATATCCCCTCCTGGCGGTTGGTCTACTTACTACTTATCATATCCTGTCGATTATCCAAAAAAGGAAAGAAAAGTTGGCTATTTCCACCGGGGATAAGGTTTTGATGGGTGGCATCGTCTTCATTATTTTCATCACCATGTGTCGCGTACTGGTTGTGGGTGGCAGAGAGGCGCCTCTCGCCAGCATGGATTTTGATGTTACTCAACGAAGCGTGGCCATCCAATCGACTGCTGAACTTGCATCGTTGGAGTCGAAAAAGTTTTACACCGAAGAGTTCAATGGGAACTTCGATGCCTGGGCTGAGCCTTTCATGACCAGTGGCGATTACAGTCAAGTGCATTTATCCACTGAGAACGGCAGTTTGAATTTCCAACTTTCCCAGCTTGAAGATCAGATCCCGCAAGCCTATCTTATAAATTATGCCTTCCTGTATACCGATGTGCAAGTGGAGACGGCTGTTACAAATAATGATGACAGCGCCAACACTATCAGTTTGCTCTGCCGACTTGGCGAAATGGGCTGGTACGAGTTTGAAGTTTCCAATTCCGGGTTTTACAGGATTTATGCTTTTGACAACCAGGTCTACACTGAACTTGCCTCGGGCGAATCGTCTGCGATAAAGACGGGCCTGTCCGAGAATACGTATACAGCGATATGCAAAGGAAATGAACTCACGCTCATCATCAACGGCACTCTTGTAGCTATTGTTCAAGATGTGACGTTCAACTTCACGGAGGGGTTGATCGGCATCGCAGTGTTCTCCCCTGAAGGCTTGCCGGTTAGTGTCGATTTTGGATATGTAAAAATGAGCGAGCCATCTTCCGCGCCGGAAGCGTCAGGCGCGGTAACCGCCATTGTGCCATCCGCCGAGGCGCCTCCCACGGATACTCCATCTGCGGCTACTCCGCTGTCTGAGTTCCAACAGTTTTACATCGAAGAGTTCGACGGGAACATAGATGACTGGGGACCCCATTTCATGACCAGCGGCGATGAAAGCCAGGTGACTTTATTCCAGGAGAATGGCAGTTTGAACTTCCAGCTTTCTCAGCTCGAAGATCAGATCCCGCAAGCCTATCTTATAAATTATGCCTTCCTGTATACCGATGTGCAAGTGGAGGTGGTCACTACAAATCATGGTAACAATTCCAACGGAGTCACTTTGATCTGCCAATTTAACGAGAACGGCTGGTATGAGTTTGAGGTTTCCAATTCCGGACTTTACGCGCTGTATACTTTTGACAACCAGGTCTACACTGAACTTGCCTCGGGCGAATCGTCTGCGATAAAGACGGGCCTGTCCGAGAATACGTATACAGCGATATGCAAAGGAAATGAACTCACCCTCATCATCAACGGTACTCCTGTAGATACCGTTCAAGATGCGACGTTCAACTTCACGGAGGGGTTGATCGGCATCGCTGTTTCCTCCCCGCAAGGCTTGCCTGTTGATGTGGGTTTTGAGTATGTAAAAGTGAGTGCGCCATAAGGTCGGTAAACGAGTAGGTAAGTAAACATATAAAAGAGCGCTGAGCCTTGTAAGCCCAGCGCTCTTTTTACACTGAACACTGATTGCCGTTTACTGAATCACTCCATCCACACCGTGCGATCTTCAAACGATGGACGCGGTTCATGCTCTGCAACAAATTCAGGATAACCAATATAAAGATAAGCAAGAATATGCTGATCTGTTGAGAAGCCCAGAAACTCTTTCACCTTTCCATCACGCGCCCATTCGCCAGTACGCCATTTTACGGCAAGTCCTTCTGCCTGTGCGGCGAGCAATAGGTTTTCGCAAGCCGCAGCAACGGCACATACATTTTCGATTTCCAAAACTTTTTCTTCGCTGGGTTTATCCACACCTACGGCAATGACAACAGGTGCGCGCAGCGGCAAGCCTCGGATTTTGTCAAAAGCATCTTGTGGCAGATCAGGTTTACGGTCGCGTTGTGAAGCGGCGAATACATCCCCAAGTTTATTGCGCGCGTTTCCGGTCAGCACCACGAAGCGCCACGGTCGCACTTTATAATGGTTCGGCGCCTGCACCGCGGCGGACAATAATTTTTCGATCAACTCGCGCAGCAGCGGGTCTGGCTTTACTTTCCCTTGTGAATGTCTATCGTATATCGCCTCAAATACGTCCATGAATTCCTCCGTTATATTGATACAATTGTAGCGTAGTTCTTACGGAGGTACAGTGAAAATCTTTTATTCAGAATCACATCGCAAACATGAGCCGCCTTTTGAAGTTTTCGATGGGGGCTTGCGCGTGCCGTATCTTGAAAACCCCGACCGCATGGATAAAATTTTAAGCGCGTTACATAATGTGGATTGGGCGGACATTCACGAGCCAACGGATTTTGGACTCGACCCGCTCCGCGCCGTGCACGATAAGGATTATCTGGACTTTCTCGCCTCTGCCTGGACCGAGTGGCTGGCTACTCATCCCAAAGATCCATCCACGCTGTTGCCTGCCACCTTCGCCCTGCGCAGACAACCGCACATACCAAAATCGATATTGGGTCGCGCAGGCTATTACATGATGGACCTCAGTGCCTGCATCGTGGCGGGGACGTATCAGGCTGCATTGGCATCTGCAAATTGTGCCTTGAGCGCGGCGCAAGTGGTTGCCGAAGGTGGGGAACGGTCTGCATTTGGGTTGTGCCGTCCGCCCGGGCACCATGCCGGGAAAGATTATGCCGGTGGATATTGTTTTATCAATAACGCCGCAGTCGCCGCAAACTGGCTTTCTCAAAAAGGATTCGCGGCCGTGCTGGATGTTGATTATCATTGCGGCAACGGCACGCAGGATATTTTTTACGCGCGTGATGATGTATTTACGATATCGATTCACGCTGATCCCGATCATGAATATCCCAACTATATCGGTTACGCCGATGAACGCGGCAAGGGCCGGGGTTTTGGTTATCATCATAACTTCCCTCTGCCTGCCGGGACGAATGATGATGCATATCTGGAAACTTTGGAACTCGCACTTCAAAAAATTCGTGAGTTCAAGCCCGCCTATCTGGTTGTATCCGCTGGCATGGATATTTATGCCGATGACCCGCTGGGGACGATCAAAGTAACCACGGATGGAATTGGCAGGATCGCAAAAAGAATCGCTTCACTTGAATTGCCAACGACCATCATTATGGAAGGCGGCTACGCCAATGAAGTCCTCGGTAAAAACATTGTTGCGTTTTTATCAGCATTCGTGTAACGCGACATAAATCACGTCGAGCGGAAGGAATGCGTTCGTAGCATCCCCGTAGATGAGACGCAGTATTCATGTAAGAGTAGCGCTTCGTCTTCGTTCGCCTACCGGCTCACTCCGCTCAGCCGAGGAGCTATTTTCAGGAGTTCAAATGAAACTTTATCGAGTTATTTTTCTTGTTGTGATTTTGCTATCTGCCTGTAGTCCTTCGCCTGAAGAACAGGCGGCAATGACCTCAACCGCCCTTACTGCCACAGCCGCTTTGTGGACAGATACCCCAACTTCCACATTAACTTTTACCCCAACATTCACGGAAACATTAACTCCCACTTTGACGTTAACACCATCCATTACACCTTCACCCACTATAACACCCACACCGACATTTGCATTTCCAACGGTCACGGTCAATCAACAGGCGCATTGCCGGTATGGTCCTTCTGCCGCATATCTCCACGCCGCGGATCTGTACGCGGGTGATATTGGCACAGTCCGTGGGCGATATGTTTACAGCAAATGGCTGTTCATCAAATTCGACAAGTTGGATTATTTCTGCTGGGTCGCACCCTCCGTGGTGGATGTGGTGGGGGATATTTCCAAGATTAACTTGACAGAATTAAACCTGCAAGCCATTGGTTCCAATCAATACGGTCCGCCGCATAACGTGAGCGCCGTGCGTGATGGAGATAAAGTCACCGTCAGTTGGGAGCAGGTCACAATGACAAAAGACAAAGACCGCGGCTATTTCTGGGAATTGTTTGTGTGCCAAAATGGGAATTATCTGTGGTGGACAGAGTCGTACCCCGACCAGTTCACCACCAGTTTCACAGTCAAGGATGAGACAGGCTGTGGCGAGCCTTCGTCCGGTCTGTTGTATACTGTTGAAAAACACGGATATTCCGAGCCGGTCACCATTCCCTGGCCTGCGCCGTAAGAAGAGCTAACCATATCTTCATGCTATGTAATATGTTACTCCACATAAAATATCTTGTTTGAAGAAGGCACCATGTTCAAGCGTACAAAATTTCTGTCCATACTTACTTTGGTTTTTATCGTGACGATTGTCCTAGCCAATTGTGCTCCTCTGTCGCAGTTGGGTAGTGCACGGGCAATTACGATTGCAGTCGTTGATGATAGCGAAAGCTCAAGCGGCAGACCCAACGCGCAATCCATCTATTCAGGAGCGTGGTTGGCAGTTCAGGAATTCAACGATCAGACCTCGGGCTTCAATATTAATCTGGTACCTTACGGGGACGAATCCGATCCCAAAATAGCGCAGCAAGTGGCGGAACAGATCGCAAAGAGTCAGGCTGTGGCGGTGATCGGACATTCCACCAATGAGGCGGCGATGGCAGCCGGAGCCGTCTACAATCAGGCTGAAATCCCATTCCTAAGTGTGAACCCGACCACGGCGCAATTGACCCGTGATTATCCCTATGCCTTCCGCGTGATGTACACTGCCGAACAGGAGGCGGTCTATCTTGCGACCTACCTGAGAAAGATCCAGGGACAGGATAAGGCCAGCATCATCTTCACGGATGATCAATATGGTACAGCATTGAAGAAACAATTTTCCAACACCTTCACGGGTCTCGGAGGAAAAGTTACCCTGACCGGGAATGCCAGCCAACAAAAGCCGCAGGATATTGTCAATAAATTGATCACAGCCGCGGATGTGGGGACGGTGTTCATTGCCGCTGATGAAGCGACAGCCGCCAAACTGCTGATCGAATTAAAGCGTAAAGGAGTGACGTATCCCATCGTCGGCGCGAGCACCATGGCGAAGTCCGAGTTTGCGAAGGCGATCAGCGGGCAAAACGAAGGCACGCCTTATTTTGTCGATGGTGTTTCAGTCACTTGTCTATTGATATTCGACAGCGCCGATAAATATGCGAACAACTTCTTATCCGACTACCGAACATTGATCTCATCGGTTTCGGGAGGCGACGATTCTCAACTGAGCGTCCCGGATGACAAGGTGAAAAACGGCTATGATGCCGCGCTGACACTTATCGCCGCCATCCAACGTGCCCGGGTGAATGACACGGATAATGTCATCACCGGCACTGAAATATATAACGAACTGGCGGGCATGGAAACACCTGAAACCGGCGTGCGCGGGATCGGAGGACCTGTTTATTTCGATCTTTCCCATAATGTCGCCCGTTCGCCGCGCTTTGGCATCTATCAGAATGGCGATGTCATTTCCGCTGTGATTCAATTCATTCCGATCACAAGACCGGAACAATTCAAAGCCGACGATCTGAAAAAACAAATCGAAAACGGCCGCATCACAACCGTGGATGGTAAATATGCCTACGTTGCGAACATCGTCTATGCGGGTATGGATATCATTGATATCGAGGACGTTGACATCAAGACCTCCACCTATAAAATGGACTTTTACCTATGGGTGCGATATCGCGCCAATTCCCAGGATGAGGATTTCAAGCCTGCCGATATTATTTTTAGCAATGCCTCCGGTTCAGATGTCGACGAACGTACACTTGTCCGTCCATCTGAGACCGATGAAAGCGGTATGACCACGGAAACCTATCGTGTTACGGGCACCTTCAAAAATCAATTTCTTTTCTATGAATATCCGTTTGATCATCAGAAGCTCGTCATTCAGTTTCGCAACCAGAATGCGACCACTTCATTCGTGCAATATGTTGTGGATCGCATTGGCATGAAGGATACAGGCAAGGACGGATTGCTTGAACACTTTAGGGATAACGGAGCCTACGAGTCCCTTTTTGGCTGGCGTGTGGCGGATGCCTTTGCAGAACAAAGCATCTTTGCAACTACATCCACGCTCGGGGATCCGCAAAATTTTGGCCGCAATACGACCACCGAATTTTCGCTTATCAATGTCGGCATTGATGTCCAGCGCACATCGCTTCAGTTCATCATCAAAAGTCTGCTGCCGTTGTTGTTTACACTGATCCTTGCCTACATCACATTCTTCCTGCCCCTGGGGCATTCGGAAAGGCTGGGTGTTGGTTCCACTGCCTTGCTCACGACAGCCTTTTTCCATTTGAACCTTGCCAGTTCACTGCCCGAGATCGGCTACACTGTGGCAATGGAATATTTGTTTTACGCCGCGTACGCGATGTCAGCGTTGATCGTTTTATTGGAGACGATCAGCATCCGGTACGAGAAACGAAGCGAGGAAGTGGAAAGCGAAAAGGAGAAACAGGTCTTCCAGGAAAAGCGCGTCTCCATGAACAGGATAGGTCGCTTTGCTTATCCGCTCATCCTGGTCGTTGCCATGCTGGGAGGTCTTGGTATCTATTACAACATCATTCATCTTGACCCAACCCAGGAAGCCTCCAGTTCATTGCTTGATAAGGTTTTAGACCAGGATATTCGGCAGGGACAAACTGCCGCATCCATTTCCAAAACCGGTCAAGGCAACGACGGTGTTATCACTCTGCGCTTTGGAACATGGCGCCCTGAAGATACCGAGCCAATGAATGCCCTGTTGGCGGCTTTTGAAAAATATGCAACCGAACATGACCGGCAGATCAATGTTCAATATGAAGCGGTCATGGGCACAGGCTATCGTTCCATTCTTATTAACCAATTGGAGAAGCGCAGCGGACCCGACGTATTCTTTGTCTATCCATACGATACGCGTTTGACGCAATACCTGGAGCCGCTTGACAATCTGCCCATCGAGAAAAATTTTGAACCAAGCAAGAGCGGACCCTGGCAGGGCAGTGATAATAAATATTATGCCATGCCGTATGTAGGTGTCTTACAAGGTGTCTATTACAACCAGGATTTTTTCACAGACCATCCTGAGATTCCCTCGCCCGATACGTGGAAAAACTGGAACGACCTCATCACAAACTCGCAAAAGATCAAAGAGGCAGGCAAGGTTCCATTTGCCAATTTGCTGACGACATCGCAGGATAGCGAATTGTTCCAAAGCGTACTCGTCAATTTTGTTGGAGGTCCTGCCGGTCGTGAAAAGTTTTCTGCTTCAAATGGTACAAATGTGTGTTTCGATCAAAGCGACATGGTGCGCGCCTTTCAAGCCATGGTCGAGCTCAGGCCATATCTGCTCAATGCATACTTTACCCCTATAGATACTGCCAGGATAACGAACGATACGGTCAGCAAGCAATACTTTATTGACGAAAAAGCAGTCATGTTATTCGGCGGATCATGGGATTTGCAGTTATTTACCGATAACATCACAAAATTCGAATGGTCGGTGTTCGCGCCCCCGGCACCCCTGGGTAAAGAGACCTATGTCATCTTTCAACCGGACGTTGGTATTGGGATCAATAACAATAGTCAATACAAAGCAGATGCTGAATTCTTCCTCAACTGGTTGATGACAGATGGCGTGCAGGTAACCAGTAAATATTTACCGGGGAGATACCAGCTGGTCAACAGCGCGGCCGCGCCTGCATCTTCGGCGGGTCACGAAGCGGATTTTGCCAAACTCACAGCCTTCCCATCCGATATCCGCTGGATGTTTACCGATGTGGATAGTCAATACCCGCGCGCCTCGGAGATCATCAGGGATGCGCTTTATCAAATTGTCACACCTAATTCTTCAGGTGAATATCTCTTTGCAAGGGATGCCGCGCGGCGATTGCAGGCGGGTCTCGGAGAATGGTACGAACCAGCACAGAATTGCCGATGATCCAAAAATCGCCTTCCGTAAAGGGAAGGCGATTTTTTGTTGTGAGGAATTTTATTTTTTATTTCTTGCCTGTTGGCGTGCGATCTGCGTAAGCAATTCGAGCAGGGGTCCCATGGCCTTTGGTGCGGATGTGTCGCTGGTCATTACAGAGTGTTGGCGTTCTGCTGTTATGACAGTTATGGAATAATTAAAACCATCTGCAATTTGTTGCCTGCCAAGGATTTGTTCCGGAAGTTCGTCGAAATCCAGGTCATCCAGCATCTCAAGGAGCTGATGCGCCTGATCGTCTGGCAGATCATCCAATTCAAAATCAGCGGCAAAGCGGATGCCTGCAAATCCACCGGTGCGTTCGAATTTGATGCGTTTGATATCCATTGGTGCTCTATTTTGCAGGCGCAGCGCCGATAAGCTTTAATAGCGACCCGAGACAGCCACCGCCCGGAGGAGGAGGAGTTGTTCCGCCACCTTCCACGTCAATGCCGACTTCAGACCAGCCAAACTTAACGGCTTGTTGTTCGAGACTTCCAGCCCCGAATAAAGCTCCCGCGACCTGGAAGGTTTGATTTGCGCAGACCTGAAAGTTGGAACTACTGGTCAATTTATCCCGAAGCGTTACATACCAGATCTGCCCCGCTTTTTCCCACGCTTTACCTCCTATTTGTGTAGCAACACCGTAGAAGGCGCGGTTTGGAATCCCGGAGTTGATATGTACGCCACCGTTATCGCTGGGTGTATTTACGTAATCATTCATATGCCCGGGTTGAGGGTCCTTACCAAGCACAGGGTCATCATAGGCAGTGCCGGGCGCTTTCATCGAACGTAAGGCCACACCGTTTACACCAGAAGCCAGGAGACCCGCACCGATCAGCCAATCCGCCTGGTCGGCGGTTTGATTTAGTGAGTATTGTTTAACCAGTGAGCCGAACACATCCGACATGGATTCGTTTAATGCGCCGGGTTGTTGACTGTAAACCAATTTGGCTTCGAATTGTGTGACACCGTGTGTAAGTTCATGACCGATCACATCGATGGCGATCGTGAAGCGATTGAAGAGCTCGCCGTCGCCGTCGCCATACACCATTTGCTCACCGTCCCAGAAGGCGTTATCATAATCTTTTTTGTAATGCACAGTGGAATCAAGGCGCATGCCATTGTTGTCAATGGAATCCCGGCCGTAAACATTTTTGTACAGGTCGTATGTTACGCCGCTTCCATCGTAGGCTTCGTTGACTGCCACGTCCGCAGAAGGAGCGTCGCCTTCATGCCGCACCGCGGTGCCGGGGAGGCTGGATCCGTTCTTCGCATCATATACGATGCGCTCCTTGCCGCCTCCGACTGCCTGCACGCGGAATGCGGCGGCGGTAAAATCAGCCATGGCGCGCCGCTGGCCGCGCATTTGCTCAGTTACTTTGAGGGTGCTGATTGCCAGGATCTTTTGATCGTTGGTACCATGGGTGGCTATATTATTCAACATATGTGGTGGCAGGATACAATGAATCGGATGACGGTGATTATGCATGGTGCAAGTCCTTTCTGATTGGGGGGTGGATTGGTTTCAGTATACGTCTTTTTGCTTTGATTTTCAATCACAATTTACGGGTACTTTGGTTTTATCGGTACCTAGAATCGGCAGGTTGGACCTGAATGCTTTCCGGAGCAACTTTTATTTTTTCAAAGTTTGCAAAGGTCAGGTCGCTAAATCTGAATCCTAAAGATCGACGCGCAATTTCAAATAAACGAGAATAACTTTTCGAGATCGCGGCTTGCCAATCAAGGTTTAGTTTATTTGCCATTGATCGGATCTGGGCAATGCTTTCGCCTTCGATCTCAACAAAATTTCCATAGGGCATTTCATCGAGCATGATATGTACGGAGACTTCTGAAGTCTCAGAGACCTCAGAAGTCTGTAAGGCATATGTCGTCCGATATTTTTCGTATTGGAAAAAGGACTGGTAACCCAGCGCTTCGAGAAATAATTTTGCCTTTTCGAAATCATCGACAACAAATTCAATTTCGGTGCGATTGATGACGCCTTGTTTCTTTGTGCCTGCATCTTTATAGGTGAGGCGTGTTTCTGTATCCTGCCTGAGGCGCAGGACCTGCCCTTTGGAACGGAGTCCGCTATCGGGTAGGTCGAAGCGGATGTTCGTCTCCAACACCCGCGGTTGAATCAAATACGCATCCAATTTCTGGATGAGCGACTCGATCTGCTTCAAATCCTGAACATAAAACTTGGCTTCGATTTCCTGCATGATAATTAATGAACGCTGAGCAACGGTTGTTTCTGTTCCACGCTCTCGCCAGCTTTGATCTTGATGCGATTCACTTTACCATCGCGCGGCGATTTGAGTTCGTTCTGCATTTTCATGGATTCAAGGATCAGCAGGACCTGGCCTTTTTTAACTTCCTGTCCTTCTTCAACCGGGATTGCCACAACGAGCCCGGGCATTGGCGCTTTGAGATGGAACTCGCCCGATTCTTCCACACCCGCGCCTGCCGCGGCTCGCAGACGCTTCTCGCGTTCATCCTCAACCGTGACGGGATAAAGGCGGCCGCGCAAAAGTACCTGCCAGTTATCATCGCCGCGTTGCACATAGGACTCGTGCGACTTGCCGTCCACGATCAGCGAATAGACAGGTTGCCCGCTCACGGATTCAAAATCGATACTGTATTGCTTGCCATCCACGCTGATGTGTTTTTCGTCAATGATCTCAACGACGAATTGTTTGCCTTCAACAGTTGTAATATATTTCATGGGCGATTACCTGTGCATTCTTTCCCAGCGACCGACCCACTTCCAGTTGCTGGTATCGCGTTCGTTGCGGTTGACGATCTGTGCGGAGCGTTCTGTTTCGCGGTGCGCGATCAATGTCGCAAGAATGGCGGCAACCTCCGAATGACTTTGAAGAAGTTCTTCGGATTCCTCCATCGAGAACCGTTCCTCCACGAAGCGTGTGTCATATTGTCCCGCCATGAAGCGATGCGAGTCCATCATGGTTTGATGGAAGGGGATGTTCGTACGCACACCCACGATGCGATATTCCTCCAGGGCACGGCGCATACGCAGAATGGCTTGCGCGCGTGTCTCGCCCCAGACGATAAGTTTCGCGATCATTGGATCATAGAACGGTGTAATTTCGAAGCCGGGGTATACGCCTGTATCCACGCGCACGCCGGGTCCGGTGGGGATCAGGCTGTGAGTAATTGTGCCGGTTGACGGCATAAAATTATTGTATGGGTCTTCGGCGTTGATGCGACATTCGATGGCATGACCGTTGAAGCGCACATCTTCCTGCTTGTAACTCAGGGCGCGTCCGCGTGCAATGCGGATCTGTTCCTTCACGATGTCGATGCCTGTCACCATTTCAGTCACAGGATGTTCCACCTGCAAGCGTGTGTTCATTTCAAGGAAATAAAAATTGTTATCCTTGTCGAGTAAAAATTCGATGGTGCCGGCATTGACGTAATTCACCGATTGCGCCGCCTTGACCGCCACCGATCCCATCTGATTCCGCAACTCTTCACTCAATGCTGAGGATGGCGCTTCTTCCAACAACTTTTGGTGTCTGCGTTGCAGGGAACATTCGCGTTCACCCAAATGGATTACATTCCCATGCGTATCGGCAAGGATCTGGAATTCGATATGCCGCGCCCCTTCGACGAGTTTTTCCAAATAAACATTTCCATCGCCAAAAGCGGATTCGGCCTCACGCCGCGCGGACTTAAGTAAGTCTGGCATCTCCTCGATACTTTTTACCTCCCGCATGCCTTTTCCGCCACCGCCCGCTGTGGCTTTGATCAGCAAAGGGAATCCGATCAGCGAGGCTTTTGTGAGCAATTCTTCGTTGGTCATGTTGCCCACATCTTCGGTACCGGGCACAACCGGAACGTTCGCCTTGATGACGGTCGCACGCGCTTCGGCTTTATCACCCATTGCCGCAATGGACGATGGTTTCGGTCCAATGAAAGCGATCTTGTTCTCCTCGCATGCCGCTGCAAAATCTTCGCGCTCTGCCAGAAATCCGTAGCCCGGGTGAACAGCATCCGCCCCGGATTTGCGCGCAATATCAATGATCTTATCGGCTCGCAAATAGGAATCGCGCGAAGGCGCAGGACCTAATAAATATGCCTCATCCGCATAACGCACATGCAATGCACGACGATCAGCTTCGGAATAAACGGCAACAGTTTCAATTCCCAGTTCGCGGCAGGCGCGAATGATGCGGACAGCGATCTCACCACGGTTTGCAACTAATACTTTTTTGAACATGACACCTCTCGATGTCGTTGCGAGGAACGCTCTTGCTCTTTGTGACGACACCTGCACTTGCGCCAGGTGCAAGTGAGCAATCCCCATCAAGGTGAGGAGATTGCTTCGGGCGGACGAATAACGCCCTCGCAACGACATTAATTACAATGGAATATTCCCGTGCTTCTTTGCCGGGTTGGCATCGCGTTTGTTGCTCAACATTTCGAGGGCGTTGATCAAACGCGGACGGGTCTCTTTGGGTTCGATCACATCGTCAATGTAGCCGCGTTCTGCTGCCACGTATGGGCTGGCAAATTTGGCGCTATATTCAGCGACCAGTTCTGCTTTTCGTTTGACTGGGTCCTTTGCCTTCTCCCAATCTTTGCGTTGAATCAAATTCACTGCGGCTTCTGACCCCATCACCGCAATTTCTGCAGTAGGCCATGCCAGATTCAGATCGCCTCGAATATGCTTGGATGACATCACACAATAAGCACCGCCATAAGCCTTACGTGTGACTACAGTTAACTTGGGAACGGTCGCTTCACAATACGCATACAGCAGTTTTGCGCCGGAACGAATGATCCCATGGTGTTCCTGAACGGTGCCCGGTAGAAAGCCAGGCACGTCTTCAAAGGTAATGATCGGGATGTTGAACGCATCACAGAAACGCACAAAGCGTGCGCCTTTTTCACTGGCATCAATATCCAATACGCCTGCGAGCACGGCTGGTTGATTTGCCACGATACCGATGGAGTGACCGCCCAATCGAGCAAAGCCCACCACGATATTCTGGGCATAGCCTTCATGAATCTCAAAGAATTGCCCGTTATCTACGATCAGGCGAATCACATCCTTGATATCATATGGTTTATTGGCGCCATCTGGAACGATGCTATTCAAGGCTTCGTCCATACGCAAAGGATCATCGGCCAGCATGAACGGTGGATCTTCCATATTGTTTTGAGGGAGATAACCAAGCATCTTGCGGATCAAGTAAAGAGTATCCGCTTCACTATCTGCGGCAACATGGCATACACCGGATTTTTCTGAATGCACACTTGCGCCGCCCAACTCTTCATGGGTCACATCTTCCTGTGTTACCGTCTTGACAACATCAGGTCCGGTGACGTACATATACGATGTGTTGCGTGTCATAAAAATGAAATCTGTCAGGGCAGGGGAGTAGACTGCACCACCGGCACAGGGCCCCATAATGGCTGAGATCTGCGGGATGACGCCTGAGGCCAGGGTGTTCTTCAAAAAGATGTCGGCATATCCGCCCAATGCCACCACACCTTCCTGAATACGCGCGCCGCCTGAATCGTTCAAGCCGATCATGGGCGCGCCGTTCTTCATTGCCATATCCATGATCTTGCAGATTTTCTCGGCATGCACTTCGCCCAGGCTGCCACCGAACACGGTGAAATCCTGTGAGAATACATACACGAGCCGACTCTCAATCGTCCCCCAGCCAGTGATCACTGAATCGCTCATATACTTTTGCTTGTCGAGATCAAAATCATGAGTGCGATGTTTAACGAAGGCGTCTACTTCATGAAAGGAACCCTTATCCAATAAAAGGTCAATGCGCTCACGCGCAGTCAGGCGTCCCTTTTTGTGTTGGGTTTCGATACGCTCAGCGCCGCCGCCCAACCTTGATTTGGCTTTTTGTTCATTCAGAACCTGGATCTTCGTTTTGTTGCTCATACTCCTCGCTTCTTGTAAAAAAGTCTAGCGTGCTTTTGTGAAGTGTGCTGATGAGAGTAATGGATATGATCAAAACCGAACCAACCATGGCAAACGGCAAATTCGCACGGGGTGATTGATAAAAGACGCGCTCGATCCAGTATTCTATCAGCCAAATCAAAATGGATGTAAGGATCGCCCGACGCGTCCATTTTTTACCGGCGAACATGCTCCACAAGAGGACGCAGCCTGCCACGCCCCAGCCTGCTCCCGTTATGGACAGATACAGCGGGCTGAGGCTTGAGCCGAATTCGATCAATACAGCCCATGCGCGCAGGGTTGCAAAGAATCGGGCCGCGCCCCACGCTAACAGGGTTAACACCATCCATAGCAGCAGGGTTACACCGAAAGGCTTTTTTCGCAGCATGGACTTATGAGAGTGCGTTGCACCGGACAAATAAGATTGCTCCTTTAAACAGTTGGTATCTATTCAAACGCGTTCCTCCAGTTATGGGAGTGCGACGCACTCGCGAAACAGAATCAGTTTTCGGCTGGCGCGAAGCGGAAGCGGTCTTCATCCAATTACTGAGGATCCAGATGATAGCGCACGAGGTCTTTTTCACCGTAGCGAACATCCATCCATTCGGTGTAGGGTGCAAATTGCCCCTTGTAGGGGAGTTGATCGAGAAGCACACTATTGGCGAAGATGTAATCCAGCCCCTCGTTTGCCAAATATTCTCCGGCTTTTTTTTCCTTCAATAGTTGAAAATAATCATTACTGTTGATCAAGCCATCCATGTTGATCACGGTGCGGCCGTGAATGAAGTAACCGGCATTGCCGCCGCCGGTCATCCCAATGATGCTGCCGGGTTCGGTGTTTGCCTCCAGAAAAGCCGCAATATCATTGTCCGGGTCGGTGGGTTTCCATTCGTTGTAGGTCATGTTGGATCGAATGGCTGACCAAAATTGAAATAACAGGGTGAGTCCGAATCCGATTGAGATGAGCCATGTTGTAATTTGAGCAAAGCGATATGTACGTATTGATTGAAAGAGCATTCCAGGAATCAAGCTGATTGCCAGCACGACCAAAACCAACTGACTGACCCAATACCATTCCTTGTAAGCCGAGTAACCGAGGACATGGTAATACAGCACCTGCATCCATGCGCTGGCGAAGAGCGGGATCATACTCAATTGTGCAATGCTTGATTTTGCTTTTTGCTTGTTGATGAAAAGTATCAGATAATAAAGCAGTGCGAATATGGACAAGCTGATGAGATAGCGCCAAATATCGCCTGTACTCAACTCGTTTGAGCTTTCAGCCCATGATGCCAGCAGACTTGAAACTGGATGCCAGGCATACGAATCACCCATGTAGCTGATTCCAAAAAAAGATAACAGGTCTGTGGCTGGTCCGTCGTAAACCCGCCCTGAAAGTGAACCCCACCATCTTTTGATCTGCCCGCTTACTGGTGAAAACGTGCCGAATGAAAATCTATTCCAAAGCATGTAGAGCGCCAGACCACTGCCAACGATGCCGAAATAACGAATACCTTCTGCCATCCACAGCTTCCAGTTCTGGCGCAGATAATTCAGAGGTGTGATTTGTTCATCGGTTGTGGATGGCTTTGTTTTCAATCCCAATGCGCCGAATCTACTTAATGTAAAGAAGAGTGCGGTAAAGACGAGGTCATACGCAAGGGTAATTCGTGGAAAGCCCTCGAAATGCGCAACGCTGGATAAAACAAGCATGATGCCCGCGGTAACTCCTGAGCCAATGATCAAGAACATCTTCAAACGCACGAAAAGTTTTGAGGCTTTGGATAGAATTGCCGGTTGATATAAACCCAGAAAATATGAGAGTGGGATTTTAACTGCAAGACATACAGCAACCATGGTGATGGCGGCATCGGAGAAATTGTAATATTCAGGAAAAGATAGCCGGAGCGTAAAGGCAAGCAGGACCGAAACGAGAATTGCCGAAATATCCAAAGGCAGAAAATAGCGCAACGGCGAATTGCGAAATATGATCCAGATACCGACCATGCCAGCTAAAAAGATCAAATCCAGCCTGCTTAGTACAGCGAGTAGGGCAATGAAACCTAATGTCAATAATTGTTTATCTGAAACCCGATTATTCCGCCACGCTGTTTCAAATTCATATAATTTGTAAACCAGTAGAAGGACAAAGAATACGGCGATGCCGGTTTCCAACCCTTGCTGATAAACGCGTACGAGTACATCGTACTTGAATGCCCAATACAACGCGGCAATTGCGCCGACGGCAGGCGTAAAAACTTTTCCGATCAGGCGAAAGAAGAGGATGGCGGTTGCGGCGGAAAGACCACCCATCACCAATAACAATACCCGTAATGGCAGAATTAAATCAAAGCGCGCCAGCGCGAAGATGGGAACGCAGACCAGCATCCAGAGCGGATGGTAGCCATTTGTTGGGTTTATACCATCGAAGGTACTGCCATGTCCCTCGCTGATATTTTGGGCGACCTTGAAATAGTAATAGGCATCGTCACGTGTGAACCAGCGCCATGAAAGATTTTGTGAATCAGATAACGCCGCATACAGGCTGATCGCCATGACGATGGTTACCAGTAAAATTTCAAACCAACGAAAATGTTTCATTATTCAATATCCAATGTGATCTTTCCAAAATTTTCATTCTTCCATAACCGTTCCTGTGCAGCGGCGGCATCCTTGAGAGGATACATTGTATCCATAATCGGCTTTAATTTCCCAGCCACGATCAGATCCATCACTTCCTTGAAATCAGCGAGCGTACTCATCGTGGACCCGATGATGCTCAAATGTTTTGCAAATATATAGCGATTGTCAATTTCAAATTTTGGTCCGCCGCTGTTGCCAACCGTCAGCAACCTGCCGCCTTTTCGTAACGCCCGCAGACTCTGCATAAAGGTCGTGCCGACATTATCCACCGCCACATCCGCACCGCGTTTGTTCGTTGCCAGAAAAACGGACTTCGACCAATCCGACTCTTTCGAGCGATCGATCAGGATGTCTGCGCCAAGGGACCCGGCCATTTCCAACTTCTTCGCATCAGATCCCACCATCACGACCTGTGCACCCATTAATTTTGCGATCTGCACGCTGGCAGTGTTTACGCCTCCCCCCGCCCCGACGATGAGAACCGTTTCCCCTTTTTGCAAATTCCCGCGCTTGACCAGTGAATGCCATGCGGTTTGATAGACCAACGCCGAAGCCGCGGCCGGATGATAATCAAAATCGTCTGGCAGTTTATATAACTGCCTTAGCGGCACACAGACATATTCTGCATACGTCCCGCGAATTGTTTCACCAAGCAGATGCCAATCGCGGCATAAGTTATCTTTTCCATCCAGGCAATATTCACACATCCCACAACCAAAATTGGCATTGATAACAACATGGTCGCCAACACTTGCACCTGACGCAAGTGCAGGTGTCTCTAATTCTCCAGTCTCTTGCGCGCCCTCCCTCACCCCTAATCCCTCTCGCTCAGGGAGAGGGGGATTCATTTCAACAATTTCCCCCGCGCCATCCGCGCCGTTGATATGCGGCATTTCCAACTTCAACCCGGGCCAGCCGTTACGTACAAACACATCACTGCGGTTGAGTGCCGCGGCGCGCAATCGAATCAGCGCTTCGCCGGGTTTTGGTTCAGGCGTGGGGAAGTCGGTATATTCCAGTACTTCCGGCCCACCGTGTTGGTGGAAGAGAACGGATTTCATTAGAATGATTGTAACTGATTAGGGAAAATTTCAAAAAATGGACCGGCTGGATCTGGTGTAGTTATTGATTCAAAATGTAGTATTCAAAAAGAATATCATCTGGCTTGGTTTTGCGGTAAACAAGTCCTTGTTCTCCACCGGGATACTTGTTGCTCAATTCTGTAATCAAGGGGCGGTTTTCAGGAATGGCAAAGAAGACAGCTTTTTGATCAGGAGCAAGTTCGAGCGTTGGCAAGGATTCGGCAGTCACGTCTGCACGCAGGTTGTTCGGGGCAACAAAAACAATGGTGGGGAAGCCGGAGAAAATGCGTGGTGCTCCCAGGGAATAGATCTGATAATCGTCCCCCAGTTCTTTTGCCATCAAACCAGCTTCCATGGCATATTCACCATTCGCATCCTGAAAGTACATTTTGGATTTGTATTCGCCCATGTAAAAACTTATGTTCTGGTAGCTAATGATGCCAATAACAATTGCCAGCATTGGCCCAACAAGTTTATCAGGCAGGATGCCAAATTTCTGCATATACTCAAAAATTTTTGATGCGCCAAGCGCAATGAATAATGCCACGGCAGGTGTAGTCATAAGTAGGCGGGTATTGGCGGGAGGATTTAGTGTTAAGATGCCGCCGAAAAGAATCACCGACCAGAACCAAAGAAGCAGGATAAAGTTTTTTGGTTCGAATATGTATGCCAGTGTATAGCCCATGCCCAAAATGAACAGGATACTGCCGGTCACAGTGAGATAAGGCTCGGGTGAATTGAAAAGGTTACCGGGGGCGGGAGAAGCGATGAAGACCAGGGTCGTGCGGGTGAACTGGTTAAATAGAATTTCAAAAACACTTTTCCCGGTTTGTGCGGCCTGCTGGGTCAGCCATCCATTGAGCAGGATGCCCTCCTGACCGAAACGGCCGAGAAAGATATCCTGATGGCGCGCAAAGAAAGCGGCTTGTGGCGCGGCGCTGACGACTACGGCCACTGCAAACGCGACCATGGACTTCCAATGATTTGATAGAAAGCTTCGCTGTCGTAGTATCAAAAAGAGAAGAGTTATGCAACCAATGATCAATACGAGTCGTGTGCCCGCGTAGGTATAAATGCTTAACCCTGCCACGGTCCCTGCATTGAAGAACAGCCGTGGATCGTCTTTTTTAATCCCTCGAGCGATCAGCCAAAACATCAATGCTGACATGAAACTGTCGATCACGTTGTTTACGCCGATCCGGCTGAAGTGCACGTTGTAAGGCAGGGTGGCAAGGACCGCGCCTGCCATTAGAGCAACACTTGGGTTGAATAGTTCACGTGCGGTCAGGTAAATGAAAAACACAGCCAAAACCCCGGCAATCACACTGGTCATGCGAATCGCGAGAATGTTTATCCCAAAGATCTTTTCTGTGATGGCTGTCGGCACAAACGACCAGTTTGGCTGGCTGGACCAACCTGTTTCAAAATAGTTTGTTATATCCCCGCTTAGTATACGCCGCGCTTCAATGCCAATCGAAGCCTCATCGCCGGACCATGGATACGGATGTGTCGTCAGATTGATCGTGCGCAATGCAAACGCCACCGCTATGACTAGAAAAAGAAGCATGAGCTCTGTGCGGTTGGTTTTCAACTTTTGTGTAAATGTTTCGTCTTCTTTTTCCGTCGGTCTCTTTCGCCAGGTGATTATCAGGCTTAAGATCACACTGCCGATCCAGGCGAGCTCAGCGAATCGATCTGTTTCAGCGCTTTTGACATTATCCGCCACATAAACCACAGAGATTGTCATTAAATTAATGGCCACGATCCATGCAATGGCAGGGACGGCAAATGGACGCAGGGTTTCGAGTTCCTGCGGTGTGAAGGGTGTTTTCTCCAACAGGCGCATACTGAGCATAAACCCGATCACAGCAAGACCGATAAAGATCGCGCCGGCTGTCCAAAATTGCGCGCGTAATTGAATGATGCCTGCAAGAGCAAAAGCAATGGATGCGATAGGAGTTGCGGCTTTGATGAACAACTGCAGCAATTTCATGAAAAACCAGCTTTAATGAATTATTTGAATCCCAGCTCACTTCTCGAAATCACCAGCCTTTGGATCTCACTCGTGCCCTCATAGATCTCTGTGATCTTTGCGTCACGGAAATATCTTTCAACGGGCAGTTCCTTGCTATAGCCCATGCCGCCATGAATTTGCACAGCCTGATGCGTCACATACATCGCAGTTTCGCTTGCAAACAATTTCGCCATGGATGCTTCCAGCGAATAACGTCCGCCATCCTTTTTGGATTTTTCTTTTGCCAGCGCGGCGTTATAGATCAATAAACGGGATGCTTCGATGCGTGTCTTCATGTCAGCGATTTTGAAGCCGGTTCCCTGGAAGGCTCCGATTGGTTGACCGAACGCCTCTCTCTCAGCCGCATACTGGCGCGCCGCTTCGTAAGCCGCTTCCGCGATCCCAAGCGCTTGTGTCGCGATCCCAATACGACCCGCGTCCAGCACCGTCATCGCGACCTTGAAGCCCTCGCCTTCCCTGCCTAAAAGATTTTCAGCCGGGACGCGGCAATCTTCAAAGATCAACTCGCTCGTTGCCGAAGCACGGATGCCGAGTTTCGGTTCCTTCTTGCCGCGCGTGAGACCGGGTGTGTTTCCCTCCACCAAAAACGCGCTGATGCCTTTTTGCTTTTTATCGGGATCGGTCATCATGAAGACGACGAAATAACTTGCAACAGGTCCGCTGGTAACCCAGGATTTGCGCCCGTTCAGCACATAGAAATCACCATCACGCGTGGCGCGGCTTTTCATCGTCCCTGCATCTGAGCCGCTCTGTGGCTCTGTGAGGGAATATCCGCCAATGGCTTTCCCGGATGCGATAGGTGTCACATATTTTTTCTTCAGTTCTTCTGTTCCAAATTTCATAATGCCGTGACAGTATAACGAGTTATTCACAGACATGATGACACCGTGGGATGCGTCTGCTTTGCAAATCTCTTCAAGTGCCAGAACATAGGCGAGTGTGTCCATGCCGGCGCCGCCGTATTCTTCGGAAATCTCGATGCCCATGAAGCCCATTTCACCCATCTTCTTGATGGTCGCGTGGGGGAATTCTCCGCTTTCGTCGAATTCAGCCGCGATGGGTACGATCTCATTTTGGGCGAAATTACGCGCCGCATCGCGGATCATTTTTTGTTCTTCGTTCAAGGGATATAAGGCAAGTTCAGACATGCAGTTCCTCCGGTCAATATTCTGACGCGATTATACCGCTTCGCTGGAACACGTAACCCTTCTATAGTCACTCTGATAAAATAAGGCAACACCTTCGTAGGGCGGATTGTCAATCCGTCCAGGTAAAGCGGGATACCATCCCGCTCCACGTTGGAAAAATGGTACTGGTCGTATGAAAAACTTGCCATCAACCGAAGAACGCATCTGGTCTGTAATTGCCCATCTCTCAGCCATCGCCATGGGAATGGGATTACTTCTGCCCATTGTCGGCTGGTCGGAGCAACGCCGCAAATCAAAGTATGCGTCGTTCCAATGTTTGCAGGCGTTGGGGTATCAGTCGTTGGGATATACCGTGTGGATCCTATTCACTTTGCTGGTGGTGGTCTTTACCAGTATTGTCGCGGTCGCGGGTATTGCAAATGTTGAAAACCTGGAAGCAGACATGATGGGCATCGTGATAGCACATGTTACTCTCATGTTTGGGTTGATCGGTGTTTACTTTGTGTTGCCGGTCATTGCCGCGGTTGCCTGCGCGTTTGGGAAAGATTTCCATTACCCGCTCATGGGGAATCGTTTGGCGCGTTATTTAGGCTATGACCTCGCGCAGGCAGGCGATGAACAAAACGTGTTGATCGAAGATCATGAAGACCGCTGGGTTGCCTCCATGGGGCATTTTGCGGTCATTATTATTTTGTGGGGGCTGCTGGTTCCGTTGACTGCATGGATATTACAGGGCAAACGCAATCTCTTTTTGAAGTTTCAATCCCTGCAAACGCTGGTGTATCAAGTTTGTTTAACCCTGCTGTTTTTTGGAGGTATGTTTCTTTATATGGCAGGGGCACTCGTTCTGTTGGGTACCCTTGGCTTGAGTGGCGGCGCAGATATTGGCACATCCACAGGAATGATCGGCCTTGTTTTTTTTATTGTTCTGATGTTAATTGTTTTTGTCATTATCCTCATCGTGCCGTTATTCCATATTCTTGGTCAGTGGGCGGGATATCGCGTGCTAAAAGGTGATGATTATCGTTATCCGCTGGTGGGCAGGTTGGTTGAGAAGTGGACTGTGAAAAAATGATCTGGAGTCTATTGCTCCCGGCGGCTTGAGCATATGAGGAGAAATGCAAATGAAAATCTTGATTGCCGTTGATATGGAGGGAATTACAGGAGTTACTACTTGGGATCAGGTCACGCCGGGGCATGCGGAGTATGCGCGTTTTCGCAGGTTGATGACGCAGGATGTAAATGCCGCGATCCGCGGTGCGTGTGATGCTGGTGCGGATGAGATCGTCGTTGCAGATGGATATTGGAACGGGTCGAATATTTTGGTGGAGGAACTTGACCCGCGCGCACGCTTGAACACGGGTTCGCCTTCACCATTCTCAATGACGCAGGGGATTGATGAAAGCGTGGATGGCGTGATGTTTATCGGTTATCATGCGCGCAATGGAACGCCTAATGCGATTCTGGATCATACGTGGTCTTCAAAGACAGTTGACAATGTTTGGTTGAATGATATATTGACGGGGGAGTATGGTTTGAATGGGGCGCTGGCGGGTCATTATGGTGTGCCCGTGATTATGGTCTCTGGCGATCAGACGGCTTGTGCGCAAGTGGTTGATATTCTGGGAGATATCGAAAGTGCCGTCGTGAAGCAGGCGACCGGAAGGTTTGCTGCTGAATGTTTGACCCCGCAGGTTTCGCAAGAGTTGATTTTCATGACTGAAGCACGCGCGGTTGCCCGATTAACAGAAGGTGATGTGCCTGATCCGTTTGTGTTGGATACACCGGTGCGGGTTACGGTGGAGTTCTTCACTTCGGATATGGCAGATCGCGCGACACGCATCCCGTTCACACAACGGGAGGGGACGCGCGTCTCGTTCACTGCGCAGGAGATGGCTTCGGCGTATAACGGTTTCCGTGCGCTGGTGATGCTGGCCTCAGGGTAGACAAAATTTTATCGAAGCCGGAGCCTCCCCGGGCCTGGAGCGAGGCGAGTTTTGTTCAATTGTTTGCGTCATTATCGGAAATCCACAATTGATTTCCACCCGGTTTTTTCATATAATGGACACATCGTATCGAAGTTCCCATTATGGTGTCGTTTCTTTGAAAGGAGGTGGTAGTTTAAAGAGCAGTTCCACTCGATGTTCGTATTGTTGATCAACTTAATTTCCCAAGGAGAGAGAAAATGAAGTCCAAATGGTTTAATTTAGTTTCACTGGTTGCAGTGGTTGGCATCCTGCTTTCTGCATGTGCTCCCGCGGCAACCGCGACGCCTGCCGCGACAGATGCGCCTGTGGCGACCGAGGCTCCCGCTGTGACTGAAGCGCCTGTTGCAACGGAAGAGATACCCGCCACCGCGAATGAGGGCGAAGTTTCCATTATCGCCTGGCCCGGTTATCTAGAGCGCGGCGCAACCGTGGGGTACGAGAATTACGACTGGGTGACAGGGTTTGAAAAAGAGACAGGTTGCAAAGTAACCGCGAAGGATGCCGCGACCTCAGATGAAATGGTGCAGTTAATGAATTCGGGAGGCTTTGACCTTGTAACTGCTTCCGGCGATGCGAGTCTGCGTCTTATTTATGGCGGTGTGGTCCAGGAAATTGACATCACCAAGATTCCCTCTTACAACACAGTTGATGAACGCTTGCAAAATGCCCCATGGCACACGGTTGACGGCAAACATTATGGCGTGCCGTATCAGTGGGGCCCGAATGTCTTGATGTACAACACAGATGTGTTCCCCGAAGCGCCCACCTCCTGGAGCGTGGTGTTTGAGGAACAGACTCTGCCCGATGGTCAATCCAATAAGGATCGCGTTCAGGCGTATGATGGTCCTATCTACGTTGCGGATGCCGCCCTTTACTTGAAGTATCATAATCCCGAACTCGGTATTGACGATCCCTACTTACTCACGCAGGAACAGTACGATGCAGTGCTCGAATTGCTCCACCAACAGGCCGTGATCGTTCCCAAATATTGGCACGATTACCTTGTTCAGATTGAAGACTTCACCAATGAGGGCTTTGTGGCTTCATCAACGTGGCCGATCCAGGTGAACCTGTTGCAGTATGACAGCCAACCCATTGCTTCGACCGTCCCCGTGGAAGGCGCGACAGGCTGGGCGGATACCACCATGATGCACAAAGATGCCCCGCATCCGATCTGTGCATACCTTTGGTTGGAACATTCCATTAACCTCAAGCTTCAAGGCGATCTCGCCGCTTGGTTTGGTTCAGTTCCATCCGTGCCAGCAGCCTGTACTGGTAATGAACTGTTGACCGACGAAGGCTGTGGAATCAACGGTTTCAATGACTTTGAGAAGATCTATTTCTGGAAGACACCGACCGCTGACTGTTACGATGGCAAAACCTGCATCACGTACGATAAGTGGACGGAAGACTTCATCGCCATTCAGGGTGAGTAGCCGTCTGATGGAATAAAATCAAGCCGCGCGGAGAACCTCCGCGCGGCTTTGAGTTTTGTTTTTGGCATATCCCTTATACGGAAAATTCCGTATAATTCATATACTAAAAACTTTACGCAATGTCATTCTCCCGAAGGACATCGGGACGATGTGAGCGAAGCGACACTTGCACCTGCATGCAAGTGCAGGTGAGAATCTCTGCTTTCAGTGGGAGAGACCCTTCGCTCCGCTCAGGGAATCATGGCTGTTTGCGTAATATCAGTTGCGATAAACTCATCTCAACTGCAAAGAGAGAATTAACCATGAGCGAAAAGACAGCCATTGAATTCAAAAATGTCAGCCGCATTTTTTCCGTGGCACACAAGGACATTTCCGGGGAGGTTCGAGCGGTTGATGATGTTTCCTTGAAAATTGAAGATGGTGAATTTTTCTCTTTATTGGGCCCTTCCGGTTCGGGGAAAACAACCAGCTTGAGGATGATCGCGGGGTTTGACCGCCCAACCAGCGGGCAAATCCTACTTTATGGGCAGGATGTTTCCAATCTGCCACCGTATGAGCGGGATGTCAATACGGTCTTTCAGGATTACGCATTGTTCCCGCATATGACCGTCGGCGATAATATTGCCTATGGGTTAATGATCAAAAAAGTTGCCAAGGATGAACGCAATCAGCGCGTGGATGAAACTTTGGATCTGGTGCGTCTCACCGGATTTGCCGACCGCAAGCCGAGTCAACTCTCAGGCGGACAGCGTCAACGCGTCGCGCTTGCCCGCGCCCTGATCAATCATCCCAAGGTTTTACTGCTCGATGAGCCGCTCGGCGCATTGGACTTGAAACTACGCCAGCAGATGCAGGTTGAACTCAAGGCGATTCAACAACGTGTTGGGATCACATTTATCTTTGTCACCCATGACCAGGAGGAAGCCCTGACGATGAGTGATCGGATCGCGGTATTCAATGCCGGGAAAATTGAACAGGTTGGCTCCCCCGCTGAAATTTATGAACATCCGCAAACGCAATTTGTTGCCGGGTTTGTGGGTGTATCCAATCTCATTAGTGGCGATGTGGCTAAACGTATCACGGGTTCAGAAGAGAAGTTCACCATACGCCCTGAAAAGATACATCTCACAGGTGCGGATGAAAAAGCGGCAGGCGATATGTATTTCGCCAATGGCAAGGTCCGCGATGTTATCTATCTCGGTTTGTACACGCGTTATCTGGTGGAACTGGAAGGCGGCGGCGACCTTGTCGTTGTGGAGCAGAATCTCAAATCCACTTCCATGGATGTGATGAAGGCAAAAGGCCAGCAGACGCGTTTATCCTGGAAGAAAGAACACATCAACAGGTTGGGAGGCTAGGATGTTAAATCGCATCTCGACCTACCTGTATCTGCGTCCCAAACTGGTATTGGCGCTTTTATTATTGCCACCGTTGATCTGGTTCCTGGTGGTATATATCGGCTCGTTGATAACGTTGTTGATCAACAGTTTTTTCTCCCTCGATAGTTTTACGGGGCAGATCGTGCGCGAGTTTACGCTAAAAACATATGCCAAGTTGTTCGATAAAGCAAACCTTGAAATTTTTGGGCGGACGACACTCATGGCGGCAGTTGTGACAATCGCCTGCGCCTTGCTGGCTTTCCCCCTTTCGTATTATATGGCGCGCTTTGCATCCCCGCGCGTGAAGACATTTTTATATCTGGCAGTCACCCTGCCCCTTTGGTCAAGTTATGTGGTGCGCGTATATTCGTGGAAGTTGATCCTGGCGCAGGAGGGCATCGTTTCGTGGTTTGCCAATCTTACGCAACTTGATGGTATTTTGGCATGGTATTTGAAACTGCCCGTGGTTGGAGGCTCCTCGCTTGCCATTTCGTATACGGGTGTATTTCTTGTGTTTGTATATATCTGGCTTCCATATATGATCATCCCCATTCAGACTGCGTTGGAGCGCGTGCCAAAATCCTTGATCGAAGCCTCCGGCGACCTGGGCGCGAAGCCTCCACAAACCTTTTGGAACGTGATCCTGCCGCTCGCATTTCCCGGTGTGATCGCGGGTTCCATCTTTACGTTTTCCCTCACACTGGGTGATTTCATTGTTCCGCAATTGTTTGGAAAGTCCGCGTATACGATCGGGCGCGCCGTGCTAACTTTTCAAGGCACGTCGAATAATATTCCGCTTGCCGCCGCGTTCACCATGGGACCCATCCTCATCATGATGGTCTATCTCCTGATTGCCCGCAGACTGGGAGCTTTCGATGCCCTCTAAAAAATCAGCCCAGCCTTCCGGCGAGCGCGCCTCGTGGTTTTTAAAATTCGGCGCAATCGCCATTGTGCTTTTCCTGCACATTCCCATGTGGCTTATCTTTCTATACTCCTTCACCACAGATACCGCGGCCTACACGTTTCCACCTCCCGGCTTTACCCTCAAATGGATTCCGCAAGCCCTCGCCAACCCGGAAATGCAGGAGGCATTGAGTCTATCCATTCGCGTTGCCTTGCTCTCGACTGCCGCCGCACTGGTATTGGGGACTCTCGCCGCATCCGCCGTATATCGCAGCGACTTCTTCGGCAAGGAGGCAATCTCGTTCATGCTCATCCTGCCGCTTGCCCTGCCCGGCATTGTGACGGGCATTGCCATGCGTTCTGCCATCAGTTTGATGAGCATCCCGTTCTCTTTCTGGACCATTGTGATCGGTCACGCGACATTTTGCGTGGTCGTCGTCTATAACAATGTACTGGCGCGCTTTCGCCGTTCCAGTGGTTCGATGATCGAAGCCTCCATGGATTTGGGCGCGAATTCATTTCAAACTTTTCGGCATATCGTTCTGCCCAATATCGGCACTGCGCTGCTTGCGGGCGCCATCCTGGCCTTCTCACTTTCTTTTGATGAAGTCATCGTGACCACTTTTACAGCCGGTCAACAGGAGACCCTGCCCATCTGGATCTTGGGTCAAATGTTCAAGCCGCGCAGTCGCCCCATCACAAACGTGACTGCCATGCTGGTTGTATTGATCACTGCCCTGCCGATCTTATTTGCCCAAAGGATAACAGCAGGTTCATCTGACACAGAAGGGGAGACGAAGTAAATTAAACAGGATCAATTACCGGCTGAGCGCGAAGCGGAGACGAAGTCTATTCTGTATAAAGTTTAGGAATTGTGTCAAAAGCAAAACGAGTAATGAGTGTTCAGGCTCATTACTCGTTTTTTACTTTCAACTACCTTGGCAACGCATGCATGGACAGTGGCGCGAGAAAGGTGGAAATCTGTCAGGTCTTTTCACAACTCATCCTTAAACGCCCCTCCCTGCGGTCGCAGCATGGATGGCAGCAATGTCCGTCGAAGACGCAACTCCTCCCTCCCTCGTAGCGGACTGTAGCTCCCGCAGCGACGCCGTTTGCATGTCATTGCGAGCGCACTTTGCGAAGCAATCTCTACATATAACACGGGATTGCTTCGACGGAAGAACACCGTCTCGCAATGACATAATCATAGTTCTCCTTTGAATGCCCTATCCAAAACCGACGGTAACAACGCGGACAATTCCTCCCCCGTAGCGGACAATCGGCGTGCAGAATTTGGTTGAGGGGCAAGTCATTCGTTGGATGACTCTTACTGCGCGGAAATCTTTCCACTTGCGACATCAGCCTGAAGCGTGGGGGTGAGGCGTTCATAGCCCGCGCGGGCAGCCATCTCTAGAAAATCGCGGAAGCCTTTAGGTGTTTCCTGCTCAGGCTGACTGACATACACGCCCAACCTGGTGATACCTCCATCATACTCCATGCGGATGGTGCGATAGTATTCGATGCTGCCCGCGACCATTTGCTGGACCGTGTAGTAGTGAAACGGTTTCCAATCGACCACCTTATTGAAAAAATCGCCACTGGAATGGGCACAATGAAAACTTGCACCGGGGCGGGTGCGGCCGCCCAGATCATCGGTGCGTTTCACAAATTCCAAGCCCAGGACGGGCGCTTCCAGTTCGGGCGTGGTGATGTAATCCCAGATCAGCGAAGGCGGGAAGGGAATTTCCAGTTCTATCTTGATCCAGGCAGTTTCCGGGTTGACGACGAGCCGCATTTCATCCAAATAATTCTGCCAAGCGGTGCGCAAGTTATGCACATGGATCTTCACTTCACCGAGGTGTTCGTAGGTCTCGGTATGCGGGACGAGCGGGTCGCAATACTTGTTTAGATCTAGCTTTTGCGCGGCGGCATCTGAAAAGATGGCGTAGGACTTGACGCCGGTCTTTTCGATGACATTGTTCTTCAACATGCGGTGCGGGACGATCACATCGGCGCCGAGCAATTCCTCACGGTCGCCGAGTTTTTGAATGAGATATTCGCCGTAGTGGATGCACATCTTCAGATCGAGCAGGTTCATGTTCCTGCAGGCGCGGCAGGGACACGTGGTGTTGAGCCGCATTTGTTGCAGGGTCTCTGAGAAGACGATGTATTGGTTTTCGAGCGTTTCCACCAAGCTTTGCGGGCTGATAAAGTCGGTCTCGGGCACATACATAAAGATCGCATCGCCACGAAAACCTGAAATGTGCAAAGGGAATTTGATATGCGCCAGTTGCGCATCGAACAGGCTTTGCAGGGTTTCGTTGGCATGCTCCAATTCGGAGCGCGTGAGATATTCGGTGTAGCCTGAAATATCGGTGATGATAAAGTAACCTTTGGTTGCCATAAGGTGATACCTATATCTGCCAGCATGATATTAAACACTTTGACATGTCACAACTCTCCCGCAAACGCACGGGACAGCATACTCTGATACAACGCCTCCACCCTCCCAGCGGACTTGCCCTGCGCGGACTGCACGCCGCGCGCTTCCCCCACCCGCGCCGCAAATTCACGCTGGAGGGCGAGAGGAGGAACGGGGATTTGAATGCTTGTGAATTCTTTTGTATTTATGTTGAATTGAACAGCAGATTGGCGAGTGTTTTGTAAGAATATATCTCGTCCACCAGAACTTGTCAGAAAAGCATGTAAAAAAAGTGGGAGAATTTTTTCTTGGTTTGGTCTTACTCTCATCATATGCGAGTCAAAAGCCCATTTGTTATTTCCAGGATAGACAACAATACATTTGCCTAAGTGTTCACGAGAGCCAATTGCTCTGGCTAATAACAAATCTCCATCTTGTACGGTATGACGGGAAATAGACTCATCTGGCAAATCAATATATTTTGTGTCAGTAAGGTCAAGAGCGCCATTTTGTATATTTGCCACCCGCAGATTTATCCACTCACCGCTATTGTTCCTAACAGGAATCATTGAGCCATAATTTGGGCTTCGCAATAAAAGGTCTTCAATTATGAATACTTGCCAACCTTTTTCATTTGTTGCAGGATCTCCAAACATCTCCTGAAACAGCGCAGGGACAAATTGCTCCATGCGCTCATTTGCGCGTTCGCGTGTAGCTCGTAGGGCTTCGGCTTCGTCCAGCAGGTGTACGATCCGTTCTTGTTCGGGAAGGGGAGGAAGAGGAACTTTTATTTTTACGACATCAGAAAAGGCAATAGAATCAACGCCCGTTGTTTTCTTTGATAAGCGAGTCATGTCATAAGTTTGCAGGTAATAATATAAAAACCTGACATTGATCGAATTGCTAAATTTATGTAACACTCCAATGTGACTAACAATACTCGCCCGTATTCCTAGTATTGCTCGATGATTTAGAAATACTGAACCGCTACGTGGAAACAAAATACATCCAGGTTCAAATATTTTCATTCGGTATTTCTCAACTGCACTTTCAGTTAATTTATCATCAGTTTTATTCAAATTGCTTGTGAAATGGTATCGCCCTAAATCCCTCATGCGAACAAACGGCAATGTTCCGTTGTCAAAAGGTTCGCTACCTTGCGGCGCAGAATTTCCACCTGTAAGTTCACAAATTTCGCCAAGAGCAACAAAAGACCATTTGCTCATTTTTCAATTGCCTTCATCAAATGTTTTGTTTTCTTAGTAATCTCGTCTTCCAACTCCAGCACTTCGCTCAAAATATCCTGTGGCGTATCGTGGTTCGTGGCTTGTGCGGTCACGAGTCTATAACGACCTGCGGCAAGCGAACGGTCTTCGCTTTCGAGAATCTTTGCAATTGGCACACGATAAGAGTTCGCGCCTTCTTCGCGTTTTTCCCATTTGGCGATTACATCGGGGATATCATTCGCTTCAATCGGCGTGCGTTTATCGTCCAATGAGAAACCATCGGCGGTGAGATCGTAAAACCAGATGAAATCATCCCCACCCCTTCGCCCCTCCCCTGACCTTCGGTCAGGAGAGGGGTTGGGGGAGAGGCGGGTTTTGGTTCTATCCAAAATCAAAATCGCGGTGCCAACGCCAGAATAAGGTTTGAACGCGCCCGATGGTAAATTGATCACGGCTTGCAATCCGTATTCATTCAAGATCAATTCACGTATTTTCACAGCGGCTTTGTTCCCGCCGAACAACACGCCGTTTGGCACGATCACGCCCGCGCGTCCTGTGGGCGAGAGATGATCCACGAACCACTTCATGAACAACAATTCAGTGGCGCGTGTGTCAAGGTTTATATCCGCGAGAATACTTTCGGTTTGGATCTTGCCCGCGAAAGGCGGGTTGGCGAGAACAATGTCAAAGGTTCTGCCAGGGTACGGGGAGCCGATTCCAGTGGTCAGCGGGTTATGGAAGCGGATGTCCGCTTTTTCCATTTTGTGCAGGTACATATTCAAAATGGCAACCTTGACCATGTTGGCGTCGTTGTCAAAACCAGTGAAGGCGCGCTCTTCAAGAAATCTCCATTGCGCAGGCGTCAGCAGATCGCCTGAGAGTCTGCCGCGTTCCAAATCCGCTTTGCTGGTGTGCTTGCGCTTGATGTGCGTGAACACCGAAACGGGAAAACCCGCCGTGCGTAGAGTAGGGGCAGAGCGCACCTTCTGGTCTTGCGACCAGTGTGTTTCTCCACCCCCCTCACCGAACCGGACATGAAAGTTTCCCTTCATCCGGCTCTCCGAGATTGGGTACTACC